>Ga0099364_10012747_pt1 | contig 11317 bp, 12 predicted proteins | sample TergutTh196P3_FD_73070 | JGI IMG/M metagenome (GOLD analysis project Ga0099364, IMG submission 73070) | Microcerotermes parvus P3 segment gut microbial communities from Pointe-Noire, Republic of the Congo - Th196 P3 | ecosystem: Host-associated > Arthropoda: Insects > Digestive system > Gut ...
GGAGGATTCAATGGGAGCTAGTCGCATAGTACTTACCCGCCGACAAAAGTACATACTATTTTTTAATTGACAAAATTTTGGTAAAAAAAATATTTTTTTTGTCAAAGAAATCGTAGTAAAATAACCTGCATTATTCATAAAAGATACAAATTTTTCAATCCACATTAAGCATACTCAACTTCCAAGCGTTTTCCTATTGAATCGCGGATAAAAGAATTGATGCTTGTGCCGTGACTTTCTGCATAAATGGCAATCTTACTGTGCATTTCAGTTTGCACCCTCACACAACAAAAGAGATACGTTCGGCGGAATTTATTCGCTTTCGCTCATTAGATCGCACGATAAGTTCAAATTCCGCCGAACAAGGGGCGACAATACATTTGCCGCTTATTTCTTCTCGTATTTGAACGTTAGGTAGCTTTTGTATTCTCCGTCGTCATACTGCGTCCATGTGCTTGTTATCGGAAAGCCAGCTTCGTTGTATGTGTACTCATAAGTTTCGATTTTATCGTCATCACCCCGATCTAATGTTTTTGCATTATTTTGAACGCCAAAATCAAAATTATAGTACCAGAAGAAAAACCATTGTGGCGTATTGCAGTGATAAAATGGCGACTTTGGGTTATCGTATGTGAACGTAAAGACGTCTGTACCGGAATAATATCTTCCAGACTCAAAAAACTCGAATACATTAATTGCCTTGACAATATTTTTACCTTGATATTCAAATGTAATTTCATCTTTGGCCCAAAAATCTTCTTGAATCGTATCAAACGTATATCTTACAATAAGTTCTTCTGCATTGAGTTCTAATGTTTCGATACCATAACCATAAGTAACGGTTATAATGTTACCGTTTCTGGAAAATGTTATTAGGCGGTCATAGCCCTCTTCTTCTAATTTGAACGATATCAAATCGCCGACGCTGTTATAACTCAAGGTACATATACTCGTGCTATTGCCATAATCATTAGTAATTTTTGTAATACGATTTTGGTCGTCGTACTCATAATAAATAACTCTTGTACTGCCCACTCAAAGACACGGGAAATCTCCGTTACCAAATACACATCGAAGCCGCTTCCATCGCTAGCCTCAATTTTGTCCACATCGCCTCAAAGTTAAATAAGCGCCAACGCATTGATTAAAAATTGTCGTTTTATTTTACTACATTTATAAACACTATTGCCGCGCCGCTTTTCGCGCCGGTTGTTAATGTTTCGACGTATGCTCCGTCTTCCTTGAACCGCCATACCTGCTGTTCTTGATTCATAACGAAAACATCGTTATTGAGCGGATTTACAAATATTTTAGAACCCTCCCCGTATTCGCTGGCGTCATCGGTAAAATCGCTTACGGTTTTGTTGGCAATATTTATTTTTTTTAGCGAAGTCACAAATTCGTCCCAATATCCGACTCCGTATACATAATTTTTTCCTGCCGTTATAAAATCAACCTCTACGTCTAACGTTGTTACCGTATTGTTGTTTACATTCAGCGCGTGCAGGTTGGCGGGCGCGCCTGTTATCCACGATAACGTAGATGTGTTGAAATACAACTCGCCGTTGCCGGCATTTACAATATTCATGGGATTTTGGGCAACGGTAATTGTCGCCGTCTCGGTAAACGTGGCGATGTTCACTACCGAAACAGTATTTCCAAAACCCCAGCCTGAATTGCAGATATAAAGCGACTGCTCATGTACGCAAATACCTTCCGGCTGCGTTCCTCCGGCAAGTTCTAAAACCCGACAGTTAAACGAAGCCGTATCAATTTCTGCAACGGCTCCCGGATACAGCGTTACAAATACCTTGCCGTTTGAAGCCGCCAAGCGACGAGGCTGTTGTTCAACGCCGTCTTTGGTTATTACAATATCTGCAATGGTTTCTCCGGACGAAATATTTAACACCCTCACCATACCATCGCCAACGCCCGAACCCGAACCCGTGATAACGGCATACATTTTGGAGCCGTAAATAATCAGATCGTTGGGCGTTTCGCCGAAATTTGTAAATCGTTTTGCGTCATTTCGCACAAAACGGTCGGTTGTCGCATCGTAATCGAAGTAAACCAACTGCCCGTTGCCTACGTTCCAGTCGCCTTCCGAAAGGACAAATAAACCCACTGTTACATCGCTTTTCAATTCGTCTGAATTGTCGTCTTTGCCGCAACCCGCTATCAAAAGGGCTGCCGCTGAAAAATAAAAAAATATTTTTTTCATTGTTTTAAAAATTATTAAGTTTAGTTTTTTCCTCTCCCCCGTCCCCTCTCCAAATGAGAGGGGCGAAGTATAGATTTTTTTTATTAACATTATTGTATATTTAAGTCTGTAAAACCGCTTATTTCGGACGATATTTCACCCATCCATCCGCCTTCTATATGATTTCCCGTATAGACTTTCACAAAATCAATACCTTTCAATATGACGTGATTTCCGTTTTTGTCCACTGCCCAATCAATATCAATTTGCGCTCTTGGGTCGTTATTGTGATGATTGTCGGCATATCCCCACTCGTAAGCGAGATTTATCCAGTTTGTGCCGTTGCCCGACACGTCGTACAGGTTTGCCTCCATTAGAGTTCCTTCGAGCGTGTAACTGTCGCCTATCCAGAGCGGATAGTAGGGCTGAAGGTGAAAATTGTTTTTGGTAAGGAAGCCCGATTGTCCCTGATTGTCCGTCCAGCGTATATAGTTTGGTTCGTTTGGGTTGGTTGGTTCCGTTTCCGGTCTGAAATATGTGATTTCGTAATTTCTGATTGTCGTCGGCTTGTGAAATTCCGAGCCTGCTATTTCATACCATTCATCATCGGGCAAGCCGTTGCCGTTAGCGTCATACGATACCATTATTACGCCGGGCTCGGCAGAATTATCAAAAGCGTTGCCGCGAACAATAAAATCGGCGCCCTGACGATTGATAACAACGTGGTCGAAGCCAAAAATAACATATCCGCCAAATCCGCCCAAAGAAATAATCGAACCGCCGGTCAATGCTTCTTCTGCCTTTTGTCGCATGGTTTCGGGCGTATCGAAGGCTGTGGCTTCGGGCGCTTTGTTGATATATTGACCCGGTGCGGGTAAATACTCAAACACGCGCGTAACGCCGTTGATGCAGGATTTGTCATTTACTTTTATTTTGTAGGTTTTAACGCTTTCGTCAATACTGTTTATTTCCTTAAATTCAAGACTGTAAGTTCCCGCGTGGGCAAAAACATGGAGCAGGTCTTTAGTGTCGGCTATTTCTTCGCCGTCGAGCGCCCATCGGAAGGCGGCGCCTTCTGTATTTGTCTGGGGCTGAATACGTAGCCATTGCATTTTGTTTATTACAAAATCGTATTTATCTTCTTCTTTATCGCACCCTAACGGCAATAGCGCTAAAAATAATTGCGTTATAACGCCAACTCGCAGAAAAATTTTATTCGTTTTCATTTTTTCAAATATAATTACAATTATTTATAAAGTATTGCAAAATGGGCGGGAATATCGCCTGTTCTTACATGCCATTTCTTTTTACCGTGTCGGTCGAAACAGAACAACATGCCCGGAAGCACAAAATTAGCGGCGTCGGTCAGGTAAATATCCTTATTTTGAGGATTTACCATAATTCCGTATGGTCTAATAAATTCCTTTTCGGCGCCATCGGCGAGGAAATTTAGAGTAACGACCTCTTTTTTTACCACATCAACAATTCCGAAGGTCGAAGTCCATTCTAATGTATTGTTACTGACGGCAGTACCGTAAAAATACAGCCAATCGCCGTCCAAAGTCATTCCCGAAACGGGCGCCTCTAACATTCCGCCGTAGGTATCGGTTTCGGTATCAATCCAGTGCAGCGCAGGCGGTATTCCGTGGTTGTCGCCTCGCGAACTTAACCATAAAATGCCATGACTGTCTGCTTGCAGGCGATGCAGATTTATCGCCGTTTCAATGCGATAAATTTCTTTAAATGCCTCAATATCAATAACCGACACCGTGTTTTCGTAGTTTGGAAACATATATCCTCCCGAATTTGCTACATATATCTTATTGCCGACAATTTCTATCCCATCGGGCTGAAGTCCCACCAAACATGTAGCAACGACCTCAAATGTTGTTGTGTCCACTTTCGCGACATATCCTCTTTGCGTGTAATCGGGATTTATTTCTATTGGACCCGCATAAGATACAATGTATGCGTATCCATCGTGAAACTTAATATACCGGCAGTTAGGAATATTTATTTGCCCCAATCGCCTTGCAGTTCGTTTGTTCATCACTTCAACCTTGTTGGAAGCGTTAATCACAGCATACATTTTCGAGCCGTATATAGCCAAATCGTTCCCCACATCGCCCAATTCTTTCGGCACATTAGGGTTTGCGTAGGCGAATATGTTATGGTGAAAATTGCCCGTTGAAAAATCCAAAAAGTCGAGCGTTGCTTTGTTTGCGCCCATGTTTCCCTCGTTCAGAAGGTAAAATCCGAGAATATTTCCTTCTTCTTGTTGGGTAACATGCGTTACTACCGGCTGATGAATTTCCTCTTCATCGCGGCATGAAATTGCACAGATGCTTAAAAAAGCGGGCAACAATAAAAATCGCAGTTTTGTCATATATCTAATTTTACTTCGGTTAAACAAAACAGTTTCTTGGAAAAAATGAAATGAAATGATACAAATTGCATCTGTTTTCAAAGCCCCATTCCTCGAAGACTCCAAACTAATTTATGCAGTGGCAGGTTTCCTGACTTGTCCCCGTTTTGAGCCGCCTTCCCATTCCTGATTTTTCGGAACAGTGGCAAAGGTGTTTGTCAAAACGTTAAATAGAACTTACAGTAGCGGGTCTGTTTAGGATTTGCACCTAATTCCCTCTTAATCGAAAACATCGAACGATATTTCCGATACCAATGCGGGTGCAAAGATATTATTTTTTTGAAACAAAAAAAATTTTTTTAAAATATTTTCTATATTTTTGTGTTTTTTTTCAAAAAAAAATCTTTGCGCAAATATTTATTATGTAATTTTTATTTATGGATACAACAAAACGGACTTCTAATAGAAGGTTACAGTCATTAGACGCCCTACGCGGTTTCGATATGTTTTGGTTTATAGGCGGCGCCAGCATTTTTATCGGATTGGCTTCTTTGACGGGATGGGCGCCGTTAGTGTGGTGGAGTACGCAATTAGTTCACGCAGAATGGCACGGCTTCACGGCTTGGGATATGGTATTCCCGCTATTTCTGTTCATCGCAGGTATTTCGTTTCCGTTTTCATTGGCTAAACGAATGATCAACAATCAATCGGGCAAATCATTAAATTTGCAGATTGTAAAAAGAGCCTTAATGTTAGTACTGCTGGGCTTAATTTACAACGATTTGTTGAATTTTTCTTTTATTCAGGTTGGCAGCGCAAGCGAAACAGGGGTATTAAGTTTTGACTTTTCAAGAATGAGATTCGCAAGCGTACTTGGTCGTATAGGTTTGGCGTGGATGTTTGCAGCGCTTATTTTTGCAAATACAAAAAAAATGAATATCCGAATTGCGTGGTGTGCAGGATTGCTTGTTTTTTACTGGTTATTGCTTGCGTTTGTACCTGCTTTCGACAATCCAACTGCCGGACGTTTCTCTATTGAAGGAAATTTTGTAAGCTATTTTGACCGACTTTTTCTTCCGGGCTTACTATATGTAGGAAATATTCACGATCCGGAGGGTTTACTCGCCGTTATTCCGGCAATATCAACAGCAATGCTTGGAATGTTTACCGGAGGATTTATTTTGTGGCAAAAAGAAGGTTTTTCCGAAATAAAACGTACAGGATACATGGTTGCTGCGGGAGTTGCGTTAGTTTTTCTGGGTTTGTTGTGGGATATTGTTTTTCCAATCAATAAAAATTTGTGGACAAGTTCTTTTGTATGTTTCGTAGGCGGATTGAGTTTGTTGCTGTTTGCCTTGTTTTATTATATTATAGATGTGAAGGGTTATCGTCAATGGGCGTTTTTCTTTACAGTTATTGGAATGAACTCAATAACAATATATTTGGCGCGTCGTATTATCCGATTTTCACATACGTCCGACTTTTTTTTCAGAGGCGTTACGGGGTTTTTTCCCGAAACATGGACGCCCTTTCTTTCAAGTTGCGGCAATTTAGCCATAGCATGGCTTTTCCTGTACTTTTTGTACAGGCAAAAGATTTTTCTAAAAGTATAGCAAAAAGCAGGGTATAGTCAAATCACAGACGATACCCTGCAAAAAAAAATGAAAGCAACTATTTATTTTCTATAGCCACCATAGCCGCCGCCACCGCCGCTGCTTCGTCGTCGGTCGCCGCCGCCATGGCTGCTCCTTTCCGGTCTTTCTTCGCGCGCGCGCGCCTCGCTAACCACAATGACCCTTCCGTCATACTCAGCCTTGTTTAACTCTTCAATAGCCTTTTGCGATGCTTCATCGTCAGCCATTTCTACAAAACCGAAACCTTTTGAACGACCCGTCATACGGTCTACTACTACCTTAGCTGAAGTGACTTCGCCATAGTTCTCGAACAACTGCCTTAAGTCGCTATCTTCAACCCTGTAACTCAAATTTGAAATATAGATATTCATAAAAATTATAAAAAAAATTAACACTCTTGGTTGAAAACAGCAGAAAAAGCAACATTAAAAACATACTAACCTAAAATTCTCAAACAACGCCGCAAAGATAATTATAAAAAACATATCTGCAAAAAAAAGTCATATTTTTATTATTTTTTTTAAAATTTCTTTGAAACAGTTTATTTATTTCGTCCACTCCTTAACTACCCTTTCACTCCCTATATTTCCGTCTTTATCAAAGCGGAAGATGTACACTCCCGCAGGCAAATTTTCCAACCCGATGACTTCATCGGGGTTTTCAATATTTTGTACGTGTACCAATGCGCCTGCGGCATTGATGATTTGCATCTGTATCTGTATTTGTAGAGACGTGGCATGCCGCGTCTCTACCACAGCGCCCGTAATCCGCACCTTGTCCGTGAATGGATTGGGAAATACGTTCAGATCGTCAAATGAAAGCGTTTCCACGTCGGTGGTGGTTACATAACTGATCGTTACAGTAGCGGTTTAGTATGAATTACCCAATCAGTATTCAGGCGTGGACGGTAATGCTGTCATTTGCCGTATGTAAGGTAACAGGGATATTCTTCGGCTGGTATCCCGCAAAGAAAGCGGCGCAATTAGACCCGATAGAGGCTATACGGTATGAATAAATTAGATTGAAAAAAATATCAAACATTTGCCAATATTTTTTTCATTGTCTTTTGTTTGATTTTTTTTGTTACTTCTTTTTTTTGCTTTTGACTTCGATAGTTTGTTCGTCCATATCAATCGTAAAGACGGTATTTTCAAAGAAATCTAACCCTAAAACACCCTCGTAATCAGACAGAATGCCATGTGCAAGAAAATCGTATATCTGAACTTTCATATTGCGTTTTGTGTGTCCAAACGCCGAAAGGTTGTCTACCTCAAAAACGCCTACTTCTATAATTCCGTTGGCTGTCTCAATTGCGCCTTTTTCAGTTATCTTGGAAATCGGATAGCCATCTACGTGTAACGCATTGAAATCAAATGTCGTACGTGTAGCGCCGGTGTCAAGCGCCATTTTCAATTCGTACTCTTCATCCAACTGAACGACAACCAATATCATCCCGCTTTCCGGGTCTCTCTTGAATTGATAAGTCATAGTTTTAGTGTTGAATAAAGGCTTATAATGGCATGTCTTTTCTCGCGGCGCGGAGTTACTCTGTTAAAAAAAAGCGCTCTCTTTTTGTATAATTTGAGCAACGGCTTGTCGCGATAGGCTAACTCCCTTTTGTCAGGGCTATGGTACAACACAACTCCCGAAATGAAATCCGAGTGATACTCGTCTTTTTCAGGATTTCCCAACACAATCCACTCGTCGGGATAACTTGCCTTGATGTCTTCGATGCTGCGCACTGCATCGGAAAACTCCTCAAATTTACTTTCAATCGTGTCTGTTTTCATGTTTCTAAATACATTAAAATTTCAAACTGCAAATTTATACATATTTTTTAGAATATCAAAAAAAAGTTAAAAATTGTTTAGTTAATATCGCAGAGGAGAGGTCTATCCTCTTAGCGTTTAATAATTTCCGCCGTATCCTGTGCTATAACTAACTCTTCGTTGGTTGGTATCACCATTGTTATTACGCGGGAATCGTCTTTGCTGATTATTTTTTCTTCGCCCTTTGCGTTGGCGTTTTTTTCGTTGTCGAAATGCAGTCCGAGAAATTCAAAATCTTTTGCCATTTCGTAGCGCGTTGTGTGCTGATTTTCGCCTATACCTCCTGTGAATACTACTACGTCCACACCGCCCATAGACGCTGCGTATGCGCCTATATATTTGCGAACGCGGTAACGGAACATTTTCAATGCCAATGCAGCGCGTTCATTGCCTCCTTTTACCGCCGCTTCTTCCAATTCGCGCATATCCGATGATACCCCGCTAACGCCTAACAATCCGCTATGCTTGTTTAGTAATGAATTGACGGTTACTCGTCCAATATCTTCGCATTGCATCAAATAGGGAATTATGCCCGGGTCTATATCGCCGCAGCGGGTACCCATCACCAACCCATCTACGGGCGTCATTCCCATAGAAGTGTCTACTGATTTTCCGTCAACTATTGCCGCTACCGAAGAGCCGTTCCCCAAATGGCAGGTGATGATTCTGCGACTGCGCTCTTCGCCCAATATCTCACGCGCACGCTGCGAAACGTAACGATGGCTTGTGCCGTGAAATCCGTAGCGACGAATGGCGTGTTTTTTGTAAAGAGAGTACGGTAAGGCGTACATGTAGGTATGGTTGGGCATTGTTTGATGGAAAGCGGTATCGAAAACCCCTACCTGCGGAACATTGGGCAAAAGGCTGTTCATCGCATAAATACCCGTAAGATTGGGCGGATTATGCAAGGGCGCTAATTGAATACACTCTTCAATCATCGCTATTACCTCATCGTTGATAAGTACGCTGGAATTAAATTTCTCGCCGCCATGCACTATTCTGTGACCAACAGCTGCAATTTCATCGAAACTTTTGATGCAGCCGTATTCTTTGTCAATCAAAATTCCGAGCATATATTCTATACCAGCCTGATGGTCGTAAACTTCACCTTCAAACTTGTTTTTTTTACCGTTCGATTCGTGTTTAATGAATGAACCATTGATACCTATTTTATCAACTAATCCTTTTGCCAAAACTGTTGGACCATTCATGTCGAACAGTTGATATTTAATTGACGAGCTTCCGCTGTTTATAACTATTATTTTCATATTTCTGATGATTATTGGTTGGTCGTTTTTTCTTGTGTTACGATTTGTGTGGACAATACGTTCATTCCTATTTTATGACCTTCTGCATCGTACACATAAAAGCCTCTACCCGTGCGTAAACCGAGATTATTAGCTCTTACCAAACGCTTGATAATAGGCGACGCCTTGAATTTGCTGACGCCAAATTCGGTAAATAGATGAGCCATATAGCGTAAAACCTTGTCAAGCCCTATTCTATCGGCTAATTCAAATGGTCCGTGCTGCAAACCAAAGCCAAGTCGCATTATGTTGTCAATATTTTCGACGCACGAAACGCCTTCTACCAACGTGCTGCACGCCTCGTTGATTAGCGTTACAATCAGCCGCGTACTGATGCTTCCCGGCGATTCGTTGACCGTAATAGGTTCTTTGCCTATCATTCTTGCGAAACGGCATACTAACTCGTGCGACTGTTCATTGGTTTGAATACCGCATACTACCTCTACAATACGCACCTTCGCCGGCGAAGCGAAAAAATTAACCGCAAGCGTCCTTTCCGGATGTTTCATGCCAACAGCAATATCAGTAATCATAAGTGTTGAAACACTGCTGGTTATAGGGGTTTCAGGACTAACATAGTCCTCAACGCGCTTAAATAATTCAATCCTGTCGTATAACGGATTGTTTGAACTGATAGTTTCGATAATCAGGTCGCAGTTATTCAGTAAATTAAAATCGGTAGAGCCGATAATTCGCGACAAAATAATTCGCTTGTCGTTTTGAGTTAAACCCCAGCGGTTTATCATCTCGTCCAACTGCATTTTTATCTGTCTTTCGGCTTCTACAACCAAATGCTCGCTCCTTTCGATAAACACCAATTCAATACCCGTCTGACTGACAATGCGGGCAACTTCCTGCCCTATCTCGCCGCAGCCTATCAAACCTACTTTATGAATCAGACCCTGTCTGACAATTTTCTTGTTTAGCGAAAACTTTTCTAATGATTCAGGCATAACAAATCAACTTTTAAATTTTTGCCCTCAAAGATAGTTGTTTTTTCTATTTCTGCAAAATTTTTTTGATATTTTCCAAATATTTTTTCTTTTTCATAAATTTTTTTTATCTTTGCATTTTGAAGTAAATCAAAGAATTGACACGTCAAATTTTATGGACAAGTTATTTATTAATAGAGAGTTAAGTTGGTTGTCGTTTAATGCCCGCGTACTTCAAGAAGCGTCTGACCCGATGGCGCCGCTTGTTGAACGTATTAAGTTTTTGGGAATTTATTCAAACAATATGGACGAATTTTTCAAAGTCCGCGTTGCTACTATCAAACGAATGATAGATTTGAAGGTGGATTTGAAAAAAATTATTGGCGAAAAACCCAAAGACTTATTGCATCAGGTACAGAACAAAGCTATCGAAATGCAGGCAAAATCGCAACAAACTTATCGCGAGATCGTTTCGGAACTTGAGCGTGAAAAAATATTTATCGTGGACGAAACCCAACTGTCGCCCGAACAGCAGGAATTTGTCGTCGCCTATTTCAACGACCGCGTACTGTCGGCTATTTCGCCTATTATGCTAAATAACGTTGAAAAATTTCCGCATCTGGCTGACAGGCATATATACTTGGCTACCAAACTTACGCACTCAAACGGCGATTTTGAGTACGCTATCGTGGATATTCCTACCGCAGTGTTGCCGCGCTTTATCGAACTTCCAAGCATAGGCGACAATAAATATATAATCTTTCTCGATGATATTATTCGCTTCAATATCAGAGATGTATTTGCAATTTTCAAATACGAGAAGTACGAAACATACATTATGAAATTGTCCCGCGACGCCGAATTGGATATGGACAGCGACCTGACAAAAAGTTTTCTTGAAAAGATTTCTAAAAGCGTGAAACAACGCCGTATCGGGCAACCCGTGCGTTTAGTGTTCGACAAGGAAATACCGGAAGACCTGTTGAAGTACATCTCAAAACATTTGGAATTAACCGCCGACGACAATCTTATCGCGGGCGGACGGTATCA
>Ga0099364_10010585_pt2 | contig 11316 bp, 10 predicted proteins | sample TergutTh196P3_FD_73070 | JGI IMG/M metagenome (GOLD analysis project Ga0099364, IMG submission 73070) | Microcerotermes parvus P3 segment gut microbial communities from Pointe-Noire, Republic of the Congo - Th196 P3 | ecosystem: Host-associated > Arthropoda: Insects > Digestive system > Gut ...
TTTTTGTGAATTTTGTGAACAGGGCGGACATTAATTCTGCGATATGCCCCGCCAACAGGCCATTATCAAAACGTTCACAATTTGCTAGTAGCACAGAAAAACAAAATACGAAAGGAATTAGTACAATGAAAAGAAAACTTTTGAGCATCATTCTCACACTCGCACTCTGCACGAGCTTGACCATCCCCATATTGGCGGCGAACGGGAAGGTAGAAGTGTTTGACGGGCGTCTGTCTATATCAAATGTCTTATCTGTTAGTGATGGCGCAATAGAAAACGACTATTATTACAATATACAGCTAGATAACGGGAATAAATCAATAGGCGTACACGGCGGGGAAAGCATAATATACGCTCGTATTGTAACGACATACCGTGTTGCCGGCTCAACGACGCTCACATATACAGAGGGAGGAGTCGGCGAGGGGGTGCCTAGGGGGAGACCTGCGGATATAGCTATCGTTTTTGATGACGCTTTTGCCGCAAACGTCAAAAATGAAGCCAGTGCTACTGTAAGGGATGACGGCAGCGGATTTGGCACGGAATTGCAGTTTTTGGATGACGGTTCAAAAGTGCATTTTACTGGCGCGGGAGTTTATCTTGTTAAGCTGACATACCGTAGTTACAGAGACGATAACAGTGAGTGGTTTGCTATGATTATCGTAGAAGCTGAGTCTGCAGACTCCGACACGCCCGACCCGCCGCCACCACCCCCTGCCGACCAGCCCTCATCATGGGCGACGGAGCAAGTAAATGCGGCGATTGCGGCTAACCTCGTGCCGCCGAATCTGCAATCACGCTATACGCAGGCGACGACCCGCGCCGAGTTTTGCGCCCTTGCCGTCGCTTTGTATGAAACGGTTACGGGCGGCGAAATAGCCGGACGGCAGACGTTCAATGACACTAACGACGTTAATGTTGAAAAAATGGCGGCGCTCGGCGTTGTCAATGGCGTTGGCAATAATAATTTCGCCCCCGATACGCAGTTGACTCGCGAACAGGCGGCAACGATGCTATCAAGGCTTGCCGCCGCTATTGGTAAACCGTTGACGCAGCAGGCCGCAACGTTTAACGACAACGACGGCATTTCGTCATGGGCTTTTGACGCCGTGGGCGAAATGCAGGCGACCGGAATAATGGGCGGCGTCGGCAATAACACCTTTGCGCCAAAAAGCGATTACACGAGAGAGCAGAGCATCATCACTATTATGCGCCTGTTTGACATCGTGAAGTAAAACCCCGCCACGCCAAGACGTGGGGCGATTCTCTTGTCTTGCATCCGAAGACAAGAGAACCGTCCCCTTGTCTTTTCCCTTGTCTTTTGCATCCGAAGACAAGAGAACCGTCCCCTTGTCTTTTGCATCCGCAAGACAAGAGAACCGTCCCCTTGTCTTCCCCTTGTCTTCGTCATGGATTTGACATGGCCGCATATGTTCTTTCAAAGATTTCCTTTTTGATGATGTACACATCCCCCGGGCTATCCACCCTCACGGCGATATAGTCGCCGGGCCTGCCGAACATGTAGCCGTCAGGGGTCCAGGGAGTGAATACCTTCGTGCATTTTGCAATGGGCGCGGCGTGTATGTGGGATTGGCCTGTTGGGACGCAAGGTCTGGCAAATGCTTCCAGAGGGACGGTTTCGCCGGTTATTTTGTTCTTTACGGTAGGAGAGTATGTATATTCGCCTTTGAAGATATTGTCGGCAGGGGCATAGCTTTTTGCAAAGGTTTCCTCTTTGATTGGGTAAACCTCGCCTTCAATCCCTATCATCAGGAAAATGCCCTCAGACGCCGCGACGTCGGAATCGCCTTCCAAAGTCCTTATCAGCATGGGGGTGCCCGGCGCGAAAATGTCCGTTGACAACACGCAGCCTACCGGTATCGCGAGTTTCTTGTATCGGGGCATCGCGGAAGTATTCAAACCGTGGTTGTCCGCCATGACGGTGTCATAGCTGCTGAAATACTCCCTGGTGCGGTTCCAGATATATTCGTTGATGGAGGCGTCACCTGTTGCGGCATGGGGGATAAAACCTCCGGCTTTTTGCTTATGCCCACCTCCGGAAGCGAGAAATGCGGCAAATTCGTTCGCCATGACTTCCCTTGTGCAACTGCGGATCGACAGCTTGTACCCGTTCGGCAACGTATTATAGACAATGCAGACATCTACGTTTTCAACCTGAAGCGCAAGGTCGCTTATGAACCCCAAAATGTTCTGGTCGCAGGCTTCCGCGTGAAACACGGCAAAACCGTTTTCCTCGTCGGTCCTATAGCGAGTCAAGGCCAATCCTGCGATATTCAGCTCGTCCATTGTGAGGTTGTTGAAGCGCAATGTATTGAGCGCCGCCCTGTCAAACTCCAGCTCATCCCGCATATCCTTGTCCAGGGGGTGGGCGATTTCCTCAAGGCTGCTCGTGTCCGTATATAGGCCATAGTACAAAGCGGTAGGGAGATGAGGGTGTTTTTCAAAAGGGAAGCCCTCATTTTTAAGCAAATCCCAAATCAAAGTGGAGCAGCTTCCCAGGGCGCTGCGGACTATGCCGGGGCAACCGTTGCCGCTGTCCTCGTGGTGGTCGAGCTGGAAAACCTCTTTCGCGTCAAACCTTGCCGCATTGCTTTCGCCATATTGGCAATCGACCATGACAAGCGCATTGTTTGGAGGGATCGCTTTGACATATTCTATCGGAATGGACAGCAGGCCGATCATTTTCAGCAGATTGGGCTTTGTGATTTCCGCATTGCCTGAATATATGATGCGGGGCCTTTTGCCGTTATCCTTGAGATAAGTAAAAACGGCATAAGCCGAGGCCAACGCGTCCGCATCGGGGTAGTCGTGGCACTGAACGGCTATGTCGTCGTACTTCAGCAAATCTTTGATATTGAACATGTTCCGGCACCTCCTCACAGATAGTATATCTTGGCGGCGCGGAAAACGCAATGGACATTACATAGAATAAAACGCCACCGTGACCTCCGTGCCGACACCAAGCTTGCTTTTTAATGCCAACTGCCAGTCGTAGAGCGCGCAGATATGCTTGACGATGGAGAGGCCCAACCCAGTGCCGCCGCCGCGCGGCGAACGGCTCTTCTCGACGCGGTAATACCGCTCGAATATTCTGGACTGCTCTTCGGGCGCAATGCCGATGCCGTTATCGGACACTATTAGAATAGCGCCTTTTTTATCAGCCTCCATCGTAACGGAAACTTTGCCGTCGCGGTCATTGTAACGCACGGCATTTTCCACGATGTTTTTTATAAGCTCATAAACATGCTCCGGCTCGGCGCTCACAATGGCGTCGCCCGCCGTTTCAAAAACGATGTTTTTTTCGGTAAACAAAGCGGACAGGGCCTCTTGCGCCTCGTCTGCCACTTTTGCCAGCGAAACCGGCACGGGGTTGATTATTTCCGTGTTTTCGAGCTCGGAAAGCTTGAGCATGTCCCCTATCAGCGTCAGCATGCGCTCAGTCTCGCGGGTAATGCCGTCAACATATTTATTTATGCCCTCATCCTTGTTGTTGATCGCCACCAGCTCACTGAAGCCCTTGATGGCCGTCAGCGGCGTTTTTAATTCGTGGGAAGCGTTGGCGAAAAATTCTTCCCGGTGTTTCGCGTTTTCCTGCGTTTCCGTGACATCAGACAGGATAAGCGTGGTAAGCGTCGTGTCGGGCAGTCTTTTCACGGTCACAAAAAATATCCTGCCGTTGAGCGAGAGCTCGAACAAGGCGCTTTCCGCATTGCTCACGCAGCCATCGACCGCCCCGGCAAGCGATTTATCATAAGACAGATAAATGAAATCCTTGCCAATGATATCGGCAGAGGCGCCAAAAGTATGAAGGGCGGCGGAATTGATCAGGGTAACGGTCTTGTTTTCGTCCAGGACGATCAAGCCGTCGCTCATGTTTTCAAGGATATAATTCAGTTTGCCCTTTTCGTCGCGCAGATCACACATGCTGTGCTGGAGAATTTGCGCGACCTCATCAATGCCCTGAGTGATTTGGTTTATTTCCTCATAACTTTCTTCAAACGAATCTGGCATATATTCGCCGCTCGAAAGAGCCCGCAATTTGTGTTCAATGGCTTCAAAAGGCTTTGTGACCCGGTTTACCATGCCTCGGGCAAAGAAGAAGCATGCCAAGGAGATGACGAACACCAAAAGCACGAGCAGCGGCAGGGATTGAAACAGGTAGGCATCTATTCTCTCCACAGGGATCGCCGCCCGGACAAAAACATGGCTGCCGCCGTAGCCTGTCTTTACGGCATAGTAAAGCATGTCGACCCCGGTGCTTTCGGAGTATCGGATAAAGGCGGCGGGGGCGTCATTCATGGCCGCCTGTATTTCGGGACGTTCCAAATGGTTTTCGAGCGCCGCCATGTCCAGCGGGCGGCTGTCGGCCAAAACCTTGCCGTCCGATGAAACGACGGTTACGCGAGTATTGCCGCTTGTTTCGGCGAGCGCGGAAGCATCGGAAACTCTGTGAAGCATTTCGGCATAGTTGCGCGCCATTTCCATAACCGTGTCTTCGGCGGTTTTTAAATTGTTGGTACGGGTTATATACACGGATATGCCGAAGAAGAAAAGCAATCCCGCAAGCAATGGCACAATCGTATAAAAAAACAACCTCTTTCTCATAGCAACATATAACCTACCCCTCGGATGGTCTGGATAGCGGCCGCGCTCCCGGCTTCGGCGAGTTTTTTTCTGAGTTCCTTGATGTGTATGTCAAGCGTCCGGGTTTCGCCGAGAAAACCGTTCTCCCATACCGCATTGAATATGGTTTCCCGGCTTTGGACTTTTTCGGCGTTTTCACACAAAAGGCGCAGCAGGTTGTACTCTTTGAGAGTCAAACGGGCATGCCCGCCGTTTATCGTTATGAGGTGTTTTGCGTGGTCGATGACAATATCCTTAAAAATGGTGTTTTCCTGAAGCTGCTTTACGCTTTTCCGCAGATTTGCCTTGATGCGCGCCACGAGCTCAAGGACGCCGAAAGGCTTGGCTATATAGTCGTCCGCCCCCATATTGAGGCCCCGGACTTTTGAAACCTCGTCGCCTTTTGCCGAAACCATGATGACAGGTATTTGGGAAGTCGATTTTTCAGCCTTTAAACGGGACAGTATCAAAAAGCCATCTTCGCCGGGCAGCATAATATCCAGAAGGATTAAATCCGGGATGTCCGTTGCAAGCGCTTCAAAGAACGAATCGCCGTTGTAAAAACAGCGGCAGTCAAACTCGTTTTCCAGCGAATATGTATATAGCTCCTGCAGCGCGGCGTCATCCTCAACGGCAAAAATGGTTTGTTTCATAATAAAGTCACTCTTTTGCCGGGCGTTTGCCGGTCACGGCGTATTCGACCCATTCGCCTATGTTGACGGCGTGATCGCCGATTCGCTCCAGATATTTGGTAATCATCATAAACATGATCGCCTGCTCGGCATTGTCCGGATTTTTTTTGATGAGGGCGGTGAGGTCGCTCATAACTAAGTTAAAAAGGTCGTCAACTTTGTCGTCCATAGTTTCAAGGGAGCGGGCGAGCGCAAGGTCATGGTTGATATATGCCTGCACGCCGTCTTTTACCATCTGGATGACGATGACCGCCATCAGCGGTATGTGCTCCAATTTTTTGATGTATTCTTTTTCGCCGAACTGTGTCGTGATTTCCGCGATGTCCCGAGCCTGATCTCCGATGCGCTCAAGATCCGTGATCATTTTCAAAGCCGCCGACACCTCATGGAAGTCGCCCGCTACGGGGTGTTCCATCAAAAGAATCTTCAGGCAGGACTGTTCGATGTCGCGCTCCATCCGGTCTATCTGTTTTTCTCCCTCAAAAACTTCCCTGGCAAGTTCATAATCCCTTTCCATAAGCGACTTTACGCATTTTTCGATAGCTGTCTCAATATGACGGCACATCAAAACAAGATTATCGAAAATGCCGCTCAATTCTTTCTCATATCGCGCCCTGATAGACATAAGCATACCTCCACGCTGACAAATTTTCGCTTTATCCGAAGCGGCCTGTTATGTAGTTTTCGGTGCGTTTGTCTTTTGGCATTGAGAAAACGTCCTCTGTCCTGCCATACTCTATGATCTCCCCTAATAGGAAAAACGCCGTTTTGTCAGATATGCGGGTCGCCTGCTGCATGTTATGCGTGACGATGACAATCGTGTAGTCAGCCTTCAAACCGCTGACGAGCTCTTCTATTCTCCCGGTTGAAATCGGGTCGAGCGCGCTTGTCGGCTCATCCATCAGTAGGATTTTCGGGTCAGCAGCCAGAGCGCGGGCTATGCACAGCCGCTGCTGTTGACCGCCTGACAGGCTCATAGCGCTTTTACGGAGCCTGTCCCGCACTTCGTCCCACAGGCCCGCTTGCTTCAGCGAACGTTCCACAATGCTATTCAGCTCGGTTTTTCTCTTAATCCCGAATGTGCGCGGAGCAAAGGCGATATTGTCGAAAATGCTCATGGGGAAAGGGTTAGGTTTTTGGAATACCATGCCGACGTTTTTACGGAGCATGTTGATGTCCGTGCTTTTGTCATAGATGTTTGTGTCCCCAATCAGTATATCGCCGGTAATTCGGCAATCCTCTATCAGATCGTTCATGCGGTTTAGCATCTTGATGAACGTGGACTTGCCGCAGCCCGATGGCCCGATCAAAGCGGTGACTTCGTGTTCCTCAATATCAATGCTGACGTTTTTCAATGCATGAAAATCCCCGTAGAACAAATCGCATCCTTTAACAGTTATACCAAATTTATTATCCATCCGCAAGCTCCCCCTTGCCAAATACTTTTCCGATAACGGTCGCCAAGATATTTATCGATACCACCAATATCAAAAGCACTACGCCGGTCGCAGCAGCTTGTTCGGGATAGCCATGGGAACCGAAATAATAAACGCTCAACGCGAGGCTCGTTCCGGGCGAAGCAAAGCTTTGCGGCATCTTGTTTACCACCATTCCGATGGTCAGTATCAAAACCGCGCTTTCGGAAATCACGCGCCCGACGGCAAGAATCAGCGATGTCACGATGCCGCTTGCGGCGCAGGGCAATACGACCGAAAAAATCGTGCGTACTTTCGACGAGCCTAGCGCAAAACTTCCTTCCCGCAGGGAGATAGGAACTGCGAGCAGGCTTTCCTCAGTTGAGCGGACGATAACCGGCAAAATCATTATGGCCAAAGTTATCCCGCCTCCGATAAGCGAATAATTGAATCCGAGCGCAATGACGAAAACGAGATATCCAAATAAGCCATACACTATCGAGGGGATTCCTGCAAGCGTTTCTACGGCGATTCGAATAATGCGGATCAACCGGCTCTTTGAGTTCGTATACTCGGTAAGGAATATCGCGCTTCCGATTCCAATGGGGGCGGCTATTGTGATCGAGATGAGTATCAGGTACAATGTTCCTGCAAGGGCAGGTCTTATGGACGGTTCCCTTCGGTATTCTCCGAAAAGGAGCTGCATGTTTATATGCGGCAACCCCCGGGCAATCACGAATATAATGACGGTGACAAGGGCAATGAGTGTAATGATGAGTGCGCAGATTGTGACCGACTGCAACGTGAAATATCTAATTACTTGTCTTTTGTGTGCGCCTTTTTTCACGCCCGGAGCCCCCTTTCAGAAGTGAAAAGCTGATATTCAACAGAAGTGTAAAGAAAAAAAGCACTACGCCGGTCGCCACTAGCGCGGTTGCGGCGTCCCCACGGAGTTCCGTGGCTCCCATGGCTATGTTGGCGGTCATTGTCCGCACCGATTGAAAAAGGCTGTTTGGCATGACCGGCGACCCGCCGATGACCATGATCACAGCCATCGTCTCGCCTATCGCGCGGCCTATCGACAAGACCACGGCTGCCAGTATCCCGCTCTTTGCGGCAGGGACCATGACCCTGAAGACGCTCTGCGGTTTTGTCGCGCCAAGCGCGAGCGCGCCTTCAAAATAGCTTTTTGGGACCGCGTTGAGGGCGTCAAGGCTTACGCTGACGATTGTCGGCAGCACCATCACAGACAGGACAAGGCTTGCCGCAAGTATCCCATATCCGACCCCGTTGGGCGAAATCGATTCCCGCAAAAATGGAACTATCACTATCAAGCCAAACAGTCCGTAAATAACGGACGGTATGCCGGCCAGCAAGTTGATCATTTGCCGTATCGGGGAGACAGCTTTCTTAGGGCAAAACTTATACAGCCCAATCGCCGTTAAAAGTCCAATCAGAACTCCGATTGCAGTCGCAAGCGCAGTGACATAAAGCGAAGCCACGATCATCGACAGGATTCCGTAGGCCTCATTGTGCAGGTTCCATGTTGTCCCGAAAAAGTTTCCGAGGCCGACCTTGCCGATAAACGGGACTCCGTTTGCGAACAGGAATACGCAGATACAACTCAGGGCAAAAACGGAAAAAACCGCGCAGAACAAAAATATGCCGCGCATCATGCTGTCTCTGGCTTTAATAAAACGGAATGCTTTATTCATTGTTATTCACCGTTAATCCGGAAAAGGGGCGGGGGAGGATATCCCCCGCCTATTGACCGCGTTTTATTGTCGAACGAAGCGAGAGTCGCGCCGCGCTTGCGCGGCATGGCCGAGCGAGTGAAGACATCAAAGGGTATATGCCCTTTATTGTATCAGGGCGTTCCATACGGTAATGGCATCCGATTCGGCATCGACATCGTATATATTCCTTAATTCGTCCATCGAAATGCTGTCAAGCGGATTCTCGTTGTTTACGATGACGGCGATGCCATCCTTGCACACCACATAATGGGTGCAGTTCGGAGCTTTTTCAAGGGCAAACTCTTCGCTGATCATCCCGAACGCGGAAACTCCGTCGTTGGCATTGCCGTATCCCGTTCCGCTGCCGCCGCCGCTGACCGTCACGCTGACGTTGGGCTGCAAATCCTCAAACGCCATGGCAAGCTCGGTCATCAGAGGTTGGAGGGATGTCGAGCCGCTGATGTCGATGCTGCCTGACAGAGAGCCGTCGATCGTATAAGCCTGGGAACTGTCAACCACCGAAACGTAACCCTCCGCTGAGATTATATCAAGCGCATCGCTCGATTGCAAGAAATCGAAGAAAGCTTTGTTCGTCGCGTCGGCAAGGGTATCTTCCAGATACACCACGGACAGCGGACGGGAGATTTTGTACGAGCCGCTCTTGATGTTGGCGACCGTCGCTTCCACGCCGTCGATTTTGAGCATTTTGACTTCGCTTGTAACGTATCCGAGGCTTTCATAAGCTATGGCGGCAGGATTGCCCCTTACTTCCGTGAGGATGCCGGCCGTTCCCGTCTGGATAATGACATTTGGCGGATCGGCTTTGCCTCTCAGGCCAATGATTTCCATGAACGCCGATTTCGTGCCGCTGCCGTCTTCGCGGGCCGTAACCGATATGTTTCTCGATGTGTCGAAATTTGCTGTGCTATCCGGTGCCGTGCTTGGCGCGGTGGACGGCGCTGTGCTCGGCGCGGTGGACGGCGCCGTGCTTGGCGCGCTGCTCGTGGGATTGCTTGATGGACTGCTGTCGTTATTCCCACCGTTGCAGGCGGTCAAGGTGATAGCGAGAGCCAGGGACAGAGCGACGATAGTTATTAGTTTTTTCATTTCCATTCTCCTAATGATTTGATTGTTTTTACCGCCATAGTCTAACAGTCAGAAGACAATCAAAATACCGGTATTCTGTATGGAGAATGTAAAATGTTCGTAAAGCAATAGGCCGGTCCGAAGGGCAGGGCATGTTTTTTCTTTACACAGAAGCAGTTGTTTGCTATAATCGGAGTCGGCGGTAAACGGCAACCCCGCACTTCCCCCGAAACCCCTCGCGCGCCGCAAGTCCGCGCGGCGAATAATGATCTGGCAACCGGGAAATACAAGCAAACGCCAACGTCGCCCGTCGGCCAAGCCTCCAACAATAACATGCGCCCGTAGCTCAGTTGGATAGAGTGTCAGACTCCGACTCTGAAGGCCGCGCGTTCAAGTCGCGCCGGGCGTGCCATGGAAAAACCCCCAGAAAGCGTTGCAGCGCAACGATCCCTTGGGGGTTTTCCCCATCAATATGGCAGGGGACACAGCAAAAACGCACTTACGCTTTTGGATGCATCTCGGCGAGGCAATTAGCTTAACTCAAATCGCATAGCGTAGCGCCCTCCGCTCTTAATAATACTTGTGCTTATTCTTCTCGTACTCGTCGTTTATCCAACCCATGCGCTCTTCGACAAAGGGGGATTCCCTGGGTCCGACGATGCCGCCGCCGAATGCGTAGCCGCCGCCGGGGGCGAGTTCGTCCATAACTTCCCTCACGTATGCGCGGACTTCCTCTTCTGTTGTCTCGGGATAGCAAACCGGTCCGTTTCCTTCGAAACCGCCGCAGATTGCCAGTTTTCTGCCGAATTTTGCCTTGATGCCTGGCAAGTCGTTTTGCGTCGGTTGGGCCGGATTCCATGCTGTGACGCCGATTTCGATTAGATGCGCAGGCAGATAGTCGATATTTCCGCAAATGTGATGGCTAGCCGGAATGCCCGCCTCTTTGAATGGCGCGAGCTGCCTTGCCCACATTGGCTTGAAAATGTCGATGAACACATCCTCCGACACAAACATCGCACGCTCATGGGCAATGTCGTCGGCAAGTCCGGTTGTCTCTGGTTTGTAGTATTGCAGTGAGTTTTTCCCAAGTTCGCAGTTCATGTCGCACAGGAAGTTGAGTAACGCTTTGACTTCATCCGGCTCTTCCATACAGGCAACCAGCCCATTTGAAAGCCCCATCCATGCCATGAGATTCATGAAATAACCGTTCCCCAGGCTTCCGCCACCGTTAATGATATCGACTTCAGGATCGTATTCCGCCATGTCGTCTTTGGCGATTTTTTCCCAGTCGATTTCATCAAGGACAGCGGGACGCTTGATGACATCTCGCCATTCGCGGATATCATTGAGGATGAATTTGTCGTTTTTGGGCATGGGTCCACTGTTAGGTTCAACGATGAAAGGCGTTCCGAAAATATCGTTGAATTCGAGGACCTCTGGAGGACGCTCTGGCATGAGTCTGGGTCCGAACCTTCGATTTCCCATCATCCTCATCCGAGGCACCCATTCCGGCATCTCGCCGTGCATCATGCGCATATAATTGGCTTTGTCTGATAGTGGCATAGTATTCTCTCCTTTTATTTTTTTGTTGATTTTTGCTCATTTGCAGTGTAACACAAAACTATGCTCAATACTACAATTTTTTTATCCAATTTTACCAGAGTTGCAATTTTGTTTACTGGTCACGGAGTGCTTTTCTCCGCACTAACAGTGTCATCCTGAGCGAAGCGAAGGATCTTGCTC
>Ga0099364_10012748_pt1 | contig 11314 bp, 5 predicted proteins | sample TergutTh196P3_FD_73070 | JGI IMG/M metagenome (GOLD analysis project Ga0099364, IMG submission 73070) | Microcerotermes parvus P3 segment gut microbial communities from Pointe-Noire, Republic of the Congo - Th196 P3 | ecosystem: Host-associated > Arthropoda: Insects > Digestive system > Gut ...
TCAGTTTATGTAAAGCCAAGTGATCTCGCTCGTCCGCAGCAGCCACTTTTACCTGGTCAATCTTCGTCCGCAAAGATATCCTGGTCTGCTCGCTCGCCACTAGCCCGGCGCTGTCATTGTGCGATCTCTCTGCTCTCTCTACCTGGCCGTCTAATTCCTCACGAAAAACCCGATGTAGTTCCTCCCCAAACTTCTCCGCCTCGTTGCTCAATTCCGTCAAGCTTTCTTCGATCCCTTTGATCTCTTTATCGACAGTAGCTATCTGGTCTTTCAGCTCTTCGATCATTCCGGCTGGCTGGCTCTTTGAACAACTTTTCCCTTCGGCTCGCTGGGCAACTTCGTCCAAAGCTACCTTTTGCTGATTCTCATCCATCCGCCCATCGATCAAATCAATCGCTCGCACGTCGGCAATCTTCTCTGTCACCTCGGCGACTTTCTCATTACACAGCACCTGTTTTTTCACAAGTTCACCAGCCGAAGCCCCATGTTCCGCCACCATCGCCGCGTGCTCTGCCTCTCTCAGCTGGTCAGCCCGCACCTTCAGCCCCACGGCTGTCAACCCGCCGATGAGCAACACCATTACGCCCGCTAATAACAAGATCCTTCGCCGTGACATCTTTAACCAAGGCATCTTGACTTTGTCCAACAATTTTTTCTTTTCCATCTTTTTCCTCTTTTCCTTTATGGCAAGCAGTTTAGCACAAGACTGATGGTTTTTCAACGCTTCGCGACATTCTGGCTCATCGTGCCGCGCGGCTAAATTTTCGTTATATCGATCGGCTCCAGATTATCGGCTTCGCCTTTTGTGCTCAAGATCTGCGCGATGGCCTTGACCGTGTCCAGCGACGTGAAGCACGGGATGCCTTTTTCGACGGCCTTGCGGCGGATTTTGAAACCGTCGAGCAGCGACTTTTTGCCGCCGGTTGGTGTGTTGATGATGAAATCGACCTTTCTGTCCTCGATCAGGTTGAAGATGTTGGGCTCTTCTTCGGAGATTTTCCAAGCTTTCTTGGCTTTGATTTTGTATTTAGAAAGGAAATTCGCGGTGTTTTCGGTGGCGAAAATTTCGTAGCCCAGCTTTATGAAATCCTTGACGATGGGGACGATTTCGATTTTGTCGCTGTCTTTAACCGAAACCAGGATGTTTTTCGTGTCGCCGATTTTGATGCCCGAGGCCAGCATGCCTTTGAACAGGGCTTCTTCGAAATTCTTGGCCAGGCCCAAAACTTCGCCGGTTGATTTCATTTCCGGGTCCAGGCTGGTGTCGACGTTGTACAGCTTTTCAAAGGAGAAGACCGGGACTTTGACAGCGACGTATTTGCTTTCCTTGTACAAACCTGTGCCATAGCCCAGTTTCGCCAGCGGCTCACCCATGACGCAGCGGATGGCCAGATCGATCATCGGCACGCCGGTGACTTTGCTGATGTAGGGAATCGTCCGGCTGCTGCGCGGGTTGACTTCGATGATGTAGATTTCGTCGTTATGCAACACGAACTGGATGTTCATCAGGCCGACAGTGTGAAGTTCCTCGGCGATTTTTTTCGTATAGTCAAGAATGATTTTTTTGTGGCGATCGCTGATCGATCGCGCGGGATAAACCGAAATACTGTCGCCAGAGTGAACGCCGGCGCGCTCGACATGTTGCATGATTCCTGGGATCAAAATGTCTTTTCCGTCGCAAATCGCGTCAACTTCCAGCTCGATTCCCTGCAAGTATTTGTCGATCAAGATCGGGTGTTCCTGTTTGACCAGGTTGATGATGTCCATGAATTCTTCGACGTCCTGGTCGCTGTAGGCAATTTTCATGCCTTGCCCGCCGAGAACGTAGGACGGGCGGATCAGCACTGGATAACCTAATTCATTTGCGACTTGCACCGCTTCTTCATATGTGAAGACGGTTTTGCCGATCGGCCTTCTGATGTTGATGTTTTCCAGGGCTTCGTCGAATTTTTCGCGGTCTTCGGCGCGGTCGATGTCGGCCGGTTTGGTGCCGAGGACTTTGACGCCGATTTTGTTGAGGTAATCCGTCATTTTGATGGCAGTTTGGCCGCCGAATTGGACGATGACGCCGTAGGGTTTTTCGCGGTCAATTATGCTCTGCAAATTCTCGGTCGTGATCGGTTCGAAATACAGTTTGTCGGCCGTGTCGAAATCGGTGCTGACAGTTTCGGGGTTGTTGTTGACAATGATGGTTTCGAAACCGAGGTTTTTCAGCGACCAAACGGCGTGGACGCTGCAGTAATCGAATTCGATGCCTTGGCCGATGCGGATCGGGCCGGAGCCGATGACGAGGATTTTCTTTTTTTCACTGTTTTTGACTTTTTCGCCGTTGTCGTCAAAGTCGGAATAGTAGTACAGGCTGTCGCTGTTTTCGCGGCAGGCCCAGATGTTGACCGTGTGGAAGGAGGGCTGGATTTTGGCTTTTTCTCTTGCTGCTTTGATTTCTTCTTCGGATTTTTCGGAAAGTTTGGCGATGGTTTTATCAAGGAAGCCTAATTTCTTGGCAGATTTCAGCGTAGTTTCTGTGACGTCCTTAACCAACTTTTTCTCCATCTTAATCACATTGTGGATTTTCTCAAGGAAGTACGGCGTGATTTTCGTAACGTCAAAGATCTCGTCCGGAGAAGTGCCGCGGCGCATAGCTTCGCAGACAACGAAAAATCGCTCGTCGTCGATCGCGGTCAGTTTTTCGCTGATTTGTTCGTCGTCTAGCAATTGCAATTTCGGCATGATAAAGCTGTCCAGCCCTAGCTCCAGAGAATAGACGGCCTTCATCAGCGCTGTTTCCAAATTGTTGGCGATGGACATGACTTCGCCGGTGGCTTTCATCTGGGTGCCAAGCGTCCGTTTGGCTTTGACGAATTTGTCGAACGGCCAGCGCGGGAATTTGACGACGATGTAATCGACCGGTGGTTCGAAATCTTTTAGGGTCTTGCCGGTGACTTCGTTGGCGATTTCGTCTAAGGTGTAACCGATGGCAATTTTGGTCGCGACGCGGGCGATCGGGTAGCCGGTGGCTTTCGACGCTAGCGCGCTGGAGCGGCTGAGTCTTGGATTTACCTCGATCAGGGCGTAGCTGCCGTCGACTGGATTGACGGCGAACTGCAGGTTGCAGCCGCCTTCAATGCCCAGCTCGTCCAATATCGCAAACGAGGCTTGTCGATAAGTTTCCAAATCTTTCTTTGGCAAGGTTTGGGCTGGCGCGACGACGATGCTGTCGCCGGTGTGGACGCCGACCGGATCGATGTTCTCCATGCTGCAGACCAGGACCCTGTCGCCAGCGGAATCCCGGATGGCTTCGAATTCGATTTCTTTCCAGCCAGCAACGCTTTTTTCGATCAAGATTTGTCCGACGCGGGACAAGCTCAGGCCAACGCGGCCAATTTCATCCAATTCTTTTTCATCCTTGACGATACCGCCGCCAGCACCGCCCAATGTATAGGCCGGTCGGACAACCACTGGAAAACCGACTTTCTTGGCATAAGAAATCGCGTCCCCGATGTTTTCGACAACCTTACTTTCGATGCAAGGCTGGTTGATTTTTTCCATGGTTTGTTTAAAAATAAGCCGATCTTCGGCTTTTTCGATGGTGTCGGGCGAGGTGCCCAGTAATTTCACATTGTTTTTGGCCAAGAATCCGCCTTCGTGAAGTTCCATCGCCAAGTTCAGGGCGGTTTGGCCACCGAGGGTCGGCAGAATCGAATCAGGCTTCTCGATTTCGATGATTTTTTTCAACATGTCGGCAGTCAGGGGTTCGATGTAGACTTTATCAGCCATGTTTTTGTCGGTCATGATTGTCGCCGGGTTGGAGTTGACCAGGACGACCTCGAGATCTTCGCTTTTCAGGGTTTTGCAGGCCTGGGTGCCAGCGTAATCGAACTCGGCAGCTTGGCCTATGACAATCGGACCCGATCCGATGACTAGGACTTTTTTGATTTCCCTCTTTAATGGCATACTTCCTCCCTCCGAAGCTATTGTTATACGACTCTTAGATCTTATCGATTTTACCATAGAGTGGGTAAAATGAAAAATCATTTTCGAGCAGCAAAGTCATCAAAACTATTTCGAAAAAATGTCGTTGATTTGCTTCAGCTCAGCTTCATCCGAGAATTTGATGATAATCTGCCCGCCATGAGCGGTGGTTTTTTGCTGAACGTTTTCGGGCTTTAGGCCGATCTTTTTGGCAATTTTGCGTGTAACGTTGGTTTCTTCCAGAGTAGCATTACGGGCGGTTTTTTCGCGCGCCTCGGGGTCCAGACCCTTGGCTTGCTTCTTGTAACCGATGACGAATTGTTCGGCTTTGCGGACGCTCCAGTTGTTTTTGATAATTTCGTCAAGCAGTTGTTTCTGTACTTTTACATTCGGCAGGGCCAGAATTTGCCGGGCGTGACCTTCGCTGATTTGGCCGGTTGTTAGGGACTCGCGGGCAAAATCAGGCAGCGTCAGCAAACGCATCTGGTTGGAAATCGTGCTCGGCGCCTTGCCGACGCGTTTAGCAATTTCAGCATCAATCAAATTGAATTGATTCTTTAATTTCAGATAAGCCGTCGCAGTTTCTAGCGGGCTAAGATCGGCCCGTTGGACGTTTTCGATAATTGATAATTCCAATTTATGCTGCGCTGACAAAGTTCGCACAATTGCCGGAGTCTTCTTAACTCCTGCTAAACTAGCGGCCCGCCAGCGGCGTTCGCCGGCCACGATTTCGAAACCTTTTCGGGTTGGTGTGACGACAATTGGCTGCAGAATGCCATGTTCGCGAATTGATTCGGCCAATTGTTCTAGTTGTTCATCGTCAAAATTGCGACGCGGCTGATCGACGTTTGGACTGATATCGGCAATCGCCAGAACCCTTAAATCGCTAACCTTTTCATCCTCGACGGCCGTTGTGTCAAATTCGCTATTCACTAAATCGTCAGGGATCAGCGCGTCGAAACCTTTACCTAAACCTTTTTTAACCATAGACCTATTGTATCACAACAATTAAGTTCGAAAAATCAGCGGCAAAGTCAGTTCGACCACGATCCACATTATGAATAGTGCGACTGCAGCCACAATGGCTATTGACCAGAATGATATGTTGCTGTCCATGCGCCGACCGCGTGGCGCCAAATTGCCAAGTATCTGCGCGCCGCTGGTAGCTCGTTCGTCGCGGTAGCGGGCGGCTTGTTTATTGATTTGTTTCGTAAGATTGATAGCGGTCAAAATCAAATCGCGCAGGTCTTCGCCATTTTTCAGCACGCTGTCTGGCGCGTAGATTTCAACTTCGTTATCATAAAATTTATAGGCAAAATCCGCGCCGTTTTTGTCCATCGCGTTCAATACATCGGGCGTGAAAATGTACAAAACATCAGCCTGATAAGTCGGCGAGGCAAAGATGTGAAAGTGATCCGCGCCGCCCTCGGTTTCGAGTTTTTGTGCCACCAGTTCGTGCGTTGGCAATTTGGCCGTGCCGTTGTGTGGATTGGCGATCATGTGCGGCACATTGTGATTCAATTTGAAACGTGCTCGGACGAAACCGACCATGCTGCGCCTATCATCGTATATTTTTTGCGCTAACGAATTGGATGATTTATTACCAAAGAGTCCTTTTGGTTTGATTTCAGGTGATGAGTTTTCTATCAGGTCAATTTCCAGACCGCCGTCGGCTAGTGTCAATTTGTTGTTCGGGCCGTCATAATCAGCGTGGTTTTTAACGGCAAAGCCCAGCATTTTAAGTTTTTCCGGCACCGGGTTTTTGCCACGTTTTTCAGATTCAGCCGGCTGATCCATAAATGCGTCGTTTTCGAATTCTTTCGCCGCATATTGGCGCAGGTTGCTCATGAACAATTGCTGATTCGAAAAGTCGGTTATTTGTGGATCATGGCCGAACATTGAAAAATCCAGCTTCTCGGGATCAATTTTGACCGTCCAGTCTGTGGCGCCTTGACGGGCAGCTTTTGCAGCCGCCGCCATCAGCATGGTTTCCATTTGGCGCGACTGATCATTTCTGTCGCTGAATTCCTGGAAGGGGTCGGGAGTCATTTCGTCTATCCGATACGTTTGATTATTTCTTCTACGGCGGATTTGTAGGCACGCGAACCTTTGCTGAAACGATCATATGCGCCGACTGGCAGGCCGTGGCTCGGCGCTTCGGCTAGGCGGACGTTGCGCGGGATTTTGATGTCGAAAACTTTGCCCGGGAAATGTTTGGCGACTTCTTTGTAGACTTCCTGGCTCAAGGTAGTTCGCGAATCGTACATTGTTACTAAAACGCCCAGCAATTCCAAAGTTGGGTTGAGACCTTTTCGGACCAGCTTCATGGTTTCGAGTAATTGTCCGAGACCTTCCAGCGCGTAAAATTCGGCCTGGACCGGCAAAAGCACGTGGTTAGCCGCCACCAAAGCATTGACCGTAAGCAGACTCAAACTGGGCGGCGAGTCGATCAGGATGAAATCGTAGGCTTCTTCCCCTTCTGCCGGTAAAGAATTAAGCGCATCGCGCAATCGGATAAACCGCCGTTCGGCCTTGGCCAAACCCGATTCGGCGTCAGCTAGTTGCGGGTTGGCTGGCACGATGAATAATCTCTTGAAATTGGTCGGTTGGATGACATTGTTTAAGTTGGCTTCGCCGGAAATCGCGTCGAGAATTGTCGGCTCACCATCAGTATTCGTCGCCGATTTCAGCTGAGTTTTGTCAATGCCGAGACCTGACGTAGCGTTGCCCTGCGGATCGAAATCGACTATCAGGACGCGGGCCTTTTGCTCTTTCGCCAAGAAATACGCCAAATTGACTGCGGTCGTGGTTTTGCCGACGCCGCCCTTTTGATTGGTAACAGCGATAATTTTAGCGCTCATTTCTTCCCTCGCTTTTCATACTTAATCATTTTAACACAAGTTAGCGTAAGTTTTTCAAATCGTTAAAAATCTCGTCATTCTGGGTTTGCCCCAGAATCTATTCTAATTAATTTCTTATCCATTAGATCCTGAAACAAGTATCGGCTTCGCCTCCTTCGGCTCATCACCAACTGAGAATAAATTCTCGTTGATGATTTCACCTTCGCCAGGATGACAGCTGCAGCCTAATCGCTATCGGCATCTATATTGCGCAGGCTCTGGATCCAGGCGTTTTTCTTTGCCATCCAGTCGGGGCTTTGGCGGACCAACTGTTCGTCCTGATCGATATCGGTGCGGAGCAAAATCCTGACGGCTTCTTCGGCGAAGACTTTATCCTGTGAACCTTTAGCCAGGACGATGCCTTTGGGACGCAAAACTTTATTGGCAAAGGCGCCAGCGAAAATCGGACCCGGGAAGCTGGCCACTTGACAGCCCTGTTCGCGAGCCGCTGGCGCTAAATATCGCGCCGCTTCTTCGCCGATGGTAATGACCCATTCCAACCAATTCGGATCGCACATGGCGCCGACTTGCTTGTGGGCTTCGGCTGACATATTGCCCAGTTCATTCATCGATCCCAGGATCGCAATCCGCTGGTCGGCTTCGATCTTGTACAGGGTCAAGAGCGCCGCAATCGCTGCGTCGGGGCTGGAATTGTACGTGTCATCGATGATCGTCGAACCGCGCACGCCTTTCAACAGATTCATGCGGCCCGGGACAGGACTGATTTCACCCAGGGCGTTTGTGACTTCCTCGACGGTCATGCCCATTTTGGCGCCGATCATCATGGCGGCTGCAGCGGCCTTGACGTTGTGTTCGCCGACCAGATGGATCGTCGCACCAGGTGCGTTTTCAGACGATTGCAATTCTGGATTTTCAGCCGAAGCGCCACCGAATTCCGGTGCAAAGAATTTGACTTCGTAACCGTTCAATGGATCGCCGCCGACAATTTGAAAACGATATTCGCCGCCTTCCAAACCATAGTCGGTGATATTGGTCGTTTCAGCATATGGCGCGAAATCGGCGTTGACGTCGTCGTGGTTGACCGCTGTTAAATTAGCATATTTGGCGACAGATAATTCTTCTTTTGCCACATCAACTAATCCGCCCGGGAAGTTTTGCATGTGTTCAGCCGTGACGGCGGTGACAACGGCAATGTTCGGTTTCAGATAGGTGCCGAAATGCTCGATTTCGCCTGGTCTTTCCGTGCCCAGCTCCTGGACAATAACGTCGACACCGGTTGGCCACTTGATCCGCTTTCTCATTGCTTTGAAAATTCGTCGCCAAGTTTTGAATTTCCGCAACAATGCAGGCGGCGGATAGGAAATTCCCATGACAGCCAACGGCACGCTGAACTCGGAATTGTGATTGGTCGGCTCCATTTGGACGCGATATTTTTGCGCCAGGACCGTCGCGATGGCAGTTTTGGTGACGGTCTTGCCGACCGAACCGACTACGACGACCAATTTCGGATGGTGCTTTTTGAAGTATTTCTTGACATACTTCTCTAATTTCCATCTGACATATTTTTTAAACATATGCCCATTGTAGCATAAAATTTCTTTCCACAGCTATTTCCACAATCGCTGCAAAAAAGTCGATAAAAACTAGACTTTTTGCCCATTTTTTCTTGCAAAACGAAAGCTCTTTCTATATAATGTATGCTAAGAGGTATAACAAGAAAGTGGAGAGAACTGCAACAAGATTATGTTCACCATAACCAGTATCCGTACTAGCATTTTGGATGGTCTACGCGGTTGGCGCAGGCATCCCAAGCTTTTTGTTGGCAGCGCCTCTGGAATTATTGCGGCTGTTATGGTTTTTGTGTTTTTGGCTGTTACCCGCGCGGCGCCTGGTGACATCACGCTTTCCCCGCCGACCGGGCCGGCTAGCGGCGGCACCTCTGTAACTATGACTGCCAGTCCTGGCTGGACGGGCCAAACTGTTGATTTCCCATTCGGCGGTTCAGGTGGCACAACTGGGCTGATGCAGTCATTTACAGCGCCAGTGGCTGGACTTTACAAGTTAGAAGTTTGGGGCGCGCAGGGTGGTAATGCTCCCTCTGGCGGCCAGGGTGGTAGGGGTGGCTACAGTACCGTGACGGTTCAGCTGAACGCAAATCAAGTTATTTATATTGCCTCTGGTGGTCAGGGCGGCGCAGCCAGTGGCACTACGGGCACCGGTGGCTGGAACGGCGGCGGCAACACAAACAGTAACGCTGGTGGTGGCGGTGGTGGCGCTTCTCATATTTCCCTTAACACGGCTACTACGGCGACTCCGTTGTCCGACAACAATGTCCGGACCAACCTGCTGGTGGCGGCCGGCGGCGGTGGTGGTACACAAACCGCTGGAGTTGCGGGATGTCACGGCGGTTGGGGCGGTGGTACTACCGGTGGGAGTTCGCAAACTAATGTCGGTGGTGGCGGTGCCTGTACTGGTAATGGTGCCAGTGGTGGTACACAAACCGCTGGCGGTACTACCTTGGCCAGCCAGGGAGCTTCCGGCACGGCAGGTATAGGTGCCACCAGCACGCAACAGGGCGGATCTATTTATGGTGGTGGCGGTGGTGGCGGCTGGTTTGGTGGTGGTGCCTCTAACGGTACCGGTGGTGGTGGTGGTGGTGGCTCTGGTTGGTTGCGTACGGCAGCGTTGAACGGCGTGGCGATTACTAACGCCCAGACCTTGGCTGGCAACGCTTCTTTCTTGGAGCCTAACGGCACGGCGACGGTCGGTCATGTTGGCAATGGTTATGCCAGGGTTACCATCTTGGCGCCGGGTTTGTACGTCAAGCCAGTTGTTCAGTTCGGTACTCAGGGCGGCACCACAACGACGATTCCTGATGTCAACGTTACCTGGTGTAACTACGATGGATCTATCTGTACCAATGGTGGCGCACCGAATACTGTTACCTTTACCACGCCAGCGCGTGGCTCTATGCCGCAAACGGTTGACGCTTGGCTGGCTTTTGACCCCAGCAAAACCGGAGAATTTACCTATTGGACGCCGGCGACGAATTATGCTCAACAGTGTTCGACCGACGGCGGTACGACTTGGGACTATCGCCGGAATATCTATTCAGGAACTGGATCGGGTCCACCCGTTACCGGCGCGCTGTGTCGGCTGAAGTTGGACAATGCCTTTAGCGGGACGATTGTTTTGAACGACGGTTATAGCGCGATTAATCCCGGTTTGTCCGGCACGTTCGGTCAAGGCAGCGGGCCATATAACGACACGCGGTTTGACCCATCGACCAGGACCTTTACGGTTGATTATACTGATACATATAATACCGCTGGTCAATATTTGTACTATACATATAATTCGCCGGATTGGAGTACGCTGATTTCGTATTGGACCGTCAGCAACCAGGCGGCCTTGATGCAACCGTCGATATCAGTTACGCCCGTGCCGAATTCTGGCGTCCCGAACATCGTTCAGGCCGGTGATGCTCAGGCCTTTTGGATTTACGCCAATTCGTATGAGATACTGCATGCTGATAACACCATTACTTTAAGCGCAGGCAGTGAAGTTCCGTTCCAGGTCACGACGTATGGCGCATTATACACAGGCACGATCACGATTACAGAGGATTTGAGCCAAAGCGATGACCCGAGCGGTACCGCTGGCAGCTTTCGGCAGAACCCCATGACTTTCTCTGGTAACGGCCAGCCGCAGACTTTCTTCTATACTCCTGAAACTACTACTATTGCACAGACGACAAATCATATCACGCTGGATGGCGCCAGTTCGCCGGCCATCACCGATGACGACATCGATGTTCAGGTCGTCCCGGCGGCAATGCGCTTAGATGGTCCGACAAATCTGTCGCGCGGCGAATATGGCGAATACACATTAACTATATATGATACTAGTATCAGTTCTGTTGCTTTGGCTGATTTAATAAACGGCATGAGTTCTGCGGGCGGCACGTTCGTCGATACTACGGCCGCGCCTTATGACGCGACGTTTACTTCTGGTACTAGTACATATGACACGACTAGCTGTACCACTATTACGATTCCGGCCGATCCTGGTTGTGAGCGGACTTTTCGCTATACCGTCGATCCGGGCCTTAGCCACAACGCCTCTTATATAGTTATTAATGCCACGGGCGATGTGACTGACACCTTTGCTTCGATCAACGTTACCATTAATGCCGATGCGCTGGAATTTGCCTGTGGTCCGTCCAGCCCCAACTGTACGATTGCCTACGTCAACGAAACATCGGAATACACTGTTAGCCCTGATGGTATATTTACTGGCTCCACAACGATAACCTCACCCGATAGCGGTGCTACTATAAATTTCGTGCCGGGTGGCACGGCTTCGACCTCGTGGGCTGACGACGCTGGGACTAAAGTTTTTAATTATACTCCGTCGACACCAGGTCGCTATGTTTTGTCGGCTGTTACGACCAGTACTAATTCTGCTATGAATCAGACTTT
>Ga0099364_10012749_pt1 | contig 11314 bp, 11 predicted proteins | sample TergutTh196P3_FD_73070 | JGI IMG/M metagenome (GOLD analysis project Ga0099364, IMG submission 73070) | Microcerotermes parvus P3 segment gut microbial communities from Pointe-Noire, Republic of the Congo - Th196 P3 | ecosystem: Host-associated > Arthropoda: Insects > Digestive system > Gut ...
CAAAAGTTTAACCAAACACTCCTGCGAAATGGTGGAGTAACATCCATTGCCTCCGTAATTGTTTACGCTATCGCCCCTTGAATGTCTTTTTGCGAAAATGAATGAATCATCCTGTTCCGGTTTTTCTAATAGATCAATCCGTTTAATGTATAACACCGGCTCATTAAAAAGCTCGATACGAATCGGAGAATAAGTCCAACCATCGCCCGAATAAGTATCCCAGTGTAGCGCTTCGATGCTATAACAAAATGAGCCGATGTCTAAATAAATCCGAGGAAAATACCTCATCATAAGCGGCGTCCCAGCCATGATGTCTTGAATAACTTCAAGTTCTCTGTACTGTTTTATTTCTAGGCAAAGCCCTAAGACCGTACTTTTAAGGTTCTCATCGGAAACCAGCCAAATCGAGTGGGGCGTCTCCGTAAACATGCGCTCCTGAAACAACAGGTCATAGCTTTCCTCAATATAGAGATCAAAGCCGCTTTTGAAGTCAGGCCTATACAACTCGCCTCCAACAAGCTTCCGCCGCGAAGCTTGCAGCGCTAGCAACATAAGCATTACCACTACAGATATAGCAACAAGCGAGTACACACAAACAATGAATTTCTTCATATAGAAGTTCCTTTTTTGTCCATAAGGATATGAAGCACCTTTGTGACGCGGAAGTAAACATCAAGCTGCCATTTTGCTGTAATCTACAATGGCTACCTCGTTCATTGCCAATTCCGCAGCTTTGATTATTGTCTCCAAACGCTTGATTACATCGCCTGTATATAGTATTTCATTGCACTCGGAACACTTGTGACAAGGCACATTTCTCACGATTACAAGGCAGTTTCCCATGTCTGTGACATCAGTTGTTGTTCCAAATGAAGTTTCAGATTTGCAAGAAAGACACTTCAATGTCAACGCTCCCTTCTTGTTCTGTAGTCAATCTCCCATTCATTTTCACTAGGATAATACGCGGTTATGATATATAGATACTCGTTATCAATGCTTGCAACTACATGAATGGGAGATTCGTTTTCTGTTAACCCTAAGAGCAAGCAACTGGGAAATGGGGAATCATCTTCATATTGCTTAATTATTTCGCCTGTTCGTATAGAACTCTTTATATCTTCGATTGTTATATTTCGTTCCACCAGCCTCGCCTTGGCGTGTTGTGTCATCACGATATTTTTGTCGAAACACAGATTTCGCATATCATCTATGTGCAGCAACAGCAACAACACCTTTCATAAAAGTTCCATACCATAATTACTCGGCTACTGCCTACCGCATTATGATACCAAAGCCGCATCGCAAAATCAACCTATATGGGAAAACTTTCCGCTTCAAATTATATTGAGCATTTTAACATTAAATCAACAAAATACAACCATTTTTGCAGCAAAGACCTGTTTTCAAGTTTAAATTTCAGCGTTGTATGTCCCGTTTTTTGCTTTCTTTGGCAATCGTTTTATGGTATGCTCTGCGTAGCGTATCAAGAGGCGGTTCTCTTGAAAACCACAAACGAGGGGATGTTGATTATGAAAACCGGACTGTTTAAGGAAGAGTATGTTGCAATCAATGGCATAAGCCAGTATTTTCTGCATTATCCCGCCGCATATGAGGAGACAGCGCTTATACTGCACGGTGGTCCCGGGCAGTCGGAGGCTCATTTGGCACACGCGGTCAGTCCGTACTGGGACTTTTGCAATCTCGTCTATTACGATCAGCGCGGCGCGGGAAAGACGCAACGCAAAAACAAGACGGCTCCGAAGGACATCACGTTTGAAGCCCTGATTGCCGACCTAAAGCAGAGCATACATCATATAAAAGAGAGCTATAAAACGGACAGGGTCATCTTGGTCGGACATTCATGGGGCAGCATTCTTGGAACTCAATATGTTCTTCGGTATCCGGAGGACGTTCTGTGCTACATAGGGCATGGTCAAGTCGTTGATATGCCCCGAGGCGAGAAGCTTGGATTTGATAAAGCGAGGGGTCTGGCGGAAACTGCGGGAGCGAAGAAGGACATTAAGAAGCTGGACGATCTGGGGGATTATCCAACCGGCCTGTCTGCGGAATCTTTTGCGAAAGTTGCCATGGGCCTGCGTAAACTGCAAATAAAATACGGACTCACGTCAAATCCGCGCAAAATGATACGAACCACGCTCAAGAGCCCTGTGTTTCAGGCTAGAGACGTCCTTGCGCTGCTGAGTGCCATCAAAACGAACCGCCATCTCGTGGATATGCTCCTTACATACAGCATTTTTGATACAGTAGAATACCGTCTGCCCATGTACTATATCCTCGGAGAAAGCGACTGGCAGACCCCAAGCACGCTAGCGGCTCAGTATTTCGAGACAATCAAAGCGCCAAAGAAGGGACTCTTTTGGATCAAGGATGCGGGACACATGACAGACCTCGACAACCCACCCGCATTTTGCGAATCCGTGAGGGAGATCATGAAAGAGGTATTAGAGGTGAAGGCAATATGAACGGCGCTTAAAATGCTTGCTTGACAAAATAAAAAGCTTCACTTATAATGCCAATTGGATAACAGCCGTGAGTCTGCTTGCGCCCTGAATGGCGTGGCGGGGCTTTTTGTTTAGCCGCATTACAATGATTGGAAGGGTTGAAATCATGTATAAGAATACAAGGTACAAAATGAGCGAAGAGCGTTTTCACGAACTTAAGGAGGAGCTCGTCTTCCTCCAGACTGTGCGTGAAAAAGAAGTCGCGCAGCAGATCAAGGAAGCCCGTTCATTCGGGGACCTCACCGAAAACAGCGAGTATGACGAAGCCAAGACCGAGCAGGGAAAGCTATACGCAAAAATCGCAGAAATCAAGAACCTGATAGAGTACGCCGAAATCGTACACGCCTCTGAGAAGACGGACAGCGTTGGCATAGGCAGCAAAGTCACTGTCCGCGACCTTGAGTTTGGCTCGGAGGACACATACGAGATAGTCGGCTCGCAGGAAGCCGATCCAACCGTGAGCAGAGTGTCCGACGACTCGCCGTTCGGGAAAGGTCTCATGGACAGGATGAAAGGCGACATAGTGGAAATCGACGCGCCTGCGGGGGTTTTTAAGTTCGAGATACTTAACATTTCCTAGTGTGTTTGTGTTAGCATGGAAAAAATAACGAGCAGGAAAAACCCTTGTGCTGTCCATATGAAAAAGCTTGGTTCGAGCCGCGCTTACAGGGAGGAAAGCGGGGAGTTTCTTTGCGACGGAATAAAGCTTCTGGAAGACGCCATTAACAGCGGCGCTGAGATCACTGCCGTGCTCACAGCGTCGCATATATCGTTTCCCGTTGCTTTGGATACGCGCGTGTATCACGCCGACCAGATGCTCATAGACTACATTTCGCCGCTGACAAACGCGCAGGACACATTATTTGCGTGCAAATTACCTCCTAAGGGCAACGATGGATATTCCGAATTCCAAACTCTGAGTTCCGAATTATCCACGCAGATATTGCTTGACGGTATGCAGGACCCGGGCAATGTGGGCGCCATCATTCGCACGGCAAATGCATTTGGAATAAGTTGCGTCATACTGACCAATGGTTGCGCCGACCCGTATAATCCCAAGGCGATACGAGCGTCGATGGGAGCGATATTCAGGCAGCGAATACATAGCATGAGCCTGTCGGAACTCACCGAATTAAAGCGCGGCGGCGTCAGGTTCATTGGCGCGGCGCTCCGAGAGGGGTGCAGAAGCATTCTCGACGTCGGTTTAGGCGGGGCAATCGTCGCTATAGGCAGCGAAGGAAGAGGGCTGTCCGAGGAGCTGCTTGCTTTATGCGATGAGAAGATAACGATACCCATTGCGCCCGAATGCGAATCCCTCAACGCCGCCATCGCCGCCGCAATAATTATATGGCAGGCAAGGTAGAGGTATTCAGTCCCTTGCGCTCGAAAGACGTTTTTTTGCTTCCTTTTCGCTCAGAGTCGTCATCCATGACGACACTTCGCGCCGCTCCGCATCCATGCTCCGCTGTCGGAAGCAAAATAAACGTCTTCCTCGCCGGGACTGAATAGATAAAATCAAAGGAATGATACAAATGTCGCAACTAAAATACTGGGTTTGGCTTTCGTCTTTGGGGGGTATTGGCGCTGTTACGGCGGGAGCGCTGCTGCGGCATTTCGGCACTCCGGAGGGTATTTTTGCGGCAAAAGCGGACGATTATAGGGATATTGACGGTATCAGAGCGGAAAACATAACGGCGTTGACGAACAAAAGCTTTGAGACGGCAAATAAAATACTTGCGTCTTGCGAGGAAACGGGCTGCCGTGTCTTAACGCTTCAGGATGCCGAATATCCGGACAGGCTTCGGAATATTTACGATCCGCCAATCACGCTTTATGTCAAAGGGACTTTGCCAGTTATCGACGAAGAGCCGATAGTTGCAATTGTAGGAACTAGAACCTGCACACCTTACGGTTTCAAAGCTTCTGAGAAAATCGGATATCAGCTTGCCATGCATGGGATAATCGTGACAACGGGTTTGGCGCGAGGGGTGGACACCGCAGCGGCACGCGGGGCGCTCAAAGGCGGGGGGCGGGTCATAGGCGTGATAGGATCCGGCCTGAACGTCGTATACCCTGCCGAGAACAAGGCATTGTTCAACGATGTGGCAAATTCAGGCGCGATGATAAGCGAATATCCGCCTGGAACAGCGGGTCTGCCCGCTCATTTTCCCATGCGCAACAGGATACTCAGCGGGTTGTCGCTGGGGGTTGCTGTGATAGAGGCCCCGAAAAAGAGCGGCGCCCTGATAACCGCGACTAGGGCGCTCGAGCAGGGAAGGGATATCTTTGCTTTGCCGGGGAATGTGGACGTGAGAAACTGTGAGGGTTCAAACTTATTGCTGAGAGAAGGCGCAATACCAATACTGTCGGGCGAAGACATTATCAGCGAATACGCCGAACTGTTTCCAAATCAAATAAAATACGAGAAAAAAAGCACGCAGAGAACGGCAAAAACACCGCAAGACGGCGGGGATGAATCTGAAAATAACAGTAAAATTGAGATTGACAACGTATCTGAGGTGGAATATATTGACTTAGACGGTATTTTGAGCGCGCTCGACGGGGATGAGAAAACCGTTGCGGAAACGATGGGACGCAAGCCGATGCAAGTGGATGATATAATCATCGGTTCCAAACTTTCGGCACAGCAGGTGCTAACCGCTCTAACGATGCTGGAAATCAAAGGACATGCGGAACGTCTCGGCGGACTATGGAAGTTGAAGAGTTAGGAAATAGATAATATGACAGCAAAGAAAAGCAGTTTGGTGATAGTGGAATCTCCTGCGAAGGCAAAGACCATTGGGAAGTATCTGGGTCCGAACTATAGGGTCACGGCATCGATGGGGCATCTCAGGGATCTGCCGAAAAGCACGCTCGGCGTGGACATAGACAATGGTTTTGTCCCTGAGTACCAACCGGTCAAAGGGCGGGAAAGCACGATTAAGGAACTGAAAACCGCAGCAAACAACAGTTCAAACATATTCCTCGCAACAGACCCCGATCGGGAAGGGGAGGCTATTTCATGGCATCTGAAGGAGCTTCTGAATCTGCCCGACGATAGGACATTCAGGGTCACATTTAATGAAATCACGAAGAATGTCGTACAGAAAAGCATCGAAAACCCCCGCGCCATCGACATGGATCTAGTAAACGCGCAGCAGGCACGGCGTATACTCGACCGAATAGTAGGCTATAAGCTGAGCCCGCTTCTATGGAAGAAAATCAGGCGTGGGCTGTCGGCGGGGCGCGTGCAGTCTGTCGCGTCGAGGATGGTCGTCGATAGGGAAAACGAGATACGCGAGTTCATACCAGAGGAATATTGGCTGCTTAACGTCGATTTGAGCCTTGCGCCGAAGCCGGGCGCTTTCACTGCGGCGTTTCACGGCAGCGTGCAGAAGAAAATCGAGCTCAAAAGCGAATCAGAGGTCACGGCAGTCGTCGATGCCGTCAAAAACGCGCCGTTTTCGGTACATGCGGTCAAGCGCGGCGACAAGAAGCGCTCCGCTTCTCCGCCGTTTATCACCTCTTCGCTCCAGCAGGAGGCTTCGCGCAGGTTGGGCATGACGCCTCGCCGCGCTATGTCGATAGCCCAACAGTTATACGAGGGCGTCGATATTGACGGCATGGGCACTGTCGGGCTAATCACATACATGAGGACGGATTCTTTGCGCATATCCGCCGAAGCCGCGCAGGACGCGAAGAATTTCATAACAGAAACCTATGGGAAAGAATACTATCCCGACACGCCGAACAGGTATAAGTCAAAAAGCGGCGCGCAGGACGCGCACGAGGCAATTCGCCCGAGCGATGTAACCATGGCGCCCGACCGGGTAAAAGGCAGCTTGACGAGCGACCAGTTCAGGATGTACAGATTGATTTGGAGCCGTTTTGTCGCAAGCCAAATGGCGCCCGCCATATATGACAGCGTGACAGTTGACGTGCTGTCTGCGGGATATGTTTTCAGGGCGAATCATTCCGCAGTCACATTTCCCGGCTTTTTGGCTGTCTACGAAGAGAGCAGCGACGATGAAAAAGCCGAGAAGCAGTCGCCCCTGCCTGAACTCGCTGAAGGCGATCCGCTGAATCTGGAAGGCATCAACGAGGAGCAAAAGTTCACGCATCCGCCCCCGCGATACACCGAAGCTACCCTTATCCGCGCTATGGAGGAGACCGGAGTGGGGCGTCCGAGCACATATGCTCCAACGATTTCCACTATACTCGACAGGGAGTATGTCGTAAAAGAAGGGAAGCTGCTCCGCCCGACGCCGCTCGGCGAGGTAGTGACCGATTTGATGAAGGCGCGTTTTACCGATATCGTGGATTTGAAGTTCACCGCCCGCATGGAAGAATCGCTCGACAGCATAGAGAAAGGCAACGACGACTGGAAGAACGTTCTCGCGGGATTCTACGTCGGATTGAAAGAGTCTCTCGACAGCGCGGAAACCGCTCTTGAGGGAGAGCGCATAAAAGTGCCCGACGAGGAGTCCGACGAGATTTGCGACGTTTGCGGGCGTAATCTTGTGGTGAAGTCAGGGCGTTTCGGCAGGTTCCTCGCATGTCCCGGATTCCCCGAATGCAGTTTTACAAAACCGCTGGTAGTTGAAATGCCGGGCAAATGCCCAAAATGCGGGCTTAGAATTCTAAAGCGGACTTCCAGAAACGGGTATACATACTATGCATGCGAAAAACTCAAGGAATGCGGCTTTATGACTTGGGATGTTCCTACAGCAGATAACTGCCCTGAATGCGGCTGGACAATGTTCAAGGCTTCAGGAAGAGGGTTTAAGAAGTCCTTTTGTATAAACGATAGCTGCAAGAACTTTGTTCCCGAAGAGAACAGGGGCTATAAGAGGAAGCCGGGGACCGCTGCTGCCGGGGACGGCTCTGCGGAGGATTCGGCGGACAAGGATTCCGAAAGCGCAAAGAAGTCAAAGGGCGCGAAATCAAGCGCGGCGGGCGCAAAAAAGACAACCGCGAAGAAGTCCGCGGGCAAAAAGACAGCGGCAAAAAAGGCTACGGGCAAAAGCGCCGCCGCAAGCAAAACAGCGGGGAAGAGCGCGGCGAAGGAAGCGGCAGGAAAAAGCGCCGCGTCGAAAACTAAGCCGGGTGAGGAAGCGTGAGCGTCGGGGAAAAAGTAAAAGTCGTCGGCGCCGGACTTGCGGGCTGTGAAGCCGCATGGCAGCTTGCGCAGCGCGGAGTACTGGTTGAGCTGTTTGAAATGAAGCCGCATAAGCTGACGCCTGCGCATGTCTCAACCGATTTCGCAGAGCTGGTATGCTCCAACTCGCTTCGGAGCGGCGAACTGACAAACGCCGTCGGATTGCTGAAAGAGGAAATGCGCAGGCTCGGAAGCGTAATTATGCGATGCGCCGACGAGACCAGAATACCCGCAGGCGGCGCGCTGGCTGTTGACAGGGAGCGCTTTGCCGCGATGGTGACGGATAACATCAGGAACCATCCGCTTATAACCATAACAGAGCGGGAGGTCACCGATTTGCCGGACGGCCATCTCATCATCGCAAGCGGCCCTCTCACATCCGATAGTTTGGCAGAGACAATCTCTTCGCTTTTCGGGGACGGGAATATGCTCAGCTTCTACGATGCCGCCGCTCCGATAGTGACTTTTGAAAGCGTGGATTTTAGCAGCGCATACTTCGCATCTCGATACGGCAAAGGCAGCGCGGACTATATAAACTGTCCGATGAGCCGCGAAGAATATACTGCGTTTCACCGCGAACTGGTTGGCGCGGAGGAAGCGCACATGCACGGCTTCGAGGAAAAACTTGTTTTTGAAGGCTGTATGCCCATCGAAGTCATGGCAAGGCGCGGTGAGGATACGATACGCTACGGGCCGCTCAAACCTGTGGGGCTAATGGATCCCAAGACGGGGAAGACGCCATATGCCGTGGTCCAGCTTAGAAGAGACAATGCGGAGGGTTCGCTTTATAATCTCGTCGGATTCCAAACGCATCTGAGGTTTCCCGAGCAAAAGCGCGTGTTTTCGATGATACCTGCTCTGTGCGAGGCGAATTTTGCGCGATACGGCACGATGCATCGCAACACGTACATAGATTCTCCTAGGCTGCTCGACAGGTATAACCGACTGAAAAGCGATCCGCGAATACGTTTTGCGGGACAAATTACAGGCGTTGAGGGATATGTCGAGTCTGCGTCGTCGGGCTTACTCACGGGGATTGAAACCGCACGGGAGCTAATGGGACTGCCGCCCGCCGATTTCCCGAAAGAAACCGCAATAGGCGCACTCGCCCTATACACATCAGGCGGTGCCGTCTCGGATTTCCAACCAATGAACATAAACTTCGGGCTAATTGAGCCGCTTGGCGAGAAAGTAAAAGGAAAACGAAACAAAAACCTAGCAATTTCAGAAAAATCGCTGTCAATAATAAACATTATTCAAAGTAGGCAATAGATAGTAAAATGTTATGTGATTATTCAGGTTATATAGCAAATCTCACAGTTTCGTCGTTGCGAGGAGCGAAGCGACGCGGCAATCCAGAAAGAAATATGACAATCGGCGCAAAAGGACTGGATTGCTTCGCTGCGGCTCGCAAAGACGGGAGATGTAAAAACCAACCGTCAGATAATTATGCATTATGAATTATGCATTATGAATTACGGGGCGTAGGGGGTGCTTTGTGAAAATCATTGTTGACGCAATGGGCGGGGATAATGCGCCTAACGAAATCGTTAGGGGAGCGCTTGACGCATCGCGGGAGTCGGGCATTGACATTGTGCTTTGCGGCAGGGGAGAGGATATACTGCGCGCCATAGACAAAATGGGGCTAAAGGATCTTCCGCAAGGCGTTGAGATTGTCAACGCTTCCGAAGTGATTGAAATCGAAGACGATCCGGCAAACGTGATTCGCATTAAAAAAGATTCGTCGCTGACTGTAGCGCTCAACCTTCTGCGCGACGGGCGGGGCGACGCGCTTGTTTCGGCGGGGAGCACGGGAGCTATTTTATCCGGCGCAACGCTTATCGTAAAACGGATTCGCGGTATACGCAGAGCCGCGCTGGCGCCTATCATACCGAACCGTGCGGGAGGTTTCGTTCTGATTGATTCTGGCGCAAACACGGAATGCACTCCTGAATACCTCGTGCAGTTCGCTTTTATGGGGTATCACTATGCGCAGGACGCCCTAAAGCTCGAATCGCCGCGCGTAGGACTGCTGAACAACGGGGTTGAGCCGACAAAGGGCGCCTCGCTGCAGTTGGAGACATACCGATTGCTTGAAATATCGGGGCGCGAGGGGTATATTAATTTTGTTGGCAATGTCGAGGCGAAGGATGTTATGAATGACGCTTGCGATGTTCTTGTATGCGACGGTTTTTCGGGCAATGTGTTACTCAAGTCGATCGAGGGAACGGCGTCGCTGATAATGTCAGAGCTAAAAGGCATATATAGTAAAAACCTGATAACGAAAGTTTCCGCGTTATTGGTGACGAAGCACTTCGCAGGGTTAAAAGCCAAAATGAATCCCGATACCGTCGGAGGCACTGTCATGCTTGGAATAGTGAAGCCCGTAATTAAGGCGCATGGCTCGTCAAACGCGACCGCAATCGCAAACGCCGTGCGGCAGGCAGCATCCGCGGCGTCAGCAGACGCGGCTTCGCGCCTTCAGGAAAACATTTCCCGCATGAAAGCAGGCGAAGAGCAATCTTCGTAAATCGGGTCTATTCTGTCTTTTGCGCTCGAAAGACGTTATTTTTGCTTCCAATGTGATTTGGATAGAGACTGTAGATATTTGTAGGTTGGTGATTGTTGTGATTTTTGAAAAGTTGCGTACATTGATAGCTGTGCAGTTTGCCGTCAGCGAGAGTTCTATTACAATGGACACTTCCTTTGTCGATGACCTTGGCGCCGACTCGCTTGACGCGGTGGAGCTTACAATGGCAATCGAGGGAGAGTTCTATATTCCAGAGGTAGACGAGAACACGATGAACGGATTGATAACCGTCGGCGACGTTGTGCGTTTCCTTTCGGAAAGCTATGATTGATTATGGATAACAAAAAACTGGGCAATTTTCAAAAGAAGCTGGGATACGAGTTTACTAACCCTGCTTTGTTGAATACTGCGCTTATGCACAGCTCTTATGCGAATGAACACAAGAAAAGCGGCGCGGTCAGCAACGAAAGGCTGGAGTTTCTGGGCGATTCCGTTCTTGGCATGACTGTCGCGGCGATGATTTACAGCGGCAAACCAAAAATGCCCGAGGGACAGATGACAAGGCTCAGGGCCGAGCTTGTCTGCGAAAAGAGCCTTGCAGCGCTTGCCAGAAAGCTTGAGTTAGGCGAATACATACTGCTTGGTCAAGGCGAAGAGAAGTCAGGCGGGCGCGATCGTCCGTCTATTCTCGCGGATGCCGTTGAAGCCGTTCTTGCCGCAGTTTATCTCGATGGTGGCTTTGAGCCTGTTGAACGCTTGGTTTTCAAGCATCTGGGGCAGCAACAGGTAAATCTGTCCGAGTTCAAGAGCACAGATTATAAAACAGCGCTGCAGGAGTATGTGCAGGAGAAACCGAGGCAATCGCTCACCTATCACATCACGGATGAGCATGGACCTGACCACATGAAATCATATTCAGTCGAAGTGCGGCTCAATGGCGCAGTAATTGGCCGAGGAACAGGCAAGAACAAAAAAGAAGCAGAACAGGAAGCGGCAAGAGTGGCGCTAGCAGACAGATAACAAGTAACAAGTAACAAGTAACAAGTAACAAGTAACAAGTAACAAGTAACAAGTAACAGGGGTCAGGTAACTCCTAACTCCTCA
>Ga0099364_10012750_pt1 | contig 11314 bp, 10 predicted proteins | sample TergutTh196P3_FD_73070 | JGI IMG/M metagenome (GOLD analysis project Ga0099364, IMG submission 73070) | Microcerotermes parvus P3 segment gut microbial communities from Pointe-Noire, Republic of the Congo - Th196 P3 | ecosystem: Host-associated > Arthropoda: Insects > Digestive system > Gut ...
TCCAAGTATTCACGCCCGCTAAGCGAGCGACTCAAACTCTCTTATTCAATGAATTCTGTCCATTTGAACATAGAGAGGTAAGATGCGTTTTAATGTTAAGGGAAAAAATAGAAAGACCGGAAAAACAAGACACAATAACAGAACCCCTAAACCATAACAAATACTAGTACTTAAAAAACTACCAATTAAACATAATATATACTGAAAAGCAAAATCTTGTCAAGGGGTTTTTGAATAAATTTTGATCGATTTTAAGCTTTTTTAAGCTTTTTCAAAAGTCCGGATACGGCCATTTGGACAGCGTTTTTACCAGTTAATACTGAATAACCATCATGAGCCCGCTAGGGTTTCTGCTATTTCAAAGCAATAATCGCCCAACTTTTCAATGCGCCGGACTAGCTCTATAAACATAAGCTCAGTCTTTACATCTTTGCCGGATTCTAAGCGTTTGCGGCTGAACTTGCGCAGCTTATTGCGGTATTTATCGATTTCTTCTTCCAGTTTTTCTGCTCTTTTAAGTGTTTCCGGCATCATTAATCTTCCAAAGTTTTCATGGACAAGGTTTAAAAAATCTTTTACAAGCTGCAAATACGGAAAGAGCGCTTCCATTTCTTTCTTTTCAAAAATCCTGCCTTTTTTGACGCCATTCTCCAAAAGATAACTCATGCTGCAGCAGTCATCTGTCATTTCTTCAAGATTGGAAATAACCCGCAGTAGTTGTGAAACATGATATTCTGAACGGCGGTTAAGCGGATTTCTTGCACATTCCATTAATAAGGCGCTGATTTGTTCGTACATTTCATCGGTATACTGTTCTTTTTGTTTTAATTCGATACTTAGATTTTCTACAGCGGCATTTATGTCTTGTACTTCCAACAAGGACTGTAAAACACCGGAAAACCTATCAAACATCGACATTGCCATATTTGCCATTGCACGAACTTCTTTTTCTGCACGGAATATATGTATTTCCGGTGCATTCCTAATTTTTTCTACTGAATAAATTAACTGATATTTATAGTGTTCTTTTATTTCTTTAGGATCATCTTTTATTATTTTTGTAACAACCCATGCAAATTGTTTTACAAAGGGCAGGAAAATAAGAACATTGGTTAAATTAAAAACGGTGTGCAGCATGGCAAGGTGAGTTGTTACCATTGGATCATTAACCATGCCCGGAGTCATTGTGCCGGGGGTTACAAATTCAACTATTGCCAACAAAGGTCTTAACAGCGGTATTGCCCAACAAGTACCAAGAACATTAAAAAGCACATGAACCAAAGCTGCTCGTTTTGCATTTGTCTTTGTTCCAATGGAAGCCAACGCCGCATCAATAGTAGTACCAATATTTGCTCCAAGTATCATGGATGCTGCCATTTCATAACCAATAACATTATTAAACGCCATGGTCAGCATAATTGCAGTAGCAGCACTTGATGAATGAAGAAGCAGGGTGATTATCATTCCAAACGCCATACCAATAAGATAAGACACATAGCCCATATTGGAAACTTGCGCAATAAAATTAAAGTCACTTCCCATTGTGGGCATTGACTGGGTAAGAAAATCAAGACCCATAAAGAGAATACCAAAGCCAAGGAAAAAATTACCTAAGTCACGATGCTTCCATTTTACAATGCTAAAAATAAACCCCAAACCAATAGCGGGTAGAGCCATCTCTGAAAGTTTAAGGGAAAACCCCACCAAAGACACTATCCAAGCGGTAACGGTTGTCCCGATATTTGCCCCCATGATTACGCCAATTGACTGGGTAAGGTTGAGCAAGCCCGCATTTACAAGAGAAACCACCATCACCGTTGTAGCTGATGACGATTGAATAATAGCAGTAATAGCAAAACCGGTAAAAACCGCCATATAACGGTTACCGGTCATAAAATTAAGAAACCGCTGAAGCCTATCTCCCGCAGCCCGCTGAATACCATCGCTCATTACCCTCATTCCGTAAAGAAAGAGACAAAGACTTCCGGTTATTTTAAGCAAAGTTGAAATTATAGCCATGCTGTATTATAACATTGTTAATAAAATGTTAGAATACCCCTATATGGACGGAAAAAAACTTTTGGTATTTTCTGATTCTCATGGCGGGGTTTCTGCGGTAAAGGCGGTTTTTACATGGGCTGCAAAGCACCTTCCTCCAAATGACACTATTTGTGGGGCGGCATTTTGCGGAGACGGGATTGCAGATTTGCCGCCTGCGGCAGATGCAGCGGGCTTTTACTGCGACTGGAAACTGGTAGGCGGAAATAACGATTACGGATTCTCAATGCCGGAGTCAACTGTTTTTGAATTTGGCGATTACCGTTTTTTTATGTGTCATGGGCATCGGCATAGTATATATTCCGGTTTTAATTCACTTGTTGCCGCCGCTAAAAGCAATGAAGCACACGCTGTTTTATTTGGACACGCTCACACCCCAATTCATAAAACTGAAAATGGAATATTGATACTAAACCCCGGCAGCGTTTCAAGACCTCGTTCCAAAATTGGCGCAACATTTGCCGTTATTGAATGTTTATCCGACGAACCGCTTAAAGTAGAATTTTTTGGCATCAGCGAACGAGGGAGTGTGAAGGCTATTAAATTGCCTTAAGCTTTTACCTTAAATTACCAAGTTCTCTGTCAACGGCTCTGACAATGGCGTCCCATTGGGGTACTTCCGGCACAAAATCGTTTGATTCAGGGACTGTTACTGACGGATAAATTTGCCATGCTTCATGAATGGGGTACACTGCTGCGTTATTTCTATGTCTTTGCCATTGCTGTACTCCGGTACGCCAAGAACGGGAAAAGCCTTCATTTGGAACAGTTGATTCCAAGGGCATCCATCGCTTACCGTTATGTACAATTATATTAGCATTATTGGCAAGCCAAGAATCATTGCCCACTTCAAACGCAAGAAAAATATGTCCTGGCACTGTAATAAACGCAGTTTCTATATTCAACGCTTCTAAGAGAGAACACAACAAGATAGAAAGATCATCGCAATCACCGCCGCGAAAAGACAATGTCTGGTATGGGAAATTAAGATTGTCAATTTCACTTTCATCATCAGATAACGCAACATATGACGATGCAGGATCAACAACATAATTAATTCGATAAAGGCGCAAGGCTTCAAACAAAGCAGCCGCATATACAACATTGGATGGTATACCCCTAGTTGATAATTGCTGACTGCTGATTGCCCTTTCTATTCCGGATGCAACATGGCGAGCAAAAAACCGCGCTGCGCTGTCACGGGGAGAAACAAAAGCGGCAGCTCTGCGGTCATCATCCCAGGACATATTGTTTCTATGGAAAATAGGCATCTGAACTGAGGAAACCGTTGTTTTTTTTGCACCCAAACTGCGGTACTGCATTTCCAAAACACCGTTAGCTGTAACAATTCCGGATAAATTTATTAAAGCTTCATTAAACAAAGCTGTTACGGGTACTTCTATACTTTCACCTACACCAAGACTGGGTACTACGGCAAATGTCCAAGGCTGGGTCATATAACTGTTCATAAAAAATGTTAGCTGTAAATCTGTAATGGTATTTGGTTCATTATTAGTAATTGTAACAGTTGCTATGGGATTATTTTCATACCATGCATAAGAAACCGGAAACACTCGGTATTGTTCTGTCTTTTCCATATCAACTCTAGACTTTGACCCCATAATTTCAGAAACATTAAACCTTATACCCAAAATAACATCAAATGTATCAAATGGTTTAGAAGCAAAAACCCTGTGTGTATATCCAATATCTGAAAACAAAGAAAAATACGGTGATAAATGAAACTGCGCACCTAGTGTTCCGCCAATCAGTCCTTTTATATCGCTGTCTTCTCCTCTGGAAAATTGATAAATCCCTGCGTTAAACTCAGCTTGCACAGCCCAGCGGTCAAATGGCCGCCATCGTAAAAAAGGTCCTGCTTTACCTTGCAGAAGCATAAACGGATTCCCTGCTTGAACAGGTATGCTTGCAAAACCGCCGCCAAAGGTCATACCTAAATCAAACTTTTCCGCAAAAGTAAAAAAAGACCAATCCAGTGAAGCATTAACTCCCATACCTGTTTGCAATTGTTCCGCACCTGACGGAGAAACCAAAACAGGAGCCAACCGCAAAGAGTACTCGCTTTCTGCGTGTAAAATGGAGAAGGGAGCAAAGAATATAAAGCAGATAATAAATGATAAAATATTTTTTTTCATAGTTTTATTCCTTATTTTTTTATTTCTCAGTTAAGTTATAAACCCCGTCCCAATCGTGTTTAGGAGGGTCTTGTATGTAGGTTTCGCTTCTAAATGCATACAATTCCGCAACACCATCATCGGGATTTTGTTGTTTAAGTTTTGAAAAAATCATATTTGCCGAAACAAAGTTTCCTTTTTCTAAATTATCCATTGCTTCTTCCCATAGAGCAACCCTATTCTTCATATCTTCATCTGCTTCATTTTCTATACACATAAGTTCATATAAACAAATTGGCGTATTAACTCCAACTACTCGTACTCTATCCAGTTTGCGATATAAAAATTCTTTTCCGGCTTTGGCATGAGTAAATTCGCTTATAATTATACCGCCTGTATGATACTGTTTATTCACACCTTCCAGACGAGCTGTTAAATTTACCGCATTGCCCATTATTGTATAGTCCATTTTATTTTCCGCACCCATATTCCCCACTACCATTTCTCCTGTGTTTATTCCAATGCGGGTAAAAATAGGTGAAGGGCTTAAACCTTTTTCCATAACTTCCTTATTTAATTCTGCTTCCACTTTTTTCATTGCAAGAGCACTGCGGCACGCAAGGGCAGCATGGTCCGGCCGGAACACGGGCGCTCCATAAAACGCCACTATTGCATCACCTATATATTTATCTATAGTGCCAAGATTTTCCATAACGATATTGCTCATTGCCGTTAAATATCGATTTAATAATTTTACAAGATGTTCCGGATCAAGTTTTTCTGAAATGCCGGAAAAGCCTTTAATATCGGTAAAGATAGCGGTCATTTCCCTTTTTTCACCGCCAAGGTTTAATTTGTCAGGGTCATTGATAATTTGTGTAATAACTTCCGGCGCAAGATAACGGGAAAATGCACTATGTAAAAACGCTTTTTCTCTGCTTGCCGTAAGAAATTTAAAAACCATGATTGATACAAAAGTTAAAACTGAACATACAAGCGGAACTGCAAAACCAATATAGATTTTACTTACATAAAAGAACCCCGCAAAAATACCGCTTAAAAGAACAAGGCCGGAAACACCGGTTATAATTGACATATGAGTATCAAACCGGCTTAAAAAAAAGCAAAGCAGCAAAGAAAAAATTAAAGCAATTATTACAGAGATATATTTAGGAGCGTCATCAAGAAATTCTCCGGACAAAAGCATATTGGCAATTACTGCATAAGTTCCCACAAGAGGAAAATTTTCCTGAAAAGTAGTAAGACCGTTATCTGTCATTGATGTGGCATCTGACCCTATAATGCATAAACTATCCTTTAAACTAGCAGAATTTTCTCTTATTTCTGCCAATCTTTCAAACTGAAGGCGGCACACAGTAAATAATTGCTGAACAAAGTCCGTTAATTCCTCATCATAGCCAACATCCGCAAGTATTTCTTGTTCATAAGCGCCATAAAGAAAATCCTCTGCAGAAGCAAAGAAATTTTCCCTTGCTAAAAACCAGTCTTCTTCGGCTGCATCATTATTTGCAAAGGCATATTCCTTTAATTCTTCTGCTTCTGAATAATATTCCCAAGGATTTTTGGATAAAGCTTTGCTTCCGCCATCCCAATAAAAGAAAAAACCGGAATCATACATTACGGCAATATTCTGTGCAAAATCAGGTTCAACCAGTGTATGCTGTACAAGTTTAATAAGAGACATCATATTGTAATTGTAAAATGTTTTTTTTGGCCACTTTAATAAAACAGAGCCGTCTTGAGTGCGCGGAATTTTAAGTATTGTATTGTTGTCATCCAGCAATCTTATATTTTTATTGTTAACTTCTATAGAAGTATAACCTATTTTTTTCTGCAATGCCGCAAGCGACAACTGCGAGTAATATGAATCATTATATTTTAAAAGAAGATGCACCCTGCGGCGCAAGCCGTCAGAATCAGGCCGTGCATTTACAAGCCCTGCTCCCTTTGCACGAGTTAAAAGCTTGAGTATAGCGGGCATAGCGCCAACCATTTCCGGGGTCTTAGTATCGCCCTCCGTCTTTATATTTTCTAATGCAATATTATTAGAAAGATAATTGTTTATTTCTTCACTTGTAATAACAATGTCTTCCTCTGTATTTTCTTCTGTAATAAATCCTATAGCTTCTTCCTGACGAATCAAAGTTAGGGTAAGCCATGAAGAATCTGAAAATGCCAAAGCTCCGGCAAAATATTCATCAACATCACGGATTAAATAAGAAAAAGAGCCTGCAAGCTCATTTCTTACGGATTCATGCAGGTATCTGAAATCTTCTTTGTAATTTTGCCGCTCAGCATAACTTGTGGAAGGACTTATAACATCAATAACAAAGTTAGAAGCTTCATCAAGGCGGGAAAACCCGGAATCAAGGTAATAATCAAAAACCTGTGCCGCATAATCAGGGTCTAGGCGGTGCGGACTTTCATCAAGATAACTTAAGTCAAAAGCAATTGTATTTACGCCTAATTCTTTAAGCAATACAACAACATCTGCCATTACTTCCCTTCTAAAAGGAAAACCTCCGGCAAGATTTATTGTATCATCATCTAAGGTAAGAATTACAACTTTTTCATTTTCATTTAAAGAAGGCAATAAGCGCAGAAAAATATCAAACAGCTTATTGTCTAAAGAAGTAAAAAACAGTGATAAGGAAAAGGCAAATGCTGCCAGTGTTATAAATACAAAAGGTTTGTATCGTTTAACCTTATTCATTTACCTTTTCTCTTATCTTTTAGCGTCATTCAGCAGAGACATCATCATCTGCGGCTACATCACTTGCGCGAGCAGCAGCCGTAGAGGTTTGACCCGTAACACGACTTTGTCTTCCTGTACTTGCTTGATTGGTAACATTTCCGCCAATACGAATACCTGAACCAATGCTAACCAGCTCTGAAATCCTTTTGCCGCTCTGTCCTGCTGCTACTGTAAAGGTTTTGTCTCCTTCTTTTAATACAAGAGATGAGCCAAGCCCAGTGTGAAGAACTGTATTGCCGGATAAATTATCTCCTACAGTAACATCCACTTTGCTAATGCCTGATTCTCTCTGAACTCTTCCGGACACACTCTGTACAATAAAATTCTGTGCCTAAACCACCGTCGTAACTGCTAACGCAATTACTAACACCATAATCGCTCTCTTCATCTTCCACCTCCTGGTCTATCTTGCTGCTTGTACTCTATCTATTCCTCTTAGCGCTGCTTTATTTTCCGGGTCTGCCTGCAATGCCTGCCGGAACCATCGTTCTGCTACTGCATATTGCCGTTCAATCAACGCAAGGTTGCCTCTGTTTGTCATTGCCGGGACAGAACCCAAAGCAGCGGCTCTTTCATACGCTGCTTTACCTTCATCAATGCGCCCGGCTCTTACCAATAAAATTCCAAGCCTGTTCTGTCCTGCCGCTGTAGTATCATTTACCTGTCTATTAAGTATCGGATTAATTTCCTGTGCTATATAAGCTTGTATAAATCTATTAACTTCTCTTAAAGCTGCCGCACTGTCTGTACGAACAACACTTCTTCCAAGTTCCGGCATAAGAGCCGGCGGATACATAGCCCATGCATCCCGCACAATAACAAAGTCCGCTTGTCCGCTTCCTGCAAAAGTTCTATCAAGCACGGTTATTGCCTGTGTCCAAGAAGCCATAAAACCATTATTAATAGCAGACATTGATAATGGCAGCCAAACTAATCCGTCAACAATTAAAATTTTGCCGGTACCATTAAACAAAGTTTCTGCCGCTTTCTGATCCACTCCCAAGCCAACAGCTACAAGAAAATCATTTTCTGTTTGTATAAATGCCGATGGAATTCCTGCGCTTTCAAGAAGTGCTGCAAAAAGCAATGCAAGGTCTCGGTTGGAGCCGGTACGGAAAGATAAAGTTTCTGAAGGGAATTGTACTTCACTTGCGTTTGTATATGTTTGTCCAAGACGAACACCTGAAGCTCTTAACCCTTCAAAAAGCCATATTGCATTCAGTATATTTGAATTGTAACCTGCACGGCCGTTAGCTCGGACAAGTTCTGAAATAACTCGTGTAAAGTTTAAAATTTCCGGAGAAGTGGGAGAAATAAAAGCTGCAAAAGCCGCAGGGTCAGGTATGCCGCCGCTTGCTGTTATCATGTTTCTACTGTGAGTTCCTATACTTATTGCCTGAACGGCTTCTCTCTGTTGACCTAAATATGTGTAGCGGATAACAAGCTCCCCTACAATTCTGCCGGAATCTGTAAACTGTAAAATCCCCGGAGAAAAATCAGCATGAAGAGGTATTTGTACACTTCTGCCTCTGGGAACTATAAAAGCCGAGCCGCAGAGAAATTCTGAATTGGTATAACCTTCAGAGCGAAAATACAGCCGAACATTACGAATCTCTGCATTTTCATTATTACGCAATGAAACAGAACCTATTGGATTAGTTTGATACACTTGCATAAAAGCCGGGAATATTTCACCATATTGATCAAGCGATGCAACAACGCCTTCCCGTCCTGTACCTTTTGTCTGGAATGTCCACTGCATTGTCAGCCCTGCATACATTCCGGAATTAAGAATGGTTTCATCCCATCTTTCAAACTGCCGCCAACCTGCATTAGCGGCAACAGTAAACCCGGGTGTAAAGCGGAAACCAAGCTCACCGCCAAATCTCCAGAAGAATCCCGGGTCACTTCTTTGATCGCCAAAAATAGCTGCATGCACGCCTAAAGCTCCGTCTACACGCACTAACAAACGAGACAGGGGGAAGTAGTACAAACTAGCTACACCGCCTGCAGAATAAAAAGAAGCATTTTTAGCTTCCTCAGCCCGCAAAGGATTTATTTGCATACCGCCTTCTACGCCAAGCGTATAACCCAGACCAATTGGATTAGACAAAACTGAAGAAATATCAATTTCAAAACCGATATCTCCTCCGCCGCCTGTGTCGTATCGAGGATTTCCATTTTCAGCGGCATTTCCTGACCCCTGCGGGATAGAAACATAGCCCTTGGGACGGAAATAGAAATCTACCCCAAACAGCATAGAGGCATTAACAAAAAGCAGACAGAGGAAAATAAGCTGAAATTTTATCGTTTTCATTCTATATTATTATACATGATATAACCATTTAAATCAAGCACGGTTAACACAATCAATGTCTATTTTACATAAACCGAGATACCAATCGGATAATTGTTTCCCTAGCTTCTTTCCTTTCCGGGTCATTTGTATCAAAAAGTACCGCCGGGCTTATTTGTAAAGCCTTGCAAAGACTTAAAATTGTATGTAAATTGGGTATTCTTTTGCCTGTTTCTATGTAATTTACCTGATTTTGAGACAATCCGGCTTTATAAGATAAATCCATCTGGGAAATCCTCTGTTTTTCCCTTTCCTCCCGCAATCTTTGTGCAATATGCCTTATTTGAGCTTGAATTTCGTCATTATCCTCTGAATAATCATTATTTACCCTGCTACCCCAACAACACCCCTCTCTGCTTCTGAGCATAACTCCCCTGTGCGGCTGACATGTTAAAATACCGTTGTTGTAATAAAGTTTTTTCAATAATATTTTGTAATTTCACCTAGAAAGCCAGTTAGATCCATATTCCGCTTCCGCCTCTACAAGATTCCACCCACCCTGCAAAAGACCATCAACGCCAATATGGTCTTTTAAAAATTTTGCTAAATAGGGGGCTAACGGTATCTGTCGATTTAACCGTTTTGCTTCTTCAAATTTTCCTTGTTTTTTAAGTTCTATGCTTTCAACTCCTAATCGAAGCTTTTCACGCAGTGTCATCATTTCTGTCTGTGGCATAAATATTCTCCTAATATATTATACACATGAATTCTATTTTTATCAACAATCTCCCAACCCTCACCCAAACACCCCCCCCCTTGACTATCTATTTTTCCCCTATATTATAATAATTATGGCAAAGAAACCCGAACAAGACAGAATGTCCCAAATTATTCCGTCACAGGATGTAGTTATTATATTTGAGTCGCTTTGTTCCATTGTTGAATTTGACGATAAAATGGAACAAGTTGTATATTCCCTTCAAAACGCAGATTTGTACGACTTTGAGAAAATGGAAGACCCATCCACCTACCATAAAAATTTTTACAATGAAATGAAAGCCTTCAAAGAATCCGGTTTACCCATAATGCTAATGACCTATTTACCCCCTTTAGCTATGGGTTTAGATGTACTGATGGATATAATGAAAGAAACAAAAACACCGCATACAATAACTTGTATTGCTTTTTTCCACAACGATAAAGAAACAAAACAGCTTAAACTCCCCGGCATTAAAGATATACTAGAGTTTAAAAACACAATGCTAGACAGCATTGAAGAGTTCCCCTTCATCAAAAAGTTCAACATCCCCCTAGGCTTCAAAATAAGCAGGGATTATATTTATAAACTGCTTAGGGAGATGGTGTAGTTTTTTTTGGGGCTTGAGAAGACGGACGGCTATCTTTTGCTACCTCAACAATACCCCTCTCTGCTTCTGAACATAACTCCCCTGTGCGGCTGCCATGTTAAAAATCCGTTGTTGTAATAAAGTTTTTTCAATAATATTCATACCGGGTGTTCGTAAAATATTTTGTAATCTTGTTTTATGAGAAATACATGCAATATGGAGAGCATCCTTTGGAAAACCATGAATACGGTATTTAGATGCTGTTGGGTAAGTTGCTTCAGCGGATTGGTACACACTTGAATTTTCAATAACTTTAAGACACCTAAGAGCATCTTCAAAACTCTGGATAGCTTGAGTTAAACTGCTTTGGGTTATAGTATCAGTTTCATGGCAAAATTGTAATTCTTGTTGTAAAAAAATTAATTCAGAAAGAATAATAACTTGTGGATCTGCAGATGCTTGAGCTTGTTGAAAAAGCGTGAGCGAATCTGCAATTCCAAGCTCATAGTTAATTCGACCGTCTCGTTCTCCGCCATCAATTGTAAAGCCTTTACGGCCAATATCAATATAATTGGCATTTTCCGCAAGGTCACTTAGAAAGCCAGTTAGATCCATATTCCGCTTCCGCCTCTACAAGATTCCACCCACCCTGCAAAAGACCATCAACGCCAATATGGTCTTTTAAGAACTTTGCTAAATAGGG
>Ga0099364_10012751_pt1 | contig 11314 bp, 7 predicted proteins | sample TergutTh196P3_FD_73070 | JGI IMG/M metagenome (GOLD analysis project Ga0099364, IMG submission 73070) | Microcerotermes parvus P3 segment gut microbial communities from Pointe-Noire, Republic of the Congo - Th196 P3 | ecosystem: Host-associated > Arthropoda: Insects > Digestive system > Gut ...
CATGTTTTCGCACAGGGCCGGATCCTCATGCCATGCGTAGGAAAGGTTCTCCGTGCCCATCCATTCGCGTGCCCGCCAGTAGAAACCTAATACCTGGCAGTTCCTTCCGGCTACCAGCACATGCTGCCGGTTTTTCCAGCCTTCAAGCCGGAATTCCTTCCAGCCCTGCTCGTAACGCGCCGGATGGGCGGCTATATAGCGGGGCTTGAGCGCTTCAAAATCCTCAGCAGTTTCCACCGGAAATGACAGGTAGTGGTCCATGCTCATGCGCGACCTTCCGACCGAGCCGTCCAGCAGGGCTTTGGTAACAATGCCGATGCCGTTGCGGATTATTTCATAGCGTTCGCTGCGCTCGATAATTTCTTCGGGAAACTGGGGCAGCATGGAAAAGTTTATGGGGATGTATTCCCGGTAATCCAGGTTAAAATAATCTTCCCCGGTAAACCAATCCCAGCCAAGCAGCCGGCGATCGAGGCCCTCTTGTTCCCATCGATCGATTGTCTGGGCCCATACTCCGACCTCCCAGTTGGGTACACGATCCGGCGCGCGGCATTCCATTACCGCCAGAAACCGTTCCCTGTTGGTCATAATGTTTAACCCTGGCAGCAGGAAGACATCATTTTGTTTTCCCGCATCAATACCAGTTTTACCTGGCCGTTAGAGTGGCGGCCTTCCAAGGATATATCAACAATAAGTTCCAGCTTGGCCCCTGTAAAGTCCGCGGCGCTGAAGGTAAATTCCGCTTCCGCTTTGGAGCCGTGGAGATCGTTCAGCGGCTGCAGAATACTTTGGCCGGAATGGACATGTACCCCTTCGGGGGTATACAGGGTAATTCGTGCCCACTGCTGCATCCGCATTTTACGGCAATTGATCACCGTTATGTTGATGGTTCTGTCTTGTGCCGAGTTAAAAAATACTGAATTATTATAATCCACCATAACATGGAAAGAGGGGAAACTGCGCCGCACAATATATGGTGACAGGGCGGTAAGCTCTGCAACCGGCAGCTCTTCGCTGCGGTAATTGGCGTTGATAAAAGGCAGATACTCACCTGCATCTGAGCGGCAAAACAATTCATCTCCTTCCAGGCATTGGATGGTCATGCCGCCGGGTGCCAGAATATCGCAGAATTCCTGGCCCAAAAAACCCGGAACTGCCCGGATTACCCGGTCGGCAAGCTGGGTTGCTGTGTCGGGAATCCAAATGCCTCCCCATGCAGTCTTGTCTATGCACATGGTTACGATCCTGTCGTCCAGGGGCTTGGTCCATTTTTCGGGGAGCTTTGATGCTCCTGAAATAATTCCCAGCAATGCGCCCAGGGTTGCGCAAGTGCAGTCAGTGTCTTCGCCGCAGGTATTGGCCATGCAGACAGATTTGCCGAAGTCTCCTTCACCATAGAGCATGCCGGCAATGGTAAAACCGACATTTTCCGGGGCATCAAAACCCGGCGCACCTATTTCCATACCCTCGTTGCCTTCTTTTGGTATTTCGCTGATGCGCAGACCCATAATGCCAAAGGTTCCCGGCGCTTCATTATGGATATGCTTGCGGGCTTCGGGCAGTGGGATTTTCTGTTGATGGCACTCAACGGCTTTTTTAACGCATCTGGCTACTGCGCTGCCTGATGGAATATAGGAAAGACCTATTTCAATAAGTTTATGAGGATTACTTTCAACAAAAGCGGCGCTCTGGATGGCAGCACAGAATACTTCGCCAAACATCCCCTCTCCTTGATGATCTACAATGGCATCTTCATAAGCATAGCGGGCGGCGAGCTGAGGCTGGCCCGGCGCCAGACAGGCCCATATTTCAGACCTTATAAAACAGCCGCAGCTGTTCCTGTAGGTATTATCGATAAGCCCTGATAAAGGCGGTTCCAGCCCTGCCTTGAGGTTGGCTTTCCCCGTTCCGTATTCCACCCAGTGGGGGACGACAAACGAAAGCCAGTATTCACCGAGAATCGATGCGTTAACATTCCGGCCATACCGTTCTACTGCGGCAAGCCATACGATCTGCAGGTCAAGGTCATCATTTGGCGGCGGGCCTTTGGAGAGATCCTGGGTGTAAAAATCTACATTGTTTAGCTGCCGTTTACATTCAAAGGGTGCGCCCAGTACTCCTCCGATGTTTTTTCCTGCCCAGCAGCCAATGACCTTGTCTCTGTAAGTTTGGTAATCCAGAATCATACAAACCTCCGAAAATTTTGTTAGTCAGACATCTATCACTACGGTTTGAATCCCGCGGGGCGGGCACATAATGGAAGCGCTTTCATTTCCGATAAAAAATTCATAGGCCATATCGGCTTCTGTACGATTCATTATTACCAGCACCACAGAACCGTCAGTGTTTTTAAATGTGCAGCACTCCATCATGTTTCCCGTATAACCATCTATCGTTACCGGGTTATTGTACGATGTAACAGTAAAATCTATACGCCGGGCTTGGGGCCTGATAAAGCGGCTGAAATGCCCGATGTAGTAATATGAACTGTTATAATGAATTGTTCCTTTGTCTGTATCAACCAGGATTGGCGCATCGCAGAAATTCTTTACATGGTTCGGGCCGCCCTGCATGTCAAGAGCAATGTTCCAGTCAATCCAGCCGGTGCAGCCGTGGTTAAGATCGTTGATGATATTGTGCGCATAACGTTCGCCGGTAAACCATGCCTGGGGGTAGGGGCCGCCTTCTACACAGCCTTCGGTAAACACAATATCTTTTTTTGGAAAACCTTCAGCCACTTTTGCAACATTTTCGTATTGATCACCGGAATACCAATGGAAGGCGGCGCCGTCTATGTACTTGTCCGCGCCGGGAACCGACATGGATTCGGTGAAAAAATTCTGTAAATTATCGCGGTTATGATCTGTTACATAAATTTTAATCCGTTTCCCCGAAGTTTGTGAATATTTCTCCAGTACCGGCCCCAGGTGCTTAACGGCAAATTCTCCTTCTTCGGCCGGTGTCCAGATGCATGAGTCCCATGTCTGTACCGATCTCGGTTCGTTCTGCACGGTTACAGCCCATGTTTCAATACCTCGTTTGGTAAGTTCATCAATATAACGTACAAAATATTCAGCCCAGAGGGGATAATATTTTTTGAGCAATATTCCGCCATTGTTCATTTTTCCGTTATCTTTCATCCATGCAGGCGGCGACCAGGGTGAAACCATTAGCTTTAAGCTGTCTTTGGCGCAGTTGGATTTTACCAAATCCTGCGCTTCTTGAATAAGCGGGGTGATGTATGTGTCAGGGCGCTCCATTGAAAATGAATCAAGTGATTCATCCGGATGTTCTATGCACGCCCAGTTTTCCAGTGAAAAATCACAGCTGTTAAGATGTGTTCTTGCCAGAGTATAGCCAATCCCTTCTTCTGCGGAAAAACAGGCTGCAAGCGCCTCTTTTCGCTTTTCCTTTGGAATGAGCGAAAGTACATAACCTGCTGATTCGGTCAACGCTCCGCCGAATCCATCGATGTGCTGAAATGTACATGAAGGATTTATGTGGATTGTGCTGACAAGGCGCCTCTTGCCTGAGCGGATTTCTTCGCGGCAGAGCTGTTTTTGTACGGGAAGCGGATGCAACCGGTTTGTAGAATCCTTGGCGGTTTCAAAAATGCTTTTTATTTGCATAGATAGGATTTAACCCTAAAACCAGTCCAAAGTCAACTGTTAAGCTGCGGTTGCAGCCTTCCCGACCAGGGGCTTTCATTGGTGCCTGTCCGGAAAGTCTCAGTCAAACAACAATGTGAAAACCTGTTTTCCCCTCAGGGATATTTGAATGGTTTTATCCGTATTGACGCTCAGTTTTCTGACCATGCGTTCGCGCATATCCCTTTCGGATACATTAGTACAGGCAAAATGAGGCTTGATACCCGCAGTTACCTCCCTGTCCGACGGGTTAAACAGCCTGATAATAATGCCGCTGCTTTTTTCGGCTGCTTTTATCGTTGATATAACAAGGTTGTTGTCAATGTCAATCAAACGGCAAGATCGATTATGTACTTCTGCGTCCCGGTTTTTTATTGGCGATGTATAACAGAACGGGGAATATTTGTATTTTTCTGTTTCGGTAAACAGGGTAACTCCTGCATCATGGCCGGCTTTGAGCGGGACAATGGCGTATTCAAAGACAAGTTCGCCCTGCAGCAGGCTGTCAACGCTGTCAATTGCCTCAATATTTTGGGTAAAGCTTCTGAACAGAGTCAAGGCAATTGTCCTGTCCTCGTTATCCATGACATACCCTTCGCAAATTCCTTTCGTGATAAGGGCCAGGCCGTTACTGCCGCCGCTTTGGCCGTTAATTCCCACAAAGGTCTTAAAAGGGGCTTCCGGTCTGAATTCTTCAACCCAGCCCGTGGTATCAATAGCTTTTATCTGCCGCTGCAGGCAGTCAAAGGCGGTATCGGCAAAATAATAATCTTTTTGCACATCTTTGGACACAGGGAACATTACCTGAAGACGGTGCTGCCGGGCATTATTTTCAATAACTGTTTTACAATCAAGGCGTTTTTCTCCGGCTGTCAATGTTACATAGTTGGTAATTTTAAGAGCTGATTCACCAATGCGGTTATCCCTGGCATCGTCCAATTTTTCCGGAATAATCAATTCGCCCGTTACTTTAAAAACAGCCCGTAAGGCACCTTGTTCGGCCGGTTCAACTGAAACATTTTTCCATTTTCCGGTACACAGGCTTGTTACCACAACATCGTTGTGCGGGTATGTGTGATACCATCCATTGCCTTTGTCACCGCAGTTGGAATAATAAATCAATCCCTTATAATCCGTGCCGGTTTGTATATCCCGCAGATCGATACGCCCATCGCTGTGTATTGTTACCTGAAGCAAACCGTTATCCATAGTATTGCAGTCAACAGTTACTTTCCGGTTACATGACGGCATTTCTGATGCTTGAATATATTTTACACCGTAGGTTGTACAGCTTAATGCCGGAATTGGATCTTCAATAACTGTGTAATAGCGGTGAACGCGCATACCTTCCGGCGGATGGCGGGTATAATTCGGGCTTGGCGTAAACCGTATCCCCGTTAAATACTCGGTCCTTGTCCTTTTTTCGATACGCAGCAACTGCTGGGTCAGTATTTCGCCGTGTTTATCAGTTATGACAGGGCTTAACCCCTGCGCTTCCAGCTCATACACTTCTTCTGACGGAATTTCAAAAGCACATTCGTTAACAGCTTTGACGGTATTGGATAAGTTAAAGGCGGTAACGGTTTTTGCGCAATTGGTAAAACCAGCCATGTCAATTTTCGAGCAGATCTGCTGGATGCTTTCCCGTATGGAATTTATGGCAAGAGAATTTGTCTGACGAAAGTTGTAGTACATATCCCGGTGAACTTCGTCTATGGAGCATCCCACAATCGAATCATGGGGATGATTCAGCAATAAATACTTCCAGGCTAAATCCAAAAACGGCTTCTGGCAGTTCCCGCCGGTGAGTTTAGACCAGACATGGAGCGGCTCGGCATAACGGGCCAGCAGAGTCTCCGATTTATCGTTAAGCTGTTTTAAGTCAACACGGCTGCTTCCCAAACCTGTTATGGTTTCGTTAAACAAACCGGTCTTTGCGGGCATCCTTAATTCGCCCTTAAACCTACGCAGGCTTTTCCCCCATTCGCTGCCATACTTATCACAAAGTGCATTTTTTAATTCCAGAAAATAATCGTTAAAATTCGAATGAATAAGAATCGTGTCTTCAAACATGTCGTTGAGTTCTTCAAGCGAATCGCCGAGATCCCATCGGGCCGATGTATGGTCATTTCCATCTAATCCGAATAAAATATTTGTGGTGCCAAATGCTGTTTTCTTTTTCTCATAATCTTTAACAAAATCAGCACGTTCTTCTTTTTTTACTTCACTCAGAGCCAGAATATCGCCGTAACCCAAGTGGGGGTATACTTTAACGATCATTATTTCACTGCCATCTGCTCCCTCCCATAACATTTCTGAATTTTCGTTTTCACCGGTTGTTCCCCGGTGTAACAGGGCGCCTTCCATGCCGAAACTTTTAAATATCTGGGGCAGTTGGGAAATGTGGCCAAAAACATCTATTACATCTCCTGCAATCATCGGTTCTCCGCCGAATTCTTCACATATACTCCAGCCAAGTAATAAGTTTCTCACTATGCTTTCTCCGCTGAGCAGCAATTCATCCGGCATGATAAACCAATCGCCCATAAGTATCCGGCCATGTCTTATGAATTTTTGTATACGTTTCCTGTTTTCCGGCCGTATTTCCAGATAATCAAGCAGCCATGCTGTGTGCCCGTCTAAATGAAAACACCTGAAGCCAGGCTGCTGCTCAAGCAGTTCAAGCAGTTTGTCTATGTTATAAACAAGCCGCTGACGGAAATTTTGAAATTCTGTATACCATTCCCGATCCCAATGTGTATGGCTGATTACGTGCAGTCTGTTTTTTTTCATTTTTCACTCCATAGTCAAGTCTTTGTTAGTTGACTATAGTAAAATCGCAGGATGGTGGTCAATGGCATTGAATAACGCACATTGCATAAATAAAGGTTCCTGTGTATGTTAGTTGCATGAAGGACTTTATAATAGGCTGCAACTACTGGGCATCCAATGCGGGTGCAGATATGTGGGTGGATTTTAACAAAGAAGCCATAGATGGGGATTTGTGTATTCTCAGCGAACATGGGGTAAAAAACCTGCGTGTTTTTCCGAATTGGCGGGACTTCCAGCCTGTCTATCCGATGTACTCAGGCGACAGGATTGTCGAATACCGCTTAAGCGGAGAGCGGAAACCTTCAAACAAATATTATCTGGATGAAACCGCACTGGAGCGCTTTGCTGTTTTATGCGATATTGCACACAAGTACCAGTTGAATCTTATCGTTGGTTTAATTACCGGCTGGATGAGCGGCAGATTATTCATACCTCCCGCTCTGTTTGGCAGGAATATTTACACAGATCCAACAGCGCTTTTTATGCAGCAGAAATTTATCACAGGGTTTATAGAACGCTTTAAACACAGGGAAGAAATTGCCGCATGGGATCTGGGGAACGAATGCAACTGCATGTATCCGCTGGACAACAGGGAAGCGGCGAGTAACTGGACGCTTACCCTTGCCAACTGTATCCGCGCCGGTGACCATACCCGGCCGGTTGTATCAGGAATGCACAGCCTTGGTATAGAAAGTGTCTGGACCATCGAAGACCAGGCGGACGCTGCAGATATATTGACGACCCATCCCTATCCATACTGGACTCCCCATTGCCGCCTGGATTCGTATTCTGCAATACGGACTCTCCTGCATGCTACCTGTGAAACAAAACTTTACGCAGATATAGGAGGTAAGCCCTGCCTTGTGGAGGAAATAGGGACGATGGGCCCGATGAACTGCGATGATGAAACTTCGGCCGGCTTTATCCGGGCAAACCTCTATTCCAACTGGGCCAACGGCGCGGCGGGCCTGATGTGGTGGTGCGCGCACGAACAGGTTGATTTATTAACAGCGCCGTATACATGGAATATGTGCGAACTTGAATTGGGGATGACGGACAAATACGGTAAACCAAAACCGGTTTTACAGGAATTTAAGCAATTCTCGGAATTTCTGGCGCATAAGGCACCTGAACTTCCGCCTGCCCTTGAGGATGGAGTCTGTATTTTGACAAAAAACCAGGATCACTGGGGTATAGCGTATATGTCGTATATACTGGCAAAACAGGCGGGCATAAACCTTCGCTTTGCCCACGGCGAACAGGAACTGCCCGACTCTGCAGTGTATCTTATGCCTTCGGTCAAAGGGCATCTGGTAATGGCCCGTGAGCGGTATTTGGCCCTGCTTGAAAAAGTCAGGCAGGGGGCAGTGCTGTACCTGTCAAATGATGACTGCCTGCTGGCGGAATTTAATCAGTTGACAGGATTAATGGTACTGGATTCGCGCAAATCAAAACGCACCCTCAAAGCAAACGGCGCGGAGGTTTTGGATGCGGATGCTGAGGGGCTGCCGGTTTTTTCTAAATTCCACTACGGAAAAGGTGTGGTATATTACCTGGATTATCCTCTTGAAGCCATGCTGCTGGGTGAAAGCGGAATTTTTAATGGTAATAAACATGAGATGTACTGTGAAGTTTTCAAGGAGTGTTATAAAACGCATATTCTGCGCTGTGATGATCCATTCATCGGCATTACTCAGCATTTCGGCACAGAAAAAAACTATGTTGTAATGATTAATTATTCCAGGCAGGTTGTTTCACCATCTGTTCATATACATGAGAGATACAAGCTGATAAAAAATATTACAGGCACGGCGCAAAGCATTGAGCCTTTTGGAGCGGCGATTTTGGAATTTGAAGCGCTCAGTTAATCAAACATTGATCACAGGAAAAAACTATTGCTCCCGGCAGAACTCCAGAAAAGCCTGCACATTTTCATTGGGAATGTCAGCAGGCATGGCATGGGTGGGAGCAATAATGTAACCGCCGTCACGGGATAAAATATCGGTGATGCGGCGCATTTCTTTTTTTATTTCAGCAGGCGCTGCATAGGGCAGCAGCTTTTGGGTGCTGATACCGCCGAAAAAAGTAATGTGCCTGCCGAATCGCTCTTTGAAATCAACAATATCGTATACTTCCGGCTGGAAGGTATTGTAAATATCCAGCTTCATATCGACCAGATCGGGGAACAACTGCCGGCAGTCACCGCAGGAATGCTGTGCCACATATTTTCCCCTGGATTGCACAAAGTCATACATCCGTTTAAGGCGGGGGTAGATAAATTCCTTCCATATAGGGTAGCCCATAATCAGGCCCTGCTGCTGTCCCCAATCATCGCCGAAAAATATACAATCAATGGGGTACTGGCATACAATTTCGGCTACCGCCAGATTATAATCGGTTATGCGATCCAGCATTGTATTGACAAAATCCGTATCGGTCATGAATGCACAGAGCAGTTCCTCCATTGAATACAGAGTCCATGCACGTTCAAACAAGGAAAAACCGATAATGTACATGGTAAACTTATCACCCTGATTAACCAGCCTCCGGCATTTTTCATGTATTAATGTTTCATCCGGCTGGGGAAAAACATAACCATCAAGTGAAGGTTCCTTTATGGGATATTCAGCTACCACTCCAAAATCTCCTTCAAACCGCTTATCCCAGACAACAGAAAACATATCCTTAAACATGGAATCGCTTAAGGCGGTAAAAGATTCATTGCGCTCCTGTGCCAGGTATGATCCGGAATGTTCAAAAAAGTGATCATCACCGGTAAACCGGATCATTCGTTCATGTACTTCATCGGTCATATCCAGATAATACGGTACCGGGTGTACAGATGTATGCGATAGTGTTTTCAACACGGCTTCACGCTTGGTCATGTGGTAATCCTCCAGAGTAAATATTGTATCATATATGCATATTCTATAGTATACTATAAAAAAGGAGGCGTGTAATGAGTTCAGGTTTTAATCCACAGGAATTAGCTGATTTTGCCAGGTATTATGGATTTCATTATGACAGTCTTGATCCTGCTGCGCTGGTAAAAGATATTCTTATTGATATGGAGCGCGGCCTTGCCGGACGCAGTTCGAGCCTGCCCATGATACCGTCATATATTACACCGGTATCCAGAGGGATGCCGGGGAAAACCGTTCTTGCCCTGGATGCGGGCGGAACCAATCTGCGGGTCAGCCTGGTGCGTTTTGACGAGCAGGGCCATGTAATGGCGGAAGGGACCACAAAGCACCCCATGCCTGGAACGAAGGGCAGGGTCAGCGCCGATCAATTCTTCGATATGATTGCCGATGCCGTTCTTCCCACGCTGGGCGGGGCGGATCATATTGACGGGATTGGATTTACTTTTTCCTATCCCATGGATGTACAGCCCGATGCCGACGGGATTCTGCTGGCGTTCAGCAAGGAAGTTGATGCTCCCGATGTTATCGGCAAAGCCATTGGTGCAGGGCTGCGCCAGGCCCTGGCCCGCAAGGGGTGTACCTACGACGGATCAATTGTTTTACTGAACGATACGGTGGCAACCCTGCTTTCCGGCCTGGCAACAATACCGGTAGACGGCGGGGATCCGGGGGCTGATATAGAACCCCTGTCCAGGAATGATGCCTACGGTATTACCGGCGGGCCGGCAGTTGGTATTATTCTGGGTACCGGTTTTAATACCGCCTACCCGGAAACATGCATTCCCAAAATTGGCTTTGAATCCAAGGGCGCCCCGCAGATTGTGGTCTGCGAGACCGGCACCTTTAACCTTCGTTACCGGGGACCGCTGGACTGGGAATTTGACAATACCACCAAATGCCCCGGTACCTATATGCTGGAAAAAACCACCTCCGGCGCATACCTTGGTCCTTTGGCCTTTCACATCCTTAAGCAGGCGATACATGATAAAGTTATCCGGTTTACCAAGTCCGATGAATTCCTTGCCATGCCCGCCCTATCAACCAGGATGCTTAACGAATTTTGCCGCGCCCCCCTTGCCGCAGAAGGTCCCCTTGGTTCACTTTTTGGCCTGGACGAAAGTAGTGCGCTTGCCGCTGTCCAGTATATTGTTTCAATTATTACGGAACGCGGTGCATTGTTTGCCGCTTCGGTACTGGCTGCCACGGTTGAGCGGATGCAGGTAAACTGTGAACCATACGCGCCGGTACGCATTGCTATTGAAGGAACAACCTATATGATCTTCAAAGGAATGCGCCGCTCCCTTGATGCCTGGCTGCATACCCTGCTTGTCAGGGAAAAACCAAGGCCCTATGTTATCTCGCCGGTAGAGCAGGCCAGCCTCTTTGGCGCGGCAGTAGCGGCATTAAGCAGGTAAAAATCATGGGTATTATTTCTGTTTCCCGTGAACTTGCGGCGCTGGGCGATGAAACCGCCCAGGAACTGGCAAAACTTCTGGGCTTTCGCTTTGCAGATAAACGATTATTGGAAGAACGGATAAAATCGCTGGGGATTGACGAGCAAAAACTTAAAAAACTTGACGAGCGTAAACCTTCCATTATTGCATCGCTTTCCCAGGACAGGGATGATTACCTGCACTACCTGAAAACAGCCATACTCTGTGAAGCACAGCAGGGCAGTTGTGTTTTTATCGGCAGAGGTGCAGGCATGGTTTTCAAAGGCATGCCGGGGCATATCAGGATTTTCCTTGCTGCGCCCCTGGAAATCCGCATAGAGCGGGTAAAGAGTTATTTTCACTGCGATGATCGGCGGGCCCCGCTGGATATTCTATAACGGCCCCACGACCACACCCGCTTTCACCGGCAACTTTTTTTCACCCGGGGGGCGGAGGCCGGCAACGACCCCCCCCCCCC
>Ga0099364_10012752_pt1 | contig 11313 bp, 7 predicted proteins | sample TergutTh196P3_FD_73070 | JGI IMG/M metagenome (GOLD analysis project Ga0099364, IMG submission 73070) | Microcerotermes parvus P3 segment gut microbial communities from Pointe-Noire, Republic of the Congo - Th196 P3 | ecosystem: Host-associated > Arthropoda: Insects > Digestive system > Gut ...
GCCGGGCGGTTGCGTCGGCGATAGCCGACTGGCACTGGAAAACGCGGGGCATGGCGTGTTCGCCTCCCAAGTGCGGAGTACCGCATGTTGCCGCCCGGCGGTCGGCAACCTACCTCATCAGGCAAACATGTCGACGGTCTGGTTTGCGGGGGGCATTGCATACAGCGGAAATTGTGGCATAATTACCTGTCCAATAGAGGGATAGAACTACGCAAAAAAATGGCAGATTTCCACACTTTGACGGTAGGATTGCGGGACAGGGGAAGCAAGCGTGCCAATCGGCGTTTACGTGCCGCCGGGCAGGTGCCGGCTGTCCTGTATGGACACAAAAAGGAGTCCAAAAGTCTTACGCTGTCGGCAAATGAACTTTATGCCGCCGTTCGGCATGGTAACCGGTTCGTTGCGCTCTCCGGCGGTGTTTCCGGGAACGCTTTTATTAAGGACCTCCAATGGAATACTTGGGGCACTGAAATCCTGCATGTCGATTTTGCCAGGGTGAGTGCGGACGAGAAGATTACCGTTACCGTTGCCGTCGAATTGCGAGGTGAAGCCCCCGGTCTGAAAGAAGGGGGTGTGGTGAAGCAGACGATGCACACCATCGAACTGGAATGTGAAGCGGCAGCCGTTCCCGAAAAGGTGGAAGTAAATATCAACCGCCTTGAATACGGACAAACGTTTCTGGTCAGCGATATTGAATTCCCCAAGGGAGTTGTCGCACTGACCGATGCTGTTGCCCACGTAGTCAGTTGCATCGCACCGGTTGAGGTTTCCGATGAGGAAACTGGAGAAAGCGAAGGCGGTGCAGAACCGGAAGTTATCGGACGCAAGAGAGAAGACGAAGAATGAAATTAATAGCCGGACTCGGCAATCCGGGTGCCAAATATCGTATGACCCGGCATAACGTCGGATATATGGTTCTTGCTGAACTTGCCCGTATGTTTCCCGGTCATCGACCCCAGAGTAAGTTCCGCGGCGATCTGATGGATATTTCACAGCCGGGCGGGGAGACTGTCCTATTACTCGCTCCGACCACCTATATGAACCGGAGCGGTTTGAGCGTGGGTGATGCGGTGGGGTTCTACAAATTGCCGCTGAACGATCTCTTGATTGTCTGCGATGACCTGAATTTACCCTTTAACCGGTTACGTCTCCGCAGTGAAGGGGGAAGCGGCGGACAGAAGGGGTTAGCGGACATTTTGAAGGTTCTCGGCACCAACAATGTCCCCCGCCTGCGTATCGGCATTGGCTCGCCTCCCGGTCAAATGGATGCCGCCGACTATGTCCTGATGAATTTTACCGAAAAGGAGCGTCCTGATTTAGAAATCACTCTCAAACAAGCCGCCGATGCGGTACTTTGCTGGGTCAGTCACGGAATAGATGAGGCGATGAACCGGCATAATAATAAGAGCGGCGGGGAGTGAACATCTGGGACATGCGGTTCAATCCGGACTATTTTAACCGCAAAGACGCAAAGTTTTCGCAAAGGGCGCAAAAGCCCCTACCACGCCGTTTCCTCAACCACCGCAAATCCCTCTGTGTCCTTCGTGCCTTCGTGCGAAACATCATCTATGTCATTTAATGCCTTGGCGGTTAAAAATTATCACTTTGCAAAGGTAGGTTGCCGACCGCCGGGCGGCAACGTGCGGTACTCCGCACTGGAAGCCAAACACGTTCGTAGTCGGCTATCCGCCGACGCAACCGCCCGGCGGTCGGTTGCCTACCTGTTTTTTCGCCAAGGCAGTAAGACGCGATGTACTACCACATCCAGCGCACCTGCACACTCCCCGCCACGCCCTCTCGCTTGCCGATATAACCCTGCACGCCAAAGTCAAACGCCAAGGGCAACGCACGCTGCGATTTGACACTCACGCCCAACTCGCCAATGCCCGTGCTGCCGCGCAGCGACGGGGAATCTATTGCGTAACCATACGTCGTTGCCCTTGCCGTACCGGCAAACTCATGTTCCCATGCTGCGCCGAGATAGGTACTCAAGCGGCGATTCACCACATAGTTACTACGTCCGCCCAAACGTACACGATGAGAATCAATGCCGGCAAACTTCACCGGATCATTCGTGGAAAGCGTAACCCGGTCGCCGTTTTGATGCGTCCAGAAGTATTTGCTGTAAAGGTCGAGTGTGTTGCGGGAACTCAATTTTAACTTGCGTCCCAAGCCAATGTGTGTGCCGATGTATGCCGACGACGAATCATAACCCGCCGCATTGCCAGCCCCATCCAGCAGATCGCTGGTAAAGCCATTGTCAATCGCGCCCGCACGGAAACTGCCCTCGGCATACACACTGTTACGCAAGTTCAAACGCCCCAGCAAGCCGCCGCCGTAATGGTACACGTCACTGTTGCCCCGCGCGCCGGTTACGTACAAGCCCGTATCGTTGCCGTTGCCATACTCGAAGAACGCTCCATACGTCATCTTGCCGCTCGCCGTGTTCACACAGCGAGTGATGCCCGTCAATAACGAGAAACCCTTCATGTCAACATGCGAGCCGGTATTGTACCGTGAAGACCCGCCGGTGAAATCGAGGAATGTTCCGCACCGTGCCTGCTCCGTCCGCTGGGCGATCATGTCCCCCGTCTGATTGAGCAAAATGCTGCCTGCCAGAAAGCCTTCGGAGAAAATCTTGCTCTCTTGACGGACAGCCACCGATGTTACGTCCATCAGTATCCGATTGTCGTCTTTGTACAGTTCAAAGTCATAGACCAGCGTTGCCCCAAATCTTGCCGGTGCGACCTCTTTCAGCACGGGCGTGCCTTCCAGTGTCTCCGCATCAAGGATGACGAACTGGTCGCCGACATCCAAAAGCGTCGTGATGCCCGAAGCGTCAACGCTAATTTCCGAATCTTTTCCGTCGCCATTGCCCAAGAATGCCGTGCCGGTTACGCTCAACAGGGTGTCGCCTGCCGTCGTATCAGCAGGAAGAATAAAGTTCAAATACTCAAAATTCCCCACTTCCGCCACTTCAATTTGGCTCGACAGGTTCAACGTATTGCCTGTGAAAACATCGGAGTCCTCGCTCCAACTGCCGCCGATACCGGTACTGATACTGCCGCCGTAAAGATCTGCGGTTGTAAGGTTCGGACTGCCGCTAATGTTCACCGTGTTGTGTGTAACGGTTGCCGTGCCGGAAGTATTAGATATATAGGCATTTCCGCCGCGGACAATTGATGTAACCGTACCGCCGCTGAGGGCAACGATGTTGTGCTTCGCAATGGCAGTGCCTGTGCCAGTGGCGACGGTAGAACCACTGACCTCGGCACTTCCGCCGGTAATCCACCTTATTGTGCCATCTTCGATGGTAACGCTATTGCACGAGGCTTCGGCAATGGCTGCCGCCGCCGCATTAACACCAAGCCGGGCACTGGCATATCCGCCCATAATACCAAAAAATTGCCCTTCCAGTGGATTGCTGTTACTGTTGATGACAACGTGATTATCTATCGCCTGTGCATGGCTTATATGTGTGACGTTACTGTTGCTACTTCGAGAAAAGGCTTGCCCGCCGGTAATGCCCACGTTTTGTAACCCTTCAACCTTACCTCCTTTGATGGTAACGCGGTTATTTTGGGCAACGGCTTCGGCACTATCATTGGTACTGATGGTGTCGCTGCTTCCGCCGGTAATGTCGATTGACGACATGTTTGCGTCAAGTGTACCATTGACGATGGTAATCGTGTTCTCCTCGACAAGGGCAGTAACATGACCGGGAGAACCGATGGTTTGTACGCGTGCGCCTCTAATAGATATGCCTGCTGATCCGCCGTTGATGGTAATGCTGTTATTTTTGGCGGTATAGTCGTTATAATTTACGTCGCTTGTCACGTAGTATGCCCCGAAGATGAGACCGGGCACATGTCCATTATCGTTGAGGATGATGACATTGCCGTCGAGGCTATTGCTTTTGCCGTCGAAACTCGTGCCGCCGCCCGTTCTGTACAAGCCGGCGGGTGCTAAATCTCTCTCTGTGGTCGAGAGGACTGCTTGCAGTTCTACGGTGGGATCGTCGGGAAAGATGATGGTTTCTGCGCCTGCGCTTGCGGTGAGGAGGAGGAGTGCGATACAGAGTCCGCCACAGAGCCCGTGGCGTAAGCCAGGGAACAAACGCACAATTCCTGGCTTACGCCACGGGCTCTGTGAACGTTGTTTGTCTTTACCTAGACTACCCCCCCCCCCTATCTTAACATTGTTTGATTTCATTTTAATTTTAACGGCAACCCGGACGCTGTGCCGCTCCCTTGCGGCTTGTTTTGTCTATCGGTAATCGGGCGGGCGGTTCTGTGGAGAAAGTGCGGGCAGAGTCGAGGATGGTAAGAGATAGCGATTGTGCGGGTGGTGCCCTTGCGTTCTTTTGCGCTCATTAGGTAGGTTGCCGACCGCCGGGCGGCAACGTGCGGTACTCCGCACTTGGGGGCGTGAAACGCTTGTTTTGCCGAACTCGCCCCCTAGTCGGCGATCGCCGACATTGCCGCCCGGCGGTCGGCAATCTACCTGCACGGGATAGTTGTGTAGATACTATTGCCTACTACGCCCGTTTCCTAAACAGCATAGATTATCTGCACCTTATAATTGTAAGCCTCGCACAAAGGCACAAAGTTCACAAAGGAGTCTCAACCGCCGTAAATCCCTTTGTGTCCTTCGTGCCTTTGTGCGAAACATAAGAGATAGCGATTGTGCGGGTGGTGCTCTTGCGCCCTTTGCGTCTTTGCGGTCAAAAATTCTACCGCAAATTCCACCGCAAATGCTGCCGCAAAAATGTTCCTGTCCCATTATCCTCCAACGCAGCAATCTGTTCCGGCGTGCCGGTTGCCAGAATGTATCCGCCGCGCTCCCCTCCTTCGGGTCCTAAATCAATCATCCAATCGGAGTGTGCCATCACGTCAAGATGGTGTTCAATGACAATAACCGTGTTCCCTTTTGCCGTCAGTTCCGACAGTACCTCCAGCAACCGCCCTACATCGCTGCGGTGTAAGCCCGTGGTGGGTTCGTCCAGTATGTAGAGTGTGTTGCCCGTTTCCGGCTTTGCCAATTCCGTTGCCAACTTAACCCGCTGTGCCTCGCCGCCGGAAAGCATGGATGAGGGCTGTCCCAATGCCAGATAGCCGAGACCGATTTTGAGCATTGCTTGTAAAATCCGGGCAACCGGCGGAATGTTTTCAAAAAACAGTGCCGACTCTTCGATAGACATCTCCAGTACCTCCGCAATGGACTTGCCCTTGTATTTTACCGCAAGCGTTTGCCGGTTGAATCTTTTGCCGTTGCACGCCGGACAGACAATATGGTAGTTCTCCAAAAAATCGGTTTCGATTTTTTGCGTGCCTTGTCCTTGACAAGTTTCACAGCGTCCGCCGCCTGCATTGAAACTGAATCGGCTTGCCTTGTACCCCCGCCTCTTGGCATCTTTGGTACTGGCAAAAAGTTTGCGGAGTTCGTCAAAGAGTCCGCTGTACGTCGCCGGATTGCTTCGGGAAGAACGCCCCAGGGGTGTTTGATCGACTTCGATGAGTTGGGGAACGGGAGCCGGTGGTGGGGAGACAACAGACGGCAGACGGCAGACGGCAGCAGAGGTGGCGGCGTTGCCGTCATTTTTTTTCCCTCTACTGCTGTCTGCCGTCTGCCGTCTGCCGTCTTTCCACTGCTGCCTCACAAGCGGCACCAGCGTTTCATTGATCAGCGAACTCTTTCCGCTGCCGCTTACGCCGGTAACGCAGGTTAACTTTTGCAAGGGAAAGGAGACCGTAACGTTTTTGAGATTGTGCGTGGTGACGTTTTCAAGTGTGAGGAAAGACGGCGGTGGGGAGACGGGAGACAGCGGTGGGGAGATGGCAGACGGCGGTGGGGAGATAGCAGACGGCAGACAGCAGACGGCAGCAGAGGAAAAAAAACTGACGGCAACGCCGCCTTTTCTGCTGCCGCCTGCTGTCTGCCGTCTGCTGTCTATCAACTCTCCTCCGAACCGTCCTGAACCGGGACCGATTTCGATACGATAGTCCGCTTCCTGAATGACCGCGTCGTCATGCTCTACAACAATCACGGTATTGCCCTGTTGTTGCAACGCTCGGATTGCCTCAATCAACCGTTGATTATCGCGCGGATGCAATCCGATGGTCGGTTCATCCAAGACATAACACACACCGGTCAAACCGCCGCCAAGTCCGGTCGCAAGCCGGACTCGTTGCAATTCCCCGCCGCTCAATGTATCGACGGGACGGGAAAGCGTCAGATAAGAAAGACCAATACGGCATAAAAATTCGAGGCGCGGAATGATTTGTGCTACTATCGGCTCGGCAATTTCGTGGGGGACAGCAGAGGAAAGAGAACCAGCGGCAACGCCGCCGTCTTTGCTGCTGTCTGCCGTCTGCCGTCTGCCGTCCAAAAACACCAACGTCTCTTCAATCGGCAACGCACAAATCTCATGAATCCTGCGCCCGGCAAACGTTACACTCCGCGCTTCGGCACGCAACCGGCTGCCTTCGCACTCAGCACAACCGATTCCCTCACACTTCGGACACGCACCGTAGGGACTATTAAAACTGAACGTCCGGGGTTCCAATTCGCCGTAACTGATCTGGCAGTGCGGACAAGCATAACGGGTACAAAAAGGCAGGTCGGTCCAATGGTCCCGCTCCGTTTCATAGACGGCAATGACCGAATCGCCGCCATGTTTGAGAGCCAGTTGCAGCGACTCGGCAAGGCGCGTCCGGTTCTCTTCCTTAATAACAAGCCGGTCGATCACAATTTCAATATCGTGCGGTGTACCGGCATCAAGTTTCGGCGGCTGTTCCAGATCGCAAAACTGACCATCCACCCGGACGCGGAAAAAGCCCGCCTTGACGATTTTTTGAAAGAGTTCATCGTACCGGTTGCCGGCTTTCTGCGGTGCCAGCAGCATCAACCGGGTATTTTCCGGCAGTGCCATCAACGCCTCCACAATCCGCGTCAGCGGCGTTTGCTGAATCGGGCGGTTACATTGATAACAATGGACAAGTCCGCACCGGGCATAAAGCAAACGCAAAAAATCATAAATTTCCGTGAGTGTTCCGACGGTACTCCGGGAATTGACCGTGCGACCGCGTTGATGAATGGCAACGGTCGGCTGCAAGCCGGTAATCCTATCCACATCGGGGCGGTCGAGTTGCCGAAGAAATTGCCGGGAGTGAATGGAGAGTGATTCCAGATATTGCCGCTGTCCCTCGGCAAAGAGGGTATCGAAAGCAAGCGAACTCTTCCCGCTGCCGCTCGGACCGGTGATGACAACAAATTGGTTGCGGGGGATTTCCAGCGTCAGATTTTTAAGGTTGTGCGTTCGTGCTCCTTCAATGCGGATACCGGAAAAAGTCTGCGGACTCACGTGGAGAAGAGATGACAGGTTGTTGAGGTTTATAGTATAGCGGAAACGGCGGGAAATTGTTGTTTGTGTCCTTTGTGATTCTTCGCGTCTTTGCGGTTAAAATTTTTGCAAGCGTTCACGTATTCGTGTGTGTTCGTTTGTGTACTTTAGCCCTGCAATGCTTGGATATTAAAAGGGAGTACAATGGTGCCTTAAATGATGCAGATTATATTTCGCACAAAGGCACGAAGGACACAAAGGGATTTATGGATATTCGAGATTCTTTGTGCCTTTGTGCAAGGAAAAATTGGAAAATAAACAATCAATGCCATTTAAGGCAGAATGTAGCACTACACCGTGTCTTCAATGATAGAGATGACGTTTCTTACAAAGGGCGCACGAAGTTTTTTCTGCTGCCGTCTGCCGTCTTTTGGTTGCGGCGATGCCGCGACGGGAACGTTGTGTCTTTTTCGCAATTTTATGATCGCGGTTCCGTCAACCGCCGCACGGCTTGCAGCAACTGCTCAGCACGAATCGGTTTATTCAACATCGCATCCGCTTTGATCCATGAACGCTCGGCGACCGACTCCAATGAAAATTCAATCCCGAATTCGCTGACAGCACTGTTCAAGAGCACAATCGGCATGTTCGGATAATCCTTTTTGAAGTGATGGCTGATCGTAAAACCGCTGTCGCTGTTTTCCAAGCAAAGATCGACAACAGCAACGTCGAACCTTTTGTTTCGGGCGATTTCGTAAGCCTGATTTTCTCCTTCGGCTTCGGTAACACTGTAACCCGCGTCCTGTAAAGACTGCTTTGCTTGCAGTCTGAAATCAGGATCGTCGTCAATGAGCAGAACGTTTTGAGACATTGCTTCTAAAAATAAAAGTCCTAGTACCGGACATTATTCCACATCTGTTTTTGTTTGTCAAGCACGAGGATTTACGGAGGCGGGTGAGCGGCAGTCCGTTGACAAGTTTGCATAAACTCCGTCATTCCGGCGCAAGCCGGAATCCAGACGAGGGACTCGCAGCCTGTTTTTCTGGATTCCGACTTGCGCCGGAATGACGAAAAATCAAAACTTGTCAACGGACTGAGGGGAAATCCTTGGATGCTCACAAGTTTGCCTCATTGTGCTCATTAGAGTAGTACACCGTGTCTTAAATGAGCGACTGTAGACGGCATAAAATTGTACTTTGCGAACCTTGCACTTCTCTGCGTCTTTGCGGTTAAATTCTCTTTTTTTTAACCGCAAAGTTCGCAAGGGAATGCGCAAAGGACGCAAAGAAAACGTCCAATTTCTCTCCGTTTACAGTATAGATTATATTTCGCACAAAGGCACGAAGGACACAAAGGAATTTACGGCAGTTTAGATTCTTTGTGTTACTAATATCCCACATCGCGAAAAAGATTCAGGGAGTTTTCTACTACGGCAATAGGTATTTCCGCTCCAAAGGAACGCAATATCTAACCGCCGGGGGCAACCAGCGGAACACCGCCACAATAACTCCCTAGCCCCGATAGGGGCGTTACTGCAATTTTTCGTTACGCCCGTTGGGGCTTTTAGATTGATGAGACTGCCCGTAACTTCTGACTTCTAACTCTTGACTCCTGACTCCTTTTTGGTTGCGGCGATGCCGCGATGGGAACTTTGTGCCCCTTGCGGTTAAAATAGTTCGGATTTAACCGCAAAGTACGCAAAGGGGGAAAAGTGCAATTATTGCTGTGTCGTGGTATAATCTGCCGCATGGACTTCTTTCAACATCAAGCAAAGGCGAAAAACCGGACAGTCCTGTTGGTTTTTCTGTACTGTCTCGGACTGTTGGGATTGACCGCCGTTACGGCTCTGGCAATCCTAATGTTTTGTGCGGCGGCGGAAACCGAGCCGGACCCGGCAATGATATCCCTCTGTATCGGCGGGATTCTTACGTTGGTCATCGGCGGAAGTCTGTTCAAAACGGCAGAACTTTCGGCTGGCGGAGGACGCGGTGTGGCGGAATCACTCGGCGGTCGGCAAGTGTGCGCCTCTACGACCAATCCCGGCGAACGGCAACTCTACAATGTCGTTGAAGAAATGGCACTTGCCTCCGGCGTGCCGATGCCGACACTCTATATTATGGACAGTGAGCGGAGTATCAATGCGTTTGCCGCCGGTTTTTCGCCGAATACTGCCGTCATCGGTGTCAATCGCGGAACCGTTGACCTGCTCACCCGCGACGAATTGCAGGGGGTGATTGCCCACGAATTCGCCCATATTCTCAATGGCGATATGCGGATGAGTATGCGGTTGATTGGAATTCTCTTCGGATTGCAACTGTTGGCAATTATTGGGTACTATGCGATTTACGCTCTGCGTTTTCTTGCCTCTGGACGCGCGAATAAAGGAACCGCAGCGGTCATGCTGGCACTTTTGGTAGGCGGTGTCGTGTTGATGATAGTGGGTTATATTGGCGTATTTTTCAGTGCAATTATTAAGGCGGCGATCTCCCGGCAGAGGGAATACCTTGCCGATGCCTCTGCGGTGCAGTTCACCCGCAATCCCGACGGCATTGCCGGTGCACTCAAAAAGATCGGCTGCCGTGCGGTGGGAAGTAATGTTTCCAGTACCCATGCCGCCGAAACGAGCCACCTTTTCTTCGGTGATGTTTGCGGTTTATTTTCGCTCGGCGGACTCTTGGCAACGCATCCTGACCTTACCACCAGAATTAGACGGATTGATCCCGGTTTCGACGGACGCTTCCCCAGACTGTCGGACTTCAAACCGGTAAAGTATCCCCACAAAAGCAAGACATCACATTTTAAGAATCTTCAACCGACCACTACCGCTTCGAAGCAGTCGGTCATCGAACATATCGGCGAACTCAGCTTTGCCAATATGTCGACGGCAGGAGCGGTACTCAATGCAATTCCGAAAAATGTGTCGGTTTCGGCGGACAATCCTTTAACAGCACAGGCGGTTTTTTTTGCAATGCTCCTTGACGCGAACGAGGGGATTCGCAACAGACAACTCACGCAAATTCAAACATCGGGTTCATTATTTCTTCGGAGTGAAACGCTTCGACTCCACCCGCATATTCATTCATTATCGGAGCAGGAAAAAATAACGCTGGCACAACATGTTTCGGCAACGCTTCGTGAGATGACGCTGGTGCAGTACCGACAATTCGCAAAAATTTTAGATAGTTTGATTTCTTCCGATCAAACAATGGACTTATTTGAATACACGATCAAGGCAATGCTGCACCGTGATTTGGACATTCATTTCGGCGTGGCAAAACAACTGCGGGTCCGGCATACAACGATGGCATCGGTTCGCCGACCTGTCGTGGCGGTGCTGTCTTATCTTGCCTACTCTGGTCATCCAAGCCAACAGGAAGCAGCAAAAGCATTTTCGGCAGCGACGAAGGAACTCGGCTTGTCTGATCCGATGTTGATGTTGGTCGAAGTAACCACCCGGCAGTTTGATCAATCGTTGCGCACACTTGCCGAAACTTCACCGGCACTGAAAAAACAGGTTTTTTCGGCATTTATGACCTGTGTCTGGCATGATGGCAAAATTGTTCCCAAAGAGGCAGGACTGATCCGTGCCATTGCCGCGATGCTGGCGATTCCGATCCCGATGCTGGCGTAGTGTTTTTTGCCGTTAGGTTTTTAACCGCAAGGGGCGCAAAGATTATGCAAAGGACGCAAAGAATGTTTTTTTAGAGTTTGTATGAAAATCGGTGCATCCTTTTCTTTTGTGCGTTATAGTTATTTGATGATATTTTACCCCACTCACCAGAAAGGAGCACCAGAAATGCTAAATTTACCAGTTTTCATTGGAATTGACTACCACCAAAAAGTCATTCAAGTTTGTGTCATGGACCACCAACGGAAGATTCTCGCCAATCATTCGGTCGAGAACTCTCCCGAATCCGTCTTTCGCGTCGTTGCCCCCTTCGGCAGCAATGTTCGCGCCGCCATCGAAGCCA
>Ga0099364_10012753_pt1 | contig 11313 bp, 8 predicted proteins | sample TergutTh196P3_FD_73070 | JGI IMG/M metagenome (GOLD analysis project Ga0099364, IMG submission 73070) | Microcerotermes parvus P3 segment gut microbial communities from Pointe-Noire, Republic of the Congo - Th196 P3 | ecosystem: Host-associated > Arthropoda: Insects > Digestive system > Gut ...
GTTTGTAAAATTTTGTGGGCATTTTTAGCATTGCGCAAGCGAGCAAGCAAGTGAGAAAGCGAGCGGGGGGCTAACGCCCCCCGCTCGCTGCGCCGCACCCACTTTATTTTTACACACCCTGGTGCACCCTAACCGCAATTTTGGCATTGCATTAAAACGGATTATTGTGTACAATGAACCGACAGTGTAGAGTGTGCGCTGCGCTCTTCTCGGCGGTGAACAATGAACATTTGGAATAAAGTATTTTTAGGCGTTATCTTTTTTGCGGCAATCGGCGTTGCTGTACTAGGCGCGGTGGGATTTCACATTCACAATACCGGTCTGAAACGCGTCGCCAAACTAGAACAGGAAATAACGGATACCGACTATGAAATCAAAAAAATCAAAGCCGGTACCGATCCGCTGAATCTCTCGGTGGACAAACCGCTTACCGGCTTGAGCATCGAGGAACTCCGCGGCATTCTCCGCGAACACTATCAAGAACGCGGCAGAGCTTGGTTCGGTTGCACCGTTGACAATTTGGCGTCGAACACACTTCCTCCTGCACTAGAACAAGCGGAAGCACAGGTCGTTCTTACAAGTCCACTCATTCCTGATGATACAGGTGCTTTAACCAAAGTTGCACCTCCCGACACATTAAGGGGCGTTGTCTATGTCTTTCAGGAAGGCATCTCCGAAAAAGGGGACGATGAGACGGAGCCGACAACGGGAAAATTCCTCGCCCGATTTAGTGTCAGAGGAACACCAGTACCAAGAAAATTTAGAAATGAAAACGGAGACGAAATCGACGGCTGGCGGGTGTCAATGGTAACAGCCGACCCGGTCAGCGATACCGAATTAGACCAAATTTTTGCCGCCACTGGTACCGACGTCCGCTGGGCAATATATCTAACTCCGCCGATAGACCGAGTCGCCGGGGTGATCAACCAACTGACGGAGGAAGAAAAGAAAACGATTCTAGAGAAACTGCTGGAGAAGTTTCAACCTCGGGACATGCCGGAATTGACCGACGAAAATAAAGACGGTGTGGACTCCGCCGTGCTTGGCATTTGGGAAAGATACCGGGCTCAATGGGATGATCCCGAAGCAGAATCGGCAAACGATTTTTCAACGCTGTTAGACTGGTTGTATCGACAACGTGCAGACATGTTGCGTGCCATAAAGGATACGGAGGCGGACATCGCCATGTTCAAAACCTCGGAAGCCAATCTTAAAGCCGAGGCAGGAAAATTGGAAACGCAGGACATTCCTCTCGAGGTCAAGCGGGTTGCAGCAATGGAAACCCAGCGTGATGCGGTGAAGGATATTTTGGAACAATACACGGCAGAAGCAGATAGCAGTACATTGAAGATCGAAAAACTTCAAGAGTTGATGAAAATGTACACTTTTGGAATAACAGAGGCGCATATCAAAGCCGCCGAAAGAATTGAAGATAATGTGCGGAAAGCAGCACAGGAACAGGAACAACGTTAACTGAACCGCCGTCAACAGAGCCGCATTCGGATGAATACTGTTTGAGTCTGCATTCTTACGAACGCAGCTTTGTTAACGCGCTTCTGCCATCGGAAAACTTATGGAAACCGGAGAAATACTTTTACACCAAGGGCTTCTGACAGAAGCACAACTGAGCGAACTTCGGGAAATCCAACGCAACGAAATGCGAAGCGGACACCGAGAAGACATCAGACTCGACCAACTTGCCGTACAAAACAAAATGGTCTCCGAAGAAGAAGTCCTCACCGCCCTCGGACAAGAACTCGGACTCGGATACATAGACCTACACGATTATCCCGTCAATCTGACACTGCTCAAAACTTTTCCGACTCGATTCATCCACAGGGAACGGATTTTTCCCGTCGGGCAATATGACGACACGCTAATCGTCGCAACAAGCGATCCACTCAACGTTTATCCGCTAGACGAAGTCGCGTCCATTACCGGCAAACATATACAACCGGTACTGGCTCTCGAAAGCGAAATCGATAAACTCATCAAGAGCAATCTCGGTGTCGGAAGCGAAACGATTGACGGACTCATCGCCCAAACCGCCGCCATCGACGACGGCGGAGTCGAACTCGTCGGCGACCTCGAACTGGACGGTTCCGAACTGTCAAAACAAGCACAAGAACCCTCCGTCATTCGGCTCGTCAACGAAATGTTTCTCGAAGCGATTGAATCCAGAGCAAGCGATATTCACATCGAAACCGAAGCCGACGGACTGTCGATCCGATACCGAATCGACGGTGTGCTGCACGTCCAAAACTTTCCAGCAGAGATTCACCGCTTTCAATCGGCTATCATCAGCCGATTGAAAATTATGTCAAAGTTAAACATTGCTGAACGCCGGCTACCGCAAGATGGACGTATTCAACTCAAGTACTCCGGTCGGGAAATTGATGTTCGTGTTTCCGTGATTCCGATGATTCACGGCGAAGGAATTGTTATGCGGCTTCTCGACAAAGGGGCGATGGAGTTTTCGCTCCGGGGACTCGGTATGAATTCGGCGATTTACGAACAGTTTTCCGATTTAATCCGTCTGCCGCACGGCATTATCTTGGTAACAGGTCCCACCGGAAGCGGAAAGACGACGACGCTGTACAGTGCATTGACGGAAATCAAAGATGCCGCTACGAAAATTATCACGACGGAAGACCCGGTGGAGTACCGACTGGAAGGCATCAGTCAGATTCAAGTCCACACGAAAATCGGCTTGACCTTTGCCGCTTCGCTTCGGAGTATTCTTCGGCATGACCCGGATATTGTGCTGGTCGGTGAAATTCGGGATTTGGAAACGGCGGAAAACGCTGTCCAGGCGGCTCTAACGGGACACTTGGTATTTAGTACGCTTCACACCAATGATGCGGCGGGGGCTTATACTCGGTTGATGGATATGGGCGTCGAACCCTTTTTGGTGTCGAGTTGTGTCGAAGCCGTGATGGCGCAGCGTCTTGTGCGGAGGCTCTGTACGCACTGCAAGGAAAGATATGTTCCTGATCCTTCGGATATGCCGCCGGACACTCCTTGGGACTTGATTAAAAGAGATGCCGATGGACATTTGTACCGGGCGAAGGGCTGTCGTGAGTGTCGGCAGGTCGGTTATCGTGGACGGAGCGGTATTTACGAGTTGTTGATAACGTCTAATCCGGTGCGTGAAATTACGGGCAAAAATGCGACGGCTTGGGAAATCAAGAAGTTAGCGTTAAGCGAAGGAATGATGACGCTTCGAATGGACGCTTGGCGCAAGGCTTTGGCAGGAGAAACGTCCGTCGATGAAGTGGTCGGTAATACGAAACGAGATGAGTTCGGGTAAGGCTTCCGCCGAAAGGTTTTACCCCCCGGGTGTGTACAAGTTTGGGAGGAGTCGGCGGGTGTCCCCCGGTTGACACTGGAATTTCATCCCAGAGTGGGCTACAAAATCAAGGCGTTTAGTCCGGTGTTTGGCATGCTTGGCACAAAACTACCCATCTTAACACCAAAATTCCTCCCAAACTTTTACACACCCTTTACCCCCCTTCCGTCATTGCGCTGCGCTCCATTCCGGCTTTTGTACTGCGTCAACAAAAGCCGGAATGTTTTAATAATTATTGGAGAAGTGTAATGACGGCAACGGGTATGAAACTTTCCGGCGGAAGACTAATGTTGAAAATGAGGCTTTCATTTCGATAAACAGCCATACATGTTACCGAATCGGTAAACTTGCAGACGGACTGCCGGTCTGACTGTCTGGGCAGACGGCTTCCTTTTTCCGTCGATTTATGGTATAGTAGATTCAGAACGTTTCACATTCCTCTATTATTCGGGAGTCATCGATGACACACAAACCTTCTCGCCGTGAATTTTTGCAAACCGCCACCGTAACCAGCGTCGGTTACTGGGTACTTGCCGGAACAACACCCAAAGTCAGTGCCTCGCCGAACGAACGCCTCGCCTTCGCTGGTATCGGTATCGGCGGAAAAGGAAGCAGCGATATCGCCAACGCCGGTCGATTCGCCGATGTCGTCGCTATCTGCGATGTCGATAAAGGACGACTCAACGGCGCTCAACGGCGGTATCCCAAGGCAAAAGCGTATACCGACTACCGTAAACTCTTCGACGAAATGGAGAAAACCATCGACGCAGCAACGATCAGCGGTGCCGATCACATGCACGCTCCGCAGGCACTCATGGCAATGCGGATGAAGAAACACGTCTACGTCCAAAAGCCGCTCGCCCGGACAATGTACGAATGCCGACTCATGGCAAAGGTCGCCAAAGAGACTGGCGTCTGCACCCAGATGGGCAACCAAGGCAGTGCCAGCGACGGTCTCCGCCGCCACGTCGCCGAAATGAAAGCCGGTATTTACGGCGACATCAAAGAACTGCACGTCTGGACTGACCGACCTATCGGCTGGTGGCCTCAAGGACCGGAAACGATTCGCACGATGGCGGCTTACGAAGCAAAAGTCCGAAGGGAAAAACCTGCCGAAGCGGAACGATTGATTGCCGAGATGAAGAAAAAAACAGAAGACCAACTCAACAACGTTGAGTGGGACTTATGGTTAGGCGTGGCGAAGCATCGGGAATTTTTCCCCGGCGAAGAGAAGAGCATTTATCATCCGTTCGGCTGGCGCGGCTGGTGGGCGTTCGGCACCGGTGCTCTCGGCGATATTGCATGCCACGCGCTCAATGAGTACATGAAGGCTCTCGACCTCAGTGTCCCCGCTTCGGTCGTTGCCCGGACGTCGGGACACGATTTCGACATCTTCCCGACCTCGTCCGAAATAGTGTTCGAGTATCCCGACACGCCGACTCGTAAAGGATTCAAGTTCGTCTGGTACGACGGCGTAAAGTTTCCGAGCAAGGAAACCTATGAGGAACACGGCTTCCGCTATCCTGAAAGTCGTCCCGGCAGCGGTACCCTTATCGTGGGAACCGAAGGATTTCGTGGACCAGGACGCAACGAACGGAAACAGGGTGTTACTGTGCCGGAAGTACAGTATGCCCCGAAGTATCCCGATGCGGACGGCAGTATTCCAGAGAATCAGGATAGTGATCCGAGAAACATGTTCGAGTTGATTACGGCGATCAGAGAGAACAAGCCGGAACTCTGTTTCTCGAACTTTGTAACGCAAGCCGGTCCGTTAACCGAGGCGATGCTCTTGGGCAATCTTGCTGTTTGGACGGCATCGAAGCCGGAGGAATGGGGAGAAAAGGTACTTTGGGACTCGGCAAATATGCGTATCACGAATCTTGCCGACCTCAAAACGCCGGGCGTCGCCGATCTGATTAAGCCGGTCTATCCGCAGGGATATACGCTGGATTAAACTTGTTGCATAATCCAGCGTGTCATTCTCGCACAGGCAGGAATGACGTGCTGGGTTACTCGCCCCCCTTTTTTCACTCAAAGATTCCCACTATAAGGCAAACTTTTAATGTAATTTTCCATATCTTCCCAATCCGGCGTGCCGTCTGACTTAACAGGCAATTTAATGCTGCGAGTCTCCAACCGTGATTGGCTTGCCTTGCGTCCGTAATTGTAACGATATTGCTCTTTGTTCAGTATCGTCGCAAGAAACAAACCAATAAAACGATTCATCGGAAACTTGGGAATCAATTTTTCCACATGGTCGCTTGCTGAAAAATTAAATTCCTGATAAGCACAATATCCTAGTACCGCACTGTCAACAGTAAGAACATTTCCCTCTTCAGTGAAAAAGTCATAAAAACCTTCGACACCGTTATTGGTTGCCTGTGTTGTAACATAAGGATAATTTCCTCTGCCGTACTCATCGGTTAACTCCAACAAGGGCGTTGTTTTGCTGCCGGTAATTCGGAATAAATCACCAAGATTGAAACTTTTCCATTGGGATACATGAAGGGCTAATGATTGCGGACTTGCAGGAGAATAAGATAAATCTTTAATCTGACGGCTGCCGAGCAGGAACATCATATAATGGAGTAAAGTATCGTTGAAATCTTGTTCTGTTAGATTGGTGTAGTCCGTCTCCATGTAGGCTTCGGCACACCACTCATCCTCCGCCGATACAGTCCGGTTAATACTCAATCCCGGTTTATCCTTATGATTGAGAAAATTGGTCATCCATTCGTTTTTAATATGTTTCTCAAACTCATGAAAAAGGTCAATACGTCCTTTGTTTTTTCGTTTGACAAAACCGTCTTCTTTGTAAAAACCGAAAAATACTTCCTTGCTTTTCGGGTGAGGACGCTTTGCTGTGAAAACCATAATACACGAAACAACACCTACTTTTGAATTGAAAAATAACTCATTCGGCATCGAAAAGACGGCTTCTAATGTATGTTTGCTCAAAATATCTTTTTTGAGTTCATACACTTTTCCTTTGATTGCCAACGCAGCCTGCATGGGAACAATCGCGACACAGCGTCCGCCTTGTTTCAAACATTCCAAGTTACTTAAAATGAATTCGAATTCATCAGTGTCCGTTTTCTTGTTGCTCTTATAAGGCGGATTGAGCAAACCGATTGTCGGTTGAAATTTTTTAACTTGTTCGATAATACTCTTATCAAAACAACTGCCATTGAGTATGTTTGCCTTGCCGTCTTGATGTATAAACATGTTGGAACAAGCCAATGCAAAAATATGGGCTTGATACTCCACGCCGACAAGTTGTTTTTGTTTAATCGTTTTGATTTTCGTCTGGTCCCCCTTTGCATCGAGTATCATTTGTTTCATTGCGGACACCAAGAAACCGCCGGTGCCGGTACAATTATCGTAAACTACGCTGTCTTTATTGACTTCGGCAACCTGTGCCATAAATTCGGTGATATGCGGCGGCGTTAACACAATGCCCAGCCCCTTATCCGAATTGGCATAACGCAAAAACTCAATATAAAGTTGCCCCAGTACGTCAAAGTATTCATGGGTCTTGATAAAATCTTTGATATTTTTATCAATATCGCTGATGATGTCCCGCAATACATTTTCTTTTTTCGATAATGTCGTATCTGTAGTAATGAATGCGAATCGGCTATTCAGAATTTCTAACTTTGCTGAATCTAATTTAGCATTTTGGAATTCATTTTTTACTGTTAAGGTAAGATAGTCTGCCAACTGTTTCGGATGAGTATAAGATTGATACGTTTTCGTGAACCCCTTGTTTTCAAGGGCTATCAGAATACAACTCAATAAAAGCCCTCTGTCGCTTTCGACTATTTTATGTGAATGAAGATTTTCGTTAAGTTCCAGTGCGAATTCTAACAAGACATTATAATCTTGCCGAAATTTTTCGGGACTTTTGATATAGCCGTTGCGGTAATCTTCGGGCGGCAACAGCGAATCCGAAAAAATAGGTACTGCGTTGGTGTCTCCTTTTAGTTGCAAAAAATGGGATACTTTCAACTTGTCGGCATCGTGTCCGCTTACGGCGATTGCCAAGACATCGTAGTCCTTTGCCAAATGCGCAGCATAAAGTAGAACACCGTCAACGGCGTAATCCCGGTATTGATCTCGCGATAAACTTTCGTGTTTACTGGTTTTGGCTTTACATTCAATAACAATAACGAAATTCGGCTCGTACAGATACTGAACAATGAAATCCGGCTGTCCTATTCCATTGCCCGCTTTCGATGCTGTTGCAAGCAATTTTTGGATTTTAACGTTCTCCGAGCGTTGTTCCTCAATCGTTATTCCGTGAAATTGCTCAAAATGTTTTCGGACTATTTGTTCCGTCTTTCGTTCGCTCATGGCGTGCGTCTCCTACAACGCTCTCATTCTAACCTCTTCGTTCAATTTTTCAATCACGGCATCGACGTTCACTTCGCCGAGTTTGCCTTCTTTGCGACTGCGGACGGCAACACAGTTGCCGTCTAGCTGCGTTCTTCCATCACGCAAAATTACATCTGTGAGAAAGTTTTTACCGCCAAGACTGTAACTTGTCCAAATTGTCATGCTCTCTTGTGCCAAACCAATAGGCAATCACCACGCCCGAGTCGTGATCAATCGCACACTAAGGCTTCCGCCAGAAATTCATATAACCTTATTTCGTCGAGTGTTCCTTTTCACCTTTTGCGTCCTTTGCGGTTAGACAAAAAGACTTAACCGCAAAGCGCGCAAAGCGCCGATTCTTTGCGTTTTCGACGAAAAATTTGGTTTTTAACGGTTCCCTGATGTTTTTTGTAAAAAATTGCCGAGACATGCTTGACACGGTGAACCGGCTGCGGTAGAATGGAGTTGTTAGGGTATGCCTCATTTGGTCGGCGAAAAAAGCCGAAGGATTCGTATACAACGTACTTCCATTAACGTTTTTTTGTATCTATGCTTGAAACCTTTGAGAATCTTTATATTCACCGGGACTATTTGATTGAAATCGTTTGTCCAGAGTTTACGTCTGTGTGTCCCAGGACGGGACAGCCGGATTTTGGAACGCTTACGTTTCAATACGTGCCTGATAAACTCTGCGTCGAACTGAAAAGTCTGAAACTGTATTTGCAGCAGTTTCGTCATCAGGGCATTTTTTACGAAGAGATCACGAACCGGATTCTCGATGATATAGTCAACACGTTGCATCCTCGCCGGATAAAATTGACGGCATCGTTCACTCCCCGAGGAGGTATTTCGACTACGGTCGTTGTCGAGGCAACAACAGAAACGGATGTGTAAAAATAAAGTTGGTGCAGCGCAGCGAGCGGGGGCATTAGCCCCCGTTGGGTTGCGAAGCGTGTTGATTCTTCATCGGGAGGCTAATGCCCCCCGCTCGCTTTCTCACTTGCCCGCTCGCTTGCGCAATGCTGAAAATACCCACAAATTTTTACACACCCCCGCCAGGGCTGTAATAAACAGGGTACTAGACATTCCCGCAGAATCAGGGATAATTCCCCTATGTGGACCATCCAAGACAATTACGACCTCGTCGTCATCGGTTCCGGCTTGGCTGGAATGACTGCCGCCAACATTTTAGGAAGGGCGGGACATAAAGTTTTACTTCTCGAACAACACTTCCAACTCGGCGGACTAGCAACGACATTCAAACGAAAAGACGGGATCATCTTTGACGTATCGCTGCACGGCTTTCCCGTCGGAATGATCAAAAGTTGCCGGCGATACTGGAACGCCGACATCGCAGACAGAATCGTGCAACTGCCGAAAATCCGATTCGATAATCCGCAGTTTCAAATCGAAACGACCTTCGACCGTGAAGACTTTACCCGGCTGCTCATCGACAAGTTTCAAATACCGGCGGAGAATGTTACCGGCTTCTTCGACAAAGCACGAAGTATGTCCCATTACGATAACGCCCAGTTGACCGCCCGACAACTCTTCGAGGAATTTTTTCCGGGCAGAATGGATGTCGTCCGACTTCTCATGGAACCGATTACCTATGCCAATGGTTCGACGCTGGATGATCCCGCTTTGACCTACGGTATCGTCTTTTCCAATTTTATGTCGAAAGGAGTTTATACCTTTCAAGGCGGAACGGATGTGCTGATTGACATGATGGAAGCCGAACTCAAAAAGAACGGCGTGGACATCGTCCGAAGTGCAACCGTTAACCGAATCGTGTGCGATGCGAAAAAAGTAAACGGTATAGTGTTCAACACAAAAGCAGGGGAACAAACCGTGCGCTGCAAGTCGGTACTCTCCAATGCCAATCTAAAAGCAACGATTTTCGACATGGTCGGTAGAGAACATTTCGTGTCCGACTTTATCGACGAAGCGGAAAAGGTACGCCTTAACAATTCCAGCACACAAGTTTATATCGCATTAACGAAGGGATACATTCCTGACGAAAATCGGTGCGGCGATCTGCTCTTCACTTCGACTGCCCCGGAGTTCAGTTCGGAAAAATTGTTGGACAAGAACATTACGAGTCGCACTTTCTCATTCTACTATCCCAAGACGCGTCCCGGTACGGATCGCTGTTACGTCGTGTCGAGTACCAATGCTCACTACGATGATTGGAGTAATCTCGATGCGGAAGAGTACAATCGCCGCAAGTCGGTGTTGATTGAACAAACGCTCGATCATTTGGAAAAATATGTTCCGGAGGTTCGTCAGCATTTGGATTGGACGGAGGCGGCAACGCCGAAGACGTTTGAGCGTTACACGAAGCATTGGGGCGGTTCGAGTTTCGGTACGAAGTATGAGGGATTGGCAGTGAGTCGTGGGTTGCCGCAACAGATTGAAGGTTTATTCCATTCGGGCAGTGTGGGCATTATCATGTCGGGTTGGCTCGGAGCGGTCAACTACGGCGTGATTGCCGCCAATGATGTCGATGCGTTTTTGCTGGAGTAGCCGTTCTCGCCCTGCAAAAATGGGGGCTACTTAGTTTTGACGAAGTTCCTGACATGCAATCTCTTTTTTTAGTCGGACACTGACTTCTTCCAGTGATGGCACCGACTTGTAGTATTCAAGGAGAGATTCTATGGTAGGATATTTTATGGACAATTCTTCCCGATGTTTTCGCAACCAAACTAGCGGATCGCCCTCGTCCGGTTGATTCAGCAAGTCCAATTCGTCAATGTTCGTGTACATGTTCATTCTCCATTGCTAGTAGGTGTTGTTCCGGTGTCAAAAGCCGCGGTAATCGCAACCCGAAGTCGAGGATGACTGCCTCGATCAAGCGGCGTTTCATATCTGTCGCAATATGTTTTTGATTCCAAGTGAGCAATACATCCAACTCATGAACGGCTGTGTAGGCAACGTGAACCGCATCGGCTTCCGACTGTGCAGGTATTGCTCCGGTTCGCAATAAGGCTTGTGCCAAAGGCTGAATAGCGGGAACAAGTTCAAGGATCGATATTCCTTTAACAATATCAATTCTCAAGTCCGCTGCAATTTTATCGCCCAATCTGATTTCATCAACAACGGTTTGAGAAATATACAATTCGAACATTTCCCGACATTGCCACCACTGGTGCGTGAGAATTTGTTTTGCCTTGCGAATCGGCTCTTCCGTTGGTCGTGCGGTCAAGTAACTGATTGTCGAAGATTCGATGTAAACCTTCGGTTTGTCCGCTTTCATGATTTGCCCCTATCCAAAAAACCATTGTACATGGTTTGTAAAAACAACACAATCCTGAAACTGGATCAAATCATTGTGCCAATCGGTCGCGGATTTCCACTAACTCCTCAAAGGAAATCACATAACCGAAACGGTTTCGATCATGAACCCTGCGTCGGTTCTCGTCGTCATAGCCGGTTCGCCCAACGGCGGAAACTACCGGCGGCTTGACAAGGAACCGATTCGCCCAATCGATGGCTTCGTTGTATCGGCGTTCCCGTAAATTTATCGCGGCTCGAATTCCGTGAGCCCAACCATAAGCGGAATCCTCATCAGCAGTGGAGCGAATGATTTC
>Ga0099364_10012754_pt1 | contig 11313 bp, 6 predicted proteins | sample TergutTh196P3_FD_73070 | JGI IMG/M metagenome (GOLD analysis project Ga0099364, IMG submission 73070) | Microcerotermes parvus P3 segment gut microbial communities from Pointe-Noire, Republic of the Congo - Th196 P3 | ecosystem: Host-associated > Arthropoda: Insects > Digestive system > Gut ...
CGCAGGACTGGAGGAAATTTGAAGAAACGCATTATAAGATTTGGCTGAAGAAACGTGATAATTTTCGAGAAGACGCTCGTTCGCTTTGCCGTTTCAAATTGGAAAGCCTGACAAGAAGTGTTAATGCTCGGATCAAAATTGCCGAACAACAAATAGCGCAGACAACGGATCGAAAAATTGTTAAAATGCGCACGAGTGAAATTGAGCGATTAAAGGCAGACTACGCCACCAAAAAATCCAAACTTGAAAAAGATGCCGAAATTTCCGATATTCATATAACCAAACTTGTCAGCGGGATGCTGGTCGTGGAGGACGATAATGAGTAATGAGGAATTTGGGTATCAGAAGAATGATATGAGCACAGACGAACACAGAACCGACAAAGATTTCGACAAACTCGCGAACAATCGCCAAGAACTTGTTGAAGGAATGAAAAAAAATAGAGGATTCCTCGAAGGTTTACGGAGGCATATCTCGGAACTTAATCCAGAGAAGGCTCATTTCATTTTTGAACTACTTCAAAATGCCGATGATCAAGGGGCAACCTTCGTTGAATTTTTCCTTCAAGACAAGCAACTGCTGTTCATTCACGATGGCACACCCTTTAGTCTTGATGACATCGAATCAATTACGAACATCAATTGGAGTACCAAGAAAGACGATCCAACTAAAATTGGAAAATTGGGCGTTGGATTCAAGGCTGTTTATGCATACACGGAAACGCCCAAAATTGAATCTGGTGGTTTTCATTTTCGCATAGTCGATCAATTTGTTCCACAGAAAGTTCAGAACACAATTGGCTCTACACTCAGCATTCCTGCTGACCCGAAGAGAACTTTTTTTACTTTTCCTCTTGGCACTTCACACAAGAGGCCCTCTGATGCTCACGACGAAATCCAGTCAAAACTATCCGAAATTGACGAAACCTCCTTATTGTTTTTGAAAAATATCCGCAGGATAAAATATAAACGGCAAAGCGGCATTGAAGGTTATGTGTTTTGTGATGGGTTAGAGGGAGGAGATCAAAACATATTCAGAATCACGCAAAAGCATTACGAAAAAGAAAAAAGTGTTAAGTTTTTCCTAAAGTTTCAAAATCATGTTTCGGTATTGGAGGACGGGGAGAATGAAAGTTGTCCCGATGCCATTGCTGTTGCGTTTGAGTTAGAAAAAACAGAACTTGAGAATCCTTGGAAAATCATTCCCATCGAACAAGCTGGACGTGGAGCAGGAAAAGTTTGCATTTTTTTACCAGCAATTAACGTAGAATCCGGTTTGCGTTTTCATGTCCACGGTGCTTTTGCGCCTACTAAAGCACGCGACAATATCGACTGGGGGCGTGATGTAAACAAACAAGTCCAAGATGGTTTATCAAAACTAGTTAGTAATTCCATTGAGGAAATTAAACAGAGAAATCTGCTAACGATGGATTTTCTCGCGGTATTGCCTCATAGAGGGGAATTAGCAGGAGGGAAATTCGAGAAAGTTTTCGACGATTTACGCAACAAGTTCCGCGAAAATCCGTTAATACCAATGAAAAATGGTGGCTATGGCAAAGGGAAAGATGCGTATCGGTCAAATTCAAAAGGAATTGTCGATGTTATCGGCGATTCTGATCTTACGGCTCTTATCGGAAATCTAGCCCACGGGAGCCCTAATACAGGCGGATTAAACCGCTGGGTTGCCTATCCACCAAAAGATGGTGCCACAAAGCGGATCAGCACGTTCTTGGAGGATATGGACATAAAAAAGTGGGGCATAGAAGATTTTGTCAAGATACAGCAAGACAAAATCCAAAATTGGCTTGAAGGCAAAGTTTTAGATTACGACTGGCACCGAATTTTCTACATTTGGCTAGATAATCGTGCGAATGATAGTAATCTTGTGAACAAATTCAAAGAACTACCCATCGTCCTCACTACGAATGGGAATCACCGTGTAGGGAAAGACTGCTTGTTTTATGACGACAGTATCCCAGAAAACATTTGCAGTCCCATCGTAAATAAGGCTATTCTTCTTAAACCAGGTGAAGATGATGAAGATGGTGACCGGGGCTCGTATAACAAAGTCCATGGTTTTTTAGAGAAAATAGGTGTTAGTGAATGTACAGAAAACGATGAAATCAAAGGTATCCTTAATAAATACAGTGTTCCAAATGCCGACCACCCGGATTACATAAACGATATACAGCGTTTTATCGATTCAGTCATAAGAAAAAAAGGCGATCCCAAATGGTTTAGCGATAAATATATTTTTCCGATAGAATCGGTATCCCCCGGATTGGAAGGGCAGAAATGGGGCAAGCCGTCAGAAGTGCATCTCGACCGTCCCATTTTGGAAAAGATTTATAATGTTCGTAGAATCAATCAAGAATTCTTGTCCAACTTGCCTAGTGAAGATGAGTTTAGAAAATTTGCGAAAATAGTCGGTGTTCGCGACACTCTGAGAATTACAGAACTTTCTAATGATGATTTCTATTTGTTTAGACGAATTAATGACGATTTTCAGAATTGGCGTATGGGAACTACTGAACCCACTGAACACGGGATTGTAAAAGATTACTACATTGAAAAGTTATCCGAATGGATACGTGAACAACACGAAGTGAATGAATTCGTTCAGTTGTTATGGGACACTATGATGAGGATATCGGAGGAATGTCTTGAGGCTCGGTATAAGCAAAATAAAAGACACAACGCACCTTCTTGGGATGGAGCATCGACGCTAGTTCAGATTTTACGTGATAACCCTTGGGTGCCACAGGAGAATAGCAAACCGGCTAAGCCAGAAGATACAGAATTGGAACTTTTGCCGAGCAATCTGCAACTGGACAAAGATAAAAAATGGTTGGAAGCGGTTGGATTTCCCATTGGAAAGAATGCGAATCTAAAATCTAAAGAGATTGCAACAAAAGAAGAACAAGAGAAAAATGAAGAAGCATTAAGCACGCTTGCTAACAGCCATGGTCTTCCAAAGGATGACATTAAAAGATTTCTCTCGGTAGTAAAAGAAGCGAATGAATCCAGCGTATTCATTGAAGAATTGTGCAAGGCAATAATCCACAGCAAAAAGCAGAAGCCTGAATTTCCACAGGATAGTCCGCCAAATCCAAAATACCGAGATAATAGAATTGCCGATGAGGTGCCTGGCTCGCCTCAGAAAGAATATGAACTACGAGTGAGAAATACACGCGTGTCCAAACCAGATTTTGACCCGGAACCTTACTTGCGCGAAAGGTACACTAATAGCAATGACGAAATGATATGTCAGATATGCGAAGATATTATGCCATTCAAAAAAATAGATGGGGATTATTATTTTGAAGCTGTTGAAATATTCGACAAAGAAAATATGCCTAAGGAACATCAGATTCCCCATTTAGCACTTTGTCCTACGTGTGCTGCAAAATATAAGGAGTTTGTGAAACGTCCAAAGGGTCAGTATGCCACCATAAAGGGAGCTATAGCACGATTTGACTTTTCGAGGCAGCCAGAAAATTATTCGATCCGAATTAAACTTGATGAGGATACTGAAATTCGTTTTACGGAAAAACATTTAAGAGATGTACAATCAGTTTTAAGGGCTGTTGATGATTGACTCCAGAAAGAGCGAGGTATGTGAAAGCAGTGATGTGAGAAAAAACACTACGGTTTACAGCAACCCATTTAGCGGAAATACAAGTGATTCTTGAACTACAAGCCCACGACACCGGTGAGGACAAGGGCTAGACCGCCCAGTCCGGCGGCAAACAGCCCTCCCAATAGAGCAAACATTACGAGGCGGAAGATGAATGTCTTTCACTTTTTTTGTTTTTAATCTGTTGTCATTCCTTTGGGCAGTTCGTCTTCCATGCCGAAATTATCGTACTCTTGCCGAATCTTTTTTAGAATTCGGCTTTTGATTTGCCTGACATTGGCTCCCGTCAAATTTAGCCTTTTGGCGACTTCCTCTGAAGCCATTCCTTCAACGACTGCATGTTGGTACACCTTCCAGTGTTCGGCACTAAATGACGATTTAATATGTTTGACAATTTCATTCAGAATGATCAGTTTGTCCTCTTGCTCATCGTCCAAATCCAAGGAATCCACGTTATCGGCTAGATTGTTGAGAACATTGGAGTTGCTCGGCTGAACTGGACGTTTGTTCCGTTTGCGAAGAAAATCTATGATAGCGTTTTGTGTAATCCGATGGAGCCACGCCCGAAGGTTCCTGATTGGTTCTGCATTTTCCGCTGACAATTTCCGCACGGCTTTGGTAATGACTTCACTTGCAATATCCTTGCGATCTTCCCGCAAAATCGGTTCGGACAGTTTTTTGTTTGCTCTACGGCACCATGCCCGGACGAGTTTTGAGTACATTTGAACAAATACTTCCGTTGCTTGGTCTTCTCTGTTTTGAAGCCGGTCAATAAGCGATGGCGAGGTTTCTCCTACGTCGCCAGGGCGGTAACGATGGAATGTGCTGTCGCCATCATTCGGTCGAAAAGGCTTATTCGGCATTGGACTCTCCTTTCGTGGTTGCTTGAGCAAGTTTTTTGTCCACAGAAGTGGTTTCCATTTGTTCTGAAATGCCGAAGAAGTCTTCTGCTGCCGCCGCGTTCTTTTTTTTCTTTACTATATCAAGCGGTGTATAGTCTTCCTTGTTTTTCGCATTGACATTTGCCCCCTGGGACACAAGAAATTGGGCAACATTAGCGTTGTCATCCCTTGTTGCTGCCCAATGGATTGTGTGTGCAAACTTGTCGGGTTTCACTTGACCTGCGTCAATATGAATGTGGAAATCCACGCCGTCGATATCATTGCCTTCAGCAGCCAAATGAAGCGGGGTATCACCATTTTTGTTCTGCGCATTAACATCCGCCCCATGAAAAACGAGGAATTTGACGACTTCAACATTTTTATTATACATCGCTGCCAAATGGAGTGGGGTCTCGCCATTATCGTTTTTTGCTTCAACGACCGCACCCTGAGAAACAAGACACTGGACAATATTGACGTGATTATTCCTTTTTGTTGCATTAGGGTGCAAAGTAGTATCGTCATCTGCTTTCATATTATCATGTGCCCTCTGTGGAACAAGTTCCATATTGTGAATCCACATCATCGCATAATGGAGTGGGGAGTTGCCTTCATTGTCTTTTGCATTCACATCTGCCCCTTGGGAAACGAGAAATTGAAAAACTTCAACATTTTTATTTCCCAGTGCCGCCTGATGAAGAGGGATAGCACACATGTTGTTTTCCGTATTAACGTCTGCCCCTTGGGAAACGAGAAACTGTAAAGTTTCTATGTTTTTATTTGCTCCTGCAGCCTCATGGAGTAGGGTATTGCCATCAGTGCCTTTTGCATTAATGTCCGCTCCTTGTGATATTAGAAATCTGACAAACTTGTAGTAGTCATCTCGCCACACAGCCGAATGGAGCGGTGTATCGCCGTCATTGGCTTTTGTATTAACGTCTGCTCCTTCGGAAATCAGATATTCTATAATATCGTCGTTCTTATTCATCCTCGTCGCCAGATGAAACGGGGTTCTGCCCTCATTGTTTTTTGTGTTAACATCTGCGCCCTGGGTAATGAGATACTGGATTACCTTGACGTTTTTTCTTTCCCTCGTAGCCGAGTGGAGCGGGGTATCACCCACATTATTTTTCGCATTAACATCCGCCCCTTGGGAAATGAGGAGTTGGACAATCTTGGTGTTATTTCTCGTCGCAGCCAAGTGGAGTGGGGTTCGACCCTCATCATTTTTTGCATTAACACATGCTCCTTGGGAAAGAAGGTATTCTATGACATCAACATTTACTTTTTCTACTGCCTGATGGAACGGAGTAGTACCGTCATTGGCATTCATGTTAACATCTGCTTCTTGGGAAATAAGGTATTCTATGACATCAATATTTTCATTTTTCTCTGCCGCCAGATGGAGCGGGGTTCGACCTTCATCATTTTTTGCATTAACATCGGCTCCTTGGGAAATGAGAAATCGAGCAACTCTAACGTTGTTGTTTCTCCACGCCGCTAAATGGAGCGGGGTGTTACCATCTTTGTCCTTCGCTTTTACATCTGCTCCATGAGAAACGAGAAATTGGGCAACCTTGACGTTGTGTTTCCCTGTCGTAGCCCAATGGAGCGGGGACAACCCACGGACATCTTTCGCATTAACATCGGCTCCTTTAGAGACGAAAAATTGAGCAAACTCGACATTCCTATTAGCCCTTGCAATCCAATGGAGCGGAGTAGTGCCATCTTTGTCCTGCACATTAACATTTGCTCCTTTAGAAACGAGAAACTGAACAAACTCGATGTCAATACTCAACCTCGCAACTCTATGGAGTGGTGTTGCTCCATCATTGTCTTTCGTATTCACATCTGATCCTTGGGAGATAAGAAATTGGGCAACTTCGACGTTTTTATGCGACATAATCCCGTGGAGCGGTGTACTACCACTAGCATTTTTCGCATGAACATCTGCCCCTTTGGAAACGAGAAATTGGACTACCTTGATATTATTATCCTTCACTGCTGCCCAATGGAGCGGGGTACTATCTTTATCATCTTTCGCATTAACATCCGCTCCATGCGCAACGAGATACTTAATTCGTTTGAGAATATGATCTTCGTCCTGCGACTCTTTTTTTCGTTTGGAGTATAGGTAACGTACTATCGTATCTTTTCCTGACAGTGTGATATAGCGTCTGAGAACGGCAACGACTTCACTCGCCCGTGGTCGTTCTGTTATCTTCTTCGAAGTCATTTTCCGTAGTAGTTTTTTAATAACAGGCGGAACGTCGTTGCGAAAACTTTTCAGTGGCGGCAAATCAAGGTTGACGTGGGCATCAATCTTGGCGGAAATCTCTGTCGTCGCGCCAAACGGTGCCTTACCGGTCAACAAATAGAAAAAAGTACAGCCGAGTGAGTAGATATCGCTGTGAAAACCCACGTTATTGGAACCAACCGCCTGTTCCGGCGACATGTAATCAGGAGTGCCAAGGATTTGCCCATCCAGTGTTTCACTGGTAGTTGTGGAGTTGTTATAAACGCCTTCGCAGGTTTCCGATTCAAGGAGTCGAGCCAAACCCAGGTCAAGAATTTTGATGGTTTCATCGTTGGTACGGAACAGATTTGACGGCTTGATGTCACGGTGAATCAAGCCAGTCTCGTGGACGTATTGCAGACCGAGAGCAACTTGGCAAATGATTTCGCAGGCTTCCTTGACCGGCAAGGGAGTGTTATCCTTGACATATTGTGCAAGATCGGTTCCGTCCAAGAGTTCCATCACCAGATAGGGGCGAGTTTCGAACATCCCGCCGTCGAAAACGGCAACAATATGCTTGTGTTGCAATTTCCCGTTTGCGATGAGTTCCCGCTGGAAGCGTTCAATGGATGAACCTCGAAGCGACCGGGATGGTTTGACCACCTTAATCGCCGCATGACGGCGAAGATGAGGATTTTCGCCTCGATAAACCGTGCCCATCCCACCGCTACCGATAACGCCCAAAATGGCGTAATTTCCTATGAAATCTGGAATAGGCGCAGAAAATTCGCTGTCCATTCCGTATGTTTTTGTTGAATCGAAAGAGTCAGAGTCAGGGGAAACATTTCCGCGTCCGACTGCTTTCAGACCATCTAAAAGCGGATCGGCGGGAGAACGTTCGAATCCTGCAACCAGTTTCAGGCAATCTGGGCAATTTTCAAGGTGCTTTTCGATCTGCTCCGCTTCTGCGTCGTCAAGGCGACCAGCGGCAAAAAGTTGGAGTTGCTTGGTATCGGGGTGAGACATAGAAAGAAATGAGCCAAAACCGGTTTGGACAACTTGTCCACTACCTTCATTTTAGCAAAAAAAAAGAAAATTTGCCACTCTGGATCTTCAGGAGAAAGCGTTGGTCACCCCCCCTTGTCAATACCGGACAGAGGCAGAAGAGAAAAAGCAACAAAAACTTATTTTTTTGTCACACTCCTCAGATTCCTTCGTCAATATTGGACAGAGAAGAAAAAATGACTGTCTCAGGGGCAAAGCATTGTTTCCTTCATTTCCCCCAAACTCATTAGGGAGAATTGATAACCCTATTTTACCGAAAGGAGGAGAGCATGTATTTACCAGATTCATTTTTAACATTTGCAGCATTTGTCGTCATTGCTTTTATCATAAAGGTTATTGTCAGTGCTGGAAAATAAAGGAGGACAACATGGCGGAGTTCATTTTCATTGCGTTAATAATAGCGATGTTGCAGGGCATATTTGGAATCGAAGGTTGACAACTAACGATTGCATGCCTTTCCAAATCAATCAGGGCTAAATGCTGTGATTGTAGGGAGATGTGGTGCGTAGATATGATCGGACAAGATAGTTAACAAAAGAAAGGAAATTAAGATGAGTGGCATTTTGCATACATTTGGTTGGACTACACTACATAAAAATTTTGCAGTCGCACGTTCAGGCGATGATGGAACTACCGTATTAGACGAATTGTTAATACCATTGGCAAAAGTTTTATATGTACAAAAACATAAAAATAACACAGCAGGTGATATTTGTTTAGTAGCATTAACAGAGACCGGGGCATTGACATGCGATATTCCGTTTAAGCAGATGAAGCACATCATGAAGGAGTATTACAAAAATCCCGAACAAGATTTTGAGACGCATCCAGCCGCTCTTTTAGACGAAGACGGCTACAAAATAAAACCCGAAAAGACACGATAACAAATATCGACCGTAGACAATCCAATTAAAAGTTGCCGGTTTGCGTGGTAAATAATAGAGTATGAGCAATGCCGAGGCTCTGGGTTCGGCAAGAAAGATAGGAGTAAAATCAATGACCTCGAAACAAGAATATATGCATCAAGACTGGTTACAGCAACTCGTCGAAACTTTAGTGCAAATCCTACGTGAGTTTGCGGCGGTGTCCGAACCGGATTTTTTCTGTGCTTCCACAGAAGGGCAGGAAAAGTTGGAATCAATCGGCACAAAATTGTTGGCAGTTGGGGAACTTGTCAAGAAAATCGACAGATTCGACAAAAAAAACAACCAGCAGTTGATATTGGCACGATATACCAACATCAACTGGTTGGGCTTCATCGGAATACACGAAGCGATTGCTCATGAGACCTACAAATTCAATCCCGAAAAGGTATTTGAAATTTGTACCCAGGAAATCCTACCGCTTCATGCCGCCATCATCCAAATCATTGATGAACTCTCCGCAAATGATTGGTCTCCTCGCTCGGTAAAGAGTCGCCGTGCAAGAATGTGGTGCTGTCCCGGCGAGCGTTTGCTTGGTGCAGAAATGGTTGCGACTGTTTCCTACAACAAGGCGGTATCCTACTCCTACCTTTGCAAGGCGTATCGGTCGTTTGAAGACGAAGACTCGTTTTCTTATGACATGGCGGAAATGGACTTGGTAGCCGATGGCGGTTCGGGTGACTCGATATCGAAGAAATTTGTCGTTGAAGGAGAAGACTCCATCGATCCCTACAATACCGCTAGGGAAGAGGCATACAAAGAATTCGTGGAAAACGATTTTAAGCCTGTCGAATTGGGGAAGTTCTCGACCTTTTCCGTGGACGTAGACACCGCTGCCTATACGACCATGCGGCGATACATGAACGAAAATAAAAAGCGTCCGCCTGTAATGTCTGTCCGGTTGGAAGAATACGTCAATTATTTCAAGTACGATTACGCCCAGCCGACCGATGGCATACCCTTTGCGACTCACGTTGATGTGTTTCCCTGTCCGTGGCAACCGAAACATCTCTTGGCACGAATTGGCATTAAGGGAAAGGAATTCACAGTGGACACCCGGCAACCGCTTAACTTGGTCTTTCTGATTGACACATCCGGTTCGATGGCAGCAGAAAACCGGTTGCCGCTTATCCAAAAAGGATTGACTGAACTTGTCGAAATGTTGCAACCAAAAGACCGTGTCGCCATCATCGCCTATGCGGGAGACAGCCAAGCGGCACTTCTCCCTACTTCGGGACAAGAGAAACGAAAAATTCTCGATGTGCTGAACAGTTTAGAGGCAGAGGGTGCCACTTATGGAGCAGGCGGGATCAAAATGGCTTATGATGTTGCCAAAAAGTGTTTCGACAAAGAGGCACAAAACCGTGTCATACTTTGCACCGACGGCGATTTTAACGTGGGGATGACCGACAATAACGAGTTAGAGCAGATGATCGGCGAAGAAGCAAAAAGCGGTGTCTTTTTGACGATTCTCGGTTACGGGATGGGCAACTACAAGGATAGCCGCTTGAAAACGCTTGCGATGCGGGGCAATGGAAACTACGGATACATTGATACGGAAGAAGAGGGACGGCGGTTACTGGTGCAAGGGGCAATGGGCACGCTCATCACGATTGCGAAGGATGTGAAAGTACAGGTGGACTTCAATCCGGCGAAGGTGGCGGGGTATCGCTTGCTAGGCTACGAAAACCGCAAACTTCGGGATCAGGATTTCCACAACGATGCAGTCGACGCTGGTGAAATCGGAGCGGGACATACTGTAACGGCATTGTATGAAATCGTGCCGGTCGGTGTGGAACTTCCGACGCATATTGATAAATCCCGATATGATTCGAGCCAACCGAATGAACCACAAGGAGTCCAGACCGGAGTGTCCGATGAGTTAATGTTCGTGAAACTGCGTTACAAGGAGCCGGACGGCGACACGAGTTCGCTGTTGGAGTATCCGGTGAAGGCAACGGTACAGGAGGCGAATGCCGATTCTCAATTTGCGGCGGCAGTGGCATTGTATGGTATGTTATTGCGGTCGAGTCAGCATAGTGGCAATGGAACGTGGGATACCGTATTGGCACTGGCAACACCGAATACGAAGGGCGATAAGTACCGCAAGGAATTTATTGACTTTGTCCATAAAGCGAAAGAATGTCGGCATAAAGAACAAAAGTAAGGTACAATAAGAGCAATGCCGAGTCTCTGGGTTCGGCAAAGGAAATATAGGCAAGGAAGGGGAAACCCAGACACAGAGTTATGCCGTCGATCACGCTGTTCCTTGCCTACTCGACTTTTGATTAGGCGGGGTTAGTTAAAACGGTATGGAATACGTGGTAAATATACAGTGAGAATTGATTAACCACAAATGGAGAACATCATGAAAAAAGTAACGAAAACCGCAAAGGCAACAAAGAAGACTACAAGGAAAACCGCCTTGAAAAAGGTAAAGACAACGAAAGCAGGTTCGATTAGCATGAACATACTGGTCGATTCCAGTGGTTCAATGAAACCCATCGCCAACGACATGGCGGGAAGCCTCAATCAGTTGGTCGATGAACACCGAGACTTGAATGTTACCGTT
>Ga0099364_10012755_pt1 | contig 11313 bp, 11 predicted proteins | sample TergutTh196P3_FD_73070 | JGI IMG/M metagenome (GOLD analysis project Ga0099364, IMG submission 73070) | Microcerotermes parvus P3 segment gut microbial communities from Pointe-Noire, Republic of the Congo - Th196 P3 | ecosystem: Host-associated > Arthropoda: Insects > Digestive system > Gut ...
CTTTTGTTTTGCGTACTGACAGGAGCCATGTTTGGCCTCCTAAATGGCATATTGATCGCAAAAGGCAAGATTGTGCCTTTTGTGGCGACACTCGGCATTCAAATGGTGGCGTCCGGATTCGGCGCGATCGTGTCAAGGGTCATGACGATGCGCTACCCGACGGTGGACAGCGAGGACGGTATATTCAAGCTGGTTCTCTATAAGGCGAGAAACGGCTTTCCCATGGGGATTATTTGGCTTGCGCTGTTCTTTTCGCTGGCTTATATCCTGCTCAACTTTACAAGGTTTGGCCGCTACGTGTACGCAATAGGCTCAAACGAGGAGGCCACAAGGCTTTCGGGCGTCAATGTGGACAAATGGAAAATCCTTGTCTATGTCGTCGTAGGCACCTTTGCCGGAATGGCCGGCGTTATGTTCGCGGCGGCGTACACTTCGATCGTACCTGCGACCGGCGCGGGAATGGAAATTCTCGGTATCGCGGCGGTCGTCATCGGCGGCACCAGCCTCGCGGGCGGCGTAGGCACCCTGACGGGTACGATCATCGGCGTGTATATCATGGCGGTCTTAAGGCAGGGGCTTATGTCAATGGGTCTTCAGCCCCACTATCAGACGTTCTTTACAGGCATTGTCGTAATCGCGGCAGTTATGCTTGATAATTATAGAACCAAAAAAGCAAGCCGGGTAAAGAAATTATAAGTATCCACGAAAACAAAACAAAAACAGAGAGGAAATCGACGAATGAAAAAATTTATAACAATTGCCCTTACCCTTATGCTTATTCTTGTACCGTTTGCAGGCTGCGGCGGCTCGGCTCCCGCTCCCGCGGCACCGGCTGAACCTGCCCCCGCGGCGCCGGCTGAACCGGCTCCCGCCGCCCCGGAAGCGCCACCGGCAGACGACGGCGAGCCGTTGTTTATCCCGGTTATCTCAAAGGGCTTCCAGCACCAGTTCTGGCAGACTGTTGCCAAGGGCTCACAGGACGCGGCCGACAAACACGGCGTGAGGATTGATTTCCAAGGACCGCCTTCCGAATCCGATATTCAGGTTCAAGTTGACATGGTAAACGCGGCGCTCGCCCAAAACCCCGCCGCACTTTGCCTTGCGGCGCTCGACACGCAGTCGCTTGACAGCCAGTTGAACCAGGCGCTTTCTTCGGGTATTCCCGTAGTTGGCTTTGACTCCGGCGTTCCTGACGCCCCTGCAGGCTCCATCGTATCGACGGCGTCGACCAACAACGAGAGCGCGGGCGCTTTAGGCGCTGAGGAAATGTTCAAGGAAGCCGGTATTGCCGCGAAAATCAGTGGCGCGACCGCTGCCGCCCCCGTAGTAATCGGCGTTGTTTCCCAAGACGCGACCTCCGCTTCCATCGTAGGTCGTACACGCGGTTTCGTCAACAAAATGCTTGAGCTCGCAGAAGGCGTACACCCGGGCGGCGTTGAAGTCGCGGGCCATGACGTGTTCAATAAAGCGGCTTCCGGAGATGTGGTCGTAACCATCCTGGTTTCCGTACCTCCGAGCCCCAGCAGCGCGGATCTTCAGGCTGCCGCCCAGACTATGCTGCAAAATACCAGCAACCTCATCGGCGTATTTTGCTCTAACGAAGGCGCGGTTGGCGGCGTGCTCGCAGCTACAAACGACGGCACCGACCTTGACCGTGATAACGGCAGGTACAGCGATTTGATCGTAGTCGGCTTCGACGCCGGCAGCGTGCAGAAAAACGCGGTCAAAAACCAGTATTTCTACGGCGCCATCACGCAGGACCCCTATATGATCGGCTTCTTGGCGGTTGAGCTTGCCGTTAAAGCGGTCAACGGCGAATCTGTTGATGAAATCGTCGATACCGGCGCTAAATTCTACAGCCACGCAAACATGGACCAGCCTGACATCGCGCAGCTTCTTTACGATTAATCAGGATTTAAAATCATAAACAAAACTCGGGCGGGATAAAATCCCGCCCGAGTTTTGTTTATTTAATCCTCACCTTTACAAAACGTACCGCATCGTATGGGAGGCCGTCACAAATTTTTCGCGCCGATAAAAGCTTTTACCGATTTCATTTTCCTCTAACACAAATAGCTCCAGATATGCAAGCCCACGGCTTATCGCCCACTCCTTCGCTTTTTCAAGCAGCGCTTTGCCCGCGCCGCGCTTTCTGTATTGCGGCGTTACATAAAAATCCACGATTGTGGCAAATCTGTGTGGAACAACGGAAGGGTACGCAGGCGTTTTGTCCTCCTCAACATGGATAAATCCAATCACTGTATGTTCCGTATCATCTGTCTCTGCTACAAATATTACCCCGGTTGTCCCCTCGACTACGCTTTTGGGATACTGCCCGCTTTCCTTTGCCGCAGCGCAAAAAGAGGGCTGTTGTGAGTGGTTATATTTAAAAAATTCATCAAACAACCGGCTTATCTGCTCAATATCTTCAACAGTCGCTATCCTGACAAGCATGATTTCACCCCTTTGTGCGAAAACCGTTAAACCACGCCCGTTCTTCAAAATGCTTTTTATCCGGGCGGCTAAGCGGCTCTTCCGCTATCCCGACAGGCAGGAAGCAAACTAAATCATAATCGCCGGGAACGCCTAGAATATCCGCCATTTTCCGCCCGATTGCGTCGGTATCGGTGATTTGTCCCTCGTACCAGCAGCTTTGGTATCCAAGTTCGACTATCGTAATCAGCATGTTCTCAATCGCCGCCGAATAATCCTGTATATTGAAAACCCTGTCCCTGTACGCGATCATTTTTTGCGTCAGCACGCAAATCATAGCAGGCGCGGTCTTAGCGTTAGGCTTCCCTATAAGCTCATGCAGCTTGCTAAGCAAATCCGCGTCGTCTACAGCGATTAGGCTTGTCGTCTGCTTATTGCATCCGGATGGCGCTGAAAGTCCCGCCTCCATGATTTTTATAAGGTCTTCCCTTAGAATTTTCGTGTTCTTGTAGCGTCCGCGATAGCTTGTTCTTTCTGTGATTGCTGTTAATGCTGTCATAATGATTTCCTCCCCGATTATACTCATATATGTGTAACTTAAACAGTATATAATTTTGTAACGTCAGCTCTACTTTGCTTCAAGCCAATTCTCCCCGCGCCCGACCTCGGCTTCCATCGGGACCGTGAGGCTTACGGCGGCCTCCATCTCCTCCTTTAAAAGCCTTGCTACCGTGTCCGCCTCGCCTTTTGGGCTTTCCACAATCAGCTCGTCGTGCACCTGTAAAATCAGTCGCGACTGGAGCTTCTCCGTTTTTAGCCGCCTAAATACGCGAACCATCGCAATCTTAATGATGTCGGCGGCTGTCCCCTGTATCGGCGTGTTCATAGCGACGCGCTTGCCGAATTCGCGAGTCTGCCTGACTGACGATTTTAGCTCCGGCAGGTACCGTCTGCGCTCAAAAAGTGTTTTTACGTAGCCGTTTTCCTTGCCGAATGAGACGACGTCCTCCATGAATTTTCTAACGCCCGAATACGTCGCAAGATAGCTTTTGATATACTTGTCGGCTTCGGCGACCGTGACGCCGATGTCCTGGGAGAGGCTGTAAGCCCCGATGCCGTAAACAATGCCGAAATTGACTGCTTTCGCGCGGCTTCGCATGATGGGCGTAACGAACAGCGGCGGCATGTCAAACACTTGCGCGGCCGTGTTCGTGTGGATATCTTCCCCGGATAAAAAAGCCCCCGTCATGTTCTCGTCGTTTGCGATATGCGCGAGCACGCGCAGCTCAATCTGCGAGTAGTCGGCGTCAATCAGCACGCAGCCGCTTCCCGCGCGGAAAAACCGCCGAAGCTCGCTGCCAAGCTCCGTTCTCACGGGTATGTTTTGCATATTAGGCTCAGTTGAGGAGATTCTCCCCGTTCTCGTCAGCGTCTGCTGGAAGCTTGTATGGATTCTCCCGTCTTCTCCCACCGTCTTTAACAGCCCGTCGACATACGTTGATTTAAGCTTTGCAACCGTCCTGTACTGGAGCACGCGCATGACGATTTCATGCTTGTTTTTCAAGCCTTCAAGCACTTCCGCGTTCGTTGAGTAGCCCGTCTTCGTCTTCGTTCTCGCGGGCAATCCGAGCTTCTCGAACAGTATCACGCCAAGCTGCTTCGGAGAATTTATGTTAAACACTTCTCCCGCATGAGCATATATTTCCTCCTGTAGCCGCGTGATTTCAGCCTCAAGATTCTCGCCGTATTTTTTAAGGCCGCCGGTATCGATCTCAAAACCCGCGTGCTCCATGCCGGCAAGCACCTGCGAAAGCGGAAGCTCTATCCCGCTAAACAATTCTCCCTGCCCGTTTGCTTCAATCTTACTTTCGAGAATATCCGCCAGCCTTGTAAAGACCGCGCAATCCTCCAAAAACGCCGAATGCGCGCCAAGCAGGTTGTCAAGCCCGATGGCCGGATTCGCCCCATGCTCTGCGGCAAGCCGCGCGATTTTGTAGTCGTTTGCGGTAGGATTTAGGATGTATCCCGCAATCTCCGCGTCAAACACGATGTTCTGCGGCTCGAAGCCTTTGTCAAGCCCGAAGCGGTATATGTTTTTGATGAGGTTCGTGCGCTTTTTCACGGTTGCTTTCAGGATTCTCTCAGCGGTTTCCGCCACGTTTTTATCGGTTAAATAAAGCTTCTCCTCTGTGATCGCGCACACTGCCGACGGGATATTCCCCTGAAATAAAAACAAAACATCGAGCGTGCCGCCTTTCCCGAGAAGCTCGCCGGGAAGCTCGTTGAACACGATTTCAATCGGATTTGCAGAAGATTGCAGAGGCTCGGACTGCGGCTGCGCCTCCGCCGTGACGCCCAGCCTGTCGATCAGCGTAAACATCTCGAGCCGCGACATCAGCGCGTATGCCTTTGGGTTGTCGGTGAGCTTTTGCCTGTAATGCTCAATGTCGGCGTCGATCGGCACGTCCTGGTTGATTGTGACAAGCTCGCGGCTTAAAGAAGCCATCTCACGGCCCGCGCGAAGCTTCTCCCGCACCCCGTCTTTCACCGGCAGCGTATCTAAATCTTCATAGATTTTATCTAAGTTTCCGAACTCCTTAATCAGCGCAAGCGCGCCCTTCTCCCCTATTCCGGCGACGCCCGGCACGTTATCCGACGCGTCGCCCATCAGCGCCTTTACGTCAATCAACTGCACAGGCGCAACGCCATACTTTTCAAATATGGCTTTCTCGTCGTAAAGCTCCGCCTGAGGCTTGCCGCCCTTTGTCGACGCCAGCCGCACACTGACGCAGCCGCTTATTAGCTGCAGCGTATCCCTGTCGCCTGTCGCAATCACGCAATCGTCGCCTTTTTGGCAGCATGATTTGCTGAAAGTGCCGAGCAGGTCGTCGGCCTCGAAGCCCTCAAGCTCGACGCAGGCGTAGCCCAAATACCCGAGCAGTTCCTTTAGCAGCGGCATTTGCTGTGCAAGCTCGTCCGGCATGCCCTTGCGCTGCGCCTTATATCCGTCGTATTTCTCATGCCGAAACGTCTTCGCGCGCGTGTCAAAGGCGATCGCGACGGCGTCGGGCTGCGTTTCCTGCAGCATACGCAACAGGATCGTCAAAAACCCGTATATGCCGTTTGTAAACGTGCCGTCCTTTGTGGCAAGCGCCTTGATGCCGTAATACGCCCGGTTGAGTATGCTGTTTCCGTCTACCGCGAGCAGCTTCATGAAATCCCGCCTTTTATAATTGATCATGTGGAATGGACAATTGCTGTGATTTGTTGATTTGTGTGTGTGGATAAGCGCAAGCCGCGCAGTATGCTTATTATCTCGGGTTACATCTTTTTACCGATATAGAAAACATATCCGTAATACTGCTTGTATTTTGAATACAGCTCCACTTCATACTTACTGCTCTTGATATATTCTTCAACTATTTCGTTGCCAACATACTTTTCCATAACTGCTTTTTCGGCGGATGTTTTCGGTATAAAATAGTTGTCAATCCAACATTCATCGGGCAATGTAAATACAGTAATAAGATTATAGCCGCATTTTTGCATGATTGAAGTGTTATACTCAATAGTATCTAATCTGCAACCTGCGTCGCTCCAAAATTTTTCAACCTCGTCAGGGTGATTATCGGTGAGCCAAGAGGGACAAGTCAGCGAAATATAACCGCTATCTTTGATAAATCCGTTCCAATGACTTAACGCCTTTTCAACCCCGATACCGTCTATGACACCCTCGCACCAAATAACGTCAAACTTGCTTGAACTTGAAAAAGAAGAATCTTTTATTTCTTCCAGCTTTTCAATATTACCAACAATGCCCTTTGCTCTGTTTTGCAAATTTAGTTTCTTTACATTTTCATTGAAAACGGTAATAAATTCTGAAAATTGGTCTATACCGATAACGCTCCCTGCTGTATGTTGAGCAAGCACCATTGTTTGACCGCCTGTTCCGCACCCTAAATCTAACAAGCGTGAATTTTCATCAAGATTTTCGATAAAACTTAATGCTTTCAAGGTCATTTCGGCACTACCCGGACCTTGTCGTTCCAATCCTATATGTGTTTCGATAAGTATGTCGAGCATTGATATTTCTTTGTTTTCCATTTGTTTCTCCTTAAATAAATTATCTGCAGCCGCCTAATCGCCGGCGCCCCCCGCGCCCCTGCGCTGTTTCAGGATAAACACCGCCGGCTCGAACACAAAAGCAATCAAAAACAGGCCGTAAACCAGCGTTATAAAGGATGCGGCTATGTTGATGCCTAAACTTGAGATGCCTCCGGCGTCGGAGAAGTCCAGATTATATAAGATATTCAAAAAGCAAATAAGCACGCCGATTGCCGATACCATCCCCGTTGTTTTTGACAGCAGCCGGAAGAGCGAGACCGCCTGTAAACGCATTTCTTTTGAAATATCCTTCTTCGGAAAAATTGCCGCCCGAAAGCCGTGGTAAAACACCTTGAAGCTTCTCGTTGCCGTCAAAACAGCCAGCAGCGAAAAGATTATTAACATCAGCGAAACCGTGTCAATAAAATCCTGGGTGTAACCGCCGAGATAAACCGCGAAAAACCACAAAAAGAACAGAGCTATTCCCAAGCCTAACAGAAGCATACAGACACCCCTTTCAAATGATGAAACCAGTATACCACAAAACCTTGTCAAAATCTTGCTTTTTTGTTAAGATGGTTGCATGATTTTCCGTTAGAGGGATGGATATTGAAATTGCAATTAGGCGAGATAAAACTTGAAAAAACGGCGGCGCTTGCGCCTATGGCGGGCGCCGCCGACCGCGCGTTCCGCGAGATTTGCGCGGAGCTTGGCGCGTGCTGGGTCGTCGGGGAAATGGCAAGCGCGAAAGGCTTGAGCCTTGGAAGCCAAAAAACTGCGGAGCTTCTCCTGCTTTCCGGAAAGGAGCGCCCCGGCGCCGTTCAGTTATTCGGGGATGAGCCGGACACAATGGCTTTCGCAGCCGAAACGGCGGCGGAGTTTAATCCCGACGCCATCGACGTCAACATGGGCTGCCCGGCTCCGAAGGTCACAGCCGGGGGCGGAGGATGCGCGCTGATGAAAAACTTACCGCTTGCGGGCGAGATTGTGCGGGCGGCCGTGAATGCTTCCGGCATACCGGTTACGGTGAAAATCCGCAAGGGGTGGGACGATGACAGCGCAAACGCAGTTGAAGCCGCTGTCATCGCGGAGGAAAACGGCGCTGCTGCCGTTACGGTCCACGGCCGCACAAGACAGCAGATGTACGCCCCGCCCGTCGATCTCGGGATTATCGCCGCGGTAAAAAAGGCCGTTTCGATACCGGTGATTGGCAACGGCGACATAACGGATATAAAATCCGCCGTCACGATGTATGAAAAAACAGGCTGCGACCTTGTTATGATCGGGCGCGGAGCGCTTGGCTCGCCGTGGATTTTCAGGCAGCTTAAGGCGTATTTTACGCGCGGCGTTGTTTTGCCCGAGCCCGAGCCGGATGAAAAAATCAGGATTATGCTAAAGCATGTACGCCTTGCGTGTATTTACAAGGGCGAGCGCGCCGCCATGCGCGAAGCGCGAAAGCATGCCGCCTGGTATTTCAAGGGCTTGCGCGGGGCCGCCGCCTTGCGCCGGCGCGCAGGCTCCCTTGAATATTTCGAGCAGCTTGAGGATTTAGCTAAACTTTCCTTAAAAGCGCCGAATCCGTGATAATGATATCCCCCGCCATAAACGTATCAAAGTTTAGAAATCCTTTTTCATCGATATAATACCGCGGCGGAGGGTTTACGGGAATGAACGTGCCTGATTTAACATCATAGCTGTAAAACCGAAGCGTGCGCTTATTCATCCCCGTAAGGTCCACTTTCGCCGAAACCTTAACGGTTTTACCGTAGTTGCCTTTTTGTTCAAGGGAAATAACGGCAATTTTATTCCCATAATATTTTTCAAACAGCGCGCGTATGTGCTTTACGTGCTCGTTGTTTACGCTTCCGCCCAATTTAACCGCTTTTGCGCTCATTTCGCATCACATCCCGCATATAATAGTATCATACAAATTATTTAAGATACCCCCCATAGCCACTTTAAAATGATGATGCGTTTATTGTACTATAGTTGTATAATGATTTAAAATCAGATATAATATTTTAAGAAACTTGTGAAAAAGTGATGAGGGATTTTTGATGGGTAATTGCAGCCTGTGCGGGGCAAGCGCCATTGTAAACAAACAGGAAAGCTCAAGCAGAACAATTTATAGCTGTCCGCAGTGCGGAGTCTTTGTAATTTCCGACCTTGCCGAAAAGGAAGCATACGAACACGCCGATGAGATAAAGGCTTTCCTTGCAAGGCGCGCATTGCTGAAAAGCAACGATACATTGCTGATTTCTTACGAAAAAGCTAAGCTTGACAAGGATTATCTACAGCTTACAGTCGACCGGATTGTTGACGCGTTCCCTAAAAGCCACGCACATCAAACGGAAATGATTCTTAAAAATTTAGAGCTTTTATCCGGTTTTGGCGGCGATGAAATCGAAATTGCCGATTTAAAATACTCGCCTTTGTTTTATTTGAAGCATCCGAGCCTTGACGCGCTTTCCTCCGTCATCCACGAGATGCGTGAATCCGGACTGATAGACGTGAATTTTTATAACCGGTCCTTTTTCCCGTGCAGCGTCAGCATAAGCTCAAAGGGCCGCGAGAAGCTCATAAAGCTAAATGAAAAATCCGTAAAAAACCGAAGCCTTTTGGTATTCGTTTCAAAAAGCGACAAGCAAATATTCAACCCGTTTTTAAAGGCCGTGAGAAAAGCCGTGCTCGACAGCGGCGTCAACTATGCGCTCAATATCCCGCATACAGGCGCCGAGGACAAAGCCGGCAACGCCTTGATTTCAGGGGTAAAAAAAGCAAAGACGGTCATATGCGATTTAACGGAGCATTCGGGCGAAGCTTATTACGTCGCGGCTTTTGCCGGCGCGCTACATAAAACCTGTCTGCTTACATGCAACCAATCAGCGGAAAAAGAGCTCAGGATTAACGCCGATGAGCTCGGAGTAATCATCTGGGATAAAGAGGAACAGCTTTATCTCGAGCTTTTAAACGCGCTGAAAGCCGATATATAACAGGATATACAGACCCCCGTGACCGTTTAAAATACAAAATCCGCGCTTTGGCCTTATGCCTTGGACGCGGATTTTTTGCATTTTTACAAAGTTATTCTTCCGTTTCCAGTTGGTCGACGTAATAGCGCAGCGTCATGAGGCTGTCGCCCAGATGGACGCTTTCAACAAAGACCTTGTCCTTTTCGCAAAATGAAAGGTCGCATTGCGAAAAATTCCAAAAGCCGGTGATTCCCCACTTTACAAGATCGTCGGCGATCTCGGTAGCGCTTTCCGCAGGTATGCAGAGCGCCGCGATTTTCGGCCCGTACTTCGCGCAAAAGCTTTCAAGCTCGTCCGTACTGCGGATATGCCAGTCGCGGATCTTTTTCCCCGTAAGAGCGGGGTTTTTGTCAAATATTCCGATAAGCCGAAAGCCGTCCTTCTCAAAATCCATGTGCTTTGCAATTGCAAGCCCCAGGTTACCGGCCCCCAGCAAAATAGCTGGAATCTTATTATCAAGCGCCAAAATCCGCCCGATTTCCCTGCGCAACAGCGTTACTTTATACCCGTACCCCTGCTGCCCAAAGCCGCCGAAGCAGTTTAAATCCTGCCTGATCTGCGACGCCGTAAGCCCGATGATTAAGGCAAACTCCTTTGACGATATACGCTCGACGCCCTGCTTTTCAAGCGCGTTTAAAAAACGGTAATAGCGCGGCAAACGCCGCGTAACCGAAGCTGATACATTAGGATATTTGGGCATAAAAATCACCTATTGACAATCATTTATCATAGTAATTTTACATCAATTTTTAAGGATTGTCAAATAAACAAAAACATAAATTGAAAATGAGTATAACAGAGTATGACTTAGATATTAGAAGAAAATTCAAGATTGATCGTTCCTGATTAAATTAAGTGTTGACAAGCGGGCTTTCTGGCGCTATACTGTATAAAGTTGAGCACAAAAGCCGTTTTGAAAAGTCATAGGCGGTTTATCCGCGGGTTTTTAAGACTTTTTAAACGGAGCGAAAATATTCAGGAGGTTGCGATTTATGTCCACAACGATGCCAAAACCCGGCGAAATCAGCCGTAAATGGTATATCCTTGACGCGGCTGACAAACCGATCGGCCGCACTGCGGTTAAGGCCGCCGAAATTTTGCGCGGCAAACACAAGCCGACGTTTACGCCGCATATCGACTGCGGCGACCATGTCATTATCTTAAACGCGGAAAAAGCCGTGCTTACAGGTAACAAGCTGATACAAAAATTTGCGCGGCACCATACGGGGTTTGTCGGCGGATTAAAGGAAGTCCGCTACGACAAGCTGATGGCGCAAAAGCCCGAAAAGGCGATGATGCTCGCCGTCCGCGGTATGCTGCCGGATACGACGGTCGGCCGCAAGGCGCTCACGCGCTGCCGTATTTACCGGGGCGCCGAACACAAAAACCAAGCGCAAAAGCCCGAAGCCTGGACGCTTTAAGAAAGGGGGATTTCATTCATGTACGATAATAAAGCATATTTTTACGGCACAGGACGCAGAAAGCAATCGGTCGCACGGGTGCGTATGTATCCCGGAAGCGGCGGCATCAAAATAAACGACCGCGATATTGACGATTATTTCGGTCTTGACACCTTAAAGCTGATTGTCCGCCAGCCGCTTGAGCTGACGGAAACCACCGCGCGGTTCGACATTGTTATCCGCGTGAACGGCGGCGGCGTCACAGGACAGGCCGGCGCAATCCGCCACGGCATATCGAGAGCGCTGCTCGTCTACAATGAAGAGACGCGCCCCTTGCTTAAAAA
>Ga0099364_10012756_pt1 | contig 11312 bp, 9 predicted proteins | sample TergutTh196P3_FD_73070 | JGI IMG/M metagenome (GOLD analysis project Ga0099364, IMG submission 73070) | Microcerotermes parvus P3 segment gut microbial communities from Pointe-Noire, Republic of the Congo - Th196 P3 | ecosystem: Host-associated > Arthropoda: Insects > Digestive system > Gut ...
AGCTATCGTTTGGATGGCATTTTCGTCTGCAAGCCGCCTAAACTCGAAATCATAGATGGAAACAGTCTGCCTTTGGAGCTTCCTAAGCGTTTGCTTGCCATAATCACCGCTTCTTATCGCTTTGATCAGGGTGTCTGTCTCCGGGTTGTCATTGATGACAATCCCATGGCTGTGGTTATCGTCTATCAATTTGAACTTTTTGGCGACATTTGCAAAGTTCATCTTATTTATTTTACCCCTGTCGAATCCATATTCGCACATGATTTCCCTTTTGTCCATACCATTTCCCTGTCCAAGATGCTGATGGAGCAGAGTGAAGTATTTATTTATGCCCGTGAGACCAAAAGCGTCATTGCCCAGACTGTCTATCACCTCCCTGCCGATGCTGGCGGTCGCCTGTAGAGAACGAGGGATTTTACCGCTCTCACTAACCGCTTCAAAGATAAGCACTTCACCCATCCTGAGGCTACCATCGGGGTTTTCAAGCCTGCCCTCCCTATTCGCCCGCCCGCCTGCCTGAATGATGCTGTCGATACCTGCCATGCTGCGGTATACGACGGGAAAGTCAATATCGACGCCAGCCTCAATCATCTGGGTCGATATGACCTTGACCGGTAGTTTATGACGCAGGCGTTCCTTGATCTGTGCGATTTTCTTCGTGCGGTGGGCGGGGGTGAGAAGGGTGCTCAGATAAAACAGAGCATCGGCTGCTGTCTTGTCCTTGGCCAAACTGTAAAGGGCAAAGGCGTGTCTACGGGAGTTTACAACTAGTAGCGCCGATGTGAGTGTTTCCAGTTCATTTACTATGTCCTCGTCCGTTTTTTTGCCGACATAGCGAAAATCAACCCTCCTCAATTGCTCCGCCAAGTACTCGGGGCTGTCCGCTATTTCCACCGTTTCTATATTTCCATAGGCGTACTTTTGAACCAACGGCTGCGTAGCGCTACACAGAACCGCCGTAACCTTATAATTTTCCACTAGCTCACTAATGGCTTTCATACATGGCGTCAAAAACTCGGCGGGGAGCATTTGCGCCTCATCGAAAATGACTACGCTCCGGGCTATGTTGTGGATTTTCCGTGCTTTCGTTGCTTTGCTTGCAAAAAGTGACTCGAAAAACTGCACATTCGTTGTGACGACAACCGGAATATCCCAGTTCTCCGCCGCCCACCTGGCCCTAAAATCACCACCCTCGCTTTCTATGCCCGCATGGTGTTCCAATATGTTTTCCCAACCTAGCTTTTCCCGCAGGACGGCGGCATTTTGCTCGATAATGCTCGTGTATGGAATCACGTATATTACCCGCCTGAGTCCATGCTGCATAGCGTGTTTCAAAGCAACAGCTAGAGAAGATAAAGTCTTGCCACCGCCAGTTGGAACAGTCAGGGAGAACAATCCCTGTGCTTTTTCAGCGGCCAGGAGGCAGTTTTCTAGTACTTTAGCACGGATATTATTGATTCTTTTTCCATCGTTTTCCGGCATATGGCGCATGAGCATGGTATACATCTCTTCCATGCCCGGATACCTGGCCATGCGCTCCACGTCCCGACAAAATTCCTCCGTATCGGTAAAATCCGAATCCACCAAAACGGAAAAGAGCATCCGCAGGTGCATTGCGATTTGGAAAGCCTGTATCTGCTGTAGCTGCTGTTTCTGGCCATTTCTTTGCCATTTCAGGGCTTTACTCATAAGCTCGGCGGGCAGGCTTATATCATCATCGAAAGGCAGGGGCGCTTTCTCATATCTGTTGAGTTTTCCGCAATATGTGTCATCGTCCTTGGCCACCTCGCTACCCCAGTTACTAAGGCCCGTGTGGTGGGAGGCGATAACGATACCGTATAGCTTCGCCATCTCGCCGTATCTGTCGATGAGTACCTGCGCCCCTGCTAGCGCATGGGGAGCAGGCGACTTTCGCTTGCCGCGTATTCTTTGCTGAAAGTCGTCACTATATTTCCCCACATCGTGAAGGAGGCCGATGATTTCCGCCGCTTCGGATGCGTCAAACGCCGCCGCCTTCGCCTTGGCATAGGCGGCTGTTTTCAAAAGGTGGTCTTTCAGTTCCTGACATTCATCTTCGTTTGTGAATGTTTTCCCGTCTTTGGTATGGGCAAGATTTTTCATGTCTGTCACCCCCGCTGCTCATCCTTTCGTCCTAACCTCCATGCCGCGCCTCAGCGCGGCTCCGATAGCCCGGAAGAATGCCGGTTTTATCGGCATTCTTCGGCGTGAAGCCTTAGAATTTCTTAGTCTTGGTTTTTTCAAGACTTAGAAATTCTCTTCACGCTACCCACCGAACAAGCATAAACCGTATACTCCTCATCGCCGTCGAGGCCCAGTGTCGTGTCGCAGAGGGATTGGTCGTAGGCTGCCATGCAGCAGCTCGTAAGCTCTAGTGCCGTCGCCGACAGCATCAGATTTTGTCCGACATGGCCCAGGTCGATGAGGGCGACGCGGTGGGCGAAGGTGCCGTAGCGCCACTCGGCCCTATATGCCACACAGGAGAGGAAAACGACCGCCGGGGCTTTGGCCGCCCATTTTTGTCCGGCTAGCATATCTGTCACGACAGCCGCATAATCATCAAGCGGTTTTACGTACTCCACGGCGACGCGCTTTTCGCCGATATGCAGGGCGGGCAGGTAATGATAAAGCCCCGCCGCTAGCCCCTCAACGTCGCGGACGGCGACATAGATTTCAAAGGGGTGTCGGGCGCCACCGCTAGGCACGGGGCGCAGGGTCGCGTAGTTCTTGCCGATAATCGATTGGATGCCTTGGGCACTCCATAACAAAAACGCTAACTGCTCCTGGGTGAGCGGCGTCCGCTTATCGTACTTGCGCCCGCTCCGGCGGACATCGAGCAGCTCCGCGTATGATGGCCGGATCGTCAGCTCGCCAAAGTCCGTCGGCAGCTCTAGCACCTCGCCCCTCGCTTGGTGAGAAAGCGGCGGCTGCGGTAGTTTTTTCTGCTGGTCGCTTTGGGTGCTGATTTTCGAAAAATCGGGGCATTTCATCAAATCGCGCTTGCTGCTTATCTCATCCCATTGCCCCGCGTTTCGTGTGTCGTCCTTTGTCATTTTGGCCTACCTTTCTAAAAAAGATGATAACCAACGCGCCTGATCACATATATAATCTCATTGTGATTCTCTTTTTGCAAGCAATATTCAAAGTCCTTTTTGGCAAAGTTTTCTTGCATAAAGCGGTCGTAAAATTGATACATGCCGACATTTTTGCCCGACAGGCTCTTTGTCGGAAACGTTAGCGTAAAAAACTCGGACTTTAGCTGCCCGATCAATGTTTTGGCAAAGCCTTTTTGCTGCTGCTCCAACAAGGGCACGATTTTCAGTAAAAGGACATTTTGCGCCTCGATGTCAGGCACTTTGAACAGTACATCACTAGCACAGGCGTGGCCGTTTATACCTGTTTGCGCGAAAAATTCATTTATCAGCGCTATCAAATGCACGTTAATATCGGTGGCATAGTATTTTGCCGGACTGACCGTCGGCATTAGCGGCAGAAAAAAGGGATTGAAGCCGCAGGCGAGGTCGAGAATGGCGCCGCCGCTGCCGGTGACGGCAAAGATGTCGCCATACATTTCTTCGATAAAGCCTAACCTTTCCCGCGACGAGGTATGCAATGACAAGATTTCCCTGATTGTCTCCTCCGTCGGTGGCCCGCTTAGTCCATCTAGCAGGCCGGAAGCCCGCTTTATGCTGCCTTCGTCAATAAAGACGCCGCTGATCTGGTGGAGCTGCGTTTTTACTGATTTTATAAGCTCTTTTTCCGTCCGATACTTCCGACTCTCACCCGCGACGAGCCTTCTAATCGTTTCATCGCATATGGCGCGGTACTTTTTCGACGCTTTGATGGCAGCGAGGCAATCGTCAAGATTCATTTTTGCCTGCCCTCAATCTTTCCATCAAAGCCGTATAAAAGCGCAGATTGTGTATCGTCGCCAACCGCAGGGCGAGGGGATCGTTTATGGCAAAGAGGTGGCGCAGATACGATTTGGAATAATTTTGACAACAAAAGCAGTCGCAGACATCCGATACCGGCGAACGGTCGGCGATATACTTTTCGTCCATGATGTATAGGTAACTATAAAAGCCATCGTCCGTCAGGCCGCTATTTTGCAAGTCGTCGTTTTTATACACATACAGTCGGTGATGGCGGGCCTCACGGGTGGGGATCACGCAGTCAAAGAGATCGAAGCCCATCTCCACGCAGCGGGCAATCTCCTCCGGTTTGCCTAGCCCCATTGCGTATTTGACGCTATCGTTCGGCATCAAAGAAGCGGTATAGGCCAGCATCTCATCAGTCAGCCGACCGTTTTTATCGAGCGGCCATCCGCCAAAGCCAAAACCGTCAAAGCCGATGGCAATGAGCGCCTCGGCACAGTACTTGCGCAGTTCCTTGTCGTTCCCCCCTTGGATGATGGCAAAAATCAAAGGCCGTCTGTCGTCGCTGTATTTATAGTTTTTCATTTGCAGGATATATTCCTGCTTGCATTTTTTGGCCCATTTGAGCGTCGTTTCGACAGATTTTTCTTGGATATCAATGTCATCGTCGGGATGGGTGCAGTAGTCGAGGCACATGATGATGTCCGACCTGACGGCGAATTGCAGCTGCACGCACTTTTCGGGCGTAAAGATAATTTTGCGCCTGTCCTGATTGGGCCTGAAAATAATCTCATTTTCGCCGATCCGGCCATTTTTGGAATTTTCCCGCAGCAGGGAAAAGACCTGAAAGCCGCCCGAATCGGTCAGCACCGGACGGGGGTAGCCGATGAAATCGTTGATCCCGCCATGCTTTTTTATGATTGCCACCCCGGGTTTAGAGTATAAATGAAAGGCATTCATCACGATGCCATCTACCTTGCAGCCTAGCAGGTCATGGCTGTCGACCGCCTTGACACCGCCGTATGTGCCATCCGGGAAAAAATTGGGGAAATCCACATTTCCATGCAAGAGCTGCAATTGGTTCATTTATGTACCCCAGAAACAACAAACCCAACGCATGTCTGAAAACCCGGAAGAATACCGGTTTTATCGGTATTCTTCGGCATGAAGTTTTAGAATTTCTTAGTCTTGGTCTTTTCAAGACTTAGAAATCCTCTTCACGTCAAAGCCCCTGTCCACCTGCGGATTTATCCGTTTCAACTCGAAAAAGCATAGCGCATTAGCCCCTAAATGCAGGTCGATGGCGACATCCTCGCCCGTCGCCTCAAAGCGCCGCGTCGCAATGCGCGGGCGGGCGCAGTCACGGAGCAGGTCGAGCTGTTCCTCTGACGGATAGGGCGGCGAGCCGATGTCAACCCAGGTTTTCAGCGGATTGCAGTCATCCTCATCGACAGTCTTTGTCAACAGGCAATACGTACCCCCAAGCACGGCGGCCAGTAGACAGAGCGTTTCGGCCTCCCGTCCCAACTGCCAAGCGATACCGCGCAGGTCGCCCTCCTCAGACTTGGTGACGATGAAATTTTCGCTTCTGGCGACGGCGAGCGGGAAGAGGTCTTTATAAAAGACAAATGTCCAGTATGTCGGCTTGGGGATGGACCCGTTCGTCAGTAGGCCAAAACAGCCGGAAAAAGGGGTAAAGGCCACCCCTGCCTCCTCAAAGACGTCGCCGAAGGTCCAATACGAATACGAGGCGCACATATCCCCCAGTTCGGAGAGGACGCGGGCGACATAGGCGGCGTTTTGGTTGGTATCATGGATGGGATTCATGGGGCTGTATGAGGTGTTAAACTCCGTGATGTGCAGCTCCATGCCCCGGTACTGGGGGTAGGAATCGATGATGAGGCGGCTCCCTCGCGGTTCGGCCATGAAACCCTCGGGGGGACGCAGTTTTTGATAAACATAATGGCCATCTACCTCCGGCAGTTCCGTTCCGTAAGCGTGGCGGGTCACGAAATCGAGCGGGACGTCATTTTGCAAGCAAAAATCGAGAAAACAGCGCATCCACCGCTCGTCATCGACGCCGCAGATGGCCGGGCCGCCGACCCGGATTCGCTCGTCACAAGCCTTCAGCGCCCTGCTCGTCACCTCGTAGAGCTTGAAATACTCCTCCATGTCCGCGCCCTGCCAAAATCCGGCGAGGTTCGGCTCATTCCACACCTCAAAAGGCCACAAAATCACCTCATCGCGGCCATAGCGTTCCATCCAGTGCTCGACCGTCGCTGTCACCAGACGCGCCCATTTATCATAATCGTCCGGCGGCGTGACATTGCCTTTCCAGTAAAAAATGGTCTGCTCGCCCGAGGCCATCTGAGCGGGCATGAAGCCCAGTTCGACAAAGGGGCGCAGCCCCAACGAGAGGTAGTCGTCAAAGACCAGATCGACGTATGTGAAATTGTACTCCTCTTTTTCGACGCCGTCGCAGACATATCTATGATATACCGCCATGTCGTCGCAAAAGAGGCCGTGGCCGCGGATATGGGCAAAGCCGATCTCTTTTTGCACTTTTGCCAGCTGCTTGTGGTATTCGTGGTGCAAGGCGAGGTTCATCCGCCCCGTCCCGATACAGAATGTGGCATTGTTCCGGAAGGGCACGGTGCTGTTCAGGTCGATTTTGTGTGTGGTCATATTTTCCTCCTACAGCCCTATCTCCTGTCCCGGTGCGAGGACGAGTTTGTCCGGGGCGTCCCACTTTTCGGCCACTTTGCGGACGGACTGGCCGGGTTTCACATGGATGATGATGTTGTGCTTGGCGCCGATAACGCGGGCACATTCGGCGGCTTCGGCCGGGCCCATGTTGTAGAGGCCGTCGCCGGGGAAGAGGGCATAGTCTAGCCCCTTTGCGGCGAATGATTCCATCTGCGCCGTCCGCGAGGTGTCACCGCTGGCATAGAGCTTTATGCCGTCCACCGTGATGATAAAACCGACGCATTGACTGGGGTCGTGGTTTTTGTTGGCGGCTTCGACGGCCTCGATCAGGATGCCGTCGATGTCGAAACTTTGATGCCTGCCGTCGGCCAGGGCCTCGACATTGGAGATAATGCGGCAATCGGGCTTTTGGGCGCAGAGCGAAACCTGATTGTGGTCGTGGTGCTGGTGGGTGACGAGGATGATGTCAGCCGGCTGGTCGTAGCCCTTGCCCTTGTAAGGGTCGATGTAGACGACGCGCCCGTCGTCAGCGGTGAGGCGCAGACTGCCATGTCCTTGAAAAAGTAGTTTTGCCATGGGGGTTCCTCCTTTATGAGATAACGATAGCACAACTTAGGCCAAAAGCATATGGGTATTTTTTATAAAATGATTCAAAAGGGGTCAAACTGGTAGCCGATCAAAAACAGGCCATGTGCCGGGGCGGTCGGGCCGGCGATACAGCGATCTTTGGCTTCGATGATCTCGGCGACATGAGCGGGCGGGTAGCGGCCAACCCCGACTTCGAGCAGGGTTCCGGCGATAATGCGCACCATGTTGTAGAGGAAGCCGCCGCCGATGACACTGATGACGACCTCGCATGACGCCGGTGACGTCACCGAGGCGGCATGGATAGTCCGCTGCATCGTCTTGGCAGTCGAACCGACGGCACAAAAGCTAGTGAAGTCGTGTTCGCCGACCAGATAGGCGGCGGCCTCGTCCATCTGGGCCACGTCGAGCTGCTGATGGGTATGATAGCGATATAGGCGCAGCGTTGGCAGGGGGATGGGGGCGTTCCAAATGCGGTATTCGTATACCTTGCGGCTGGGAACCTTGCGCGGGTGGAAGTCAGCTGCCACCTCTTCCGACTTTTGGACGCGGATATCGTCGGGCAGACGGCGATTCATGGCAAAGGCGATCTTTTCCGGTGCTATCGGCGAGGTCGTGTCAAAAACGGCGATATTGCCGAGGGCGTGGACGCCGGTGTCGGTGCGGCTGCCGCCGGCCATGATAAATTCATGCCCTAGGATTTCGGCGAGGCAGCCTTTCAGTTCGCCCTCGATGGTCGGGACCTTGGGCTGGTACTGCCAACCTCGGTAGGCCGTGCCGTCATAGGCGACCGTCAGCATGATACGCTTGCTTTCGATGGTCGTGGCTTCTTCGTTTACGGCTTCTTCGTTTATGGTTTCGCTAGTCATTGGTTTACCCCCACCTCCCTACCCATATCGCGGCAATCATATAGACCACCAGACATAGATAGGCCACGCCGTCACGCCGTCTGTATATGAGCGGTTTCATCTTTGTCCGTCCGTCGCCGCCCCGATAGCAACGGGCCTCCATCGCCATTGCCAGATCATTGGCACGGCGAAAAGCGGATATAAACAAGGGAACGAGGAGCGGGACAAGGCTCTTGGCCTTTTTTATGATATTACCGCTCTCAAAGTCGGCCCCTCTGGCAATCTGAGCCTTCATGATCTTGTCTGTTTCTTCTAATAATATCGGGATAAAACGCAGGGCGATCGACATCATCATCGCCACCTCATGGACAGGCACGCGGACGAGGCCGAGTGGTTTCATCAATTTTTCCATCCCATCGGTGAGGTTGTTGGGGGTGGTCGTCAAGGTCATCACCGACGACCCCGCGATCAGGAGCAGCAGGCGGATGGCGAGAATCGCCGCCACGCGAACACCCTCGCGGGTGATCTGGATGATCCAAAAACTGGCGAGTACTTCGCCGGGGGTGAGGAAGAGGTTGAAGACGACGGCGAAGAGCAGGATGAAAATGATGGACTTCATGCCGCGCAGCATAAAGCGCAGGGGGACGCGGGCCAGTTTTATGACGAGGAAAAGGAAAAGGGCGGCGACGGCGAAACCGGCGAAGCCGCCGACCAAAAAGAGGGAAACGATGAAGCAGATCGTCGCCACTAGCTTGACGCGGGGGTCGAGGCGGTGGATGGGCGACTCCGTCTGGTAGTATTGGCCGAGGGTTATGTCTCTAAGCATGGGCAAGCGCTTTCATTATATTTTCATAAGCAGCGGCGACAGTCAGGGCGGCGGAATCAACGTCCAACCCCCGCTGCCGCAGGGCGTCCATCACATAGACCATCGGCGGGGCACCGAGGCCGATCTCCTCCAATCGGCGAAAATCGCTGAATATCACGGCGGGCACATCGTCATAGGCCACCCGCCCTCCATTCATGACGACGATACGCCCGACATATTTAGCGACCTCCTCCATGCTATGGGAAACGAGGATCACGGTGATACCCGATTCGGCCCACAGGGCGGCGATCAGGCCGAGGATTTCGTCGCGCCCTCTGGGGTCTAGCCCTGCCGTCGGCTCATCGAGTATCAATACCTGCGGGCGCATCGCCAGCACCCCGGCGATAGCGGCACGCCTCTTCTCACCGCCCGACAGGTCAAAGGGCGACTGATAAAAAAGGTCTTCTTTTATACCGACCTGCTTTAATGCCTGATAAGCCCGTAGCTCCACTTCCAGTTTGTCCAGTCCCAGATTTTTCGGCCCGAAGCAGACATCACTAAATACATCACTCTCAAAGAGCTGATGTTCGGGGTACTGAAAAACCAGCCCGATCCGACCGCGCAGGGCCTTGCGGTCAAAGCCGTCGTCGTGGATGTCGGCGCCGTCATGATAGACATGGCCGGAGGTCGGTTTCAGCAGGCCGTTTAGGAGCTGGACGAGGGTCGATTTGCCCGAGCCGGTATGGCCGATCAGGCCGACAAACTCGCCGTCGCGGATGACGAGGCTGATGTCGTCGAGGGCGGCCTGGGCCATCGCCGTGTCTTTTTCGTAAATATGGGTCAGGTGGTCGATAATAAGCATAGGCTTTATATGGGCATTGCCGCCAGCAGTTCGGCGGTGGTGAGGACAGCGGCTTTCGTCTGCACGACGCCGCTTTTGGCCAGTTCGTGAGCCAGCCGCGTCACCTGCGGGACGTCGAGGCCGATCTCCTTTAGTTCGTCGAGGCGGCCAAAGACTTCCCTCGGTGTGCCGCACATGGCGACCCGTCCCTGCTCCATCACGAAAACGCGGTCGGCGTGGATGATTTCGTCCATGTAGTGGGTGATCAGGATGACCGTGATACCCTCGACATCATTGAGGGCGCGGACGGCGCGGACGACTTCGCGGCGGCCTGAGGGGTCGAGCATCGCCGTCGGCTCGTCGAGGACGATACATTTTGGGCGCATCGCCAGTACTCCGGCGATGGATACGCGCTGCTTTTGCCCGCCGGAGAGGCGGTTGGGCGATTTTTTGCGGTGTTCGTACATACCGACGGCGCGGAGGCTCTCTTCTACCCGCTCCCATATCCCGGCGGTCGGCACGCCCATGTTTTCGGGGCCAAAGCCGACGTCCTCCTCGACGACCTGCCCGATGATCTGATTGTCGGGGTTCTGAAAGACCATCCCCGCCAGCCGCCTGATTTCCCAGAGGTACTCCTCATCGGCTGTGTCCTTGCCGTCGATAAAGACGCTGCCCTCGGTCGGGTAGAGCAGCACATTCAGGTGCTTGGCGAGGGTCGATTTGCCCGAACCATTGTGGCCGACGATAGCGATAAACTCGCCGGGGCGGACGCTGATATTCACCCCGTCTACCGCCGTCGTGATACCCTCGACATTGCCGTCGTCGTCGCGGCGGATATATTCAAATGTCAGCTCCTCGGTTTTGATGATGTCCATGTTGGTATATTCTATGTGAAAATCGGGGTAAAGTAAAGGGTTGCCGCGCTTGATATACGGGGCGCAATACCCTATCATGGGAGCATGGATAAGCGTCTGCTCCACCAGCTGATAAAACCCCTCATGATCCTAGCCGCCGTCATCATCGGCAGCGCCGTTCTGGCGCGCTTTTTAATGCGCGGCGACACCCTCGCCGAACACGACGCCAAATACGCCGCCGACAGGCCGGCCACGGTCGAAACGGCGGACGAGATTGATGATTCTGCAAGTGTGGGTATCGTGGCAGACGATGATGGCGATATGACGGGGGATGGCGCAGACGGGGGCGGTGCGGACGATGGCGGCGGGGCGGAACCCGTCATGCCGGTGTCACAATGGTCGGTAGGGGTGAATATGTATGTATACCAACCCGGCTTTACCAGCGAGCCGCTAAGCGACGCCCTCTTTGCCTATATCCAAGGTATCTCATTCCCCATCACGATAGAGGAGGCGCGCTCACAGAGCGGCGGCGACGATGCGGGCCTGAGCGAAGAGGAACTATATGATCTACTGCCGAATATCGTCGAAAACGCTGACGAGATAAGCGTATCGCGTGAAGATTTGGTCTTTCTTTCTCTCCTCCATCATAACCCGGACGGCCAGATACATCTCGGCGAGATGATCTGCCACCGCGATATCGCCGACGACCTGCTGTTTATCTTCTATGAATTGTACAGTAATGACTATTGGATAGGGCAGATACGGCTCATCGATGAATAC
>Ga0099364_10012757_pt1 | contig 11312 bp, 11 predicted proteins | sample TergutTh196P3_FD_73070 | JGI IMG/M metagenome (GOLD analysis project Ga0099364, IMG submission 73070) | Microcerotermes parvus P3 segment gut microbial communities from Pointe-Noire, Republic of the Congo - Th196 P3 | ecosystem: Host-associated > Arthropoda: Insects > Digestive system > Gut ...
TAATTAAAAGAATAGGTTTATTTATTAGTTATTGGGTTTTTATAGCTATTGATTAAAAAAAATAAAAGATTTAAATAGCTATTAAAATGGAGGATATTATTTTATTAGCTATTCATCTAAAATTTTTAATGCTTCTTCAATATCTAGATCTTTGTGAACAACTTCAGCAATAGCTTTTGTAATTTTTCCAGGGTTTTTTGCTTGGAAAAGGTTTCTTCCAAATGCTACACCAGCTCCACCAACTTCTAAAGAATCTCTAACCATTTCTAATAACTCTTTATCAGTTTCTACTTTAGGACCTCCAGCTATTACAACAGGAACCAAAGCTCCTTCAACAACCTCTTTAAATGAATCAGGATCTCCAGTATAGTTAGTTTTTATAATATCTACTCCAAGTTCTGAACCTACTCTTGCAGCATGTTTAACTAACTCAACATCATGCTCATTTTTTATTTTCTGTCCACGAGGATACATCATAGCAAGAAGTGGAATTCCCCATTGGCTGCATGTTTCAGCTATAAATCCTAATTCAACTAACATGTCTGATTCTCTATCAGACCCAATATTCACATGAATAGAAATAGCGTCGGCTCCAAGTTGTATAGCTTTTTCAACAGAAGTTACTAATACTTTATTGTTAGGATCAGGACTAAGTGAGGTACTTGCTGATAAATGGATAATAAGACCAATATCTTTTCCATAACCTCTGTGTCCTTGTTCAATAATTCCTTTATGCATTAAAACAGCATTTGCCCCTCCTTTTGAGATATTTTCTATAGTTTCACTCATATTGACTATACCTTTTACAGGACCAATAGAAACTCCATGATCCATAGGAGCAATAACTGTCCTATTAGTCTTTCTATTCATGATTCTTTCCATTCTAATTCTTTTCCCTATCATAGCTAATCTCCTTATAACTTAATAATGAAAATTTTCAAAAAACCTATAGATAACATTAGTTTTTTAAATATTATTTAATAAAATTTTCTAAAACCTTAATTTGACTTTTAGTTTTTAAAAATTATTTTAAAAAAATTTTATAAATATTTTCTGTAAAATTATTAATCAACAATTTTAAAATATGGTATTTGAACAAATAATTATTAATGAATTTGTTATTTAAAATTAAAATGTTAATGAACAAATAATTATCATATAAATCCTTTATTTAAAACTAAAACGTTACTTAATATTTAAAAGTGCCATTATTCTTAAATTTTGTTTCTTATATTTTTTTGCTCGATATTTCTCAACTAATTTTCTAGCAACAATTCTTCCTATTTGAGAAACACCCCAATTTTCATTCCTATACTTTACAATTAAACCATTAGATTTTAAATTACGAATACTTCTTGAAAAGTGCTTCAAATGATCATCAGGCAATTTTTTCTTGAGAGTTTCTTCACTAACATTTTTATTAACTGATATTTTTAACCTTCCCAATTCAGTCACAATAAGAGTTTCATATTCATTTAATCCTTCAATAATTAATTCTGCCTGAAATGAAACATCTTTAGTGGACTTTTTTTCATCCATTTACCCACCTTATACCTCGGGAAGTTCTCCAAATTTAGACTCATAATTTTTAACTTCTTTAGCTAATAAGTCTGAGATTTTTTTGGCAACTATTGGGTGTAAAATGATTTCTCCTACAGCAGTTTTAAATGTTTTTATAGTGCCATCAATAAATTCATCGTTTTTTTCAATTTCTTCATTTACTAGTAATAATCTGAAGTTTAATGGACTAACAGCTACTGCTGCAGCTGTGGCATGAATTTGTGGCATGTCATGTGGTAAAAATAATGATTCAATATTTTTTTTATCATTCTTTTCTTTATTTTTGTCCTTGTTCATTATATCGCCTAGCATATACAAATTTAGGTTTTTAGTAGTGTTTAAACTGTTGTAAAATTAAATATATTGTATCACCTAGCATAAACAAATTTGGGGGAATCAGTAGATGAAATTTCTACCTCGAGAGTTTCAGTGAAAAATGTTGTATCAATAGAATAATCTAAGGTAGGTATATTATAATCAAAGGATTCATTATCTTTCCTTAAAAACTCTTCATTTTCTATTATCCCCAATGCAATAGCTCTAGGATCATTATCATTAAGTTTATATTTATCTTTCTTTCCTTCTTTTTTAACAACCAATCCAATTTGATCTAATTTAGCTATATGAGTATAAACAGTTTTTTTTGATACATCAGCCATCCTTGCTATTTCATCAACTGTAAGATATATCTCTTCTTTAGAAATTAGCTCTTCTAAAATTCTAACTCTAGAATTATTCCCAAAAATCTCTGTTAACAACATAATAATTACCTCCTAAATTAGGCTTTAACCTCTCTTAAGATAATTATATAATACCTACATAATAAAGATTTTTATTTTTTTACACTCAGTTGAAAAAAATTACAATATGTTCTTTTTTTCAAAAACTTAGCTATTGCTATTTTCGGATAAAGATACGTATTAATTAATATATATTTTATCATAAATTTTTAATCATTTTAAATTGATTGCTTTTTAATTTAATTTTTTTTTATGGTGATATTTAATTAAATGAATTTAGCTATAAAAAAAATATTAAGAGTAAGTTAATAAAAATATATTAGCTAAAACAGTTTTATATTACAAATATTTGCTTTTATTTAATTATTCTTTAGATTATAGGTATATTAATCACTCATTTTCATTTTTTTTTATTTCATTTACTTCTTATCCATCTTTTATGATGTAATTAATATTTCTTTTTATTTTCACATTTAATAGTAGTAATTCTTTTAATTTGAAAATAATTTTTTAATATATTTTATGTAAATAGCTATTTTTTCACCAAATATTCAAAGTTTAATAAAATTGAAATATATTATATTACTATATGCATTTATATTAAATAAATTTTGGTATTGAAATTTTCCAAAATTATTCTCTAGAAATTTTCCCATTGAAAAAAGAATGTTGAAATAAAAAGTACATTTTATTCAACGCTGTTAAAATAATACATTTTTAAAAATGGAAGTAATAAAGTTTTTTTAGAAAATAAGAATAAATAAATTATTGTTTTAAAACTATTTGAATAATTCATGCCAAAACTCCCTATTTATATTGATTCCCCTTTGACTAGTTTTTAATTATTTAATAGCTGGAGTCCATAGCTTAAATTCCTGTATTTGTGGAGGTATCCCTTCATTTCCACAAGATTCAAGCCAACCTTCTTTTGATTGAATATTTTCACAAGTTTCACTTGTTTGAACAAAATCAACTAATCCTCTATTTCTAATTATTACATGCTTTGGCTTTAATGTGGATGCCCAAATATAATAAACCTTAAAAACAGTGTCTGGGTGATAACCTCCACCTAAATCAATAGCTAAAACATCACATTTATTAATTATTTTAGTGACTTGTTTTATTGTTTCATGAAGACGAACATCTCCATTAATGAATTTTAAGTTAGGATAAATGAGTTTTAAATTGTTCATTTTTGGTGTTGCTTCAGGACTCTTGTCTAAACATATTATTTTCCCGTTTTCAACTTTTTCAGCTATTAATTTGCTGGTTCCTCCAACATGGCATCCTAATTCAACAACCACATCATTTTCATTTAGAAGCTTATCTAATATCTTTCTATAAATTTTTATATCATAGCTAATCTTTATCATTATTATTCCTTTTACTTATTATCTAAAAAAACTTTTTTAATCTATTTTTATTTAGTTTAATGAGCTTATAAACTATATTAAGGATAATCTATTAATTTTAGTAATTATTTATAATCTAATATATTATGAAAAATCGATTGATTAATAGAAATAATAATTTTTATAATAACTCATTATAACACTTTAATTCCATTATTATCTATTTTTGAAATAATAACCTCATCTATATCCAAGGAAGGATCGTTTGAAAATGCAAATGCAGTATTTCCAAGCATAGCCATTGAAGCACCTAATGTATGTTTATTCATTTCATTAACTATTTCTAAAACATCATCATTGATTAGGTTTGTTTTTTTTGCAAATTCAAATGAATATTTAAGGAAATTTTCTATGCTAGGTTTAACAACAAATTTTTTTTGAATAGCTACTCCAATTTCATTTATCTTCTTTTGATGAATAGGATTTTGAATTATACTCCCAGTATCTATTTTTCCAAGGGTTTTTGTAATTACATAAATATTAGCTAGTTCTTTTTGAGTTCCAATGGATTTTACTTTCCCAATTCCAGGAAATCCTGGTTTTTTTCTCACAACAATTCCTTTTGATGTTTGGGCTATAACATCACCTAATCCACTTCCTAATTCTATTTCAGCTCTATGAGCATATTGGTTTGCCCGTTTAAGTGAAATATCTCCATTAAATAATTTAAAAAAACCAGTAGCTACTCCTAATGCAGATGAAGCAGATGTTCCAAAACCAGATCCGACAGGAACATCTATTTTTAAATCAATTTTCATGCCTTCGTTGATTTTAAAATCTTTTTTTAGCAATTCTAATGTTTTAATAACTATAAATTCATTTTTTTCATCTTTTTTTCCATTGATTTTTACTTCAACCTTGTTCTCTTTTTTCGATGATTTAACTGTTGTTAAAACTCCTTTATCAAGTAATACTCCAGCTCCACATGATCCTTTCTTCAATGGATTATCATTATTAGCTATTGTAAAAAACCCCGTAATATGGGATGGGACAAAAACAGAAACTTTCATTATATCACTATATTAGTAGCTATTCCTTTATTTAATTTAATTCTATTAGATATTATGTATCTTATTATTATTTTATTATTCTTTAATATGAATTTATTATATACTTTTATTAAAATATTTATATCTCTTATTTTAAATGAAATATTATAAATTGTTAATAAGCTAATATTTAATAAAAATATTTAAATGAACTTTTAAAAAAGTATTAATCCTCTTTATTAATAGTAAAATTTAAAATCAATTCTTTTAAGAGTATCAGAATATAATTTACAAATAAATAATTAATATCCTTTTATTAAAAAAGTTTTAAAACATTATTTACAAATAAATAAATAATATCCTTTTATTAAAAAAGTTTAAAAATATTATTTACAAATAAATAATTAATATCCTTTTATTAAAAAAGTTTTAATATATTATTTATTAATAAATAATTAATATCAATTTTTTAAAAATTTTCAGAATTTTAGTTATTAATAAGAAAAGATTTATTTATAATTTTTTTTAAATAATCAATTAATTATTTAAATTGTTCAGATATATGAATCTTATAATAATTTTAGATATTATTAATTTATAAATTAATTTAATTAGGAGAAGTTCTTTTGAAAAGAATAGATTTACATATGCACAGCTTATTTAGTGATGGAGAATTACTTCCATCTGAAATAGCTAGAAGAGCCCAAGTATTAAATCATGAGACAATAGCTATAACAGATCATGTTGATTCTTCTAATCTTGGAGCTATATCAAAAATTATTGAAGCAATAGATGATATAAATAATAACTGGGATATTAATGTGGTTCCTGGAGCTGAAATAACTCATGCTCCTGCTGAAGTGATTGACAAACTTGCAAAAAAATCAAGAAAATTAGGAGCTGAAGTTGTCCTTGTACACGGTGAAACATTAGCTGAACCCGTTGTTGAAGGAACTAATTTAGCTGCTGTTAAATCTTCAAATGTTGATATATTAGCTCATCCTGGACTTATAACCATAGAAGAAGCAGAAATAGCTAAAAAAAATAATGTTACTTTAGAACTAAGTGCTCGTAAAGGGCATTGTTTAGCTAATGGTCATGTTGCTTGTATAGCTAATGAAATTGGAGTTGATTTAGTAATAGATACTGATACACATTCTCCAGGAGATTTAATTACTTTTCAACAAGCTCAAAAAATAGGTTTTGGTGCAGGTTTAACCAAAGATAAAGTCATAGAAGCTTTAGTTGATAATCCAAAAAAAATATTAGAAAAACGTAGTTCTACATAATTCTATGAAAGCTGTTTAGCATCAAAAATATATGAAAATAGGCACTGCTGTAAACTTTAGATTTTTTCTTGGTTATGTGGGATTTAAATTATTGGAATTGTAACACTTTGTTTGTTAGGTAGGTATTGTTTTTTTCTTTTTTCGCAGGATTTTCTTGTATTTTTTGATAATTTTCTCAATTTTAATCTTTTAAATGTTTTTTTTGTCGATGGCTTTCGCTAAGGATAGAGTCTTTTTGGTGAGGAGATTATAAACTATTTTTTTTTAGAAGCTTCTTCGGTTGTTACTTCGGTTTTTCGTGGGATATGCTTTTTTTGGTTTTCGTGGGCTTTTTTTGGTGCTTTTTTGTGTGTATTGTCTCGATATTTCCTCAATGAATATTTTTAATTTTTTTCTTTGCTGATTTTCATCAGGTAATCTGGTTATTTCAACTATTTCCTCTTTAAAAATCCCTATGGCAGTGTTTTTATTGATTTTTTTTCTGGGGTTTTTCGCACGTTCATTATTATTTTTTCTTTCTCTTTCATCCAAGAGTTTCTGTGCACTGTTTTCCATGTCAGTTATTATGTTATATGCTAGCATTTGAGAGAGAAAGTCTTGATATACTGTTATTTCTTTATAACCACTAATATTTTCAATATATAATGAGTTTTTTAAAACATCAAATGAAACTTCTATTCCCCATCTTAAGTCATATAATTCGTTTAAATCCGTATATATGAAGGTTTTTTTGTCTAAATTACTTATTAAATGTTCTTCTTCTCCTGAAGGTAGGACTATTTTGGTAACTCTTAGATTAATTTTTCCTATTTTTAAAAGTTTTTCTTTTATTTCCTGATTTTTTATATGGTTAACTCTGGATTTAGTGATATTTATATCTATGAATTCGTCATTTGTCTTCATTTTGCTTTTTTCATTTTTATAAGAGGTTTTTTTCACTCTAAATAAGAATTTTTCATTTTTTTCAATTAATTTTGTGAAAAATTCTAGGGATGGAAATCCTCTATCATAAATTAAAATCCTTGGTTTATCTTTTAAATATTTTAAGTCCCATAAATTTTCCATATTACGGTTCATTAACTCTTTTTCACTAGTTTCATATTCATCAATCTCTAAATCTATGAGGTATTTATTCAAACAATCGTAAAGTGCTGTGGAATTAACTGCCACAGATGTTATTTTAAGGAATTTATTTTTAATTCCTCCAAAAAATGAGAGTAATGATTTTTTATAGGGTAGCGTGCATTTACTTCCATCACCAGAGAGTATTAAATGATTTTTCATTGTCTTAACTTCATCACTACCGTAAAATTCTTTTAAATGATAATCTTTTAAATTTTTAAACACATGGGGATTTAATTTATCTCTAGATTGTGAAAAAGCCTGTTTCGTGACACTAATTTCCTTTATTTTTTTGAAAAAATTACGGATTTCCATATAAAGTGATAAACCATGATTATTTAAATGAATTAAAATCATATTTTGAAAATTCAAAGGACTATCACGTGTAAATGCTCCTTCATAGATTCTACCCAATTCCACAGCTTCTTCACTAGCAATGTATATAAACAAATTTACAATTCTATTCATTGTTCCCAACATTTTACCCAATTCACCTTTTATAAAATCTTTTATAAAAAAAAACACATTCCTGTATGATTATTAGTGTGTTATAGCATATATATTTATAGTATAAAAAACACATAATTTTCATATTATGAAAACTAAAAAAGATGAAACAGAAAAAATAAATATCCCCAACGAAAAACACTCCATAGAATTGTTTAGAAAAATAAGATGGTCAGAAGGAGTATATTGTCCAAAATGCCACACATTTCATGTTGAAAAAAGAGGACCACAAGGAAGAATACATAGATACCAATGCAAAAAATGCAACAACAATTTCAACGACTTCACCAACACCATATTCCACAAAAGCCAAGCACCCATAGGAACAATGTTCTACATACTATTCAACATGAAAAACAAAAACACCACCACACTATCCCAAGAAACAGGACTAACCAGACAAACAATCTACAGAATAAAAAAACTATTCAACAAAAAAAAATAAAGGGAAAAAAAAAATATAAGGAAAAATAAATAAGAAAAACCCAAACCAAACAATTAATCAATAAAAAAAGCTTAAGTTTATAGCAGTGGATATTTAGTATAATTTATAAATAAGAATAGATATTAATTAATCGTGTTTTAAGTTGAGTTTTAGGTGTAGCTATTGTTTTTAATTGTGTTTTTATTTGAGTTTTAGGTGTAGCTATTAATTATACAAAATTTTTTATTTAAGCTAGTTTTAAGAGATTATAAGATTATCATGTCAACTAAAGTTAAATCAGCTGAAGATCTTCCTAAAAAGCCTGGAATATACATAATGAAAGATTCTGATGATAAAATAATCTACATTGGAAAATCTAAATCACTAAAAAATAGAGTGAAATCATATTTCAAAGATAAGTATGATAGTCCAAAAACTCAAATTCTAATGAGTCATTTCAATAGCTTAGAATACATAATAACAGATAGTGAAAAAGAAGCTTTAATTCTCGAAGCTAACCTAATCAAAAAATATAGACCAAAATACAACATTCGTCTTAAAGATGATAAAAGATATCCTTATGTTAAAATTACTGATGAGGATTTTTCAAGACTAATTATCACAAGAAATATAGGAAAAACTGGTAGCTACTTTGGTCCTTTTACAGATGTAGGATCTGTTCGTCAAACTGTAAAATTTTTAAAATCATTATTTAAGATTAGAACATGCAGGAGAATGGATGGACCATGTTTAAACAACCAAATAGATCTTTGTTATGGACCTTGTGATGGGAATATTCCAAAGAAAGAATATAAAAAATCAATAGCTAAAATCGACCTATTTTTCCAAGGAAAGTATTCTGAAATTATTGAAAATCTTGAAATAGAAATGAAGGAAGCTGCTTATGAACAAAATTTTGAAAAAGCAGCTGTGATTAGAGATCAAATAGCTTCAATAGCTGAGGTTATGGAAAAACAATTTGTTGATTTTACAGATGAATTAGATCAAGATATAATAGCTTGCTCTTTTGATGTGGATTCAGCTATTGTTGTGGTAATTTCAATTAGAAATGGTAAAATAAATGGAAAAGATGACTTTTTAATGGCAGGAACAAAAAATAACAAGGTAAATGAAGTTGTAGCTGCATTTATACAACAATACTATGGGATTAATCGTCATATTCCTAAAGAAATTATTTCAGAAGTAGCTATTCCAGATAAATCTGAAGAAAAATTAATAATTAATTGGTTAAGTGATCTTCGAGGGGAAAAAGTTGAAATAACAGTTCCTGAAGATGGAGCTAAGCTACGTTTACTTAGAATGGCTTCTAAGAATGCAGATGTAATTAAAAAACAAAAGAAAAAAATGCAAAATGCCATGATTGAGATTAAAAAATATCTAAAACTTGAAAAACTTCCAAGAATTATTGAAGGATATGATGTTTCAAACATTTCAGGAAAATTAGCTGTAGGATCTAAAGTTTCGTTTTTAGATTCTAAATCAAATAAAAAACAATATAAAAGATTTAAACTGAAAACTCCAGGACCAGATGATTATGGAATGATGAGAGAACTTCTTAAAAGACGATTAAAATCATTAGCTAAATTAGAAGATGGAAATAATAATAAAAATAATAAGGATAAAATTAGTGATGAAAAAAATGAAGAACCTAATTTAATATTGATTGATGGGGGTAAAGGACAATTAAAAATAGCTACTGAAGTTTTAAAAGAGTATAATCTTGAACATATTCCAGTAATTGGACTTGCTAAAGAATTTGAAGAAATATTTATTCCACAAAGTCAAAACCCAATTATTATCCCAAAAAACAATGAAGGTTTACAACTACTTCAAAGAGTTAGAGATGAAGCTCATAGGTTTGCAGTTACTTATCACAGAAAACTCAGGTCAAAAGCTATTGAATGTTCTGAACTGGACAATATTAATGGTATTGGTAAAAAAAGGAAAATAAACTTATTAAAACATTTTGGAGATATTGAACATATTAAAAATGCAAGTATTGATGAAATAGCTAATGTTAAAGGATTGAATAAAAAAGTAGCTAAAGTTGTTTATGATAATTTTCATTAAGTTTATAATTCAAATTTCTTAATAGGCTTATATTCAATTTGCTTAGTAAGTTTAAAATTTATCAAATAGTCATTAAAATCGGATTAAATATTAATAATCTGTATCATATTGTAGAAATCTGTTTAAAAAACTGAAAATTCTTAAAAATAAAAAATAAAGATATAACTAACATAATACGCATTGAAAAAATACAAAAAAATTATTTTATAAATTCTAGTTCTCTATCAATAACACAAATAGCATTATCTCTTAAAACTGTTTTCTGAGCTTTGTGCCTTCCAGATTTAACTATTACTTTAATTTTTGCAATTTTTCTAGCTTCCACTCGGATAATGTTTCCTTTGATAATGTCGCCTTTTTTTGTATAAACAGGCATTATCTATACCTCTTTTATTCTCCCTTCTTTTATTAATTCATCAGTTATATTCACTACTAATTCTATATCAAGTTCTAAATCATCTGCTACATCTGACATGAAAGCTTTATTATATTTTTTGTAGTATCCTAATATTTCTTTTTTAGCGGTATCATAATCTATATCTCTTAATTTAATAATTTTAATAGCTTTTAATCTTTCCCTAACAGCTTCTCTTAGAAAATCAGAACTATTTAAATACAATCCCGCATTTACAAGGTTATCTATTTCTTGTACTTCATTTGGGGTTAATTTTGTTGAAAGAGTTTTAGCAGCTAATTTTTCAGTAGATAACATAATCTAATAGTATATATATTTACATATAAAACCTTTTCTTTAAAAAAGAATAAAAAGTATATGGAAAATAACAGTTTTCTGATACAAACTTTAAAATATCTATCCCATCATTAAAACCATAAATAATGTTTTTAAGTAAGATTATCAATCCATGAAGAATCATAATTTTTGCATATTTCATGAGTTTTTTTTTTTAGTTATTTACAGGATGGGAAATAATTTTTTGGTTTTTTTTGTCAATGTTTTTTATGCACATGCGAGATTTTTTGTTGAATTTTTTGGAATTTGGTTTTGGGGGTTGTTTTTTGTTTTTATTTTAGGTGTGTTTTTCTTGTTTGTTTGTGTGTTTTTCTTGTTTTTGTGGTTGTGTGTTAGTTTTATGTTGTGTGCTAGTGTTATTAAATCTAGGTCTGTTTGGTTTTTGGCTTGATCTTTGGAACGCATGGTTGTCCATCCTAGGTTATGT
>Ga0099364_10012758_pt1 | contig 11312 bp, 14 predicted proteins | sample TergutTh196P3_FD_73070 | JGI IMG/M metagenome (GOLD analysis project Ga0099364, IMG submission 73070) | Microcerotermes parvus P3 segment gut microbial communities from Pointe-Noire, Republic of the Congo - Th196 P3 | ecosystem: Host-associated > Arthropoda: Insects > Digestive system > Gut ...
ACGCGAGTACTTAATCCGGCAGGGCTTTAACCCCGCGCATATCTCTGCCGTCAGCAAAGGACAGGACTTCCCCATTGTGCCAAACTCCGACGAGGAGAACAGGAAAACGAACAGGAGAGTGGTGTTCTTAGTGAGGGAGAAGTGAGGGGGATAATAATAATAATAGTGATAATGAAGGCTGCCGAAAAGGGCAGCCTTTGTTGTTTGTTTGTTTTGAGTATAGAGAGCTAAGCTGAATTTTTTTTTTTGCCAAAAGAAATTTTCTTCCTAAATTTGCAAAAAAATAAAGTTGCATTGGCTGGTTGAAACTGCCACTTTTAAGAATTTGGATTTTAATGATTTAACAACAAAATAACTTGCTAACTCGTAATCAAATCATAGAAAAATTATCCTTATCCGACCCCGCTTCTCTCGCAGCCCTTTATGCTGAAGCAAACGCGGTAAAGACTTCTGTTATAGGTAATAAAGTGTATTTGCGCGGACTGATAGAATTTTCGAACCTTTGCCGCAAAAATTGTTATTATTGCGGTATCCGGAGCGAAAATCAGTCAGTTAAGCGTTATGAATTAAGCGACGAAGAAGTGTTGGCGGCAGTAGATTTTGCGTGGAAAAACCGCTATGGTTCGGTGGTATTACAGTCGGGCGAACAACAATCGGCAGGTTTTACTCAACGAATAAGCCGTCTTTTGCGTAAAATAAAAACACATACCAACAACGAGGTCGGAATAACTCTTTCGTGCGGAGAACAAACAGCCGCCACATACAGAGAATGGTTTAATGCCGGCGCACATCGCTATTTATTGCGCATCGAAACCTCGAACAAAGAACTTTATTACAAGCTGCACCCTAACAACGATACACATTCTTTCGACAGTCGTTTAGCCGCTATCAGGCAGTTGCGTAGCGAAGGATACCAAGTGGGAACCGGAGTGATGATTGGATTACCTTTCCAAAGTGTTGAAGATTTAGCCGATGATTTATTGTTTTTTCAAACAATGAATATAGATATGGTGGGAATGGGACCTTATTTAGAACACAGTCAAACGCCATTGTATCAGCATCGACAACTTTTGTTAGCGCCCGAAAAACGCTTGGAATTGACGCTGAAAATGGCGGCAACCTTGCGTTTGCTTATGCCCGATATTAACATTGCCGCTACCACAGCCTTACAGGTTTTACACCCTGAAGCCCGCGAAATGGCGGTTTTGGCAGGAGCAAATATTATTATGCCCAACATGACCTTACCGGAATTTAGACCCGACTACCTGATTTACGAACACAAACCGGGTATTGACGATGATGCCGCTTTAACTAAATCAAAATTGGAGCAAAATCTGCAAAAAGCCGGTATTGCCATCGGTTACGGCAAATGGGGCGACAGCCGGCATTTTCATCGTGAAGCATAAAATGGATTATTTTCATTCACTCCGTTCATTTTTCTTCATTTTCTTCATTTTCTTCATTTTTTCATTGTTAAACAAAAAATAATCATTACCTTTGCGCCTCTTTCGAAGGGGTTTGTACCAAAGAAGCGCTGCGGAAAGCATCTCACCTCCCGAATGTAATTGTTTTAAAATCAGAGTATTGATGTACGCTATTGTTGAAATTTTGGGGCAACAATTTAAGGTCGAAGCCGGCAAAAAATTGTTTGTTCATCGCATGGAAGAAGCCGAAAGCGGCTCACAGATTGAATTTGAAAAAGTTTTGTTAATCGACAACGACGGAAAAATCAAAGTTGGAACGCCCGTTATAAAAGGCGCAAAAGTGATTGCCGAAGTAGTTTCGCACTTAAGAGGCGACAAAGTGATAGTATTTCACAAAAAACGCCGCAAAGGTTACCGCAAACGCAACGGACACCGTCAATGCTTAACCGAATTGGTGATTAACGAAATTGTAGTTTAACACATTAAAAATTAGAAGAAAATGGCACATAAGAAAGGTGTTGGTAGCTCAAAAAACGGTCGCGAGTCGGAAAGTAAACGACTTGGCGTGAAAATTTTCGGCGGACAATATGCCAAAGCAGGTAATATTTTGGTTCGTCAGCGCGGAACAGTGCACAATGCGGGCGAAAACGTAGGTCTTGGAAAAGACCATACCCTCTTCGCATTAAGCAATGGCATTGTAACTTTCAAAAAGAAAAGAGACAACAAATCATTTGTATCTGTGCTTCCCGTAGAAGCATAAAACAGAGATTTTGCGTATAAATTTTGTAAGGAAGTCCTGTTTTTTTAAAATGGGACTTCCTTTTTTTCTATCTTTGCAATGTTTTTTATCAATTATAAAATTAAAATCATAAATTAACTATATGCTTACACTTAAACAAATTACCGAACACAAAGATGAAGTAATTCGCCGCCTGGCTCGCAAACATTTCGATGCAAAAAACATCATCGAACAAGTGATTGACCTCAACAACAAGCGAAAAAATACGCAAACCACGCTTGATGCCAATCTTGCGGAATTAAACAATATTTCAAAATCCATTGGCTTGCTGATGAAAGACGGAAAAAAAGACGAAGCCGAAGCCGCACGCGCCAAAGTGGGCGATATGAAAGAGAATAACCGCCAACTCGAAATCAGCATGAAAACCGCTGAAGAACAACTCTTTGCGCTTCTTTGTGCCATTCCTAATTTGCCGCACGACAGTGTTCCCGAAGGCAAGCACGCCGAAGATAATCTGATTGAAAAATCGGGCGGCGAAATTCCCAATCTTCCGGCAAATGCGCTCCCGCACTGGGATTTATGCAAAAAATACGATTTGATAGATTTTGAACTCGGCGTAAAAATAACCGGCGCAGGATTTCCTGTATACAAAGGAAAAGGCGCTCGCCTGCAACGTGCGCTTATAAACTTTTTCCTCGACGAAGCGCAAAAAGCAGCTTATCTCGAAATACAACCGCCTTACTTGGTAAATGCAGCCTCGGGACACGGAACCGGACAATTGCCCGATAAAGAAGGGCAAATGTACCACGCAACTGCCGACGATTTGTATTTAATTCCCACAGCCGAAGTGCCTGTAACAAATATTTACCGCGATGTAATTCTTGATAAAAAAGATTTGCCCATAAAAAATACCGCTTATTCGGCATGTTTTCGCCGCGAGGCAGGCTCGTATGGAAAAGACGTGCGCGGGTTAAACCGCCTGCACCAGTTCGACAAAGTCGAAATTGTGCGTATTGATACGCCCGAACATTCCTACCAGTCGCTCACGGAAATGGTCGATTATGTACAGTCGTTAGTCGAAAAATTAGAATTACCTTGGCGTATTCTGCGCTTGTGCGGCGGCGATATGAGTTTTACCTCTGCCTTGACATTCGATTTTGAAGTATTTTCGGCAGCGCAGCAACGCTGGTTGGAAGTGAGTTCGGTATCGAATTTCGAAAGTTACCAAACAAACCGCCTGAAATGCCGCTATCGCAACGACGATAAAAAAATAGAACTTTGCCATTCGTTAAACGGCAGCGCGTTGGCTTTGCCGCGTATCGTAGCGGCATTGCTCGAAAATAATCAAACAGAAAATGGTATAAAAATTCCAAAAACATTAATTCCTTATACAGGATTTGAAGTAATTGACTGAAAATAGCAACAACGCGCATTTCTGTCAGATTTGTAACATTTTCCAATTTAAACACCAATATTTTGTGTGATTTAAAAGAAAAATGCAGATTATTTAATAAAATCGTAAATCAAAAATCTGCAATCGTAAATTTTTGTATCTTTGCAGCTTAAAATTTTTATAAAATGAGTAAGGAATATACAACTGAATTATTGGTTGATTTTGGCAAAGACGGGCAAAAACTTTTGCCTGTCGTTACGCAAGATTACAGCACAAAAGAAGTGCTGATTTTGGCATTTGTGAACAAAGAAGCTTTCGATGAAACCCGCCGAAGCGGCTATGCCACCTATTGGAGCCGTAGTCGTAACGAATTGTGGAAAAAAGGGTTAACCTCCGGCGATATGTTGCAAATAAACGAAATTCGCATCAACTGCGAGCAAAACTCGCTGTTGTATTTGGTAACGCCGCAAGGAAAAGGCGCCTGTCATGCAAAAAAAGAAAACGGAATGCCTTATTCGTCCTGCTATTACCGTAAAATAAACAAAGATAATTCGTTGGAAATAACGGAAAAATAAATAAAAATAGAAAAAAAAAGACTTGTATAGCATGGAAACAACATTAAAAATAGGAATGCCTGCCGGTTCGCTTGCCGACCCCAACAGAGGCGGAAATTTAGTAAATCTACTGGCTAACAGCGGTTTTAATGTGTCGGGATATGCACAGGGAGGTCCCACTAAATTTACGCTGGTTAATTATTTGTTTGGTTGGGACGGACGTCCGCAGGAATTTGGTTCGCAACTCGAAATCAACGAAATAGACGTAGCAATTGCCGGCGACGATTGGATTAAAGAACGGATTTTGGAAATGAAATTAGAATACGGCAGAGAGGTCAATTTGGAGCGGGTTTTGGCGTTAAATCGCGGCGGTGTAAAATTAGTCGGAATAGTTGCCGGCGACGAGTTTGACACGGTTGAAGATTTCTTAAAAAACCTTTGCTCGCAAAAAAAACTGATTACCGTTGTGTCCGAAATGCCTTATTTGGCTTTGGACTGGTTACGCACAAAATTAGACGCGATAGGATTGCTGGATAAATTTCAAGAATTTTCGGTACAAAAATATAAAACACCCTCGAAAATAAAATCGGGCATTGTTATCTACGAAACATGGGGAAAAACCGAAGCCAAAATTAAAAACGGCGGCGCCGATATAGGTTTGGAAATAACTCAATCGGGCAGTGCGATTAAAAATTACGGATTGAAAATCATTGATACCGTAATGGTTTCTCAATCAAGCATTTGGATAAATTCCGATGTGAAAAAAAATGCGGATAAATTAGAACTTTTAAGTATGTTTTTGTTGAATTTGTATGGCTCAATAAACGCCGAAAACAAAATGATGGTAATGTTTAACGTACCCAACAAAAATGTAACCGAGATAGAGTGTTATTTGCGCGAGAAAAAACTGTTTGCCGACGAACCGACCGTAAGCGTAGGTAAAGAATTTTCGGTATATAATGTGCAAATAGACGCAGGAAATAAAGACGAGCCTTTGGCAAAAGTGCGTTACGAACTGGCAAAACGAGGCGCTACGAGCATCAATACGCTGCCAATACAATCGTCTATACCGAATATAAGCGTAATATGAGAAATAAAAAACGGAGAACAAAATGTAAGACAAATGAAATTCCGCTTGCAACTTGAAACAAAATAACAAACTTTTAAATATAAATCTTTAATTATAGTACATTATGGCAAATTATTTTAATTCTATCCCTTTCCGCTTGCAGATACAAGAATTGGGAAAATGTGATTTTATGGACAGTTCAGAATTTGACAATGGCGTTGAGTATCTGAAAGGCAAAAAAATTGTAATAATAGGTTGCGGCGCACAAGGTTTGGCGCAAGGCTTGAACATGCGTGATAGCGGATTAGATGTTGCGTATGCATTGCGTAAAATAGAAATTGACGAAAAACAAATATCGTATCAAAATTGCGTAGAAAATAAATTTGAAATCGATACCATCGAAAATATGGTGCCCAAGGGCGATTTGGTTCTCAACCTGACACCCGATAAATACCACACGCCTGTTGTAAATCAAGTAATGCCTTTAATGAAAAAAGGAGCATGCCTGTCGTATTCGCACGGATTTAACATTGTGGAAGAAGGCATGAAAATCCGAGAAGACTTAACCGTAATTATGGTTGCTCCCAAATCGCCTGCAAGCGAAGTACGCGCCGAGTTTTTACGCGGATTCGGCGTACCCACTTTGATTGCCGTACACCGCGAAAACGACCCGAATGGCGATGGTCTCGAAATCGCGAAAGCCTATTGCGCAGGCACAGGAGGGCACAAAGCCGGCGTGCTTCATTCATCGTTTGTTGCCGAAGTGAAATCGGATTTAATGGGCGAGCAAACCATTCTTTGCGGCTTGTTGCAAACCGGCTCTATCCTGTGTTTCAACAAAATGATTGAAAAAGGAATTGACCGCGGATATGCCTCTAAATTAGTGCAATACGGTTGGGAAGTAATTACCGAAGCCCTAAAAATCGGCGGTATTACCCACATGATGGACCGCCTTTCAAATCCCGCAAAAATAAAAGCGTTTTATTTGGCAGAAGAATTAAAAAATAGTATGCGCCCATTGTTCTGGCATCATCAAGACGATATTCTTTCGGGCGTATTTTCCGAAACAATGATGAAAGACTGGGCTAACGGCGACAAAAACCTCTTGGAATGGCGTGCCGCTACTGCCGAAACCGAATTTGAGAAAACGCCTGCCGGCTCAATGGAAATCAAAGAACAGGAGTATTTCGACAATGGCTTGCTAATGGTGGCATTTATTAAAGCAGGCGTAGAATTGGCATTTGAAACCATGACCGAATCGGGCATGAAAGCCGAATCGGCATACTACGAGTCGCTACACGAAACGCCGCTAATTGCAAATACCATTGCTCGTAAAAAACTCTATGAAATGAATCGCGTTATTTCCGACACGGCAGAATACGGTTGCTACCTTTTCGACCACGCTTGTAAACCGCTTTTGGCAGATTTTATGAGTAAAATAGATACGAATGTAATCGGAAAAAATTTCAACGATGGGAAAGATAATCATGTGGATAACATGGAGTTGGTAAAAATAAACGAAGCCATTCGTTACCACGAAATTGAAATTTGCGGAGAAGAACTTCGCGCCGCAATGACGGCAATGAAAAAAATTATAGAATAACTGCTATTTTTAATAATGAAAAATAAAATTACCGGAGCCAAAGCGCTCTTGGAAGCATTGTTACACGAAGAGGTTGAAACCATTTTCGGTTACCCCGGTGGACAAATCATACCCGTTTTCGATGCGCTGTACGATTATTACGACCGTTTTAACTTCATTCTTACCCGCCATGAGCAAGGCGCCACACACGCCGCGCAAGGATATGCGCGCGTTTCCGGCAAAGTAGGCGTTTGCATGGTAACAAGCGGACCCGGAGCCACAAACACTATCACAAGCATTGCCGATGCCATGATTGACAGTACGCCGATGGTTGTCATCACAGGACAAGTGCCGAATGCGGCGCTCGGAACCGATGCCTTTCAGGAAACAGACGTAGTGGGCATTACGCAACCCATCACAAAATGGTGTTACCAAATCCGCAATGCCGACGACATTGCATGGGCGGTAGCGCGTGCATTTTACATTGCCCGCAGCGGTCGTCCGGGACCTGTGGTGCTCGATTTTTCAAAAACCGCGCAAGTTGCTTTAACCGATTTTAATTATAAAAAATGTGAATTTATCCGTAGTTACCAACCACTTCCCGACACAAAACCCGAATCGCTTGAGACGGCGGCAAAACTGATAAACAACGCAAAAAAACCGTTTGCACTCATAGGTCAAGGCGTAACGTTGGGCAATGCCGAGCGGGAACTGAAAACTTTTTTGGAAAAAGCGCAAATTCCTGCCGCTTGTACGCTTTTGGGATTATCTGCACTGGAAACCGATTACCCACTGAATAAAGGTTTGCTCGGAATGCACGGCAATCTCGCGCCCAACCTCAAAACAAACGAATGCGATGTGCTTATCGCTATCGGCATGCGTTTCGACGACCGTGTTACAGGCGATATAAATACCTACGCAAAACAGGCAAAAATCATACATTTTGATATTGATATTGCCGAAATCAGTAAAAATATCAAGGCTGATGTAGCCGTATTGGGCGATGTCAAAAACACCCTGCCTGCTGTTACCAAGTTGTTGAAAGAAGCAACACACGACGATTGGTTATCCGAATTTACGCCTTTGGAAGAAAAAGAAAACACGGCTGTAATCGAAAAAGAATTATACCCAGCCGAGGGCGCGTTGAAAATGGGCGAAGTAATCCGAAAAATATCGGAAGCCGCCCAAAACGAAGCCATTTTAGTAACCGACGTCGGCCAAAACCAGATGATGAGCGCACGCTATTTTAAGTTCAACAAAAACCGCAGCATCGTTACATCGGGCGGGTTAGGCACAATGGGATTTGGGCTGCCTGCCGCAATCGGAGCAAAAATTGCCGCTCCCGGCAGAACCGTGTGCTGTTTTTGCGGAGACGGCGGCATACAAATGACGATACAGGAACTCGGCACAATTATGCAAAGCAATATTGGCGTGAAACTGATTATTCTCAACAATAATTTCTTGGGAATGGTACGCCAGTGGCAAGAACTTTTCCATCAGGAACGCTATTCGTCCACCATAATGATAAATCCCGACTTTACTGCCATTGCCCAAGCCTACAACATCAACAGCAAAACCGTGAATACGCGCGAAGAATTGGACGCCGGCGTTGCCGAAATGCTCAAAGACGACAAGGCATTCGTATTGGTTGTAAATATTGAAAATAAAGGAATGGTGTATCCGATGGTGCCCGCCGGAACTTGTGTAACGAATGTGTTGTTGGGGTAGGATTGGGTACAAGACAATATCAAAGGTATTAAAATTGTAGATATTTGGGTTAAATATTCAATGTTTGTTAGTAACTTTGCAAACAAAAATGACGGAGCAACAATTAAAATATGAAGAATGGGTATTGTTACTCGTTATCCTGAAGATTTACGAAATATGATAAAATTGTTCTCAAAAGAACAAACAAGCGATATATACGAACAGACAAAAACGATACAGCAATGGTTAAAGCAACTGTAAATTTGGATAAGGCTACCGTGTTTAATGTGCTTAATGATATGCATACAACTTTAAAAAAATACGGAGTGGAAGACAATCGTATTGCCTTATTTGGCTCATTTCTAAATGGTAATGCGCACAAAGACAGCGATATAGATATGATTATAATTTCAGATGCGTTTGAAGGAAGAAATTTTTTTGAACGCATAAATATGACTTTAAAAGCCGAAGCCGATGTAAGAAGCCGTTACATTGTCCCAATGGATATTTTACTAAAAACGCCCAAAGAATACGACTATTCAAAAAAGGCGTATTTTAATTCCAAAATAATAGTGTAATTTATCTGGAATAAAATTCGGACGATTTCCCTACAAAGTTAACAGCCGTTAATTTCTATGCCGTAAGACTACAAACATTTTTTTATCTGCAATGAATTTTGGAGAAAAACAAATAAAGAAATTGAACTTTTTGAACGTTATTTAATTATGGAATTAGACAAAAATGGCATAGCATTAGGCAGCACACCCGAAGATTTCAAAAATTTATATAATGGAGTACGAAAAAACAGATTTTGGAAAAATAAAACTGACGGTTGGTGAACTTCGCGGAAGTGGTCAAAAACTACAATATTGCATTACAGCAATAGAAAACGACTATTAAACCCGCAACGATTCAGCAATAGTTTAATAGTCGTATAATTCTATGCTGCAAAGATACGAATATTTTTTTTAATTGCAATGAATTTCGATAAAAAATAAAATTGCAATGAATAACAATAAACTTTAAACTTTTAGAATTTTTTTTATTTATGGAAAAAACATTATATACCGTAACCGTTTTCTCGGAAAACAAAGTTGGTTTGCTCAATCAGGTGAGTATTATTTTCACTCGCCGCAGTTTGAATATCGAAACGCTGTCGGTTTCGCCGTCGGCTATCAAAGGCGTGCATAAATTTACCATTACAACCTACACCGACAGAGATACCATCGCGAAAGTTATTAAGCAAATCGACAAGCGTATTGACGTAATTAAAGCCTATTTCAATACCGACGACGAACTTGTGCATCAGGAAATCGCACTGTACAAAATCGCCACCAAACAAGTGCTCGAAAGAGGCGCATTTGAAGAATTTATTCGCAAATACAATTTGCAGATATTGGAAATAAACGACAGTTTTATTGTATTGCAAAAAACAGGACATTACAACGAAACGCAAGAACTGTTTTGCCAACTTTCCGAAACCGTAGGCGTTTTGCAGTTTATCCGTTCGGGGCGTGTGGCGATTACCCGTTCCAAAGTAGAACGGTTGAGCGATATGCTGCAAGAAATAGAGGAAAAATGTGGCGAAAAAACTCCGATGTAAAATAAAATTATATCCAGATGAAAGAAAAAACGGGAGAATTTTCGTTTACCGTAGAACCCTATCTCTGCGACTTAAACGGAAAGGCAACTTTGCCGATGGTTGGAAATTTTATGCTGCGGGCAGCCGCCATGCACGCCGAAGAACGCGGTTTTGGATACGAAACGATGATGGCAATCGAAAGAACATGGGTTTTATCGCGTTTTAGTCTGCAAATCAATAAATATCCTGTGATTTACGAAACCGTGCGCGTGCAAACGTGGATAGAAGACGTAAACAAAATTTTCACAGAACGCTGCTTTGTGTTGCTAAACCAAAACGAGGAAGAAATCGGATACGGTCGCTCTATTTGGGCTGCGATTGACATAAACACCCGCCGTCCGGTAAACATTGCCGAAATGGACAATAAAATTTTCGATTACCTGGGCGTGGACAAACAAATTCCTTTGGAAAAAATCGGGAAAATCGCAAACACAACATCAGAGCCGGTGTATGTGTATACCCCCAAATACAGCGACATCGACCTCAATCAACATTTCAACAGCATCAAATACATCGAACATTTTTTAGATTTATTTGATATAAACATGTATAAAAACAAATCTGTGCACGAATTTGAAATCGCCTTTTTGTCCGAAGCCTTGCCCGAACACAAATTCTCGTTTCACAAAGAACAAACAGGCAATAATCGTTTTTTATTGGAATTGAAAAATAGTAAAACAGGCGAAAGCGTATGCCGGGCATCGGTATTGTTCGCAGGAAAAAATGCGTAAGCCATCTCAAAAATCCCTTTGTTGTATTCGAAAAATCATTCGCTTTTTTTTCATTTTCTCTCTTTCACAGTCCTGTTTTTTTTCATTTTGCATCGCAATTTATCTCAAAACCTCGTTATTTCGCCAATTTTCACTTTTTTTCTCTGATTTTTAAACTTCTTATTTTCAGACGATTGCAAAAAAACCTCTAAAAAAAACAAAAAAAAATGCCAAAAAATTTGTTTTTTAATTTCAAAAAGATATACATTTGCACTCTGAAAATTTAAAAATTGAGAGAAAAGAAAAGAATGAAAAATGAAGAATGAAGAATAAAGAATGAAGAATGAATGTGCTAATGTATTAATACGCACACCACGCCCATCTCCTAACTTCTTTAACTTCTTTAATTCCTCCAACTTCTTTACAAACTTTAAGAACTTTAAGAACTTTATAAACTTTAAGAACTTTACAAACTAAAAAATATGGCGTTTA
>Ga0099364_10012759_pt1 | contig 11312 bp, 16 predicted proteins | sample TergutTh196P3_FD_73070 | JGI IMG/M metagenome (GOLD analysis project Ga0099364, IMG submission 73070) | Microcerotermes parvus P3 segment gut microbial communities from Pointe-Noire, Republic of the Congo - Th196 P3 | ecosystem: Host-associated > Arthropoda: Insects > Digestive system > Gut ...
GTTGGACTGACGTGATCTAGAAAAGCGGCAACGAGCTCGCTGATGGTAACACCTGCATCCTCTTCCGCTTTGGGCATGAAAAGGAGGGGATTAGACTGGTACTCCGCTATGAAGCGGGCGTAGGCGACCTTGGATTCTTCGGAGCCGTACAGTCCCATGTAATGAATTTTGCCCTGATAATAGACAACAGCATACTGTTTCAGCTTTGAATACTTGGGCGGACGATTTGACAATTTCGGCATGTGGATTAAACAGGTTAAAGTGTAAAACCCTTATTGTAAGGGTTTGTCGATAACCGCCAAATCAAAATTTGAATTTGTCCAAAACTCTCAAAGTCCTGTATTTCTAGGCTTTACGCCACTACCCCCGGCTGGAATCGAACCAGCGGCCTACGGTTTAGGAAAGACTAAAACAATACCTCCTATTACTGCCACTTCTCCAACGTTCCAGGCATTGTAACACATTTTTAACCTTTGTCAAACAGGTATATCGCGTTACGCGTGGTATCGCCAAAGAAAACCATTTACGGACATCTGCACGGACATGTGATAAAATATCCGGACATTTATCCGGACATAAAACCAATGCTCGTACAAGAGTCAGCATGGACGGTTGCGGGAGAGATGGCGAATATACAACAAGGCGAACGCACCGATTTGGAACCTTCCGCACTTTTGCGGAAGGTTCCACAAGAAGAAACGAGTCCATATAATTGCGCAAAAGTTCGCAATTGTTTTCAGGAAGAAGCGGGTCATCCAAGCCGGCGCATTACCTTACCGCAATGCCTTCACGAAATCGGCCAGTGACGCACACGTCGCCGCCTCCACCGCCCAACTCTCCAATGCGACCGGATCACTCATCGAACGCACCGCCTTCTCCGTCTCCCTCGGCACCCGACCAAATCGCTTGCGAAGTATCGCTAACAACGTCTCTATCTTGCCCTCGGCTTTACCCTCGGCCTTGCCCTGTGCTCGGCCAATGTCCTGCTGCTCTTCAAATATCGTTTTCATCGTATGTCCTCTGTCCCGTAATATAGGCTCCACCGCCTTACTCACCGTCAATACGTCAAGCCTCCGATTGCTCGCCGCAAATGCCCTCGCCACGAAATCCACCAACTCCTTCGTCAATTCCACCTTCTCCCCATCAGGCAACTCCAAAAGCGGAAGGAGCGCCCTCGGAAATTCATCCAAATGCCCGCCCGTCATCGTGTGCAACATCCCCAATGCCGAACGCAATACCGCTCCGCCGACAAGTTTGTCGAAATCCCACGACGGCAAGTCCACTACATCATACTCCAATTCCACCATCTTGCCAATCGGCATCCCGTTTTCATCCTTCGGCAACGCATCCGCCATCGTCGGATACCGTTTTCGGTGTGGCCGCTTGCCCGTCCTCAACACGATAAAATACGGTGCCGACAGCGATTTGCCTTCCTTCGTTTCCGCCTCCCAAATCGCACTGATATACTTGTGCAACTTTCGCGGAATGTGTTTGAGGTTGCCGCTTTGGTGCTCAAAAACAACCACCGCCGTCGTAGTGCCGCCGGCCTTCAATGGACAATGGAACACCAAATCTACTATCCGCTCATCACCGTCCTTGCCCAAATAATGCGTCGGGGCCGGCTCTATTTGTTTGGTATCGATTGCCGACACAAACCTTTTATCGGCATAATGTTCCAAAAAATCGGTAAAAACCAGCACGCGGCCGAATATCCGTTTTGCAAATGCGTCAATGTAGTTGCCCTGCATGCTCACAAACGCATGGTAACGAATAGAGAATGGAAATGCAAGATTGGAACGATAGGCATTCTGTCCTTTCCGCCACTTGTCCGCGATTTCCCAGGCCAAATCAATTACCGCGTCTGCCTTCGGCTGACCGGAATGACGGCATATTGGAAATATGCCCTTAAACGGAAATGCCATTGTAGAGTTTTCCGTCAGTAGCCCTCAATTTGAGGGCTACTGAAATCTCCTGAAACCGCGATATATGTCTAGCAAAGATATTCTCAATAGCCTTTTGTGGATCAGAATACTCCAGCATCACGCCAAGTTGTTTGCTGGTCAGGCACGGCTCGCCGCCTGCGACATGGACAAAAATGCCCAACCAATGAACAGACGGAAAGACTCCGTGTCAATCCAATCCCTCTATCTCCGACAACGCCAAACCGGTCATTCTGGAAATGACGTCCATCCTTCCATCATAACGAATACCCTTCGGGGATGTAAACATAGAAAAAGAATATGCAAGAATGGAAATGGCAGGAATACTGCTCACAACTCGTCAAAATTGCCCACCACACGGCCGTACGACGGAAGTGCCGACAACGGGGCACCGCCGGCACCATTACTCATCGACGATATGCTCGCCGAGGACTTTGTCGGCCATATACCGGCCAATGTCGGCTCTGCCGACATGCCCTCGTTGCCAGACACATCGTCCGATGCGATACGCAACCGGTCTCCAATCCAAGACGCCCCCAACTTCGCATCATGAATCGCACGCTGCAAACGCCCATCCGCCCCGCTCGCGTCCGAGGCCGCCGCCGTCAATTTCTCCATCTGCTTCACCACCGATGCTAACGGCTCCCGCACCTCACCTACATCCATATCCGGATGCTCCTGTAAATACACCCCAATACGATGTACCGAATCCAATATACAAGACAAACCATCACGCACACCCAACGCATCTTTATCACTACTCATTACGACCCCTCCACTCAATCAGCCTCTCCCTCAAATGCTTCTAAATCCGTATCAAATACCTCTTGCTCAAATATCCCTTGGAGTGCATCCTCTATAATAAGGTCGCCCGCCGTATTTTTGGGTAACCCATATAAGGCCGGATCATAACACGACTTCCGCGCCCACTTCGGGCCAAGACCCGCCGCGATCACTCCCACCGGATAACGCTCACCATCCTCTCCACGTACCCACTCGTTGTGGTCTAAAACGCCATCGCTCCGCATACGCCTGATGTCGTTCACACTACATCGCTGACCTCCATCCAAACAAAAACATTTCCGATCCAAAACACGCTCCATAACACACCCCCTCCCGACTCTCGCCGGCTAATACACCCCTATGATGTTCCTTTTATAATATTCCTTCCATATCACTCACTTGCATAAATGATACAACTGTACCAGTCTATGCATGATACGGTACTCCAATTCCTGATAACTCTCGCCTCTATCCCGCCTCAACTCACTACGCCGGATACTTAAATCTGCATTCCCTTCCAAAATGATTCTGCCCCTCCAATCTAATCTGTACGGAAAACGGACTATGCCCTTCGCAGTCTGTGCATACCCGTCAAACGCTTCCATACGGCCACGAAACCCCTCTAACTGCTTACTCGTATAACATTCACGACCACAATAATACTCAACCAAATACTCACCAAACATAAAATTGATGACGCTCTCAGTCCACTGGTCAATTCCATTGCCTATTATAACCCGATCCTCCACATACACACCTCTTACCCCATCCCGATCCTCCCGATAAGTATTAGTGTAAAAACGACTTAAAATGGTTTCCCGGTAGTTACCACGCGGCATATGACAAGCATCACTCGGCGGCAACATTCCAAACACACGCCATAATAACGGACTGCTGTACTTGTTTGCGTCATCCCCATACACCTGCCCTAACTCCACACCAAAATGCGCACTAAACAAATATAACGTGTCCGCCCTAAATAACGCTCCACTACTCATCACTCACCCCTCACTGCACAATCTTCCTGGCCTGCCCACTGCCCAGCGTACTCAAATCAAATCGCTTTACCGTTCCTCCTGATGGAATCGACGGTGCTTTCGTATTACGACGATACAACGGTACACGCACACGTATCACTATTCCTCTTCCGCCACTTGCCCCTGCCCGACCTTTCCTCAATGCACTAAATATCACCCTCCGTACCGCACTCCCACGACGACGCACCTCTATCCCCATCCGCTCCGCCATCAACGACATCAACGCTAACTCCATCCCCCTCACACGTATCTGCTCCACCTAACACCTCCTCCAGCACCCCACGCACTATCCCCGGTAACGCTGCCAGCACATCCGATACCACACCCGATACCAATCCCTCAACGTCCAACTCCTCGCCCTTGTACATTACACAAGGGCAACCCAACACTTCCTCCACACATCCTAATACACTATCCTCTATATCTCTCTTTTCCTCCACCATCTTCTCTATCTTACTAAATTGATACTCTCTATGACTATTTCCCTCAATGAACTCGCCACTGCTCATAGATCACCTGTATCCCATAAAATGATTCCACCGGACTCCACATATTTCCGGAATCGGAAATTATTATCTGATTTTCATATGCCGCTGACTTGACCCGTTTCATGGGAAATGTCCATGGACCCTTGACCCGTTTCCACGTGCCCCTCGTCCCACTATATCTAGCGTGTCCCGCAATTCGGGTGCTTACGTTAGGTCGGTCAAGTGTGCCGCCGATTTCGACGCCTTGCCCGATTCCATTTTTGTCGATTCGCCTACTGATTTCGCCTTTTGCCGATTCGCGTATCCAACGCCGTATGGTATCAATATGGATGGCCGGCAGTAAAAGCCGGTCAAACAACCACTTTATCTCTATTGCGGACTTGCCGCTCTTCGCTTGCTCTATTACGATAGCACGCAAGGCACTACTCGTTGCTTTGTCAATCCGCCGGCCATCAGGCAGCACTCTATTATGGTTTTTGCCAATTTCGGTCTCATACCATCGGTCATCCTCTGGATTGCCGTCAAATACAAATGCAAATCGAATCCTGTCTGCATCTACACCAAAATCAAAGAGCCATTCACTAAGCAACTGCCAGTCATCCTCGGACAGTCGCCAGGTTCCCACATCCCCGTCATCATATCGGGACGACCGGGCAAATCTTGTCAATGTCGGGAAAACCACATAAACCCTCCCCGCCGTTAGGGCAAGTCGTTTTTTCAATTCTCGTCTTAACCGGGCATAGTAGCCAGTGCTGTTGTGTACTTTCGATGCACGGGCACTGCCGGTAAGATACACGATGTCGATTTCGATACCCCACCGCTTGGCGTGATGCCGCAATACCCTATCATAAGCATCATGTTTTTGGCAGGGTGTAGACACCCGACTCACATGGCATAAAATATCACCCGGCACAACAGCGGTGTCATTTTGTAAAAACCGTCTTGACGCTGGGGTGTTTTCTGCTATAATCATATGTGTTATGTATTACGCGAGGGAGCCGTAATAACGCTGCCAAGTATGAGGTTCGACTCATGCTTGGCTTTTTTTGTTTCCGTTCCGAATTGTATCACAAATACTCTCTTCGTCCAGTGTATCTACTTCACTTTTTTACTCTCTCTGCACTCTCTTTCAGAATTCGCAGTACACTTTCCCCGACGAGTTCCATACTGTCGATTGCCTTACGGATACGCTGTGCTCCGCTCGATAGCCGGCCCATAACACGGTTACGCACCGTGTTATCCTCGCTCTGTATTTTCTCATGCAACGCCGCCAACAATCCGGCATTCTCTATTTCGGCAATATCAGTATCACCATTTCCGATAGCCAACAATACACACAAACGCTCAACCAACGATTGCCGTATGTCAATTACATTCTGTAGCGCACCGGCCTGGTATGTGATACCGTCAAATGTGAACCGCTTGATAATTGCACTCGCAAGGTTGTCCGTGTCTAATGTCCATCCGGGGAACGGTGCATAATTGTCAACAATGCGAGTTACAATCGCACTGACCACGGCTTCTACACCTAACGATGCTATACTGGTGTCTGTACACTCTGCGATAATCTCTTGTAGTTTCATCATCTTGTTATTTAGTAATGTCTTGTTTGTATATTTTGTGTATTTTTTGACTTGTATCCGTTTGACGACTCGGTAGCAGCTACAATGATAAGCGTTTTCGTTCCTACATTTCTCCATATTGACGGACGAATGCCTTCTTGATTTCCCCATAACACTCCCATACCAGCAATAGGTCGGAAAGAGTCTTTACGACAAAATTGCGAACTCGCCCACGGACACGTTTTTTCACTCGTGGTAGCCGCTCATGGATTTTCTGAACCAACATTAACACAGGTTCAAATGCACCTAAACTGCTCCCCTTTTCTAACAAAAGCCGCTCCACTTCCCAAACAACTCTCACACGGTCGATTCCCTCATTGCCTTCTGTATTACCTTCTTGTACATTAAAACCATCTATAATTCCCTGTATCAAGAGCGATATGCCAGCACACTGTAACGTATTTACACTCAATCTATTCCATACCTCTGTTGCGATGTCTTTGACCATAGGGCTTTCTAACTCCGCAGAGCCTTTTGCCATAAAATCTTCTTCACTCATTTCTTTTCGGGTTGCAGCAAATACCCCGTCTAGTAGTTCCTTGGTAGAATGATGGCGAACGTACGGCTCCAACACTAAAAGTGATTCGCTCATATAGGAAACCATATCCAATATGAGTCTTTCCACGTCATAGTCAGACCTGTTCTCCAAATCACATGTACACACCGCAGCCATAATGTCCGCCTGTAATGCTCTATTTGATATTGTATCGGAATCTGACGGCATATCGGACAGAAGGTCATCAGACAAGTAGTCCTTTGGTATACCAACAAGAAATTCGTTGTGAACGGCATCAATAATGCTCATCCCCTCTCTGCGTGTCTGCTTGCGTTTCATTGCTATCTCCTTTGTTTGTTGTGTAGGTTCATTGTGTAGTCCATATACATGGTATCTTTGTGCCTGGCATACGGTGTTAGTCCGTGTACTGTGCCCGCATCTCTAATCTGCGGTTGTGGTACTGTTTATTATAGTACTGTTTATTAGTGCCAGGCTTGCGGTTGATACCGTGCTTGTTACAGATTGCATTCTCCTCCATATCCGCACGGATTGCTGTATACCGTATCCGGTATCGTGTGTTCGTTGCCATCTGCTCCCTGTGGTATTCCATCCATTCATTCTCCTCAAAATGTTCCATGTTATCTCCTTTGATATTGTAGATAAATCCATCTACTATTTATGGAACAAGTGTACAAGCAGTCAAGTTTTTTCTGTCATTCTCTTATATGCCATAGAGCCGGCACTATTTATCGTAATGCCGATATTGGCCGTACCTGTGGTGGTCGAGTTGACTTTGGTGTCCCTCATACAGTTTCACTCATAGACTTCATCGATATTTTCGTAAGACAAGTCCGTGCCGTTGCCCACTAAACGAGTAAAAACCTCACGGTAAAACTTGATTGATACAGTACGCCGCATATCCTCAACCCCGCTCTTTATCAACTGCTGTACACTCTGCTTGGATTTAGCACCGAGCCGCTCTTTGATATCGTCGAGCGTATAACCCAAACAATACCGCATCGTCATGGCCGTCCGTTTTTCTTTCCCCTTCGATTGTGCACTCGCCACGTCGTCCGAAAGCAATGTTTGGATGGTGTAGTAGAGATTCTCCGGCGGGACCGCCGATAGTTGATTCATAATCCGCCGCTCCACTTCGTCGGATACCTCTACTTTGGTAACGTAGTTGTGAGCGGACGGGCCGCACGCTACCGCTACCGCTTTGTCCGATACGTTCAGCAGACTTGGGCCGGTATCTTCGTCCGTGAACCCGCAGCCAACGGCTTGCTCACGGACACGATGGCGAAAGAACGCGGTCAACTCACCTCGTACAAACGAAAAAACGTATGTCCGAAGTGATGCACCCGACGCATGCGTCGGATCATAACGCTCCCACGCCTTCCCAATCGCCGAAACGACAATGTCCTCCACATTCGCCGCCCCTATCTCTGACCCGTACCGATGAATCCAAAAACGAATCAGGTACTGATAGTCCGCCTCCGTCACGCAGGGACTCGTTATTTCTGTTTGTCTTGTCATTGTATATCCTTTTGGTTGATGTATAATGTCTGTGCTTTTGCTTTGTTGTTTTACTGTAAGTCTGGTGTAGACGTTTGTTTCCTTTGTCCATAACGTCTACACTCTTTTTTAACCGGGAAGGCATCCATTGTATGTTCTTAAATGGAAATGCCCTTGTTTTGTAGAGTTACCGTCAAGTTGACGGTAACGGAAATCTACTCTCCGCAAGCGTGTAAGTGCCGGCGTTCCGACTCGCTTGGATTGCACACGATGTTGCCATGCACATCGACCTCCACTCCGCCGCCGACACAACGGAATGCCCGGCTACGTTCCGGCACCTCAAACGGCGGCCGCCATATCTTGCCACGCTTGCGATGCTTCCTATTCCAATACACAATGTTATCAACGAGTTGGTAGCCGACGTTCAATAACGCCGTTTCCAACGGATTGCCAAGCACAACGTCATCAATGTCCGTGCCGGCGTCATACTCGCTCGTGTGCTCCCATCCCGCAATCACGTCCCGCTCCCTGCCAATCGCGCATCCCCGTAAAACAAACTCTACCGGAAAATCAAATAAACCGTTCATATCTGCGCTCCTTATACTGTTTGGTTGTGTGAGTAAGAGCGGGCAGAAGTCGTTCCCGCCCCGCTCCGTATGAAGTGAATCCGTATGAATTGGAATTTAGCAGTACACATCCATTATGTACTTCTCCGAATAATCGCAGTCACGTTGAGGATTGTCCTCATAACTCTCCTCACTGCCCAACGCCTCGAGCATCCGATAGCCCTCGTCCGCGTCAAGACACGCCGCTTGATACTGCCGCTCAAGCAGCATCTCTTCCGCCTCTCGCGCCGCTACAATTTCGCGATGCGATTTCTGTACCTCAGTCTGTACCCAATTTATGAGTGCCATGAGTTGTGTGTACCGCTGCTCCATCTGATGAATCGTCATGCCGACCTCTCTTCCCCCCATTTTCGGGGCGTTACGCCAGGACGCTTGCAAGATATACCATTCAGGTATAATCAGGATAAGCAATCTGACTAGTTGTTTTAGTTGGGTTGCCAGGCCTGACAAAGGATTGCACTCCTTTGTCAGGCCGTCTTTTAGACTCCGGTCAATAGACCTGTCTAAATCTTATACCCGATATTATACCATATTGTCGGAGGGTGTCAAGAGATGTTCCGGCAAAACGGACAAATGTCCGGAATTTTCCCCGATTTTACTCCGAATTTTCGATGGAATCGCCCTATATCCTTATAAAATAACACGTTCCGGCACTGCGATTGTATAGAGCGTAACTCTTTATAGCACAACACGTTCGGGTGAGGGCGTTTTCTCCGGTTTATCCCTTTACAATGAAAAGAGTTAGGAGGATGGTTTTCCGCGTGATGGCCGGCGTTATGCCCGGTTACACTGGCCATTTGAACCGGAATTCGGCCCCCTTTTAGAGTGAAATTTTGAGTGCCCCCAGGCACGTAGAATTCCAATGCGAAATACGGACTTTTGAGTGCCGCTACTTCGGGGGTAATAACTTCCGGGGCGATGTCTTGAGTGCCTTCGCAAGTGCCGGAAACCGCTCTATTTGGGGCGACTTGCGACCGCCCTCCCACGATTCCAACGTCGAAAGCGGAATCCCGCTCCGCTCCGATAACTTCGGAAGCGATAGGCCGGCCTTGTGCCGTAACGCCCTCAAATTCTCCGCAAATCGCCCCAAATACGTCGTTATGTCGATCTCCGCCCGAAATCTTCGCATAATTCCCCCTCCTCATCGCCTGTCCTGTTCTCATTATACCGTCCTTTTGTAGTGTGTCAATACTTGACTGAAATCTTGATTTGACCTTAAATGGTTAATTAACCATATTTTCACAACTCATTATTAAATATGGTTTTAACTGTGTTTTTGTAAGGAAATGACGAGAACAGCATGTGCTGCTGCTATTTTTTTGTGGTTTTACTCACACTAATTTTTCCTGCCCTGGGACGCGGCTTGCCCGCTATCAAAAATACATCACGACACCATCTGTCCAACGTCCCATCCGATACCTTGTATCCGCGGCACTCCAATAACCTACGAAGTCCCGCGACCGTATAGCCCTGTAACGCGTAGCGACGCACAATTTTGTATTCCTCACGTTCACGGAATATCTTACCTGTTGCCATCTATCGACCTCCCTTCTTGGTTGTGGTTTCATTCTTGTATTTGATATAACTCATTGTCTATCTATATAGCCCAAAAGACTACGTGTATGTCCCTGAAGGGTTACTATCAGTTTCTTACTCTTGAGGGTTCACTGTTGAGTGTACACATTCCAATATACTCAAAATTGGCGACACGCCGGCCAATGACAATACTGCGCCGTAAGTTCCATGTCTTTGGTGTGCTGCCAATGTTACTGTCGCTCCCCGTGATACCAATCGGCTTATCCGCTTCCTATTTTTATGCCCAACGTTCACCATGATTGCACAAAAACTGACCGGCATACCATTGTGTAAAGCAACGTAACAGTGCAATACCGCATCTGTCCGGGCATCGTCCCACGTGTCATTATCTCTGCTTGCCTCTGGAAGCCTACTCTCATTCTGCCGTCGCAAAAAACGGGCAATCGCCTCTCTGGACGTCTTGCGCCGAAAGCCAACAGTGCAACTCTCCAACGCTACACCGCTCTGCGTGTACCCACTAAACCAACGCTCTACTGTCGGCCTGGCTACTCCTAACACCTTACTTGCCTCTCTCACTAAAAGTAATATTTCAACCGCCACGTCTGGATAATTCTGAGCCGGCTTTGAGAATAACTCTTTGAACCTGTCTTTCTTCATAATAATACCCGCAACGACCGGCGATAAATAGGGTAACGTCGCCAATACCAGCGATCGCTCGACCGGTAAAATCTGACGATAACACCGCACTCCTGGATTGCGGTCTTTACGTAAATTAGGCACCAACGTAAGACGAGTGTATATCCGCTCATCCTCATACCATCCATACCCCGCACCTTGCTTAAATATGCTTCGTACTATCGTTATATACCGGTTCACAGACTCTAACGCATAATTGTTTTGTATCAAGATACGCTGCAACGACTCCAACGAATCCGGTGTAAACTCCGTTACCTGTCGGCCACCAAAATGCGTAATCAAAAACCGAATTGCCGTCTTGATGTGCCGGAGCGTTTTCGGCTGCGTAGTATGCTGTTCTTTCGCACGTGCAAAATACCTGGCCGATAACTCCCGGATTGTGATTGCCTCGCCCGACTTCGTAATCGGGGCCTTGCGGCCATTCGCAAGATACTCGCCAATAATCCGCTCCGCCTCCTTTTGATAGGCCCGACGGTCTTGTGCATTGCGGATTTTGCCTAAATACCGCCGCTTCGCCTTGCCATTGTAAATCAGTTCCACAAAAGCATATCCATCCTTGCGGATACGCATCTC
>Ga0099364_10012760_pt1 | contig 11312 bp, 11 predicted proteins | sample TergutTh196P3_FD_73070 | JGI IMG/M metagenome (GOLD analysis project Ga0099364, IMG submission 73070) | Microcerotermes parvus P3 segment gut microbial communities from Pointe-Noire, Republic of the Congo - Th196 P3 | ecosystem: Host-associated > Arthropoda: Insects > Digestive system > Gut ...
CTGTCCGGGGTGAGCAGGCCGCAGAGCAGCCGGATGGAGGTGGTCTTGCCGCTGCCGTTGGGGCCGAGAAAGCCGAAAATCTCGCCTTCCCGCACTTGCAGGGCCAGATCCTTTACGACGTGCTTGTCCCCGAAATGCTTGTTGAGTCCGCTGACATCGATGGCTAGAGGCGCGTCCATGTCACTTTTCGGTCAGGCGCACATCCACGGGTAATCCCGGATGCAGGATGGCGGCCTGTTCCCGCGTTGGGGCAGCCTCGACACGGAAGACGAGTTTTTCCCGGCTCCCCCGGCTGTAGATGACGGGGGGCGTGAATTCGGCCTGGGGCGCAATGAAGTCGACGACGGCCCGGATGGGGGTGTCGCAGCCGTCGCAATGCGCTTCCACAGCCTGTCCGATGCGGACGCGGGCGAGATCGGTTTCAGGCACGTAGAAGCGCAGCCGCCGACGGTCGTCCGGCAACAGGCTGGCCACGGGGGAGCCTGCGGGAACCCATTCGCCGGGGCGATACCAGGTGTCGGCAATGAATCCGGTTGCCGGGGCGGAGACGGTTTTTCGATCCACCGTCCAGCGTCGCTGGGCCGTTTGGGCTTGTGCTGCCTGGAGTTCGGCTTCGGCGCTGCGCACTTCCGGTTTCCGGCCCAGGGTGTCCCGGTATGCGGAAAGCTGCTGTCGGGCGGCTTCCACCTGAGCCAATGCCTGATCGTGGTTGCCGACGGCCTCATCTATGGCGGCCTGTGAGACGAAGTTTTCGAGGGCGAGCGATTGCTGGCGCTCGAGCCGGATTTTGGCGAGCCGCAGATTGGCCTGCGCCGCCCGCAGATTGGCTTCCAGCGTGGCGATTTCCGTCTGACGGCGCGGCTCTTTCAGGTTTTCCACTCTTTCCCGCGCGGAATCGGCCCGCGCCTCGGCTTCCGTCAAGGCGGCGCTTTCCAGGTCTTCCTCCACCACGAAAACCGTCTGATGTTCGCTCACCCGCGTTCCACGGGGCGAGTCCAGGCTCTTGAGATAACCCGCCTGCGGCGCGGCCAGGTAGATGAATTCGCCTTCCACGTAGCCTTGGTAAGTGGACGCATCGTCATGGTGGCATCCGGCCAGAAAACAGGCCGGAATGCAGATGACGAGGAGGCGAAGGAGTTTCATCGTGCGAACGGGAGGGATGCGTCAGTCGTGATTTTTACGCTTTAAAGTGTCTGGTGCATGTTAAACAAAAGCAGCAGGCGAGACGCCAAAACGCTTGGCCAGTGTGCGAATTTGACGCACATTCAGGGAGCGTTTCCCGGACAGAATTTCAGAAACAACGCTCTGACCGCCAATCTCCGCTAGATCGGACTGCTTTAGCCCGTGTTGCTCCATCAGGAATCTCAACATGTCCGCTCCGGATACTTCTGGTGTTGGATAGTGCCGAGCCTCATAGTCGTTTATCTGGTCTGTGATGATTTCAAGCAGCCCCCAAAGCGGTTCGTTTTCGTTATCAGGTAAGGATTCGGCAATGGATTCAGCGAATTCGACCATGTGTCGGTACTGCGCCTCGTCACGGATGCGGTCGGACAAACCCAGGGCGTTATGCAGCACACCCCATGCTTGAGCGATGTCGTCACGTGTGGAAGTTGCGATCATTTCCATGCTCCTTCGTCGTATTCCTTGTGAGTCATTACGGCCTTGATCCAGAGAATCTGCGCGGTGAATGATATTCCCGCAACAAGCCTGAACTTGTTTCCAGCAATGTTGAAGATCGTTTTGTCTCCCACCTTATCTGCGGAAGGGAAAGCAGCTTTCAACGCGCCCCAGTGCGGGAACTCAGCCGTTTCCATAGCCTTGCGCCATGCCTGCAAGGGAACATTCGCTTCCGGAAAGCGTTCGGCAAATTCTCGTAAGCGGCGGTTTGTAATGATTCTCACCCGGCTATTCTATCGCATTTTGCGATAGAAGAAGCTCTTGTTCAAATTTTCCCCGCATTCGCTTCCTTTTCCACCCAGATGTGATGCGCCACGCAATGTTCCAGCGCCAGTTCCATGTGTTCGCAGAGAACGACCGTCATCGGGCGCTGCTGGAGGACGGTGAGGGGTTGCTGGGCAACGAGGCCGTAGGAAAGGAGTTGTTCCCGTTGCAGGGTGTCGATTTCTTCGCCGAATTCGGCCAGCCGCACGCGCTGCCCAGGGGGGGTGCCGGTGAGGCGGATGCGTTCGGTGGCAATCATCTCAATCTCATATAAAAAGACGCAGGAAGTGGTTGAGCAGCCCGCCGACGAAAAAGGCCGTGGGCATGATGATCGCCAACATCAGCGTGGCGATGCGTAATCCCTGTTCCTTGACGATCATCATCACGCTGGCAATGCAGGGAACGAAGAGGGTGAGCGTAAGCATGCCGACGACGGCCTGAAGCGCGCTCAACTGTGCGCCCATCACGAAAAGGCCGGTTGCGCCGAAATCCCGTCGCAGGAATCCCATGACGAAGGCTTTGCTTGCTTCGGGCGGCAACCCGAGCCAGTCCGTGACGAGGGGTTTGCCGGCCTCGATGATCCAGGGCAGCGCGCCGAGACGGTCGAGCGCAAACATGATGAAGGTGCCGAGCAGGAAGAGCGGAATGACTTCGGCCAGGTACCACTTGAGCCGGGCGCCTGTCTTTTTGAGGACGTTGCCCACCACGGGCATGCGCATGGGCGGAAGTTCGGTGACCAGTGGAACGCGGCGGCCCTTGACCAACTGTCCGGCAAGCCATCCGGTGAAGAACAGGATGAGCACGAGGCAAAGTCCCCAGAGGGCCGCTGCGGCGAAGGAGAAGCCGCCCAGTACGCCGAGAACGACGCCGAGTTGCGCGGAGCAGGGAATGGCAAGCGCGAGCAGGAAGATGGTGATGAGTCGTTCGCGCGGGGTGTGGAGGATGCGGGTGGTGAGCGTGGCCATCGTCACGCAGCCAAGCCCGAGTACCATCGGCAGCACAACGCGGCCATTCAGGCCGAAGAAGGCGAAGGCGCGGTTGGCGATGACGGAAAGACGGGTGAAGTAGCCGGAATCTTCCAGTACGCCGAAGGCCAGAAAAAAGGTGGTGACGATGGGCAGAATGAGCGCCAGCGCATAGGTCATGCCCATCGTCCAGAGTCCGTATTCGCCTACGAGCATCTGGGCGAGCCAGCCTTCCCCGAAGAGGGACTGCACGAAATTCGTGACAAAGGGGTTGATGAGGTTTTGGAAGAGGTTTTCTTCCATGAGTCCGACGAGGACTCCTGCGCCGAAGTCGCCGACGAAAAGATAGACGGCATAGAGCACGATCAGCAGCAGCGGCCAGCCCCAGAACGGATGCACTGCGGTCTGTCCGAGCAGTAGCGAGAGCGTGCGGTCGGGGGCGGCGTTTTGCTGACTGACGGTGCGGGCCAGCGCGTCGGCGGCATCCCCGCGCTCGCGCGCCAGCCGCGCCGGAAACGAGTCGCGACCGGCAAGCGGGGCGAGATCGTGGATGTGGGTCAGGATCTCAACCCCCGTGGGCTGGGTGGCGAGCCAGTGTTCGACTTCTTCGTCCCGCCCGAGCAGCAAAATGGCTAGCCCGCGTGCGGCCAGGTTTGGATGAGGCGCGCCCTCCGCCAGCAGGGCGGCAACCGTTTCGATGACCTGCTCGGTTTCTGCGTCGTAGCGCAGGAGTGGGGCAGGCACCCTGGCGTGATCGAAGGCATCGGTGAGCGCCGCGATGCCTTCGCCGCCGGTTGCCACGGTGGCGATGACGGGCGTCTCCAGTTCTTCCGACAGCGCCGCCGTGTCGACATTGACGCCTCGTGCACGCGCTTCATCGGTCATGTTGAGCGCCACGACCAGAGGCACGCCGAGTTCGGCGAGCAGCGCCGTGAGGTTGAGCGTGCGCCGCAGGTTTTTGGCGTCTCCCACCTGCACGATGAGGCGCAGGTTTTCGTAGAGAAGCGCCCGCATCGTAGCGCGCTCGTCGTTGCTGCGCGAGGGCAGGGCGAGTACACCCGGTGTGTCGAGCAGTGAGGTTCCCCGGTCGAACCGCGATGGCGCGCGCGCGACCTCAACGGTGGTTCCGGGGTAGTTCGAGACGTTGACGTACGTGCCGGTCAGGCGGTGAAAGAGTACCGACTTGCCGACGTTCGGATGCCCAACCAGGGCCAGCGTGCCTTTGTCCGGCGCAGGAACCGAAGAAAGCGGGGAATGATGCATGGAGGACTGTGAGAAATATTTTGTTGTAAATGATAATACTCCTCATTTACAGTATGTGACAAGACAGTCTCATCTTTACTACGCAACCAGAAAACAGGTCATTTTTAACGCCGTTTTTTGTGTACCATGTAAATCCCTTAAGTTACTTCTATTTATGGAGTGTCTCATGAAAGATCTGTTGTCGTTCGATACCTTGGTGACACCGAAGATCCTCACCCTCATTTACTGGTTGGGGTTGGTGGCGGTGGTCATTTCTGGCGTTGTCACGTTTTTTACCTCGTTGTTCGCTGGCTCCCTGAAAGGGATGGCAGGAGGGTTGCTGTGGATCCTTTTGGGCGGCTTGATCGTGCGGTTGTACTGTGAACTGCTCATTGTTGTTTTCAAGATGAATGAAGCCCTCCAAGAGATACGTAAAAAGTAGGCTTTCCGGCTTTTGGTAACCTGTGCGCCCGGTTTTGGCCGGGCGTTTTCTTTCTTCATGTGTCACGAAGGATCGTGTCTGGCGCGGACCGGGGTGACTCAAAACTTCGTTTGCCATGTGTGATAAATTACAACGCTCCGCTGGAATTCCGTTTCGTCATGGGCGTGCTGTCGTATGCTGCTCATACAAAGACACTGGAGCTTCATGAAAAAGCCATTTTTTTTCCTGTTGGTGTTCATATGCGCCTCGATGGCGGCTGCTCCGCCATCGTTTCTCATTCGGGCGGCGCGGGGAGCCGATGTCGCAGGCACACAGGACTCGAAGCTGTTGCCCATTTTCTGGGGCATCGTCGGCTATACGCGCTGGCCGGACATGAACGGCGCGTTGCGGATTTGTCTGTCCGGAGAAGACCGGCATTCGACCATAATCCGTCAATCCGCCAGGAGCGTCGAACTCGGACGCCAGGTCATCGTTCGTTCCACACCGGAAAATGCCGCGAGCGCGTGCAACATTGTTTATGTTTCCGGCGCAGGCATGGACGCGGTGGGCGAGTTGCTGCGTTCGCTCGCCGGTGCGCCGGTATTGACCATTGGCGATGGTGACAGGTTTTGCAGGATGGGTGGAATGTTCTGTCTGTTGTCCGGTGGCGAGGGAAGCAGCGAAAAAGCCATCGACAGGTTTGCCGTGAATGAGAAGGCCATTTCAAGCAGCCCTTTGCAGATCAATCCGCAAGTGCTGCGTTTATCGAAGCGTAATCGGGAGCGTTGATGTGAGGGCGGGACGAAAAACACTTTTCGGAGTACTTCGCTACATTATTATCTGGTCGGTCGCATTGTCGTTGCTTGTGAGCAGCGTGTTGTTCGCTGTGGTCTTTTTTCATACTGTCCGCGTACAGCGGGAGGACAACGTAACGCTGCTTGCCCGCACTGCCGCTTATACGGTCGAAGCCGCAATGGTGTTCGGCGATCGGCAGACAGCGACCGAGATACTGAACGGGATCCTTGCAAAAGAAAAAATTTGCCGGATCACGATTTATTCCGGCGCCGACTCCAGCGACGATGTGTTTGCCCAGGCCTCCAGGCCGTGTGGCGGCGTATCTGCCGGAGGGTGGAGAAACAAGGTCGCTTCATTCCTGGCGTGCGGAGCCGTTCGGGCCGAGATCAACCACGACGGGAAGCGTCTGGGGGTCGTCGAAATTCTGAATGACAATGCCGTTTTCATGGGTTTTCTGTCTCGCGGGGCAGGGGTGCTGGTTTTTTGTCTGGTTCTGGCGGTATTGCTGGCGCGCATGCCGGCGCGCTGGATGGAACGCCGTTTTTCCACCGAACTCGCCTCGCTCGCCGGCATGGCGCATGCGGCGCGGCTCGAGGGCGATTTCACCCGTCGCCTGCCTGCGTTCGAGATTGCCGAGTTCAATGGGCTGGGTCAGGATTTCAATGCGCTGTTCAGCGAGATACAGGCTCGTAACGCCGAACTTGCGCTCAGGCAGTCGCACCTGGAAACCGTCAATCGAACCCTGTCGAGTCAGGCCATGTGCGATCCCCTGACCGGGCTGGCCAACCGGGCCTGTTTCAGCGAGCAGTTGGAAATCGCCATCGGCAAGGCGCGCACGGATGGAACCAGGGTCGGCGTCCTGTATATCGACAACGATCATTTCAAGGACATCAATGACAACTTCGGGCATGCCGCAGGCGATTCCCTGTTGGTCAACGTAGGCAAGCGCCTGAGCGGCGCGGTGCGTGAAAGCGATCTCGTCGCCCGCCTGGGAGGCGACGAATTCGTGATCCTGCTTGCGCCCGTCAATGGCGAAGACGATCTGTGGCATGTCTCGAACAAGGTTCTGGCCGCGATGTCGCGTAAATTGCGTCTGGCCGAACGGGAGGGGGTGGATATCGAATTGGGCGTGAGCGTCGGCATGTCGGTTTTCCCGGATCATGCCAATGAAGCGGTCAGCCTGCTTCGCGCGGCGGATCAGGCCATGTATCGAGCCAAGCGCCTTGGCCGAGGCCGCGCCTGCCTGTATGACCCTTCAGTGGATGCCGTCCTGGAGGATGAATGACCATTCCCATTCCCCTCCTGTGGAGGGGCGCCCGAAGGGCGGGGTGGTCATCAACCAATTTCCACCCGGTTGCGCCCTTTGTTCTTGGCTTCATACAGGGCATGGTCGGCGCGTGACAGCGTTTTGTCGGTGCTGGAATCCGTGTGAGTCATGATGGTGACGCCAACGCTGGCCGTGATGTGGATGGGAACGTCGTTGTAGTTGAGCGGGGTGTCTTCGAGCACTTTTCGTACCCGTTCGGCGAGGCCGAGCGCGCCTTCACGGCTGGCCTGCGGCAGCAGGATGGCGAATTCCTCACCTCCCAGGCGGGCCAGCATGTCGGATTCCCGCAACAGCTTGCGCACCTGCCGCACGATATGGCAGAGCATGGCATCGCCGGCGGCATGACCCTGCGTGTCGTTGATCTGCTTGAAGTGGTCGATGTCGATCATCAGGACGGCAGCTTCGCCAGGGTAGCGGGTCAGACGCGCGCGTTCGTGCTCGATGCTCTCGAAGAAGGCGCGACGGTTGGGGATGCCGGTGAGCGGATCGGTCGTTGCCAGTTGCCATAGCTCCCGCGCATGACGCTTGCGCTGTGAGATGTCACGGTAGATGTAGAGAAAACCGATCAGGTTTTCATGCAGACTGATCGGGATGAAATCGCGCTCGATCCAGCGGCCATCCTTGAAACGGATTTCTTCGCCATACGAGGGGCGGGCCGCCGCTCGCAGTTCTTCGACACGATCCAGGAAAGCCTGGCTGTTCTCGGCGACGCGGCTGCTGAATGCCATCAGCGGTTGTATGGGTTTGCCCAGGACGTATTCTTCGGTTCCCGGCAGACCAAGCAGCTCGAATACATACTGGTTGAGCAGGACGATGATGCCCTGGAGATTTTCCATGATGAGCGAACCGGGGAAATTCTCCACCACGGCGTTGAGGTGGGAATGCGCGATTTCTAGCTCCTGACGCGCCGTTTTTCGTTGTGTGTAATCTTCCTTGGTGGCGATGAAGTGCTGGATGACGCCGTCGCTATCGAGCGCGGGCGCGATGGTGAGCAACTCGTCGTAGAAACTGCCGTCCTTGCGCTGGTTGATGAGCTCACCATGCCAGACTCGACCATCGAGGATGGTTTGCCACATGTGTGCGTAAAAAGCCCTGTCCTGTTTGCCGGAATTGGTCAGCGTGCCGGGATTCTGGCCGATGGCTTCAGTTGCCGTGAAGCCGGTCAGGGTGGTGAAGGCCGGGTTGCACCATTCGATGATGCCATTCGGTTTTGTAATGACGATGGCGTTTGCACAGGCGTTGAGCGAACTCTCCAGCAGGGATCGGTGTGACTCGATTCTGGCGAGCCGTTCGCGCTGATGGCGGCTGGCGTAGCGAAAAAACAGGTAGCCGAAAAGCGCGCAGGCCATGCCGGAAGCCATCAACAACAGGATGGTCATGTTGTTGCGCTGAATGCCGGGGAGCGCGTCATTCAGCAGCGTGTCGCGGTCGATGGCCCAGGTGACGCCGATGGGCAATTGTGAGTGGAGCCGGTGGGCAACGATCCAGTGCCGGGTATCGATTGCCGCCAGTTCCCGCGCATCGTGCGTGTTGCCGTCTTGCCAGCGTTTGATGGTGTCGCGCTCGAACATCAATAGCCCGGCATCCGTCGGCAGGGTATCGAACAGCCGCAGACCGTCGGTACGCAGGAGCGCGACACGGGCAGACAGTGTTGTGCTGGGTATGTTGACGATCCGGCGCAACAGGTAGCCGAGGTCGAGGGTGGCGATGAGCGTTTTTTCGTTGTCGCCGGACAGACGGGTGTGAATGATCGGGATGAAACCCCGATCGGGCGTTTGCTTGCCGTTGTCGGTCAGGGCTACGCCGTCGGCGAGATCGAGGCCCATGTGCGTCGGTCCGATGCGCAAAAGGTCTCCGGAAGGCAGTGGATAGACGGGCTCGGAGTCGATGTTGAGGATACGCCCGATGTTGGCTTCCGTAGTACTGACGGTAATCTTGCCTTGTGAGTCGACGAGCGAGATCGAATTCAGGTAAGGAATGTTGGTCAGGGCGTTCTGGAGGGTGTTCGCCCGGACAGGCTTGTGCGCATTGGCATCGAGCACGGCTTTCAGGCTGTCTTCGACATCTTGCAGCAACAGGCCGACATCGTGGCTGATATAGGCCGCGTTACGCTCGGCGATGGACAGATGAATACCGCTTTGCAGTCTGATCTGGGCATCGAACTGGTACAGGTACACCAGAACGCACAGCACCGTGCACAACGCGAATACGGTGGCAAAGGCAAGATCGGCAGCAAGGAAGCGAAAGCGTCTGTTCAGTTTGTTCATCATGAGCCAGCGCGTAGACGCCGAAACGATAGCACGTCGTCGGGCGGAAATGCGCTATGTGCTGCTATCCCTGTCCCAGGAAAAGCCGGTAGGCGGGGTTGTGTGTTTCTTCAGTGTATTCGTAGCCGAGTTGTCGGAGGAATTCGGTAAAACCGGCCTTGTCGCTTGGCGGAACCTGCATGCCGACGAGCACGCGGCCAAAGTCTGCGCCGTGGTTGCGGTAGTGGAACAGACTGATGTTCCAGTCCGAACGCAGGCGGGAGAGAAAATCGAGCAACGCGTCGGGACGCTCCGGGAAGGCGAAGCGGTAGAGCACTTCGTTTTCGGCTTGCGGCGCGTGACCGCCGACCATGTAGCGGACGTGGGTCTTGGCCATCTCGTTGTCGGTGAGGTCGACGGCAGGCAGTTGGTGACGTTCGAGAAGCTCGATGAGCCGGGCGGCTTCGGCGCGGTTGTGGATGCTGACGCCGACGAAGATGTGCGCCTTGCCGGCATCGGCATAGCGGTAATTGAATTCGGTGATGCTGCGACCGCCGAGGAGTTCGCAAAACTTGCGAAACGACCCCGGCTGCTCGGGGATGGTCACGGCCAGCACGGCTTCGCGCTGTTCACCCAGTTCGGCGCGTTCGGCGACGAAGCGCAGACGGTCGAAATTCATGTTCGCCCCCGAGGCGACCGCAACCAGACTCTTGTCCCGCAGCTTGTGTCGATGCGCGTAAGCCTTGGCCCCGGCCACGGCAAGCGCGCCCGAGGGTTCGAGGATGGAACGGGTGTCTTCGAACACGTCCTTGATCGAAGCGCAGATGGCGTCGTTGTCGACTTCGATGATTTCATCGACGTACTGCTGGCACAGACGGAAGGTTTCATCGCCCACGCGCTTGACGGCGGTTCCGTCGGCGAAGAGTCCCACCTGTTCCAGTGTCACCGGATGCCCGGCGGCGAGCGATTGAGTCATCGCGTTGGCATCGAAGGTTTCCACGCCGATGATCCGGGTTTCCGGGCGCAGGCGCTTGATGTAGGCCGCAACTCCGGCAATGAGACCACCGCCGCCGATTGCGCAGAACACGGCATGGATCGGCTGCGAATGGGCGCGCAGGATTTCCATGCCTATCGTGCCCTGGCCGGCGATGACATCCGGATCGTCGTAGGGGTGAACGAAGCTCAATTTTTCGTGCTTTGCGAGTGTGATGGCGTGGGTGTACGCGTCGGAATAGGATTCGCCCTCCAGCACGACTTCGGCGCCGCGCGCGCGCACCGCGTCGATCTTGATCTGCGGCGTGGTTTTCGGCATGACGATGACAGCCCGCGTGCCGAGTTTTTGCGCCGATAGCGCCACGCCCTGGGCGTGGTTGCCCGCCGAGGCGCAGATCACGCCGCGTTTGAGCGCCTGCGGCGAGAGGTACGCCATCTTGTTGTAGGCGCCGCGCAGCTTGAAGCTGAACACCGGCTGCATGTCCTCGCGCTTGAGGAGGATGCGGTTTTGAGTTCGGGCAGAGAGGCCGACGGCAAGATCGAGCGGTGTTTCGATGGCGACGTCGTACACACGGGCGTTGAGGATGCGTTCCAGGTAGTCGGTGGCGGCGCAGGTCATGGTATGCCTTGGGGGGTCTGGAAAGGAATACGGCGGATCAGTGAGTGGGCGTGTCGGTTTCCGGATTGGGCTGGCAGCCGGTCAGCAGGGTATGAAGTGCATCGGCATCGGCGGCGGCAAGCAATCGTTCGCAGAAAACCGGGCCGCTGAACATCTGTGCCAGTTCAGCCAGGATATGGAGGTAGGTGTCGTTGGCGTCACAGGGCACCAGCAACACGAAGATGAGTTTGACCGGCTCGTCGTCGACGGCATCGAACGGAATCGGCGTGGTCAGCCGGATGAACGCGCCAGTGACCTCGTTCAATCCCTCGATGCGACAGTGCGGAATGGCAACGCCGTGGCCGAGTCCGGTGGAACCCAGGCGTTCGCGGGCGAAGAGTTTTTCAAAAACGAGACTCCGGGCGAGCCCCTGTTGCGCTTCGAACAGTATTGCGGCTTCTTCAAAGATGCGCTTTTTACTGGTGGCATCGAGTTCGGCCACGACGTTGGCGCGCATCAGGATGGAGGCGATGAGGCTCATGGAACGGATGTTGGCGCGCTCAAGCGGCTGCCCAGGGCAGCCGTCATGACGCAGGTCGATGGAATGTTGAATGAATGTCAACGTTCTGCCGCGAATCTGGGCGAGTCGTGCTGATGTCCGGTCATTTTCTGCTTGTGCTTCTGCATCTGGCGACTGAGCTTGTCGGCCAGGGCATCGATGGCGGCGTACAGGTCGGTATCGACGCATTCGATGTGGATGTCCTTGCCGCGCAGGAAGACGGTG
>Ga0099364_10012761_pt1 | contig 11311 bp, 8 predicted proteins | sample TergutTh196P3_FD_73070 | JGI IMG/M metagenome (GOLD analysis project Ga0099364, IMG submission 73070) | Microcerotermes parvus P3 segment gut microbial communities from Pointe-Noire, Republic of the Congo - Th196 P3 | ecosystem: Host-associated > Arthropoda: Insects > Digestive system > Gut ...
AAAAAACCGCGGGCCCCCCGCCCGGGGCCGCCATCCCCGCCCAAAGGAAAGCCCCAAAACCCCCCCCCCCCTCGGGGGGGGGGGGGGGGTACCCGACGACATCGCGCGGCTGGAACAACTCGCCGACGTCGTGCGCTCCGGCAGCATCTGCGGACTCGGCAGGACCGCGCCCAACCCTGTGCTGTCCACGCTCCGCCACTTCCGCGACGAATACGAGGCGCACACGCGCGGCATCTGTCCTGCCAAGAAATGCCGCGCGCTCATCCGCTACGATGTCGCCGACACCTGCATCGGCTGTACCCTCTGCGCCCAGAGTTGTCCTGCCGAGGCCATCGCCTTCACCCCCCTCCAACACGCCGAGATCGATCAGACCCTCTGCACCAAGTGCGACATCTGCAGACTGATCTGTCCTGCGAAAGCGATTGTAGTAGGTAGGAACGCTCGCTCCACCCACGTATGATGTCAATAGAGTAAGGATACTGGGCGAATTGTGGGGTGAATTACGGTCATTTCTCGCTAGCCTGCTGGCATGGTTTTTGCTATTCTATGTGCTGTTTTTTCGGAAGTAATGTATGAACGGAATCAAGAGGAAACAGGATGCTGACTGTCAATAACCTCACGAAGGACTTCGGGTCTATCCAGGCGGTGAAGGGGGTCTCCTTCACGGTCGGGAAGGGCGAGGTTCTCGGGTTTCTCGGGCCGAACGGCGCGGGGAAATCTACGACCATGCGCATGATCACGGGCTTCATCCCGCCGACCGCGGGCACGGCCGTCATCTGCGGGCATGACATCATCGCCGCCCCCGTGGCGGCGAAACGCTGCATCGGGTACCTGCCCGAGAACGCGCCAAGTTATCACACGATGAACGTGACAGATTTTCTCATGTTCGTGGGCCGGGTGCGCGGGTTCGAGGGCGCGGACCTGACGCGGAAGGTCAACGCCGCGATCGAGAAGAGCCGCCTCGAGTCGGTGCGCCGGCAGACGATCGAGACGCTCTCGAAGGGCTACCGCCAGCGCACGTGCTTCGCGCAGGCCATCCTGCATGACCCGCAGGTGCTGATCATGGATGAGCCGACGGACGGGCTGGACCCGAACCAGAAGTTCGTCGTGCGGCAGATGATCAAGGAGATGTCCGTGGACAAGGCGATCATCGTCTCGACGCACATCCTCGAAGAAGTGGATGCGGTCTGCTCGCGGGCGATCATCATCGCGGGGGGGGAGGTCGTGGCGAACGGCACCCCGGCGGAGCTGAAGGCGCGCGACCCCCAGGGGCGGCTAGATGTGGTGTTCCGTAAACTCACGATGGCGGCTAGTGATTAGTGGTTAGTGATTAGTGGTTAGTGGCTAGTAAGGACACAAGGACGCAAGGACTAGCAACTGGCAACTTGAAAAGGAGGTATTCGATGATGGTAAATGTCAAGACGGTCAAGGCGATTTTCAAGCGCGAGTTCAGGTCGTATTTCGACTCGCCGGTGGCGTATGTGTTCCTCGTGGCGTTTCTGGTGTTGGTGGGGTTCCTGACGTTCGGGATGGCGATGTATTATGAGCGCCGCCAGGCGAATCTGGCGCCGTTCTTCCTGTGGCACCCGTGGGTGTACCTGCTGCTGGTGCCGGCGGCGACGATGGGGCTGTGGGCGGAAGAGCGGCGCACGGGGACGATCGAGCTGCTGCTGACCCTCCCCGTCACGTTGGCGGAGGCGCTGGCGGGCAAGTTCCTCGCGGCGTGGGCGTTCATCGGGATCGCGCTGGGGCTGACGTTCCCGATCGTGCTGACGACGGCGTGGCTGGGCAACCCGGACATGGGGGCGGTGCTGTGCGGTTACGTGGGGTCGTTCTTCCTGTCGGGCGCGTGTGTGGCGGTCGGCGTGTTCGCGTCGGCGCTGTCGCGCAGCCAGGTGATCGGGTTCGTGATCGCGCTGGCGATTTGCCTGTTCATGCTGATCATCGGGTTCGGGCCGGTCATTGACGCGGTGGCGCAGTGGGGGGTGCCGTCGGCGGTGGTCAACGCCATCGCGTCGTGCAGCTTGATGAAGCATTTCGAGTCCATGCGGCTGGGGGTCATTGACTTCGCGGACATCGCCTACTACGTGGGGGTCATGGTCTTCATGCTCGCCGCCGCGCACGTCGTGACGGAGAACCGGAAAGCAAGCTAATGAGGAATAGTATTTTGCACGCAGATGACGCAGATTTTGCCCGATTGACGCAGATGATTCATAACAATCTGCGGAAATCCAAATAATCTGCGTCATCTGCGTGCTACAAAAAAAAGGAGAAAACTGATGAATCAGAAAAACAAATCGTATGCGCGTTTCACCACCGGGGCGTTGGGGCTGTTCTGCCTGCTCTTCATCATCGGCGCGGTGAACATGATCGTCGCCAACCTGCGCATCCGCGCAGACCTCACGGCGGAGAAACTCTACACCCTCTCGAAGGGGTCGCGGGAGGTTCTCAAGAAACTCGACAATGACGTGACGCTGAAGTTCTTCTTCAGCCGCAGCTCGACGGAGATGCCCATGGCGCTCAAGTCCTACGCGGATCAGGTGCAGGACTTGCTGAAGGAGTACGAGCGTGCGGGCAGAGGCCGCGTCATCCTCGAGGCCTTTGACCCGAAGCCCGATTCGGAAGCGGAGGAGTGGGCGCAGCGTTACGGAGTGGAGCCCCAGCAGACCTCGATGTTCGGTCAGCCCGTCTATTTCGGGCTGGTGGCGGTCAGCGACGGCCGCGAGCAGGTCATGGGGGGCTTCTCGCCGCGCTCCGAGCCGACGCTCGAATACGACATCACGCGCCTCATCACGCGCGTGGCATGGCCCGACAAGCCCGTCATCGGCGTGATGAGCAGCCTCAGCGTGTTGGGGGCCCCCATGAACCCGATGATGATGATGCAACGCCGCCAACAGCCGGATCAGGGCTGGATGGTGTTTCAGGAGTTGCGCAAGGACTACACCGTGCGCGAGATTCCGATTGAGGCGGACGCCATCGAGCCGGATGTCAGGGCGCTGGTCGTGGTGCATCCGAAGAACCTGTCGGACAAAACATTGCTTGCGCTCGACCAGTTCGTGCTGCGCGGGGGGCGCCTGATCGCCCTTGTGGATCCGTTCAGCATCGCGGACTTTCAGGCGAACCCTCAGCAGAACCCGATGATGATGCAGATGGGCGGCGGGCAGACGGGCCCCTCCACGCTGGGCAAACTGTTCGACGCGTGGGGCGTGACCTTCGACACCTCGAAGATCGTCGCGGACATGACCTGCTCGACGAAGCTCAACGCCGGAAACGGCCGGGCGGAAGAGAACCCCGCGTTCCTCTCGCTCACGCCTGCGAATCTGGAGAAGGGTGACCTGCTGACCGCGCAACTCTCGCAGGTCATGCTGCCGTTCTCTGGGGCGTTCTCGTTCACGGACGGAAACGGCATCACCGTGACGCCGCTCATCCAATCGTCGAAGGACGACACGAGCCTGATTGACCAGATGAACGCGCAGTTCGGCATGAGCGCGATGCGTTCGCAGTTGAAGCCGGACGGCGTACAGCGCATCCTTGCGGCGCGTCTGCAAGGCACGTTCAAGACCGCGTTCCCGAACGGCATCGAGGCGGAGGAGGAGTCCGAAAAAGTACCGCCCCCGGCCCTGATCTCCGGCAACGGCGTGGTCGTGTTGTTCGGCGATGCCGACTTCATCCAAGACCAGTTCTGCTTCCAGAGCATCCCCACGTTGTTCGGTAACATGGCGCAACCCATCAACGACAACATGACGCTCTTCGGCAATACGGTCGAGCAACTGGCAGGGCGCGAGGAGTTGATCGGTGTCCGCTCGCGCGGGCAGTTCAACCGCCCGTTCGTCAAGGTTGACAAGCTGGAGGCCGAGGCCATGAAAAAGTGGCAGGCGGAGGAAGAGTCCCTGCAACGGAAACTTCAGGATGCCCAGCAGCAGTTGAACGCGCTGCAGCAGGAGAAGCAAGGCTCGGAACGCTTCATCCTCTCCAAGGAACAGCAGGCCGCGCTGGAGCAGTTCCGCAAACAGGAGGTCGAGACGCGCAAACAACTCAAGAACGTCCGCAAGAATCTCAACCGCGACATCGAGCGTCTCGGGCTCAGGCTTAAACTCGTCAACATCGCGCTCGTGCCGCTGATGGTGATTGTCTTCGGCGTGTGGCGCGGCGCGAGGAGAAAAATTAATAGTTAATAATGAAGAGTTAATAGTTTCAAAGCCTCAGCTATTAACTCTTAACTATTAACTCTTAACTCAAAAGGAGAAAGACTCATTATGACTACGAAAAAACTGATTACACTCGCGGCCGCGGCCGCTGTCTTGGGCGGGCTTGCCGTTGTAAGCTCGAACAGTAAGAAACTGAAAACGCCGTCCCTGACCGGGAAGCCCGTTTTGAAAACGCTCGACCTCAGCGAGATTCTGCGCATCGAGGTTTCGGACAACGGAGAGAAAACGCTGGCGTTGGAAAGCACGGGCGAAGGCTGGGTCATGAAGTCGCTCTACGACTATCCTGCCGACATCGTCAAAATCCGCGAGAACCTGCTTGCGTTGAGCGATTTGAAAATCGGGCAGGTCGCCACGGGCAAGAAGCTCGACCACGCGCTGGTCGTGGACCTTCAGGGCGCGTCGGGGAAATCGCTGGCGACCCTTCGCCTCGGCGAGAAATATATGCGCGAGGCGACCGGGCAGATGGCGATGTACGGCGGCGGCGCATACCCCAGCGGGCGTTACGTCGCCACGGAGGGCGACACCGTCTATCTCGTCACGGAAACGCTCGACGCGTTCGACGGCGACCCCAAGAGCTGGACGGAGACGCAGATCGCGTCTGTCCCAAGGACAGGGATTGTCACCGCCGAATACACGGTCGACGGAGAGACGCTAAAGATGGAAAATAAAGATGGCGTATGGACGCTGGAGGGGTTGGGCGAGAACGAAGAGCTCGACACTTTCAAACTGCACAGCGTGAATTCTACGCTGGGGAATATCAACTTCAACACCATCGCCGACCCCGCGCTCACCGAAGAGCAGACCGGCATGACCACCGGGGTTGTCTTCAAAGTGACGCTCGCGAGCGGCGAGGCCTACACCGCCAAAATCGGTGCCGCCGCCGGCGCGGACCGCTACTTCAACCTCAGCGCGTCATTCACGCCTACGGGGACGGACGAAGCCGCAGACGCACAAGCGACCGAACGGATCAACGCGTTCAACGCCAAGTCCGGCAAGTGGACCTATCTTATCCCCGCCTACAGCGCCGACAACATGACCAAACGCCGCGCCGACGTAGTGAAAGCAAAGGAAGAAGAGCCCGTATCCAGCGAGTAACGCTGGAGGGCGAGCTTCGGCACTCCGTACCTCCCCGCGGGCTGAAAGGAGGGCCTCTGGAATGCGGCGGATCGCCATCGTGCGAGGACGACTGTATCCCCTATGTCTGTGCGTGGGGCGAGCCCCATGCATGAAAGCGGCGGCAAGCCGCCGCACTCCAGAGGTCACGCGGCAGTCCCCCTTGCGCGCGGCGGGCAGATGGTTAGGCTGATTCTCAAATAATCTGCGTCCTCATTGTAGAGACCGTCCTGCAATTGCAACGACTCCATTAAAGAATTGGCGAGCGCGTGATTCGGGGTCGCGCGTAAAACCTGTCGCGACTGCAATTCGATCGTTTACTTGTCCTGCATCTGCCGATCGAGTTGGAGAACGTGATGCATGACATCCGGATAATCAGGGCGTAACCTCGCGGCGCGGAGAAACGCCTCGCGCGCCTGGGGGAAGAACGGCTGACCTTTCGCTTGGAACAACCTTCCGCGCGTGACGAGGATATTGTAGTCGTCAGCAGTCCCCACGATTTTCTCCATACGGGGCAGGATGACGTTTTCCACTTCGTCGAACTTGCCCTGATCCATTGTTGCGTACGCCAAGATCATGAGCGACCTCATCTTCGACGTGCGATCCTCCGATTGCACTTTCAGCCACACTTCCGCCCGCGAAGGCCAGACGTCCGACGTCTTCCCGCGCTGGCGTAGGCCGTAGCCGTGTCCGCCATCCGGGAAAAAGTGCATCTCGACAGGAACGCCCACCTCCAGTAGCGCGGGGTGATACGCAAGGCTGCTCTCCACGTAAGAGATATCGTCTTGCGATTGGACCAAGAATGTCGGGGGGGTATCGATGGTCACAGGTAGGCCTTCCGCCATGCTGCGGTTGGGTCCGGACAAGTATGCGGGGTAAAGGATCAGTGCGAAATCAGGGCGGCACGGGAACCTATCCGCCATGTCTACGGGATTGTAGAAACGCTTCTCGAAATTGGTACAGACCCGTACGGCAAGGTGTCCCCCTGCCGAGAAACCCATGATGCCGACCTTTGTCGGATTCACGTTGAACTCCTCCGCGCGCGAGCGGATGAGCCCCATCGCGCGTTGTACGTCGCAGAATGCGCCGTCCCGGTTGTTGGGGACACGGTATTTCAGCACAAACGCGGTCACGTCCTGCTTGTTCAGCCACTCCGCGACCTCCGTACCCTCGTGGTTCCACGCGAGGATGGAATACGCCCCCCCCGGGCAGACCAATACCGCCGGAGTGGGGACCCCCTTGTTCTCCGCTGGGAAAACGGTGAGTGTCGGGACGTTGACATTCGTCAGACGGATGATGTCGTCCTCCGACGGGTTCACCTTCTCCGGCGCGTCGCTCGTCTTCAACGGGATGTTCCCCTCCGGCCACACTGGGACGACCTGCTCCGCACACGCGAACGACGCGGCAGCAACACCCCCTGCCGCAATAACCCAACCCAACCCATTCTTTTTCATACGCTCTCCTTATGCTTTTGTGCCAACAGAACCAGCGTATTTCCCGACAAGGGTTGCCAGAGCAGGTTCGTCATCTTATAGAGGTAATAACGCGACCCGTTCATCATCCCGACGGGGCACGTGGACGGCAGGATGGACCACGTCTCACGGTGGCAGACGGCCAGGTCGTTTTGCGCAAGCCAGCGCAAATAACTGCGCATCGAATGATCCGTCTCGTTGACCGTCGCAAACCGTCGCGTATAATCCAACCCCATGACAAGCTCAAGGCATCTACGGATAAACTTTGAGAGGCGGTTGACCGGGGATGATCCGTTGGGTTCGATGATGAAGAGATACCCCCCCGGTTTGAGCCACGTGGCGATGTTGCGGAGCGTGGCGCGGGGGTCGGGGAAATGGTGGAGCGTCATGGGGCAAAGGGCGAGGTCAAACGACTCCGGCGCGAACAGCCCGGCATCCTCAAGGTCCCCCACGATGGAACGGTAATGCGCCAGCGGGTGACGCTCATTCCACGCAATCATGGCGGGCGCGATATCCACGCCCGTGGTTTCCCAGACGGCGCGGCCATCCAAATACCGGATGAAGTTCCGGCAGAACGCCCCCGTCCCGCACCCCGCTTCAAGGACGTGGTGCGTTCCCGTGAGCAACGGTTGCATCGTGCGTTCCATCCATGCCTCAAGGGTGCGGAAAAACGATTCGTCATGCAGGTCATACGCATCTGCACGTTCAGTATTGAAGAGAAGCAACTCTTGCTCTTTGTCTTGTGCTTTTCGGCTCATCGTGTCTCCGGAACGTAAGGTCAAAAATCGGCTTGGGGAAATTTGGCGTGATCCCAGATTTTGAAATCCGCCATCGCGATTGAAGCGGCAGGATCGAAATATTTTTTTTCATGGAGCATACACTGGGTCTTTTTCCCCACAGCTTCTTGGACATTCGCAACGCCCCTGGAACCAGCGGAGACAATCACTTTCCCGTCAACCGCCAAAAGGAATGTCTTGCCCTGTGCTTCAGGAAACTCGAAGCCATCACGTTTCCAGACGACGGCGTAATGATGCCATCCGTCAGGGGTATCCCCCAACACCCCTGTTTCCGCAACCGATGCGACCGCGCCGGCCGTGTGCGTTGCAATACTGGCACTCCCGTATAAACTGCCTCCCAACCCTCCCCCCCCACTGCCGTTATTCGAGGAGAACCCAAAGAAAAAGTGGTTGCGATAATTCAACTCTTGGCACTCAATATTGAAAAACAGCGGCTGTTTGTATCCACCGTTAAATCTTTTGTGAGGGTTGGCGATTTTCGCCCAGAACTCGACGGTGCCTTCGGGCATCGGGTACGGCGCAAACGGCAGATGGATAATGACCTGCGTGTCTTCCGAATCGAGCAGCATGGCGTTGCTCCCCTCCCGCCCCTCGATGATGCGGACGTTCCTCGCCTCCAGACGCGCGTCGAACAAGCCAAGGTCCTCGCTGTCCGAATCCAGCAGGGCATGGAGCAGCAGGCCCGGCTCGTTCATCACCCGCCCCCCCCCGCGCTGCGTCGAGAACTGCACCGACTTGAGCTGCGCAAAGTCCAAGCGCACGTCGTTGAAAATCGTCTTGATTTCCAGCGACGCGTTTTCGAGTTTCCCCGACAACACATCCTTGTTATGGAACCGCACCTTGGCCCCCTCCTTGGTGAAGTCGAGTGCGGCGACGAGCGCCAGCGGGATGTCGTGTTTCCCGAACGTCGTGACGAGCGTCAGCGTTGTGAGCTTCGGGACCCCTTGCAGTTGAGAGCCGTCGGTCAGGGTCGCCCTGACGTTCACGTCAGGGTATCCGGTTGGTTTGGGGACCTGCCCGAAGCAATATGCCGCAACTGCGAGTGATGCCACAAACAACATGATTTTTCTCAATTTAGCCTCCTGTCTCAAATCCGATTATTTAATAGTAACAGATGGACACATGTATGTCCACAGATGAAGCCCCGCTTTTTTTCAGTTCGTTTTTCGGCGGCGAAGAACGTCTGGTTTTCGCAACTGCTGCGTCTGGCAAACAATAGAAAAAACGCTCGACTCTTTTTCGCTTGTGCTCACATCTCGTGCAGAACCTGATGGGAGCGCCGATTGTCGCGACGAAACCGGATTTCATGCGTGTTGCTGTATCGGCAAATTCGCCTGTATTCTTCCCGGACTGCCCTGTTTCGACCGCTTTCGATTGCACTCGACTGCCATCGAAACTTTAGAACTCTCGAACGTTAGAACTTCCCCCTTGCGCTCGTCCCCACATCTGTTGCATAATAAACACCATGAAACTTCTGATTGCTAGTTGTTGTTGTGTTGCGGCATCGGCGTTTGCGGAGCCGCGTGTGAACATGGTGTCGTCCCCGGCGGCGAACAATTTCGGGTTCTCGCCGTTGCCGCGCCCGGTGGATAATGACGACGCGACGGGCGCGTCCCTCTCGCTCGTCGAGGGGACGCGCGACGGTAACGGCGCGTCGCTCGACGTGTTGACGGACGGGCGAATCCCGAAGTCGGACGATGACCCGCGCTCGTGTTTCTTCTTCGCGCCGAATACGGACGGGGGGCGGGTGCTGATGGACCTGGGTTCACCGCGTCGCATCACGCAGGTCAACACCTACTCGTGGCACAACAGCGAGCGCAGCCCGCAGGTCTATGACCTCTATGCCTCGGACGGGACTGCCGCTAAGTTCGAGACGAATCCCAAGCGCCCGCAGGACCCCCAAGCGTGCGGCTGGCGGTTGATCGCGCGTGTGGACACCCGCACGAAGAACACCTCGAACGGTCAGCAGATCGTCTCCGTCACGGACACGCGCGGCGAGCTCGGTAACTTCCGTTACCTGCTCTTCGACATCCGCCGCACCACGTCCGGCAAGACGCCGTTCGACAACACGTTCTACTGCGAGTTCGACGTGGTGAGCAAGGCATCGCCACCGCCGTCGTACGACGAGACGGTGTTGCGCGAGCAGCGCCTGCGCGAGCTGGATGTGCCGAAGCAGTCCATGCGTTTCATCGTGGACTACACCTCCGCGCCGCAACTGGAAAAGTGGGTCACCAACGATCTGCTGTCCGTCTGCGAGTCGTGGTACCCCAAGCTCCGCACGATGCTCGCGAGCCCGGGGCACACGCCCGCGAGCCTTGTCACGTTCCGCCTCCGCACGGACATGGACGGGCCCGCGTCGGCCGGTGGGGGGGTCATCAACCTCAACGCGAAGTGGGTGACGGACGTCCCAAAGGAGGCGGTCGGCGCGTCGGTGCACGAGATGGTGCATATCGTGCAGGCCTACGGCAAGGGCAACACGCCCGGGTGGTTGGTCGAGGGCATCGCGGACTACATCCGCTGGTTTTTGTTCGAGCCGGAGAGCCGCGGCGCGGAGATCACGTCGCGCAACATCGGCAGCGCGCGTTACGACGGGAGCTACCGCGTCTCCGCCAACTTCCTCGACTGGGCCGTCCGTACCTACGGCCGCGACGGCAAGTTCTTGCTCGCGCTCAACGCCACCCTGCGCGAAGGCACCTACACGGACGACTTCTGGAAAGCGAAGACAGGCAAGACCCTGACCGAGCTCAATGACCTGTGGCTCGCGGATTGCCGCAAACGTATCGAGGCGAAATAAAAGGAAAGATTTTTTTAGATTTGCGCAGATTTAGACAAAAGATAAGAATCTGCGAAAATCCTGCGTCATCTGCGTGCTGAAAAAAAAGGAGAATCATGAACGCAAAAATCATCTTCGCATATTTGGTCATTTCCCTCGCGGCCGCCGCGCGGTGCGCGACGCACGCGGAAATCCGCGCGGAGCAGCTCCGCCAGGCGGACGGCGTGCACCGCAAAGTCTCGCGCCCCGATCCGGTCTACGGCTGCCGTGAGCTCTTCACCGCCATGCTCGCGTATGCCGAGGCCAACACGAACCTCACGCGCATCGCCGACATCCTCGCCCTCGCCGAGGCCATGCAGGACACCGACCCCGCGAGCAAGGGCTACGGCAACTTCCCCTGGTACTCGCGCGACACCGAGGTCACCGACTTCAACGCCGTGGACTTCTGCATGCAGCACGCCGCGCTGCTCTGGATGTTCCACCGCGAAAAACTCCCCCCCCCCGTGCGCGAGCGTTTCCGCGCCGTGCTGGCCTACGGCCTGCGCGGGCTCCTCAACCCCCGCCCGCGCCCCACCTACACCAACATCGCCATCCTCAACGCCTCCGACCTCATCCTCCTCGGGGGGGCCCTGGGCGACGCGGACGCCGTCGCGGAGGGCGAGCGGCGCCTCACCGCGTTCATCCGCGCCGTCTACGACGACGGCGTGCACGAGTTCGTCAGCCCCACCTACTACGCCGTCAACGTCGAGTGCCTCATGCTGCTGGAGGGGGCCTGCCCCGTCCCGCGCATCCGCGACACGGCCGACGCGCTCCTGCGCTACTTCTGGACGGACATCGCGCTGAACTACTACGCCCCCTCCCAGCGCCTCGGGGGGGCCCACAGCCGCACCTACGACTACGTCTTCGGCTTCGGAGGCCTCGACCACCTGCTGATCGACGCCGGCTGGC
>Ga0099364_10010726_pt1 | contig 11310 bp, 7 predicted proteins | sample TergutTh196P3_FD_73070 | JGI IMG/M metagenome (GOLD analysis project Ga0099364, IMG submission 73070) | Microcerotermes parvus P3 segment gut microbial communities from Pointe-Noire, Republic of the Congo - Th196 P3 | ecosystem: Host-associated > Arthropoda: Insects > Digestive system > Gut ...
ACGAGCCGACGCTGAGTCTGACGCTGGTAACCTGCCAACTCCGGCTCGGTATGAACGACGACGCCAAGGAAACGCTCGAACGCTTCCTCAAACGCTTTCCGAAACCGGAGATTCTCCTCGGCGGCAACGAACCGTGGACGCCGCAAAACGTTGACGAACTGCTCGACCGGCTGCGTAGGACTCAGGGAGCGCCGCGTCCGCTGTCCGATTGGATCGAACGGACCGGCTGGTTGCTCGGCTTCGGAACGCCGACGCAGAATCTCTCAATGTCAACCGAAAAGCCGTTGCTTGAATTGCTCTGGCAGGTTCCAACACTCGGACGCGCCGACAGTTTGTCCGAAGCCCGGGCGCTCCAAACGCATATTCGGCGAGGCAACGACGTTTATCTTCCCGCCGGGCAACCGCTCGTTGTTGATAACCGCCTGATTTTGCGGGGAATGTACGAAACGACGGCCATCGACATTCGGACCGGCAAACGGCTCTGGCGGAGTGCCGATGCCGATTACCGATTGCCATCGAACGTTGCTTCGTCGTTTCGGAATTTTCATTTTTACGGCGGATACGCACCGTCGTCACGATTTTCTCTGCGTATCCTTTTTTGGCACGACAGAATTTCTCACGGGATGAGCAGTGACGGCAAACGCCTCTTCACCGTGGAAGGACTCGAATTGATGCCCTACGGTCAAAACACCGCTTGGGGCGGTTGGGGCGGCGGTCCGCGTATCGAAGACCCGCGGGCACGGCCCGGTAACACCATCGTTGCACGCGATGCGCAAACCGGTCAGGTCCAATGGCGTGCCGGAAAGTATCCGCTCGTCCAAAAACTCCTCGACGAATTGGCCAAGGAAATCGATACCAAAAGCAGGCAACAACCGAAGAGCGACGAAGAATCCGCCAAGGATACCGTTACCGAATCGACGGACGACGTTACCGAAGACGAACGCTTTCTCGGCGAAACTTGGTTTCTCGGTCCGCCGTTGCCGCTCTTTGGACGCTTGAATGTCATCGGGGAGAACGCCGGGATTCTGCGGCTGCTCGTCCTCGATGCCCGGACCGGCAAATTGATCCGTCAACAGCCGTTGCTCCAGCCGTCGGTTCCCTTTGAAACCGATTATCTGAGACGCTATTACGGTCTGACGCCTTCCGCTGCGAGCGGAATCCTGTACTGTCCGACCGGCCTCGGAATGGTTGCCGCCCTTGATGCAACGACCGCCGCACCGCTCTGGTGTTTCAGTTACCTCCCGCCACCCAAAGACGATGACCCGAATGAACGGAACATCCACCGGAACTTTCGGTTTTCTTACGGAGCCTCCGGAACAAACGACGAGTTCCAACGGATGTTCGCCCAAACCGGTTGGCAGTTCCCCAGTTTGATGATCGAAGGCAATCGACTCCTCGTTGCACCGCCGGACGTTCCCGCCCTGTATTGTCTCGATGCCGCGACCGGCAAACTGCTCTGGCAGAAAGAGAACCTGAAACGTCCCGATACGCTGTACGTCGCTTGCATCCGAGACGGCAAGGTTTATATCGTTACGCCGATTTCGATGCTCGCTCTGTCGCTGGAAACCGGCGATCCGGTTTGGCGTTACACTCTGGCGAGCGTTCAACAGCCAACGAGTACGGGACGACCGCCGCTCAGCACTCGCCGACTTCCCACGGCGGAGCAAGCCGAAGTTGCACCCAATTTGCCGCCCAATCTCGTGTTTCCGTCGGGTATCACTCCGAGCGGTTTGGGCGTTCTCAATGATCCGCAGTATTTCCTGCCGCTGTCCGACGGCAGCGTCGCCGTCATTGATTTGGACAAAGGAACTTTCGAGACACTTGCTCCGGCTACAACTCGCGACGATGCGTCGCTCGGCAACTTGGTCGGTATTCACGGACGCTTGTTTTCGCAGTCGCCGCTCCGAATTGACTGCTTCGACCAGTTCGAACCGTTGCGAAAAAAGACGGAAGCCGCCTTAGTTGACAATCCGAACGATGCGGTCGCTCTGATGCAACTTGGTCGTATCCGCCGTGCCGAGGGAAACATCGCGGAAGCGATTGCCCTGTTTCGCCGTTCGCTCGGACAACAGAAATCCGATCAGACGGCGATTCTGCTCCGTGATACCCTGCTCCACGCGATCCGCACCGACTACGCTACGTGGAATTCCGCCGCCGCCGAGTTGGAATCGCTCGCCGGAGTTCCCGAAGAACTCGCCGAAACGCTACTCGTTCTCGCCGAAGGAGCCGCAAAAACCGGAAAGAGCACCGAATTCGTCGATGCCCTGAAAAAATCCTTTCAACTCGAAACCGCTCGAACAATCCGAATTCCGCTCGGAGACGGCGTTGAAGCCCAACTCAATCGAGCCTTGGGAACGCTCGTCGAACAACATTTGCGCAACACGGCGCAATCACCGCTCGCCGATTCGCTGAATCAAGTCGCGGAGGAACTCTTTGGTCGTTTGACGGCGATGGATGCCGCAAACACGGCGAACCGTTTTCAGCCGCCGTGGTGGGAAACGAGCGGTGCTCTGACGCTTTCGCCGGAACTTCGGGGACTGCAACTTTTTATGGAGTATTTCCGTACCCAGCCCATTGCCGCCAAGGCACGGGATTCCTTATTGAGTTTGTACGAAAAGAACGAGCGCTTTGCCGCCGTGGAATCGATGCTCAATCCGCCGGTTCAATGGTTCCCTCTCGGCTTGGACCTTCCGAGCGAGTCGTCGATGCCGGAATCGCTTTCCGTTGCGGAAACACGTCGCTTGGCCAAACTGTCGGAATCGCAAGGCAACGCCGCCAGCGCTTTTTATTATTATCGGCAACTGGAACTCTTCCACGCCGACGAACGGGCCGGAACGCATTCCGGTAAGGAACTTTACGAACAGGCATTGAGCCGTCCGTTATTGAAACAGTATTACGACCGGGAACAATCCGCGAAAAGTTGGCCGGGTGGTGCCGTCGATTTTCCCGAAGGCGACCAACTCTCCGACTCCAATTTGCCCCCCTTGCCGGGTATGCCAGGTACGCCGGGAATCAGCAGAGAACGTCTGGCGAATCTGTTGCGGACCGTCCAGCAGCGTGACCGCCATACGATGGCTCAGGTTTCCGTAGCGATGCACGGTTCGTTCGAACCGTTCCATTCGCCGTACACTTATTCGGTGGAAACGACCCTCAACGACAGTTCGCTCGTCTGTTACGATCCACAGGGCAACGTCCGTTGGCGCTGCGACCTGTCTTCCGTGATGCCGGACATTCAGGACAACGCCATCTTTCCCGACTACCATAGCAGAGGACTCGGCGTTCAGCAGATGTTCCTGAAGGGATGCAACCATTACCTGCTGTTCGCCCGCCGGAACACGCTGATTGCTCTCGATACATTCCGTGCAAGCGAAACCGGTTCGCCGACGATTCTTTGGACGAAAACGCTTTCGACACCGCTCTTTGCCAAGCAGACGTTCAGTGCCGTGAGACTCTACGAATTGAATCCGCACCAGGTTTATGTGCCGTGGGGAATCCAACAGGACGGCGTGTCGCTCGGCGACTCCGTGCATCCGTTGCCGAACGTCGTTTGTTATCGGGATGCCGAAACGATTTACGGTGTCGATCCGACAACCGGCGAAACGCTGTGGACGCGGGACGTTCCGTCGATCCGCAGCACGATACTTTCCGACCGTGAGCATCTTTTCCTGTTTTCGGACGAACTGAGCCAAGTGCTGGCGATTGATCCGGCAAGCGGTAAGGAATTGGCTCGCGGAATTGCGCCATCGGGTGCGTTCTTTACCTTTGAAACGAATCTTATTTTTGCACAACAAACGAATAACCGATTCCGGTTATTCGTTTGCGATTTACGTGACGTTTTCAAATCGCAGCGTGAACGGGCATTGCTCGTTTCGCCGGACTTGTCGGAAGGCGCGGCTCTTCCAACGATTGCAACGCACACAATACGTGACAATTTGGTTGGCGACACAATTTTGCGTTTTGCCGGTCATCAACGGTTTTTGGCGACGCTGACGCAGCAGTCGGCGATTTTGCACATTTACGATCTCAAGGATAAAGCGGACTATTTCGGCGAACGGCAGGGCGGTACGGGAGCGAGTAACGGTGTTAAACTGCCGATCCAGCGTCAGGAACCGCGCCGTGACCCTTGGGACCTCGATGTCGAACTGATCGACGGCAATCCGCTGGTCTTGTTCATTGAAACTCCGAACGTCGACAACAATGCGAAACCCGAAACCGAGGACGGAGTGCGTTTTCAGCGTTCACGGCAACCGCTCAACGGCGTTCAGACGCGTTCGGTCGGACTGGGAACAATGATGCTCTATGACAGGGACGGCAAGCAACTTTGGGACGAACCGGCGAAGATCGAAAATTGGTATCGGCTGACACAAACGCCCGGCGAACTGCCGGTAATTTTGTTCGGTGTATCTATTACCGACCATTTCCGGCGAAGCGGTCAGACGCAGTTTTTGGTCGGGTTATGTGGAATCGACAAGAGGACCGGCAAGACGCGGTTTAGCAAACGGATTCCGCAGCCTGCCAATCAACAAAATTCCCTGTTGCAAGGGTTCCGTGTAACTGCCGATCTTGAACGTTACGAAATGTCGTTCGTTGTTCCGCTTCAAACGCTGACGATCCAGTTCACGGACAAAGAGCCGCCGCCCCTTCCACCACCTCCGCCGCCGAAACAAGAAGTCAAACCGTTCAACATCCTAGACCTCTGGCCCTTCGCTTAGAAGGAGGGAGCGAGCAGGGAACAGGGGGCAGGAATCCCTATTCCCTGCTCCCGCTCCCTGTTCCCTGCTTCCTGTTCCCTCCCTCCTAACATTATGACAGCTTTTCCCCAAGACATTGAAGGGGCGTACCGTTTGATCGGTACGGAATTGATCGCAATGGAAGAACTGACACGCTTGGAACTTTCCAGTGTCGATCCCTTCGTCGATGAAGTCGTTCGCTACAGTTTCCGTTTCGGCGGCAAACGGTTGCGGCCGGCGTTGCTTTTTCTCGTCGGCAAAACGCTGGGACAATTAAACGAACAGCATCTCCACGCGGCGGCGGCGATTGAACTGGTCCATACGGCAACGCTGATTCACGATGACATCCTTGACGGCGCCGCTGTGCGGCGGCATTTGGCAACGATGAACGTCCGTTGGAACGCTCAGGTCGGCGTGCTGGCTGGCGACCTGCTCTTGACGCGGGCAATGGACTTGATGACCCGGCTCGACGATATGAAAGGGTTGCGGATGCTGACGGAAGCCTGCAAAAAAACCTGCGAAGGGGAACTGCGGCAGATTGGAACAGCCGGACGCTTCGAAATGTCACGCGACGATTATTTCGAAATGATTGCCGGAAAAACGGCACCGCTCCTTGCGTGCAGTGCTCAGATGGGAGCGTTTTTCGCCGGTGCGGACGACGACACCGTGGAGCGATTCCATCAGTTTGGCCAGCAACTCGGCTTGGCGTTCCAGATTGTCGATGACGTTCTCGATCTCGTCGGCGAAACGACGACAGTCGGCAAAACGCTCCGCACCGACCTAGAGAACCGCAAGCCGACGCTGCCGCTGATCCTGTATCTACAGGATGCCGACGCAAAAGCCCGTGGTAAAATGTTATCGATGATCGACGAGAAAAATTTCAACGGTGTCGTTGCCGTATTGGATGCGAGCGGAACCATTGATGCCGCACGGCACACGGCGGAAACTCTGATGGAACAAGCAATTGGCGATGTCCACTCCTTCGGCACCGGCGAAACGGTCGAAGCCCTCACCGCCCTAGCAAGGTTCATCGTTAAACGTAACGATTGAGGAATGGACGAGTGAAAAAAACGCAAGCGATTGGTGTTGCGTGTTTTATATTTCTCTTTCACTCTCTCGCTCTTTCACTCTCTCACTTCTTGAAGGGCATTGACGGCGAGGATTCCGCTTCGGACGGCTCCTTCCATCGTTGCGGGCCAATCGGTGGCGGTCCAGTCTCCGGCCAATGCAAGGTTTGCAATCGGTGTCGCCTGAACTGGCCGGGCCGTGTAAACCTGTGGATTCGGCGAAAACACCGCGTTGAAAACCGTCGTCGTCCGTCCGTAACGCAATGTATTCGGTTGACGGAAGGTTTCCGGGAACGTCGCTTCGAGTTGCCGAACAACGCGATCCAGTAGAACGGCGCTTCCCTTGGAAGTCAATTCAATGTCCGACAACAAGCGATGGGAAGCGCTAATGACTGCCGTGTGATATACGCCTTTGTCATCGGATTCCCGGCGTGGACAAAACAGAAACTGCGCCGGACCGCCGATCAAAGCCGCCTGCCGCCAATTCGCGGGAAGAACTTCACGGTCGAACCAACAATGTACCGTCGTGATCGCTCCCGGCTCGAATCGGCCCAAATCGAGTTGCTCCGCAAGATGCTCAAAGCCGGATTCCTCGAACAATCGCCAAACGCCAAACGATGGAATCGCCAAAACATAGCGGTCAAACGAATACTCCGTTCCGTCGGCCAGCGTTAGAGAATCAATCTTTGGGCCGTCGTCCGGTGAGTCGGTCCATTGGAACTGCGCAACCCTCGAAAGAAAATGAATCCGAACGCCAAGACTTTTCAAGTGCTCCGTTGCCGCTTCGTGGTAAATTGACCGAAGCGGTTGCGTCGGAACGTGGAGCGTCATTGCATCGCGTCCGGAGAGAAAACCGTCTCGAACGACTTTCTGCGCTGCGGAAAAACTGACGTTCGCGACCGTTTCGCTCAGCGTACTTAAAATGAGCGGTGTCCAAAACCGTTCGATGGATGCCTCCGAAGCGTGTTGCGCTGTAAGCCAATCGGCGAAGGAAGCGTCGGTGCCACCTTGCCGGACTTTCGGCAGTTTCCGCAACAGCAGACCGGTTGCGAGGCGGTCCTTAAAGGTCAGGAACGGCAATTTGAGAAAGGCTGGCACTAACTGCCAGCGGAGCGGAAAGAACGGCGACGCGGTCATCGTCCAGCGTTTGTCTTCCGTTGACGCAAAGGGAATATCGCTTTGACTTTCGAAGAATCGGTCCAATCCGAGTCGTTGGCTCAGTGCGAGCGATTCCGTGCAACAGCCGAGGATGACGTGCTGACCGTTATCGATCCATTGGCCGGTATTCGGATCGAACATTGATGTTACACGACCGCCGAGGGTTCGCGACCATTCGAACAAGTCGACATCGCAACCTCTGCGCTTCGCGGCTTCTGCGGCGGCGATTCCTGCAACGCCGCCGCCGATTACCGCAAAACGTAACGGTACCGACAATTCGCTTGCCTGAAAAGAACTCTGCACGATTCGATTCCATCGTTAGGACTACTCCCTTATCTTACAGCATTCGCCGGAAAAAAACAGGGGCGAATTTTTCAACTCACCCGCCCTGATGCGCCAGGGCGTTGTGGCACAGAGTTTTCCGGTGGTGCGTCAAGTGGCGGACGCGACCTCGGCGTCGTGCCATCGTTACGCAGGTTCGACGGACTTTCGTCGTCCTCTGCGTCCCGCAGACGCTGCTGGTCCCTCTGCTCCCGGTTTTGATGCGTGTCTTGGATCCGCGTGGAAGCTTGCTTTTCGTCGGCCAACGATTTCGCAATGCCTTCGGGATCCAACGGCTTGGTTACGTTGCAGATGTCCGCAGCGCAGGCACAGGGATTCCGATTGCAAAACTTGCACGAAAAGGCGTAGGAAATCTGTCCGGCATATGGCGGTTTCGCACAGTCACACGGGTCTTTGACGCACCGTTCACAGGACCAGCGGAAGGTAAACGGTCTCGCGTATCCGGTGAAAATCGAAGGATTCCAATGCGGTCTGTAATACGGTGCCGGATTGTAATAGACCGGAAACTTTCTGGCACCGTTATTGAAAAAGTCAGTAACCGGTCGCGGAAGAACGGCTCCGAAGACTGGCTCATGGTAAGGATTGAACTCGCCGAGCGGTCCGTGTCCGTCGTCAGCGTGTTCGCAAGGATCGCTCCGATGTTCCCGGCAGGCATCGCAGGTTCCGCACGGCTCGTCACCGCCGGAAAGGTCGCAGAAATTACACATAAACATACTGCGCGGTTGCACGCAGTGTCGGCAAAGCGTTTGTTCGCAAGGGAAGCCCGCCTTGCACAGTCCGCATTCCCGACACGGTGTTTTCGGCGAATCTTCGCAGAGCGGACATTTTTTCGCCGTTGCCGGTAGACCGTCTACGTCGTTGACAACCGGCGGCGGCGGACAACATTGGTCTTGCCATTGTTTTCCCCAAGTGTTTTGCCAATCGGGCCGAACCTCGGCGTAGCGGTCAACAGGTCTGCGAGCAGGCGGGACGGGGGCGTACTGCGCATCGGCAGAGACGACAAGGAATCCGCTGAAAACCGCCAAGACGGCGATGGTCCGTCGAAGCCAAAATGTGTTCATTGTAAATCTCCCTCTATGTAAGGATGGTTGCTTTTCAACACGTAAAGATAGGTTATCAATTAGCGCCGTGTCGGTTTTACAGGAACGAATTTGTTGGATTCCATCTTAGCGCGATGTTGCAATCGTTAAAATGGGTAAAGTTGTCCGATAGTCTTTCTTCGGAATTTTCCCCAAAGCCGTCTTTTTCGTCTTGGTCGTTTTGTCTTTTTTTGTTAGGATGCTCACCATCTAAGAGAGGCCGGAATTTCAACGGACAACACGGAGTCCGAATCCTGAAACTCCGGACGCAAGTCACGAACTTATCACGGAGGGATTTTCGAGAATGAGCAACGAAAAGGAGATCAGAGTCCATGTTCGATGGATGGTGCGCCGCGATCTGCCGGAGGTCGTCGCCATTGAGCAGGCGTGTTTCGAGTTCCCTTGGTGCGAAGAGGATTTTATGGATTGCCTGCGCCAGCGAAACTGTATCGGAATGGTCGCTGAACACGAGGGACGCGTCGTCGGATTTATGATCTACGAAGTTCCCAAAAACCGCATTCATCTCTTGAACATTGCGACGGCTCCAGAGCATCGTCATTGCGGCGTTGCGAGCCAGATGGTCCGCAAACTGACGGGCAAACTCGCCAATCAGAAGCGTTCGCGAATTGTATTGGAGGTTCGTGAAACGAATCTTCCGGCTCTTCTTTTTTTCCGTTCCCTCGGTTTTCGGGCGACGGAGATTCTTCGCGGCTTCTACGAAGAGCGAAGCGAGGATGCCTATCTGATGCAATATCGCCTCTCGCCGGAGCAAACCCAACCGGAATACGTGCCAGTCAATCGAATCACCGCCCAAGTAGAGGCCTAGTACAAAGTCGCTCAATTGGTCTTCCAGTAAGAGAGGTTTTCTGATAGAATGGCGAACACTGCTTTTCGCTCATTTTACGGAGACCACTTTTAAGGAGATCGCTATGGCAACCGCCGCCCCCATCAAACTGGAAACACTCGAAAAAAATATTCTACGCAAAATCCTCAACGCACGAAATGCCACTGGAAACGATCTGAAAATAAGAACACAAATCGTACTCGCCGCCGCTGAAAATCTCACCAACATACAAATACAAAAACAATACGGAATCGAAGCACATCGCGTCGCCACTTGGCGCAACAGATTTCACGAACATCACGAATTCTGGAAACTCCTCGATCCCAACCTCCGACCAAAAATGAACGAAAAACTGATCCGCTCCTGGCTCGCCGACAAAGCCGGACGAGGAAGAAAACCAACCATCACGCCCGAACAAAAAGCCTTGATCATCGCTCTTGCTTGCGAGCCGCCATCGCAAAGCGGCTATCCCAACACCCACTGGAACGTCCGATTATTGGCACAGGAAATAATGAAACGCGGCATCGTCCATTACATCGCCTTCCAAACGGTGGCGTCTTTTTTAAAAGGCAGCCGACTTGAAACCGCACAAAAATGTCTGCTGGTTGAACGCCGACATCGACGATCAGGAAATTTTTGAACAGAAAGTCGGAAAGATTTGTGAAACGTATTTGAACGCCGAAGAAAATGAACAGAAAGGGATTCACACGATTTGCGTCGACGAAAAGACTGGAATTCAAGCGTTGGAACGCGATGCGCCGACGCAACCGATGAGGCCGGGTCAACCGGAGCGGGTGGAGTGTTTTTACACGCGTCATGGCACGACGTGTTTGTTCGGTAACTTGAACGTGGCGACGGGAGAAATCGTTGCGCCAATGTTACATGCGACACGAACGAGTGAACAATTTGCGGAGAACATTGACAGGATTGTTGCAACGGATTCGGAAGCAGAGTGGGTGTTTGTGTGCGATAATCTGAATACACATCAATCGGTGATGTTGGTGTTACTGATTTGTGTGTTGTGTGATCTTCCGCTTTTGGGTTTAGGCGTTCCTGGCAAGAGTGGGACATTAAAGTCACAGAAAACGCGTCGTGCGTTTTTGGAGGATGCGAGTCATCGTATTCGTTTCGTTTATACGCCGAAACATTGTTCGTGGTTGAATCAGATCGAGATTTGGTTCAGTGGTTTGAGTCGTCGAGTGTTACGTCGTGGGAATTTTCGTTCGGTGGAGGAATTGCAGGCAAAGATATTACACTACATTGCGTTTTACAATGCCTCCGCTCGCCCAATGAAATGGAAGTACGACGGAACACCGAAAACCAAACCCAGTAATGCAAAGCCTATTTAGGAGACTTTGTGCCAGAGATATTGCGCTCTTTCAGAGCGGAATTCCTCCCAAACTTTGAGTTCCCCCATCGTCTTGTGTGTGATTTGTTCTCGCTTGAAACCGCCGCTATTTTCGGCTACAATCCTTTCAAGTTATTCAAATCCACCATTCAAGAGGTTACGGATGAGAACCGTTGTCCTTTCTACGCTGGTGCTCTGTCTCACGTCAACAGTTTTTCCCTGCTGGAGCCAAGACAATCTCCTGAAAGACCCGTCCTTCGAAGTTCCGAAAGAAAAAGACCGATTTAAGCGGGTTTTCGAACATTGGGGCGGCTGGCTCCACGACGGCGACTGCGACTTTTATGTCGGTCAGGTTGCACACAGCGGCGAAACTTCCTCGCTGCTTCGAGGAACCGAGAGTTGCAAAATCCGTATCTCCCAAGACGTTGAAGTGGAACCGGGCCGCTATCGTGTGACGGCGTACATCCGCGGACTCGACATCGGTACGGGAGCGTGGAATATGAAAACGGAATTCGCGTTTTCCAGCGACAATGACCAGTATTTCCAACTCGGAAAAAACGGAACCTTCGGTTGGACGCAATTAACATACGTCGCCGATGTCAAGGAAAAAAGAAAGATATCGCCGTCGTTCGGTCTTATGGCACCGGGCTTTTTCTGGATCGATGACGTTCGGCTCGAAAAAGTCGGACAGGATGTGCCGCTGACACCGACACCGGTTATTGGTGAAGAAACCGCACCGCTC
>Ga0099364_10012762_pt1 | contig 11310 bp, 10 predicted proteins | sample TergutTh196P3_FD_73070 | JGI IMG/M metagenome (GOLD analysis project Ga0099364, IMG submission 73070) | Microcerotermes parvus P3 segment gut microbial communities from Pointe-Noire, Republic of the Congo - Th196 P3 | ecosystem: Host-associated > Arthropoda: Insects > Digestive system > Gut ...
ATATCGCCGAGCTTCGCCGCGTCGTCCATATGCGTCACGTCGAAACCGTCCATTGCGGCCTCCAGCGCGCGCCAGGGGTTGATCTCGGTGACTATGACTTTCGCGCCCAAGCCCTTCGCGCGCAAAGCGACGCCTTTGCCGCAGAACCCATATCCCGCAACGACCACGGTTTTGCCCGTCAGCATGATATTCGTGGTGTACATGATGGCGTCCCAGACAGACTGACCCGTGCCGTGAACGTTGTCGAAGAGGTGTTTGCAGTTAGCGTCGTTGACCGCGAACATCGGAAATTTGAGCGAACCTTTCTTCGCGCGCGCTCTCAGGCGATGTATCCCGGTGGTGGTTTCCTCGCAGCCGCCAAGTAAATTCGCGGCGTACTCCGAGCACTCCCCGTGCAGCAGGCTGACGAAATCGCCGCCGTCGTCGATGATGATGTCAGGTTTAATGGACAGAGTGCGCTTCAGATGCTCAAGATACTCATCCTCTGTCGCGTTATGCCACGCGTACACGCTGTAGCCCAGCGCGTCGAGTCCGGCGCATACATCGTCCTTCGTGGACAGCACGTTCGAGCCGGTGACCGCGACCTCCGCGCCTCCGGAGGTCAGCACGCGCACAAGGTATGCCGTCTTCGCCTCCAGATGCACCGAAACGGCGACCTTCAATCCCTTCAAGGGCAGATCGCGTTTGAACTCCTCCTCGATTTGCGACAACACCGGCATGAAATTCCTAACCCACTCGATTTTTTTGATACCCATACCTGCCAGTGACGGATCACGAATAATGCTCATTGATTTTCCCTCCCATGCTAATTATGATTTATGTACTGAAATACTATACATCGGCTTTCGGTTTTCCGCGTTCCTGAAATAGATTGACGCATAAACCGATAGTTACCAGCACGCCGCCGGTTAATATCCGCGAAGAGAACGCGCCCGCAATGACGGCGTCGATCAAAATGCCTGAAAACACCTGCCCGACAAATGTTAAAAGCGAGACGTAAAACGCCGAAATTTTTGGAACCGTGATATTGCCCAACAAAACGACGCACACGCCCAATATGCCTCCGAAATAAATATATATATCCGTCGAAAAGGCGAACCCCGCATGTATCGGTTCATTGCCGCCCATGATCATAAAAACCGGAATCGATACGGCAAGGCCGATAAGGTAATTGTAAAACGCGCTGACGCGAACGCTTGTTAAGCCGGACAATTTGGCGTTAACCGTGCGGGAGAAAACGATATTCACTCCGGCCGCGAAAGACACAAGAATGGCGGCCGTTTCAAAATTATCAGTCATCACCGCGATGCCGATGATAACGACGGCCAAGCCGAGATATTTACCTCGATTGAATGAATATTTTCGCATACCGAACAATCCGAACCGGTCAATCAAAAGCGCGGTGATATTTTGTCCGAGTAATCCCAGGGCAAGTATGGCGGACACGCTAATACGGCCGAAGGCGAAATTATTGAACACGGTGGTCAGCACGCCGATTGCCCCGCCAAGGTAAAAGAACCACGCGTGCCTCGCTGAAAAAGGATTTTCCCGCCTAAGCAGCGCCACAAGCGAGATAAGGATCAGTCCCGCGATGTGAATAATGACCGTGGCGGCGTATACTCCGTACAGTTCCGCGAGTCCGCCGTTTGAAGCCACCATCACGGAAACGAGTAACCCTGTCATCAACGAAAGAAAATAATACATGCCCGCGCCCCCTTGTGTAAGAATTATAACAAGGCGGCTGCGCGAAAGAAATGACATATGTCAATTGAATTGAGAACGTTACGCGCCGAACACCCTTTCGGCTATGATTGCGCCGTATTTTTCCATCTCGTCGCAGGCGATCTCCTTTGCGCCCGGAGTTATCGGCATCCAACTGCAAAACATGGGGAGATACCGCTTTGTCGGCGCGTATTTGTCGATCGCCGCGCGTACCTGCGCGCGTATATCTTCCTCGGTGGCGCCGGGGTAATCGATCACCGGCATGTCTATCCCGCCCCACAGGAATAGCTTTCCTCCCGTTTTTTCTACAATCGAGGGGATGTCGTTCTCGGGAGTGACGCCCTGCCAGACGTCGATTCCTATCTCGGGCATATCCTCGCAGATGTCCTCGGCGTAACTGTCGCAGTGCTGCATCGCGTAAACGCCCCGCGATTTGATATAACTGTAGAATCGCTTGTACAGCGGCTTTAATATCTCGCGCCAGACGCGCGGCGGCAGGAACAACTGGGTCTTCGCGCCCCAGTCGTCGAAATTGACGATAATATCGGGTTTGAGGTTGTCTATGCACAAGCCCGCGGCTTTGATCTTCCAGTCGGTATATGCCGAAAGCAGCTCGTACATATGGTCCGGCTCGCATATGTAATTCATAAGCGCGTCGCCCAAACCCATCAGCGCGTGCGAAAATTCAAACATCCCTCGCGGTGACTGCGCCATGACGATCTTGTTCTCTCGGTCGGCCGCTGCGGCAAGTTTCAGCGTATCTGTCCAGTCGAGGTTGTCGAGGTCGGGAAAATCGAAGAATTCCCGCCAGCGCGTTATATCTTTGACGACTTTCTTGTCCCCGGAGTGGTTCGGCGTCGGGCCGGGCTGGTCGTCCGCCCAGTCCCAGACGACGCCCCACGCGTCCGGGACGCCGACCCCGCCCTTGCCTGTGCGGCGATGCGCCAACGCGGTCGCGTCGAGCAGGTACGGCAAGCCCGTCCCTTCGGAAAGGTTGAAGCATTCCAATGGATTTCCTATCCAGCGCGGATCGTCGTTTCTCACATGTCTTAGGAAATTTTCTCTCGGCGTCGGCATCGTTATTCACCTCATAGCAATAATTGATTATCAGACATTCTAACCTATCCGGACGGTAATAAACAATATGACCTTCGACGAAATTCCGATGCGGCAATCGGAAATTGTCACGGCGGCGCGAAATTTTGAAAACGAACTATGTTTTTTTGCGCGGAATGGGTTATAATAAATTTCTTCAGGATGGTTTTAAACAACGATAAGCAATGCAACGCAAAAAACTTAGGGAGGGAAAGAAGAATTGAGAAAGAAGATTTTTGCAATGATCACCGTAACACTTGCGCTTGTCATGGCCCTCGGATCGTTCGCGTGCGGCGCCGAAGCCTCGGAGCCGGATCTCCATTTCACCTTCGCGCACCAATACCCCGCGGGGCACCACCACAATACCGACATCATCATGCCCTATATCGCGGCGCTGATGGAAGCGATCCCCCGCCTTACCATCGAACTCGTCCCGGCGGGCTCGATTTCCACCAACGCTACCGTGCATGACGACGTCAGGTACGGCGTTGTCGATATGATGTGGGCGACTATCGGCGGCGCGCCCGGGCGCTATCCGCTGACGGAGATACTGGAGCTGCCCAATCTCTTCAGGACGGCTGTCGAAGCGACCGAGGTAATAAGCCATATGCTGGAGACCTTCCAGCCGTTCCGCGATGAATACAGCCATCTGAAAATATTCAACTTCTACACCACTGAGGGCGGCGACGTCTACACTAACAAAGAAGTCCGCGTTCCGGCTGACCTCGACGGCCTCAGGATCAGGTCGCCCGGCGCGATGGGCGAGCGTTCGCTTGCAGCGGCGGGATCGGTAACCGTGTCAATGGGAATGCCCGACGTTTATGACAGCGTGGACCGCGGCGTCATTGACGGACTGGCGACCGGCCCCTCGGCCATCCCGACTTACAGCTTGTGGGAAGTCGTCGGTCATGCCACCAACGGTATCGGCCTGTACGTCACGCCCTTCTTCATGGCGTTCAGCAATAACGCTTGGGAAAGGCTCACCGCCGAAGAGCAGGCGATAGCCCTTTCCGTCGAACTCAACGGTATGCCGATATCCATTTACTCGGCGTATGTGTACGACGAGCTCGGCGTGAAAGCGCTCGAGCAGATGCGCGAATACGGCATGACGGTCAGCGACCTCACCCCTGAAGAGCAAGCGCAGTGGCGGGCCGCGACGAGCGAGGTTATCGAAAGTTACCTTGAAAGCCTTGCTTCAAGAAACATCCCTGGCCGGGAATTCTATAACCTGATTATCGAGTACAGAGACTCGATCAGGTAGTTATTCGAATTGTCAAGATAACAAATTCTGCGGCGGCTGCGTTTTCCGCGGCCGCCGCACTTTTAAGGGTGGCATCCGATGAGGAAAGTCGTTAAAAAAATCAACTTCTACTGCGCGCATGGAGGCGCGTTGTTGTTGTTCGCGCTGATGCTGCTGACGGTCGCGGACGTGTTTATGCGTTATGTTTTTAACAGCCCTATCCGGGGATCTTTCGAACTCACCGAAATGATGATACCCCTTATGGTGTTCCTGGGCTGCGCTCACACCCATGACAACGGCGACCATGTGGTCATCGACGTCATCTACGAGAAGCTGCCGAGGGCGCCTAAGTGGATAGTCTCTATAATCAGCCAGCTCATTTATCTGGCGGTAATGAGCCTCATGTGCTGGAGATATTATATACACAGCGGCAATCTCAGGGCGACCAACGCGTGGTCTTCGCAGCTTGAGATACCGCATTGGCCCATTTTACTTTTAGGGGCCGTCGCCACGCTCGGATACGTCGCGTCCCTTTTACTTGACATGGGCGCTATTATTTTCAAAAAAGAGGTGCTGGGCAATGACTCTCGTTGAAATCGGCGTGCTTGGTATCGTAGCGCTCTTCATCCTGCTTTTCCTCAGAGTTCCCGTGTCTATATCCATGATTGCGGTTTCCTTCGCGGGCATGTACGCGCTCTTTCCCGCCAGGGGCCTTACGGTGCCGCTGACCAGGCTTGCGATACAAGCTTTCGGCACCATGCAAACTTACAGCCTCAGCGTTATCCCGATGTTTGTCCTTATGGGTCTCGTGTTGTCCGAAGCCGATGTCGGAGCCGACCTGTTTGACGTCCTTCACGCCCTGTTGGGCAGGGTAAGAGGAGGGTTGGCTTATGCCACCCTGGGTACCTCCGCTGCGTTCGGCGCGGTTTGCGGCAGCGTGGTTGCGTCTGTATCCACTATGGTTTCGATAGCTGTTCCCGGAATGAAAAAGTATGGTTACGACGAGGCTTTCGCGACATCCGTCACCGCCGTCGGCTCGATCCTTGCCGTAATTATCCCCCCAAGTACCGCGCTGGTCGTTTACGGCGTCCTTACCGAGGAATCCGTCGGGCGCGTCCTGGTCGCCGGTTTTATACCGGGCCTGATTACAATGGCAATACTGATGCTCACCATACCTATAATATTGCTCCGGCAACCTCACCTGGCGCCCGTCGCGACGGAAAAGATTCCTTTTCCCTGGGCAAAACTGAAGTTTGTCTGGGCAATCCCCGTGATTTTCATCGTCTGTATCGGCGGTATTTACGCGGGCTTTTTCACGCCGACGGAAGCCGGTTCGATCGGGGCGTTTGTCTCACTCTTGTTCGCCGTATTCACGCGCAGGATCGATTTGAAAGGTTTTCGCAGGGTGCTCGTCGCGACGGTCAGAAGCAGCGCGATGGTCTATTTCATCTTCATCGGCGGCGCGATGTTCGGCGCGTTCCTCAGCATGACCACAATACCGACGGCGCTTGCCAGGTATATTAGCGGGCTGAATATCGCGCCGTTCTTTATCATCATGTTTATGCTGCTCGTCTATACCATAATGGGCTTTTTCATGGATAATATGACGACGCTGATAATCCTTACGCCGATTTTTTATCCGATAGCCGTTACCGAGCTCGGTTATAACGGGGTCTGGTTCGGCGTCATTTCGATCATGATGCTTATGAACGGCTTCATGACTCCCCCCGTCGGGATCGTCGTTCTGGTCGCTTCAGGCATCGCCAAAATACCGTCCGGTAAAGTGTTCAGAGTGTCGGTGCCTTTCGTGTTCGCGCTGATCATTTCCGTCATAGTGATCGCGCTGTTCCCTCAAATCGCCACTTTCCTGCCAAGCCTGATGTTCAGACGATGAACGGCGCGGACATTGGCATGATGAACATATGAAATCAAGGAGGAAAATCAAATGAACCCGAATATTCAGAAGCGTCGTTTTGCCGCGGCCGTCGCGGCCTTAAGCCTATTGCTGTCGCTGTTGTCCGCCGGAGCTTACGCCGCTCCGTCATCGTATCTTTCCGCGTATTTCGGCATTGAATTTGGCGGGGAGTCCGTCAGCGGCGGAGACTACGCTGAAGCGCTGCTGAAATTGCAGCCCGCGCACGGATTGAAGGAACTTGCCCTCGACAATCCCGAAGAAGCGCTCGGCGCTTTGGACGCTATAAAATACGCGGTTATCGGCGCGAATATGAACGAGCTTGCGATGGTTTATTCCGTGGAAAAGATCGACTCGGTATTGGCAGCGGCGGGCGCGGGGGGTATCGATCCCGCTTACGCGCCTTATGTCGCCTGCGCGCTCGATCTCGGCATGATAACGCCGGCCGTAGCCGCGACAGCGAATGGCGACGGCCCGGCGGGCGCTGATTTTATCGTTGGCCTGTTGATGGCGGCGGCGGATATCAACGGCGTCTCGCGCAATTATCTCGGTTACTCGAACGATCCCGATATTTACGCGAAATTCATCAACGCTTTCGAAGCCTTTGAACTGTTTGACGATCCCGTCCTGTCGGCCGTCGGCAGCGAAGCCGTCATGCGGCAGGTGACCACCGGCTACAATTTGAAATCCGATAAGCATGACGCGCGGTTTTTACCGGAGTTCACCCTGACTTACGGTCACAGCAACATCAAGCACGCCGCGCAGATATTGGGCCTTCTCCAAAGCGAGGGCGTCGTCGCCAGGGTCCAGTTCGAGCCGAAGGTTTCGATCTACCAGTATCTGCCCGAATGGGGCGAGCCCGGAGAACCCACTCCGACCTACGCGGTGAGAACAATCAATGACGACCTGATGCTCGCCTACGCGACCGAATATGATATGGTCCTGGAATTCGCCGATAGGGCGGATATGGAGAAACTTGACGGCCTGATCGTGAATTACGCCAAGAGAAACAGCGGCGAGGAGGGCAAGCCAATTTTGGCGGGCTCCTGGTGGCAGCCGCTCTATTACTCTCGCGCGGAGATGGACGGCGATTACTTCATGATCTACGACAACATCATCACAAACGGGAGTTTTTCGCTGCATCCCTTCTGCTTGGCCGAAGAAAGAGCCAATGTTCTGGAGAAGTTCCTGGCGATCGACCCCGATTTGGATATTGTCCAGTCTCCCATCTGGAGCAACGCCGCTTTTCACCGCTACCTGAACGGAATATCGGAATAGGAAGAACGAGGGGGATTTTCATGCAATACAGACAATTCGGCAATACGGGAATAGATATATCCGCTTTGGGTTTCGGCGCGATGCGCTTGCCGTTCATTTATAAGAACGATAAAACCCTTTACGATTACGAAGAGAGCGCGCGCATGATGCTTCGGGCATACGAATTAGGCGTGAACTATTTCGACACCGCGCCGGGTTACTGCGACAAAGAAAGCGAGATAATCGTCGGCCGCGCGCTGAAAAACATCCGCCGCAAGGTCTATATATCGACGAAATATTCCGTTAAAACCGATTCGGGCACCGATTGCCGCAAGCTGCTCGAAAAGTCGCTCGCGAAAATGGGCACGGATTATGTCGATTTTTACCATATGTGGGGTATCGATCTGGAGACTTTCAAATCGAAAGTAATCGCGCCGAACGGCCCATTGGCCGAAGCGCGGAAGGCGAAAGAGGAGGGGCTTATCCGGCATATCTCGTTTTCGTTCCATGACGCCGCCGCTAACCTCGTTAAAATCGTGGAATCCGGAGAATTTGAAACGGTTCTCGTACAATACAATTTATTGGATCGTTCCAACGAGAAGGGGATCGAGCGCGCGCGCGAACTCGGACTGGGCGTAGTGGCTATGGGTCCGGTCGGCGGCGGCCGTTTGGGCTCGCCATCCGAAAAGATCCGCGACCTGCTTTCCAAGGAAGTCCGCTCCAATCCGGAACTTGCGTTAAGGTTCGTGCTCACCAACCCAAATATCTCATGCGCTCTATCGGGTATGTCAACGATGGAGCAGGTGGAGGAGAACTGCCGCGTCGCGGACAGGAATGAATCGCTCGGCAAAACGGAAATAGAGGAGATCAATGCGTCGGTGGCGGAAAACCAAAAACTCGCGGAATTATACTGCACGGAATGCGGGTATTGTATGCCCTGCCCGCAGGGAGTCAACATTCCCCTCAGCTTCCGGCTTATGAATTACCATCGAATCTATGGGATCACCGACTACGCCGCCGCCGAATATAAGACGATCGGAAAGTTCGAATGGATGCCGGGGAAGGACGCCTCGCATTGCACGGACTGCGGTGTTTGCGAATCGAAATGCCCACAAAAATTGTCCATCCGCGAACAGTTGAGGGAAACGCATTCCGCATTGAGCTGAGGGGTGACGATTGTGCTAACTCGGAAGATCAAACGCAGGGCGCTGCAGGTGGGATACCTGGCGTGCGGGGTTATCCCTGCGAACATATTCGATGAATACACGAAAGCTCTTGACGAGCGGATCAAATCGTTCCCCGAATCGAGGAAATTTTATGAGGCTTTGTACCGCAACGCCAGCCAGGGGGAAAACGCAAAATCGGTAGTGGTATGCACGAGAAGATTCAACAACCACAAAGTTCCCGGCGGCCTGGACGGACTGATTGCGAAATGCTATCTGTTCGACATCAGAGTGGAATACTCGCCCGCTTACCGGGCAAGGGCCGAGTTTGAAGCGTATTTGAAAACCCTCGGGCTCGCCGTGCTTGAGAATAGAGTTCCCCAGAGATTAGCCGCGGCGAAAGCGGGCGTCGGGAAGTTCGGCCGCAACAATTTTATATTCGATTCTCAGCATGGCTCCAATATCTGGATCGACACATGGGTCGTCGATAAAGCGCTTGAATATGACGAAGTGGAGAAAAATATATACCAGTCCGCCTGTAACGACGGCTGCCACAAGTGCATTGAATCATGCCCGACAAAGGCGCTGTCGGGCGTCCTGTCGATGAATATGGGCAGATGTATCACCCGAATCTCGACTGCGGGGAAAGATGTTCCGGACGAAGGCACGAGAACCCAAATGGGGAAATGGCTTTACGGTTGCGACGCGTGTCAGGATGTTTGTCCGCTCAATAAAGACAAGTTTACCGAATCGGATGAATATCCGCTGCTCGCGGAACAGGCGGAATATTTAACGCCGGAGCGCATATTGGAGATGGATGAGGACACATACAGAAACGTAGTAAACCCCCGCTTCTGGTATGCGGGTGAGGACGCCCTGTGGTTCTGGAAGTGCAACGCGCTCCGGTGTATGATCAATTCCGGCGAAGAGAAATACCACAGCCTGATTGAACGATGCCTCGATCATGAGGACTCGCGGATAAAAGAAATCGCGCGGCGGGGGGTAGAATTGAGAATGGAGAGTTGAGAATTGAGAATTAAAAAATACCGTATAATAGTGCATACTGCTTGAAACGCACGAGACGCTATAATGAACTTATCAATTCAAGGAGGTGTTTGAAATGGCTGAAACCATCAATGTTACAATTAGGCTCGATAGAGAGATTAAAGAGCAAGCAGAAAGTATGTTTAATGACTTTGGCATGAATCTGTCCACAGCGTTTAATATATTTGCCCGTCAATCTTTACGGCAGGGTAGAATACCGTTTGAAATCTATGACCCGTTTTACAGCGAGAAAAACCAAGCTGAATTAAGTCGTAGAATCGAGGAAGTCGAATCGGGCAGGGCTACTTTTATTGTTAAGACTATGGAAGAACTTGAGGCGATGGTTGGTGAATAGGCGGTTGTCGTTTATGTCCGATGCGTGGGCTGATTATATGCATTGGCAGACTGAAGACAAAAAAACATTGAAGCGTATTAACATTCTTCTCAAAGATATTGGCCGCAATCCTTTTTCTGGCATTGGAAAACCTGAACCGCTAAAGGACGACAAGCAGGGATATTGGAGCAGACGAATTGACGAAGCTAACCGTATCGTCTACAAAGTGGAGCATGAGCAAATCGTAATTACACAATGCGGCGGTCATTATGATGAATAAGGCAACAGCCGGGAAATAAACGATACACGACTTAATAGAAACGGAGCCCTTGGCGGTAGGGACTCCGCGTGTTGATAAACCAGCCTTAAGCTACTTGATAAATCCGATCAGCTTGAGTATAATCTCAAGCAGTCGAACAATCAGTTGCAGAAGGGTGACGAGGCCGATCAACTTTGTGGGTGGATGGCCTCGTCCCTCTTTTTTCTGCTTCCGCTTGGGCCGGCGCTTCTTGCCTTGGCATTTGCATCACCTGCCCCCCCTGCTCTTGCCGGGAGGTCGCCGCCGAGGCAATTTTACCACGTAACGTAGTCCCAGATGTTTTCATTATTATTATAAACGGCAGTTTGCTGCAAATGTTTTAAAAAATTCTTGCAATGCGCACGCGTTCTGTGGTATGATGCTCGCACGAAAGGCCATTTAGAAGGCCGCAGCGACCGTGAGGTGCGACAACACCATCACGGCGAATGTAGGGAGTCGGTTAAGGCAACGCCTACAAACACGGGAAAAACCCGCCGCTACGACGGAATCAGTATAGCCATTTCCCCGGCTATTTTCAAGCTGATTTGACTGTTATTGCGACTGTGGTTTTTACGTGACACCGCTAATTGTATTTACAAGCGCGTAGGCGAAGCATTATGCCCTGCGCGCTTTTTGTATGGCCTTCCGTAACCCGGCGGGCGGGTTTTTGTGCTCGTCCGCCGGAGTTCTAACGCTCTTCCGGCAATTTCCGGAAACTTCTACGGGGAGGCGGTGGTTGCAGGGCGGAAATCCGGCGCAGCCCATTCACGCGCGCAGCTGCTTGAAACGTTATCTTAACAGGAATCACTATACGGGAGGAGATTTGATATGAAGAAGAAATTTTGTTTGGTTCTTTTGCTGATCACGGCGATCTGCCTGTCGGCGGGCGTAGCGCAAGCGGATCCGAAGTGGCTTGAGGGGACTTGGAGGATGAGAGATAGTACAGCAGGTTCGGCAACGGTCACTTTAGTTGGTGATACCGAACCTCCATTCGTACACGACGATGCAAACGCAAACGGTACGGTGCTCTCCACAATAAGCAATGTTCAGGTAGATGAAGGCGGCGAGATTGGTACTTTTGACTTATCCTCAAATGGTAAATACGAGGTTTTTTTGAGTGATGAGTATTGGACAGATTTTGAGTGGACACTTAAACTGGACGGCAAAAGTTTTGATATTCATGGAGACGTTTTCACAATAGAAGATATTGTATACAATGAAGAAGTTTCGGCAAGTTTGAAAATA
>Ga0099364_10012763_pt1 | contig 11309 bp, 11 predicted proteins | sample TergutTh196P3_FD_73070 | JGI IMG/M metagenome (GOLD analysis project Ga0099364, IMG submission 73070) | Microcerotermes parvus P3 segment gut microbial communities from Pointe-Noire, Republic of the Congo - Th196 P3 | ecosystem: Host-associated > Arthropoda: Insects > Digestive system > Gut ...
ATTATCAAAACACAAAGATAATCAAAAGTTATCAAACAAGCAAATTTAATCGCCTAAATATCAGATAAATAAACATAAAAAAAAGGGTCGGAATTTCTTCCGACCACTCGTGCCGATGGGGCTTTTTTTAGTATCTTACTTTACGCTATTCATATGAGCGATAAGGTCAAGACATTTGACTGAATAACCCCACTCGTTGTCGTACCACGAAACAAGTTTTACGAAGTTACCGTTCAAAGCGATACCTGCGCCTGCATCGAAAATAGAAGTACGCGGGTCGGTTGTGAAGTCGGTCGAAACCACTGAATCTTCAGTATATCCGAGAACACCTTTCATTTCCTTTTCGGAAGCGGCTTTTACTGCGGCTTTGATTTCGTCGTAAGTAGCCGATTTTTCCAAACGAACCGTCAAGTCAACCACCGAAACGTCGGCAGTCGGAACGCGGAATGCCATACCTGTCAATTTGCCGTTCAACGAAGGAATAACTTTACCTACCGCTTTTGCAGCGCCGGTTGACGAAGGAATGATGTTGCCCAAAATAGAGCGTCCGCCTCTCCAGTCTTTCGACGATGGAGCATCTACCGTTTTTTGCGTGTTGGTTGCTGCGTGAACAGTTGTCATCAAACCTTCGGCAATGCCGAAATTGTCGTTGATAACTTTTGCCAACGGAGCCAAACAGTTGGTGGTGCAAGATGCGTTTGATACGATGTCCATATCGTTTTTGTACGCATCTAAATTCACGCCGCAAACAAACATTGGAGCGTCGTTTGAAGGAGCGGAGATAACTACTTTTTTCGCGCCGCCTTTCAAGTGTGCCGAAGCTTTTTCGATAGTTGTGAAAACGCCTGTTGATTCAAGCACGTACTCTGCGCCAACTTGTCCCCAAGCAATGTTTGCGGGGTCTTTTTCTGCAAAGAACGCGATTTCTTTACCGTTTACAAACAACTTGCCGTTTTTATTTTCGGCTGTTCCGTTAAATCGTCCATGTACAGTATCGTACTGCAACATGTAAATTAAATAATCCATATCCAAAAACGGGTCGTTTACAGCCACGATTTGGATATCGTTTCTCTCTTGTGCCGCACGGAATACCAAACGTCCGATACGACCAAAACCATTGATACCTACTTTAATCATTTTTGTTTTATTTTAAAAATTAGTGTTCTTCAAAAAATCCTGCGAATTTACAACAAAAAAAGCGTTTAACAAAATAAAAACGCTTTTGTTTTAAAGAATTTGTATATTCTTAACAAATATGCAACTTGACAAATCAACTCAAAAAATAGACACACAGACAACACAGATAATAAAAAAAATCTGTGTTATTTTGTGTGTGTTTTTTTTTGAAAAAATTCTACGCCTTAAGCTCTACATTTATAAGCGCTTCGCTTCTGTAGTTTTTGTAATGTTTCTTTTGTCCGGGGCAGGCACATCTTTCCGTTTTGCAAGCGCCTGCCAGCAATGCTATTCCTGTTGCCAAAAGAATGATTTTTACAGATTTCATGTGTATATAATTTATTAAAATATGGTGCAAAGATACTAATTATTGACGATAAATATCAATTTTTTCCACATCAAATTCATTGATAAACGAAGCGTGGCGATTTACTTCCGCTTCGCCGTAATTGATATATATTTCGGCTGATTTGCGGAATTGTTCATCGCGGCTGGCGTCAATTATCAGCAAATAGCCCATAATAATGTGCCCTGCCATTTCGACCATGCGGCGTGCTTGGAAATTAATGTATTCGTTGTTTTTTGTTTCTATAACGGAATTTACGGCTTTTTCGTATAATTCGGTCATGGAAATTAAGCGATTGCGCAAACTTGAATACTCTGGATTTATCGCTTCGGTTTCGTATTGGCGTATTTTGGCTAAATATGAGCCTGTGGTAACATGACGAATGGCGGCTACGACCTGCAATTGCGATGTGCCTTCATAAATGGTCAAAATACGGGCATCGCGATACAGTCGCTCGCAGGCGTAATCTTTCATAAAGCCCGAACCGCCATGCACTTGAATGCTGTCGTAAGTATTTTGATTGGCGTATTCGCTGGCAAACATTTTTAGTAACGGAGTAAATGCATCTGCCAAACGCTGACAGGTTTTGTAATCTTCTCTTTCGGCAGGCTCTAATTTACGGTCGTGTTCGATTGCTTCGTAGGATTTGTAAATATCCACAAAGCGGGTACACTCGTACAGCAGTGCGCGTGAAGCGTCTAATTTTGCCTTGATATTTGACAAAAGTTCAAACACAGCCGGAAATTCAATGATTGCTTTGCCGAACTGACGGCGGTCTTTGGCATAAGCCAACGCTTCCTGATATGCTGCTTCCGACACGCCAACCGATTGAGCGCCAATGCCCAAGCGTGCGCCGTTCATCAGCGACATCACATATTTTATCAAACCCATGCGGCGTGTGCCAACTAACTGTGCAGGCACATTGGTAAACACCAACTCGCAAGTGGGCGAGCCTTTTATGCCGAGTTTGTTTTCGATGCGGCGCACTTTAATACGGTCGTCGTGTTTGTTGTCGGCTACGAAGTACGACAAACCTCGTCCGTCGCTTGTGCCTTCTTCGGAGCGAGCCAATACGAGTTTGATTTGCGCATCGCCATTGGTAATGAAGCGTTTCACGCCATTCAAATACCATGTTTGGTCGGCTTCGTTGAAGGTTGCTTTTAACTGCACGGCTTGAAGGTCGGAGCCGGCATCGGGTTCGGTTAAGTCCATTGAGCAGGTTTCGCCCCGGCACACGCGGGGGAGAAATTCTGCCTTGATTTCTTCCGTAGCATATTCGGCAATGGTTGCGGCGCAATCCTGCAAGCCCCAAATATTGCCAAAACCGGCATCGGCGCGACTTACAAGTTCGGCTGCCATTACATAAGGTACGGTTGAGAAATTTAGTCCGCCGTATTGGCGCGGCAATCCCATTCCATACAAACCTGCCTGCACAAGGGCGTCGTGGTTTTTTTGCGTTCCACTTGCATACGCAACGCGGTTGTTCACTACTTTCGGACCTTCGTGGTCTACGTCTTCGGCATTGGGCGCAATGATTTCGCCGCAAATTTCGCCGACAATTTCCAATACGCGGTCGTAATTGTCCATTGCATCTTCAAAATCTTGCGCCGCGTGGTCGTATTTATCTTTTTCAGCGTAGTTTTTTTCTTGTAAATCAACAATTTTACGCATCAATGGGTGCGAAAATTGAAATTTCAGTGCGGGGTTTTCTTTGTAGAAATTCATGGTTTTTTATTTTTTAAAATTTTTATTTTATCTTTTTTTCTGATGTTCCATTATCATACATTATAATATATATTCCGTTTGTTGGCTCTTTTGATAACCTTTGACCGAGTGTGTTATAATAACCGATAATCGTTTTTTCTTTTTCTGATGAAATGGTATTTATCGCAGTCGGCATTTGCTGGTATTCATACGCGCCCATATCTATTGTGCCGTTGCTGATACGCGGATTACCGAATAAATCTTTTGTTATTTCGGCAGGAAAATAGTCATTATTACCGCTGTCTATTGCCGGACTGTTTTCCTGCAAACGGTAATCGCCATTTTCGACATCAAAAAATAAAGGGTCTTCGCCGATAATGTCGCCCTCGCCAACAGGAAGTGGAGTGTGACCAAAATAGTAACCGTCAAAATTATTGGTTCTACCTATCAGATTGTTTGAGAAAATTACCTGCCCTCCACTATTCTCTACATCATATTTGAAAATAGTCCCTTCATTTTTCACTAAAATATTGTTGTGCAAATTGGCTGTGCCTGCATTATTTTGCACTCCTTTGGCAGTATTGTATGCAACGGTCGAATTTATAAGGTTAAGAATAGCATTATTTCCATTATTTACAATAGTGTTGCGGGCAGTATTTTTGAAAAAAGCACAATTAGTAATGGTGGCTTTACCGCTACTATAAAACACGCCTTGACTATTATTTGTAATTGTATTTTCTGTGAAAACACACTCAATTATAGTCATTTCAACAGAATTAGAAACAGAAGAGTTTGTACTATTATTCTTTTTAAATTTGCATTTTTCTATGTTTGTTTTAGCATTGTTATAAATAGCGCTACCAAAAGGCGACGAATTTTCTTCAAAAATACAATTTGAAACCAAAGTATTCTCTCCGCTTGTATTTATAGCCCCGCCATTATATCCGTAATTTCCCGAAAAACTACTATTTGTAACTGTTAATTTACCTTTATTATTAAAAATTCCCCCACCTGCACTTGGTGCATAATTATTATTAAAAACACAATTTTTTACAATTAAGGTGCCGACTTCACTATAAATAGCCCCGCCGTAATCGTATGTTCTATTATTGCTAAAAGTGCAGTTGTTCAGCGTAAGATTACCCCTATTTATCATTGCACCACCAGTACAATTAGCCGTGTTATCTTTCAATGTCAAATGATTAAAAGTTACAGTAGCATTGCTTAAAACCTCAAAATACCGCTTTTTGTTTGCAGTATCCGTCCAAACGGCAGCATTTTGAATAATGGTGTTGTTGGTTGCATTTCCGCTGATAGTAATGTTTTTATCAATTATTATCATTCCTGCGAAATAAACGGTTGTAATATCTTCGGCAAAAACTATTACATCGCCGTTGTCGGCATCGGTTACGGCTTGGCGTAATGTTCCTGCGCCTGTGTCGGCGTTGCTTGTTACGGTTATTGTTGCGGCAAATAAACTTGTTGCCGAAAACAATAAGATTGTGAGGGTTAGTATAAGATTTTTCATAAGATATTGATTTTTACTTTATTATCACTTTTTCTGATGTTCCATTATCATATAAAATAATGTATATTCCGTTTGCAGGTTCTTTCGGCAGGCGTTGCCCCGTAATGTTATAATAGCCGATAATCGTTTTTTCTTTTGCTGATGAAATTTCATTAATGGAAGTATTTATATCTTTTTCTTTTACACAGCGCACAGAAAGGGCATACTGACGAAAATGCCCAAAGTCCAAAGTTGTAATATTGAATTGGTCAATATCCATAGTAATAAATCCCAACGAGTAAGCGTTGTAGATACCAACTTTCGTACTGCTCCAATAGTTACCAAACATACTTGGACTTGTTTGATAACCTTCGAGTGTGCCGTAATTAGTTTCGCGTTTACCCGCCGCAGGCAGGTAAATGAATTTGTCGGGATTGTTTTTATCAATAAATTTCTTGCAGTTTATGCCGTTTATTGTTACATTTTCTTTATTATCGGTATCAAGCAATTTTTCCATTTCTTCAAAACTTGGCGTATGCCAACCGGCAGGACATACATCATTGGTAAATACTTTTTCACTGCCATATACACCCGGTCTATACCAAACAGTACCACCGTCCGAAGTTGTCAACGGGTCAGTACTACTATAACCTAATGCATAGTTCCATTGAAAAAGCATTCCCAAATCTTCGGGATTATCAACAAAAGTGTTTGGCATACCAACATTTCGTGTTGCCCAAATCAAGCCGTTGATTTCTACGCCTTCATCGGTGGTGACGGTTTGTGCAAAACTTATTGCACTTAACATAAATATGCTAATTAGTAATATTATTTGTTTCATTTTTCTATTTTTATTATTTTTTCTGATGTTCTATCATCATATAAATTTGTTACGATACTCACGGTAAGGTGGTCGCCGCTTATTTCCTTGCTTGAAAATTTGTCGGGGCAAAGATAACATTTTTAATTGACTAACTACAAAAATCCGTTTCTGCCGTTGCCGGAAAGTCGCCGCCACCCGGCTGTAAAAAATGACTTGTAAAATGCCAAATACAACCCCAATAGCCGAACTGCACCAAACCCACGCGAAGACAAAATTTTGTCGTTTAAAAATAATATTGTACTTTCGCAAAGTCAATTTTAAACAACGGATATAATTATATGACAGATGAAAACAATAGTAAGCACAAAAATTACCGACGCCTTGAAACTTCGTTCTTTCGGCGAGGAAGTGAATGTAAAAGGCTGGGTGCGCACGCGAAGAGGAAATAAAAATGTGAATTTCATTGCGTTGAACGATGGCTCTACGATAAATAACATACAAATAGTGGTGGATATCGAAGTGTTTGGCGAAGAGTATCTCCGTCCGATAACTACCGGCGCTTGCATCAGCGTGAATGGGAAATTGGTAGCCTCGCAAGGACAAGGGCAAGCAGTAGAGATACAAGCTACAGAAATAAAAATATATGGTACAGCCGACCCCGAAACATATCCTTTGCAGAAAAAAGGACATTCGTTGGAGTTTTTGCGTGAAATAGCACATTTGCGTCCACGCACAAATACTTTTGGCGCAGTGTTTCGCATTCGCCACCACATGGCAATTGCCATTCATCAGTTTTTTCACGAAAGAGGATTTTTCTATTTTCACACCCCGATTATTACCGCCTCCGATTGCGAAGGCGCAGGACAAATGTTTCAGGTAACAACCTTAAATTTAGAAAATCCACAGAAAACCGAAGACGGAAAAACTGATTTTTCGCAAGATTTTTTTGGAAGAGCGGCAAATTTGACGGTTTCAGGGCAATTGGAAGGCGAATTGGCTGCGATGTCGCTGGGCGCAATTTATACTTTCGGTCCTACTTTTAGAGCCGAAAACTCAAACACGCCTCGCCATTTGGCTGAATTTTGGATGATAGAACCCGAAGTGGCATTCAACGAAATTGCCGAAAATATGCAATTAGCCGAAGATTTTATTAAATATTGCATTAATTGGGCAATCACGCATTGTCAAGATGATATAAATTTTCTCGCAAGCATGTACGACAAAGAATTAGTTGAGCGGTTGAAATTTGTTGTGGATAACGAATTTGTACGATTGACATACACGGAAGGCATAACAATTCTTGAAACAGCAATTAAAAACGGGCAAAAATTTGAATTTCCCATTGCGTGGGGCGGCGATTTGCAATCGGAGCATGAGCGTTATTTGGTAGAGCGCCATTTCAAAAAACCGGTTATCCTGACCGATTATCCGAAAGAAATAAAATCGTTCTACATGAAACAAAATGAAGACGGTAAAACCGTGCGGGCAATGGACGTGCTTTTTCCCAAAATCGGGGAAATAATCGGCGGCTCTCAACGCGAAGAAGACTATGAAAGGCTTCGCTGCCGTGCAGCAGAAATGGGCGTACCCGAAAAAGACATTTGGTGGTATTTAGACACCCGCCGTTTTGGAACGGCGCCGCATTCGGGTTTCGGGCTTGGGTTTGAACGCTTGTTGCTTTTTGTTACCGGAATGGGCAATATCAGAGACGTGGTACCGTTTCCACGCACGCCGAAAAATGCGGATTTTTAGACAAAAATACTGTTCTAAAATATGGAAGATATAATTTTCTCTACGATTTCATCGAAAGGGGCTTGTTTTATCTGCCCCACTTTTAAGCAACATATCATCTGACAATTTAATAATATTCTGAATGATAATCCTTTGAAGTTATCAAAACAAGATATACAAAACCTTCTTCTTGTATCAATTCATTGTTTAAAATCGCTCGTTAATTGATTTAAGATTTCCACCGCTCTAAATTTGGTAATACACTTTCAGCCATTTCTCTGGCTGCACTTTCCGGCATATTCATTTGCGATACGGCAATTTGAATATTCAACTCAATTTTCTCTTTTAGAGTAATTCCTTCATCGGTAAATTTCCCATTTTGAAAACAAAAACTGCAATATTTAGCGCTTTTGCTTCCGTCTAAATTTGTTCCACCCCCATTTGGGTCTTTGTCAAGTGGCATTCCGCAACTCTGACAGAGTTTTATATTATTTTCCATTTACTATTAATTTTATGTCCTTTTCGGACGGTTATTATTTTTATTAACGTTCAATTTCGTTTTTCGTGGTGGCGGCTCACTGTCGGGCGGGCGGGCGGAAAACTCCCGATATTGCACAAAAGTTTGATGCTACACCGCCATTCACGCAAAACCTCGTTGTGCGACCAACTCAAAAGTGCAGACAGTGTCTGCACTTTTTGCTCATCGCAAACAACTTCGGCAAATTTACGCATATATTTAAGGTTGCGAGCAGAATAACCTGTAACATTCGGAAATTCCTGTTTAATGTCTTTTGCCAAATTTTCAATAAACTTTGCACCATACTTTGTATTGGCAATAATAATACGCCCGATATTCCAATTAAGGTTTATCAGTTCGCGGTTTGCGCCAAGCACCGCCTTGTATTGTGCGGTTTTTATGCGAACCTTAATTTCTTCTAATACAGAAAAATATTCCTTGTTGTTTATCAGCATATTATTTGAGTTTTAAAAATGCGAAATTACAATATTTTTATTAGATAAAAAAATCCTGTTTTGTATTTATAATAAACCTGTTTTTTTGCCTGATTTTCTTACAAAACAACATCAGTAACAGAGAATTACCCATATAAAAAAACTGATAACCTGATTGTTTATAATAAATGTTTCTGCGGGCATACACCCCCGCTTTCATAAAACCGCTCGTTATCGGCTGGCGTTTTTATCGTGTGTTTTTTCATTTGTAATTTTCTTCAATACTGCCTTATCAGGAAAATAATATTCGTTATCAGACTGAGCAACACTCCATTGTATTGTGTTTTTATCAATAAATTTGATTGTCGCTTTGCTTGTTTCACCGGAATATCCGCTGGTAATTTTTACAACAGCCGTGCCGTCGCCGGAAACTGTTCCGGTTATAGATGTTTCTTCGTCATCGTTTGTGTCTATTCTCAATCCGCCTTGTGCAATGGCGATGTGAGTTCCGGTAATTTCATTGCCTTTTTGATTTAATTCGATAGAAAAACCTTGATTGTCGTTATTTTCTACCCACGACCAATTGCCCGAGAAATTTACTTGGGTTGTTGTTTGTTCTTCTTCTACATTAATTGTTTCAAAAATTCTTATTCCTTTTATTTTTGAATTCTTTTTGAAATCGGATAATCTTAATCTCGTCATATCACTATTATATGACAGACCCGCTTTGTCTATTAAATCTTCGTAATCGAGAAAAAATTGGAAATTATATTGTTTTGTCTCTATCACATACATTTCGCTTATGTAAGTGTACCAAATTTTAAAATCGGGATATGTATTTACAAAATTTTCAATTGTTGAGCCAATTCCAATGCTTTCGGCTGTTTTAAATTTTTCCGAAAAGATTATTATTTCACCAATCTTATCGGTGTATTGATTGGTCTTATAATTGTAAGCGGGTATGATATGCAATATTTTTTGTTCGTTTTCGGAAACTACATAGAATGGCACCTCAATGCCTTCTTCACCGAACATAGTTTCTTTTTTTAAGATATAATTTCCGGCGTTTAATGAAATTTTTTCGCCAAGCAAAAAGATGTCAACGCCGGTTTCTTTTATCAAATGGCGCTCATCTACTGTTTCTTTGGAAACTTCATTTTCGGCTTCCGTTTGTTTTTTCGTTTGCCCACAACTGCTCGCGATTAAGGCAAGAACGCTTAAAATTATTAATGTTTTTTTCATTGTGATTTTATTTTTAAATTTTCAGATAACAAGTCGTGCATTTGTTGGTTTTCGTTGCGTTTTGCAATCGTAAAAGGCGTTTCGCCTTGTTTGTCTATAATATCAATTTTACAATTATTATCAATAAGTAGTTGAACCAATTTTATGTTATTGCTTTCAACAGCGTGTAATAATGGATAATGAAGGTAATCTGTTCCCTCTGTATAACCTAATCCATCGACTTTTGCACCTTTTTCTATGAGCAGTTTTGCAATATCGTAATTTATGTAATCTGATAATAAAACGGTAAATCCTTCTTCACTATTTCTGCGATTGGGATTTGCACCATTATCTAAAAGTAATTTTACCAAGCGCAAGTCTTGGCTTTGAACAGCAACTAAAAGAGCATCATATACAAGATAGTCATCTGATGCTCCGATTTCAATATCGGCTCCAAGATTGATTAGTTTTTTTGCCAAATCGAAACGCTTGTGTTTGCAAGCATAACCGAGTAAGGAGTAAAATTCATATTCATTTCCGTTTATTTGAACGAGAGAATCCATATCGGGAATTTGTTCAATCAGTTCGTCAAAAGATTTTTGGTCGTCTGTTTTTATTGTTTCTATCAGTTGTGCGTAAACATCTGAATTTTCGTCAGTTTTTTCTGTAAATTCAGTTTGATAAACAGAATTATTTGCTGTTTCCGCTTGTTTTTTCGTTGCTTGTCCGCAACTGCTTGCAATTAATACAAAAACACCTAATATGGTTGCTATTTTTCTCATTTCTACAAAATTTTTGCAAAATTAATATTTAATCTGTCAAATTGCACTTTATTTTGTGCCTCTTCCAAATTTCTACTAATCAAATTATTATCCATTTTTATTTTGTTTTATCAGAAACAGGTTGCGCTTGGCTGAACTTGCGGGAAAATGTTGTTTTATTCAATCTTAAATTTCAATTTTACTCGTTTTTCAATATCTTCGGCGCTTGGTAAGGTGTCGATAAACTCGGCAGGAACGAAATCCGAAAGTTTATATTCGCTCACACCGATAGGTTTGTTGATGTCTTTGAGTGCATACTCGGCAGTTAGACGGTTTTTGGTTTTGCAAAGCATAATGCCGATAGACGGATTGTCGGTTTCGTGTTTCAGCATATCATCTACTGCCGAAAGATAAAAATTAAGTTTGCCCGCATATTCGGGTATAAATGCTGTGTTTTTCAACTCAATAACCACATAGCAACGCAGTTTTGTATTGTAAAACAAAAGGTCAATATAATAATCTTTTTCGCCAATTTCAAGATGGTATTGATTGCCCACAAAAGCAAATCCTGTGCCGAGTTCCATTATCGTTTTGGCAACATTTGCTACGAGTTCGCTTTCAATTTCACGCTCTATAATTCCCTGTCGTTTTTCTACAAAGTCGAAAACAAAAGGGTCTTTTAAAGTTTCTTCGGCTAATTTTCCTAATGGCAATGGCAGTTTTTCAAGATAATTTGAGGTTTTTTCGGCGATTGCCTGCCGTTGATATGTTTTTGTTTCGGTATGATATTCGAGCAACGACAAAGACCAACCATTTTCAACCGCTTGCTCGGCATACCACAAATATTCGCTGTATGATTTTGTTTTGTCCAACAAGTGCGTGTTGTGCGACCAACTCAAAAGTGCAGACACTGTCTGCACTTTTTGCTCATCGCCCACTACTTGGGCAAACTTACGCATATATTTAAGGTTGCGAGCCGAATAACCTGTAACATTCGGAAATTCCTGTTTAATGTCTTTTGCCAAATTTTCAATAAACTTTGCACCATACTTTGTATTGGCAATAATAATACACCCGATATTCCAATTA
>Ga0099364_10012764_pt1 | contig 11309 bp, 7 predicted proteins | sample TergutTh196P3_FD_73070 | JGI IMG/M metagenome (GOLD analysis project Ga0099364, IMG submission 73070) | Microcerotermes parvus P3 segment gut microbial communities from Pointe-Noire, Republic of the Congo - Th196 P3 | ecosystem: Host-associated > Arthropoda: Insects > Digestive system > Gut ...
CGTTTTTTTCGTTTTACTACCCATGGTTCATGCAACGTCAACCGCGTCACTGAACCGGAAACACCGCCGATGCACGAATGTGCGGCGAGCGTTGATTGCCGTTGCTGTAAATGCCGGACCTGCCGTTGATACCGACGAGCTTGTTGATGTGCGATTTCAGGTCGACGCCCGACTCAGGTGTCACAAAAGAAACGATTTGCCCTTGTTCATTAACCAGTGCGTAAGGCGGGTACCCTTCCGGTCGCTGGCTGAACCACCCCAAACGACCGGTCGCTTTGAACGGCGACGTGTTCGGAGAGGTTGCCGTATTGCTGTAATTGGCCTGTGAGACCGCCGGACTGGCGAAAGAAGCCGCCAAATTTGTCGCGGGCGTCGCCGTCGGAAGCGTGGGCATCCCCAGACTCGGGAAAGTCTGCGGGAAGCTTTGCGTCGCCGGTGTTCCCGGAGCCGCGTTGCCGCGTAAAACCGATTGCGTCATTTTTCCGCCGCTGAAATTCGAGGACTGTTCCCGGCGAAACGCGTTCGTTTTTCGGATGTTTCGCGTTCTTTCGAGGGTTTGCACCATCTGCATCGCCCGGGTGCGGTCGTATTCCGTCGGGGCACGCTCTATCAGCGTTTTGCCCTTCTGAATCATGGCGTCGAACATCCATTCTTCCGTCGGTCGGTTCAACGCCGCGTGAACTTCCTGATTCAACTGCGACAAAGCACTGCGATACGGATCCGCCGATTGTTGTTGCGGTTGCAGTTGTTGTCGTTGCAGTTCTTGTGGTTGCAATTGTTGTGGTTGGATCATCGCCGGTGTCATACCTGCCGAACGCGGCAAACCGCCCTGCAAACCGGGTTGAGACTGTAATGTTCGCCGGACATTGGCGGGCGGCATGTTGACATTGGGAAGGTTGGGAGCCTCAAGCGGGTCTGATTCCGACAACTCAAGAAAAGCCCCGTATTGTTCCGCGTAACCGCTATGTTCGTTATATTCCTCCGTCATTTCGAAGCCCGAAAAAGCAGAGTCGGCTGGTTCTTCGTGCGAAACCTGAACAATTCCATCGCCATTTGCTGTTCGCCGGGCAAGTTTCGAGCCGGTGGAAATTGATTCCTGCCGAACCCAGCGGAACTCACCGGCGGGCGGGGTGATTTTGTACCAAACGGGACTCGCCGCATTGGCCGGCGTCTCGACCCGTTCCAAAAGGATGAGCCGTTCTCCTTTTTTGAGTTGAACCTGGACCGTTTTGCAAGTTTCGCCGAACTGGCTGCCGATCCGGGAAGAAAGCTGGTCGATGGTAACGACACCGATATTGTCCAGCCCGACATCCACGTAAAGCCCGCAAATCCAGGAAAAACTGCCGACCGGAGGCCGAATCGCACACCAGCCGTCCGGGTTGATTTGGTAAACTTCGACTTTGTCCCCCGCTTTGAGTGTTTGTGTTTCATATCGCTCGGCCCCCGGTGATGAGTAGACAATCGCTTCACCTTCGGTGATCTGGGCGGTCTGGGGGAACTTCTGAGCCGCAAAAACACTAAACGCGGCAAACAAAAGGAAAACACCGGAAGCACAGGGAGTGCAAATCATCGCAAATCGAGTCATAATACGCGTAGCCAATTTATTGATCGTATTCGTTGAACCGCCGCACCCTGCACGGCGATGCTTGCTTTTACGAAAAAAAAAGAAATCAATCAAGAGCAAATTTCAAGAGAATGGCAAAATCCCCCTTTCCTCTTAAATTTCATCATTCATCATTCATAATTCACAATTCGTAAACGATGAACATTCTCGTAACTGGCGGTGGTGGTTTTCTGGGGCGGTACATCGTCGAGCGGCTGGTTGCTCGCGGGGACCGGGTACGGAGTTTCGGGCGGAAAGCGTACCCGGAACTGGAAAAACTCGGCGTCGAAGTGGTTCGCGGCGACCTGCGGGACGAAAACGCCGTCAAAGCCGCCTGCCGGGATGTGGAAACCGTGTTTCACCCCGCCGCTTTGCCGGGGATTCAATCCCAATGGAAGCCGTTTTACGAGACCAACACGCTTGGCACGATTGCCGTGATTGACGGTTGTATCGAACATAATGTCAAATATTTGGTTTATACCAGCAGTCCGAGTTGCGTGTTTGACGGGAAATCGCAGGAAAACGTGGACGAATCGGTGCCGTACCCGACCCGCTGGCTGGCATATTATCCGCACAGCAAAGCACTGGCGGAGCAGGCGGTGCTCCGGGCAAACGGGCCGAAATTGCGGACCTGTTCGCTTCGACCTCACCTGATTTGGGGGCCGCGAGACCAGCATTTGATCCCGCGACTCTTGGATCGGGCAAAGCGCGGACGGCTGGTTCAGGTCGGTGCCGGGGAGAATCTTATCGATCAAATTTACGTCGAAAACGCCGCCGCCGCCCATGTTCAAGCGGCAAACGCGCTCGCTGGACATGGCCGGAACGCCGGGAAAGCGTATTTTCTCTCGCAGGGGGAGCCGGTGAACTGTTGGAAATGGATCAACGAAATCCTCCGACTCGCAGGGCTTGGGCCGGTGACGCGGAAAATTCCGTTCCGCCTGGCCTGGACCGTCGGGGCCGTGCTGGAAGCGGGCTACCGGTTCCTTAACCTCTCCGGCGAGCCGCCGATGACCCGATTTCTCGCCGCACAACTTGCCCAACATCACTATTATAACATCGCCGCCGCCAAAAAGGATTTCGGGTACGAACCGGAAATTTCGACGGAAGAGGGAATGAGACGGCTTTTTCAGTAGTCAGCAGTCGGTAGCCAGCAGTCGGTAGCAATGGGAACTCTACCGACTGCTGACGGCAAAAAAAACAAAATTTTACCGGATTTATCGTAGTTTTACCGAAAAATCGTGATATAATAGAGTGGTGATCTACCCAAAAAAGGGGAAAAATTTTCCAAGTGCCCTTTCCCAAGCGGACTATTTTTTGGTATAATGCGACGAGTCAGGAAGTGTCCGGTTTCGGCCCTTCCCATTTTTATCGGACCTTTGATCGATTGATTTCAGGTCAAAACCAGAAAGATCCATCCAGAATTATAAGGAGAAAAGTCATGAAAACAAGTTACAAATCGGGCTTTACGCTTATCGAATTGTTGGTCGTCATTTCCATTATCGGGATGCTGATGGGCCTGTTGCTCCCGGCGGTCAACTCCGCCCGCGAAGCGGGGAGGCGTGTGAGGTGCAAAAATAACCAAAAGAACATTGGATTGGCGATTTTGAACTACGACTCTGCAAAAAAAGAATTGCCGCCGATGAGACGGAATATCAATATTTCGGAATATACCACCGCGGATGCGGCAGACTTTGGGAATGATTCTGAAATGAATTGGCTTGTTCTCATCCTGCCGTACTTGGAAGAAACCGCCCGGTATGACAGAATCCGTGAGGGAAGAATTGCTCCAGGAGTAGGAGACACTAATTCGAAAATACCAGTTTTGAAATGTCCAAGCTCCACGACAGTTTACGACCCCGATCAAACTTCGTACGTTGCCAATTGTGGGCCGCAAAATATTGACGGCACAGACATTTGGGCGGCGAGCAACTTGTATTACGAAAGAGCTGATAGAGATACGACTTTATTCTTCGATCATAAAGGCGGAACTGGCAGCACCAATACAAGAAGAACGACAAGTATCGACTTTGTTTCCAGTGCGGATGGAACAAGTAAAACACTCCTTTTAACGGAAAATGAAGATGCGGGTCGTTGGTTCCATTTTGATAACGGTCCTTTCCAATCGGGTTATGAATATGAAATTGGTTTTACTTTGCCGAGGGATATCGAAGTTGATACAGCGGGTGCGGTTACGGGAGCAGATTTTACAAGTACCCGTCCCGCTAGTTTTACTGCCGGCAATCTTTATTGGATCAATTTTGCCAAAGGAGAAGCGACTTTGACGGACAACGGCCATGTTGCGCGGTATTATTACGCGAGACCGTCTGCCAATCACACCGGTATCGTCATCGGAGCCGCGTGTGATGGTTCCGTGCAGACGATCAGTGACAGTATTGATCCTCGGATTTACGCCTTTCTTTGTATGCCGAATGACAAACAGTCGGTCTCGTTCCCGTAACAGGGCGGCGTTTTGGGTGACGAAAACACAAACCGCAGACGGAGGAGGGAAACCATGAGCGTTTTGACGGAAAAACAGACGGTTTTCAAACACAAAAGTCCCGCCGAACGCAAGCAGTCGCGCCGAGATTGGGTTCGTGAAATCGTTGCGTCACAACGGGAAAAAGCAGGCTTGTCCGCCGTAATCGGACGTTGGCCCGGTGAGGAAACGGAAGAAGAATTCAACGCGGCTCTGGCAATGTTTTTCGAAAAGGCCCAATGATATGATTCCAATGGGAACTCTCATTGTACCGGATTCCTGTGCGATCATTCAGTTGATCCGCAACAACGATGTCGGACAACGATTGGAGCAACAATACTATTTGTCCGCCAGAAGAAACGATATTTTAATCTCCAGCGTGACTTATGCTGAGGTTTTAGCTTTTGCCACTTATCAGCGATGGTCGCCGCAAAAAATGACTCTCCTCGAAGAGTTCATGGTTCAACTCCCCTTAATCAATGCCGGAGATGAATGGGTAATTAAAATGTATGTCGAATTGTATGTTGCGGCACGAAAACGAGGCCGAATGATGAGTCAGAATGACCTTTGGATTGCGGCAACGGCCAAAGCGACCGATGCCGTATTGTTGACCGTTGACAAAGATTTTCAATGGATTCCTCGGGAATTTCTTCGTGTTGTTATTGCATGAATACCAAATTCTTTCCCACCAGGCTCAGCCCGGATGTTGTTACCGTTACGCCGAATCCCGATTTCACGCTGATACTGACTTTCGAGGACGGCGATTCGTAAACCGCTTTCCTCTTGGGAGACCAGATGGCTTTTTTGCCGTTGACACAATTTTTCTTTTTAGGTAGAGTCCCCCAGATTTTTTGGATTTTTCACCACCTCATTCCGGAGAAACAAAATGGACTCACTGAAATTGAACATCGTTTTTGCTGTATGCGTCGGATTATGGATGACCGACGGCGTGTTCGCCGCTTGGGAAACCGTTGAGAAACCGTGGGATGATGCTGTGTATTACGTGGAATCGCCCGATGTTCTCACGGTCGAGTTTACCACACCGATTCGGTATTTCGCCTGCAAAAATGAAGTGCTTCGCGAGAAAATGTCGGTGCATCTCCTTGCGTTTGATGTTTTCGGGAATATCGCCTGTTCGCAAGATTTCCCCATCGGACCGGGCGGGGTCGTCGATTTGCGCGAACTGCTGGGGAAGAAGACCGCCCAGTTCGTGGTCGGAGATTTGACCATCAGCGAGGCGGAGGAACTGCTCCAATCGCAATTCCCGGAGTCGCAACGAGTCATTTTGTCCACCATCATCGATTTGAGCCGGACGACCGGCAATCATCTTGTTGAGCCTGATGGATACATTACTCTGGGTGATGAAGACGGTTACACCCGGGTTTACGTGAACGGCTTGACCGTCAAGGAAATCACAGAGGCGATTGAATCGGCTCTTCCCCGGTGTGAAAAAGGGAGCGTTTCCGTTTCCGTCTATGCGTACAACAGTAAGGAGTATTACGTGATTTTCCAGGGAAAAGAATCAGCCCAGATTTATTCGTTCACCTGTACCGGCAACGAAACCGTCCTCAAAGCGATCGCGAATGTCAACGGTTTGTTACAACAACCGTTTTCCCCAAAACAAGTGTGGATTGCCCGACCGATGGCAGCAACCCCGAATCAACCACAGATTTTACTGGTTGATTGGCTGGCGGTAAGCGCATACGGCGATCCACAAACCAATCACCGTATTTTGCCCGGTGATCAAGTTGTTGTTGAGGTGGGAGGAACAAAACTAAATCAATAGAGTCCCTTAAAAATCAGTATTTTGTGCAAACCGAAAGGTGAATGTACTACGTTTTCGAGGGCCATGCAGGCGAGATGCCCGCGCTCCCGGGAACTTTACAATCCTCTTGCCCCATTGACGATGGACATTTTTCACGAACTCACCTGGCGCGGCTTGATTCATCAGGCGACGGACGAAAAACTTGGAGCGATTTTGATGGAAAAATCGCGGAAAGTGTACGTCGGCTTCGATCCGACCGCCGATTCGTTGCATCTGGGACATTTCGTGCCGCTGATGAACCTTCGCCGGTTCCAGAAAGCCGGACATACGCCCATTGCTCTTCTTGGCGGCGCGACCGGGATGATCGGCGACCCCAGCGGAAAAAGCGAAGAGCGGAATTTGATCTCCGAGGAGGCGATTCGGAAAAATGTGGACGCGATCCGCCTTCAAATGGAAAAATTTCTCGATTTCGATTCCGAAAAATTTCGGGCGATCATGGTCAACAATTACGATTGGACCGGGAAATTCACCTTCCTCGAATTTCTCCGGGATGTCGGCAAGCATTTTCCCGTCAACGTGATGCTGGCGAAAGATTCCGTCAAACAACGGCTTCAGCGGACCGATTCGGGCTTGAGTTATACCGAGTTCAGCTACATGCTCCTGCAATCGTATGATTTTGTCCATTTGCACCGGACTTTCGGCTGTGAAATCCAATTCGGCGGAAGCGACCAGTGGGGCAACATCACGGCGGGGATCGATTTAGCCCGGCGTTTGGATTTGGTGCAGCTTTACGGGATCACCTGTCCGCTTTTAACCAAAAGCGACGGGGGCAAAATGGGGAAAACCGAAGCCGGAACGCTTTGGCTCGACGCGAATAAGACGAGTCCGTACGCGTTCTACCAATACTGGATCAATCTGGACGACGCCGATGTGGAAAAAGTGCTTTGTTTCTTCACGGAAATTCCGGAACAGGAAATGAAGGAGCTTTGCGGTGCTCACCGCAAGGAGCCTGGCAAGCGGTTGGCTCAAAAGCGGCTGGCGGAGGAATTGACGCGGTTGGTTCACGCCGAAACCGGCCTCGCGATTGCGCGGCGGGCAACGGAAATCTTTTTCGGCGGCGAAATCAACCGGCTTGATGATTCGCAGCTTTCGTCGATTTTTGCCGATGTTCCGAGTTGCATTTTGAAACGTTCGCAGTTGGACGAAGGTTTGCCGCTCATCGACGCGCTTTGCAGTGCAAAACTGGCGGCGTCGAAAGGGGAAGCCCGGCGAACGATCCAACAAGGGGGCGTTTACGTCAACAACAAACCGGCGGGGGAGATCGACGCGAAACTGACCGCCGCCGATTTGGCCGGCGAAACGATCCTCGTGCTCCGTAGCGGAAAAAAACGATACGCCCTTGTGCGGTTCGAATAATGTGAATTCCGGTTGAAAACCGGGGACGGAGGTCGGGCGAAATTGGAGTCTGTTCCGTAATCTACTGGTGTGTGCAGTGACATGTGGAAACCTGATTTGAACGTTATTGCAAAGTGGTGTGGGAATGCGTTGAACATTCTTGATCGGTTTCGTATGGGCACCTCTAAAAATTATTTTTCTTGTGCAAACCGAATGGTGAATGGACTGCGTTTTCAAAGGTCATGCGGGCGAGATGCCCGCGATCTCAGGGATTTTTAGAGGTGCCCATATCAAGAAGCATTTGAATGAGGCGGTAGACCAAACACGTCGGGACCGTTCATCGTATTCTCAAAAAAACGACTTGTCACCCCATCGAAGCCGCTATCGCCGCGAGGATCGTTGGGTCTTTGATCTTATCATCTTCAGCGAGCAGGATCGTTTTCGAAACGATCTCCGCCGTCTTCGGGTCGTCGTCGATGAACGGCAGGAACAAGCGGCCCCGGTGCTGCGAATGAACCGGCAAGATCGTCATCGAACCGCCAGCCATCCTTTGGACTTCGCCGCTGCCCAGATGCACTGTGTACTCGCCGAGTGTTCCACGGACCGTGACGTGCGATTTCTTGAAGGAGACGTTCTTGAGTTTGAGCAATTGGAGCGTTTCCTACAGAATTGCGCCCCGCATCTCGACGGTCGAGAGCGACGCTTCAGGGTCGACACCGCCGACATGTGCCACGCTGATCACCAGATCGAGATCACGCATGATTTCCGAAAAAATCACCGGCGGAATTTTGGCCAGTGGAATCACTTCGAGTGTTTTTCGGTCCACAAATTCAATCTGTTCAATGCTCGGTGGTTCAATCTGCGACGGCATTAACCAATCGGCGTAACAGTAAAGCCGGATCAACACGTCGAGCTTGTAAAACACTTTTTGAAAACCGAGGTCAGGATCAATGGTCCAGTTGCGGCTCTTCAATAACGCAACGGTTTTGCCCGGCTGAACCTGGTGTCCGGCATAGCGGCGGGAAACGGTCTTCGCCCTCTTTTCGTCGGCGTTTGGTAAATAGAGTTCGCGGAAAACCTGCTTGAACGGTTGCACGATTTCCCGTTCGAACACGATTTTTTGGAATGCCTTCCAGACCTTTGCCTCGTAAAGATGTACCGGGTGCGCAATGACAAGCCGGTCCGTTGGCTTCAATTTCTTTTCGCCATTCTTCCCATCGACATCTTTCAATTTGCCGCCTGTGAAAAAGCCGAAATATCTATCCAAGCGGTACACCAGTTTTTCGATGATCGGCCTGATGACCGGATTCTGGGACAGATTTCCCAGTTCCTCCGCCGTGAATTCTGTTTCGTGTTCCATAGCCTTCTCGAAGTTCGCACGCACACTGCGGAACTGGTCGCGAAACATCTTTACGGCTTCTTTGAGTTCTTCAACATAGGCATGTTTTTTGAGTTTCGACGGCACATCTTTGAGTGTTGTGCCGTCCTCTTTGATGGAACGAATCGCCAGTTTGCCGAAATCGTCAACCGTTACGGAAAGTTCAAAGCCGTCAATTTTTTTCGGCACGAAATACTTGGCGTATTCTTTCGACTTTTCGGTTTCCATTGCCCAGATGAATCGGTGAACATCGTCGTAACCTGCGGCACGGGCAAGGTTTTCGAGGGCAATTTCGCAGATTTTTCCTTCGGACTCCTTGCGTTGCTGCCCAAACTTTTTGCTTTCTTTCAGGAAGTTTTGGAGGAAGGCGTAACGCTCTAACTGTTCCTTTTCGCCCGCTTTTCCTTTTTTAAGCGGAAGTAGAGAATATGCCAACAGGTTGTCTTTGTTGCGTTTATCGCTGACCGATTTGTGGAGTTCACCAATCTTGAGTTTGCCGCGCAGGGCATCGGCGAAGATTTGCGCTCTTCGGTGATTGCCGCCGCTGGTAATGTACTTTGCGGCGTCATAGACCATTTGAAAACGTTTGTCGCCAAGCGTTTTGTGAGCGTCGTTGAACCATTCAATATCGAAGGCCCCATCCTTGAACCGTTGCGGCGTGATCGGCGAATACCGGGCGATGACTGACTCCTTCTCCTCGCTCATCGTTTCGTTGATGTGAGCGTGGAAATACCAACAAGCCGAGGTCAATCCCTTCCAACCGAGGTGTTGTTGCACGATGTCGATCCACTCCGGCACGTACATTGCCGCTTCAAGAAGCCGCTGTTCAGAAAACTGGGCGAGCGGCGATGTTTTACCAATGATCTTATCCGCCTCGCGGGGGCGACATTTTTTCAAGAGTGAGCAGAGAGCATCTTTCCGCGATTTTTCGCCATACATATACCCTCGTGTGAAAGGCTCTTTGCCGAGAGCGTTGAGAATGCGTATGAAATAGTCGATGCCTTCAATGTAACCGATCTTGGAAACGAGACCGGACACATCTGTCGGCGAGTCGCCGCGTTTCAGTTCGATGTCGAGCAGACGGTCTTGTGCAATAGTAAAGAGACGACGGAAATGGACGTATTTCAGGTAATCCTTATCTTTGGTCCGTGTGATTGTCCTTACGATGCCTTCCCGGTCCGGGCGGCAGAGGAGTTCCCGGTATAACTCCGTATCATCCACCAAGCCCAACTCACGGGCTTCTTCAAAGCATCCATCACCAACGTTTCGTTTCGTATAGTCCGTTGCCGAATAAAATTTGTACATCAATCGGAATCTTTTTTCGAAGTCAGATTCAGCGGTGTAGAATTCACCGATTAAGAAATCCAGAACTGATGCCGCTCCCATGAAAGCCGTCGGCTTTTCATCGTCATCACGATACCAGCGTCGTGGATTTCTTGCGAGACGTTCCGTCAGTTTTTCCTCCGGTAGCGAATGGTAAAACGTTCCAAGCAGTTCGCCGAGCAAACCAGCCATCTGTGAGCTCTGTGAGCTTTTACGATTGGCAAAACCCTTGACAATCGACCGGATGTGATTGGAATAGACAATCTTTTCGAAGAATTTCGGCAGTTGTTTTAATTCCTTAAGTGGACAGCACTCGTCCAAGTACCATTTCTTAAACCACTCTGTCGGTTTACAACACATGTTCTCGAAGTCGAGCTTCCACTTAACATCATGGTCGCTTATACAATTCGTCAGATAGAATTTGAGACACAGCAACTCTTCCGGTTTCAATTTTTTATCCGCAAAAAACTGTTCCCACACTTCAGCAAGCGGAAGATCACATAAAAGAATCGTCTTGTCGCCCCTTGCTTCTCGTTCCTTGTCGCTCGTTAAATAGCCGAGATCGTCCGCAGAACCGAGAACAAACTGTTTGCAAGTAGTCTCCCAAGAGTATTGATACCCCTCATACTCAAACTCCCGGTGCTTGTGAACCAACGCCGAGAGTTCGGTCAGGATTTTCTTGCACGGTTCGATTCCATCCCACAGGAACTTGCGCAGAGACCGCTTGGCATTTTTGGGGGCCGGAAAGTCAATCTTTCCCTTCGGATCGCAAAAGCCGTAACCGTTCTCGCGAGTATACTCCGCTTTCTTTTCGGCAAGTTTTCGCACGAGAATTTCTTCAGCGGCGGATTTTTTCGTTGTTTTTGCAACATTTTCCGTTGCCAAAGCCTTGCAAGCCGAGAGAATGGCGGCGTATGCCTTTTTCTCTTTCGACAGTTTCTCCGCTTGTTCGATCAAATCGAGACCGGCAAGCCGCTTTTGCTCTTCCTTCGATTTCAAGAGTCGCTCGATGCTCTCGTACAAACCTTCCGGCGGACGACCGAGCAACAGTTGAATCGCTTCCAGCCGGATGTCCGGTGCCTTGAGCCGCAACGCTGCCTCGATCCCCTCGTACTCTTCCGAAGTCATATCCGCATCAGCGAACTTTTTCTTCAAGCCGGTACGACAAGCAAGCGGAGCGGCAAACAATTCGATTAGCGCAGAACGATGTTTTGGATTTTGCATCGTGAGAAGCCGCTGGTGGAAATTACATTTGGTGAATTGTCCCGACTTGGGAATTAATGCAATGAGGGTTTCAACGTCATCGTCTCTGCGACCGAGCAGAACGGCGGCAAAAATCGCCTTATCAATGAAATGACCGGCGGAAATT
>Ga0099364_10012765_pt1 | contig 11309 bp, 3 predicted proteins | sample TergutTh196P3_FD_73070 | JGI IMG/M metagenome (GOLD analysis project Ga0099364, IMG submission 73070) | Microcerotermes parvus P3 segment gut microbial communities from Pointe-Noire, Republic of the Congo - Th196 P3 | ecosystem: Host-associated > Arthropoda: Insects > Digestive system > Gut ...
GAGCCGATAGAAAATAAGCCCGGCAAGAAATCCTATCATACCGAAAGCAAACATTTGCCAAGGCGTCCACGGCCCTTGCCCGAACAGGAAGTTTGACAGAAATCCAGAGAGTGCGCCGACCGCAAAGCCGCTTTCCGCACCAAGCGCCGCTCCTGCTATGATCACGATCGCCACGACAGGCTTGAACTGCGGTACCATGAAGAACGCGGTGCGGCCCGCGACTGCGATAGCTACCATCACGGCAATCACGACAAGCTCGCGCGCCATAGGTTTCCTTCCCTCGAAAACAAGGGCAAAAGGTATCATCGCCAGCGCGATGATTATAAATGAAACCGCATAGTAACTGCGATCGTTAAAAAACAAGATGTTGCAAAGAATCACTACCGGTATACACAAGATAACCAGAATCGCTGCGATGATTGTTCGTTTCGACAGACGTCTTTTTTCAGGCATTGGCTATCCTTGTGTCGCATAGTCGCCGCCAACGTCGACGCCGAGATCGCAGGTATAGCGCCACTCGATCACGTCGCCGTCTTGAATGTAGTAATGACTGCATCCGTAGTTTGGAAACCAACCGTTTACTTTGTACATCCAGCCTGAAAGTTCGCCACAATCGAATTCGTAGAGTTGATTGATACCCTCAATATATGCGCTGTTGTATATCGGTGTAAATCGTGATGACATATGGATTCCGCTTGATCGACACTCGCGGTAGAGGAGATCGAAAACCGTTTCGCCTTCTGCAAAAGTGACAGTACGCGCGTTCATGATAACGCCGTTTCCGACGAATGATTCTTTGCCGCCCTTTAGATTTTCCATGTTGCTCAGGATCGTATAGCAATCAATAGAAAGAGTGACTGTCAGCGCACTGGAATTCTCGGGTTGTTCGTTTCCGTTACCGCTTTCATTGCCTGATCCATTTCCACCTATGTTGTTTACACTGTTGTTATATGTGTTTTCATATGGATCGTCAGCACTGTTTCTTTCTAACACTTGTTCGGTTGATTCGTTTCCATAGCTGCTGTACGGGTCATAGATACTATCGTCTGCCGGAGACGCTGTTTCGCCAGGAATCGACGCCTCGTTTCTTTGTGTGAAATCAGCGCCGGAGAGTAAGCTTTCGCTTCCCATCGCACTATTTACACCTGAGTCGGGTACGAGGCACCATACGCCTATGATGACGGCGCCGACAATCACCGCCATCATCGCCAGATTTTTCTTGATCATAAAAAACTTTTTCATCAATCCGTTACCTTTCACAAACCCTATGCCTACGCCACGTTTCGTTTTTCATTAAACGCAATCCGGAAACGATCTATGAACAGCCCACATACAAATGCAGCCGCTATCAGCATGAGGAAGCCTATGAGCATCCTCAGCGGTATCCCGCCAGAGCTATCGCCACCAGCCGTGCCATTCGAACCGAGTACATCTGTGCCCGACGATAGAGGCGTTTCTGCTGGTGTGATTATCTCTTCAGGCATATCCTTTTCTACAGACCATTCCTCTTGTGCTTCAAGCGCGCCCTGCGCAGACAAAAGCGCATTCCTCGCATTGTTGATATCTGTCTGTGACGCATTCGGGTCATTTGAAACATCCTGCGCCGTTTTCAGCGCGTTTTGATATCTGAGCCAACTTTGCGGAGTGTAGTCATCTCCATTCAAACCGTTTGCCTGATCAATTGCAGAGTCCAAAAGTGATGTACTCGGCGAGCCAGTCGTTCCCGCCCCCGGCGTCGTAGCCCTGGCGCCTGTTCCGTTAGGCGTAGTCGGAGTGGTTGGTGTTGTCGGATTCGCAATACTTCTCGTTGGAGCAAGTACAAGAGAATCGATCGCCGCTACTATCATGTTTCTCGCTGCATCTACCTCAGGCTGCGTAGCTTTTGTATCAGAGGCGACATTATTTGCATCGGATAGAGCAATAAGGAGCCTGTTCCACGAAGCAGCAGTATAGTCCTCCTTGCTCAACCCGAATGCTGTCTGTATGACAGTCATTAAAAGTGTTTTATTCACTGAAGGAGCTGGGTCGGTACCCGGTCTTGCTGGTTTCAGCGCATTAACAGCTTGCATGAGTGCGTTGTACGCAGCATCAATCTGTTCCTGTGCAGGATTCTCCTTTGCCAGTACTTCAATCGCTGCACTTAGCGCGTTTGATAACACTCTCCACGATGCTGCAGTGTACGCCTCCGGGTCAAGCAGAGCTGCAACTTTAGCAGCTGCTGCCAGGGCGTCTTTGCTAACGTCTGTCTGATCTTCCACGCCTTCATCAAACATAACGTCGCTCATATCATAAAGCGCAGTCTTACCGGTTTTGAAACGATCGTATGCAGCAAGTGCGTATGCAGCCTGCTCTGTCGCCATACCATCAGCCGATGTCTGACTCATCAAATGCTTGAACCATCCTGCATTATCTTGATATGCAAGTAGCGCTGTCAACAAATTGCCGCCTTCTTTTTGGAAACGGCTATCGGTTTGAATATCAAAGCCAAGCGTTGACAAAGCTACAATTGCCTGCGCTATGCCTTCAGGCCCACCGCTTGCGAATCCGGCTACGAAACCTCCGTCATTTATCTGCAGTTCCGACAGCTTTGTAATGCCGCGCCCAATGGCCACGGCGACATCCGGCCTGCTTTTGTAGGGCGCCAGCGCCTGAAGCGCCATCCCGGTAATATCGGGGTCCGCAGCTCCGACAAGCGACCATCCGCCGCCGTCCCGCTCATTATTCAGGATATATTCGATACACTTTTCCCGTACTGCCGTTTCATTTGGAAAATAAGGCTTGGAGTCAAGAGCGATTAGCGCAAAGATCGCCCCGTTGATTCCCTGCCTCGGGATCCATTCAAAGTTCACGTCTTCTACCAATGGCGCCACGAGATCAATGTCCGCAAAGTCCGTTGCATCGACGCCGAGCGACGAGAGCGCAAGGATCAGCCGGCTGTTCTCAGTCGACTTGTTTTGGTCGAGCCTGCCCATTCCTGCTCCGTTCGCGTATGTATTTGCTCTTACTACAGCCTCCGCACGCGAGAGATATCCTTCATAGTAACCATCAGGCACAGCCGCGTCATAACGCGCAAGCGCAAGCACCGCCCACTCCCCTGCAACGCTGCCAAAATCAGGCACGACATTGCTTGTGATATATGCCATTACAGTGCTGAGAGCGGTTTGATAGTCGATATCCGTACCCGTTTGTACAAGCCCGCTTGTGTTAGGAACCGCCACTGCGTCAACTTCCGTCACAGTAACCGCATCATTTACTTCCTGAATTGCCGCAGCGATTGCCAAAAGCAATTCGCTCCAGGACTCTGCCGTATAGTTTTCTTCTGTAAGTCCGTCAAGTACGTCGTTGATCTCTTGGATTTTATCTGCCTTTGCTTTGTCGAGATCGCTTGCAGATCCTCCCACCACAGTGACTTTCAACCAAGCAGGCAAGATGGGTTCGTTAACATTGGAAGAAATTGTGGACAGGTAGTAGATTCCCGGCTCATCGAATTCGAGAGTGATAAGGCCGTTTCCGCCTGTCTGTTCCAGAATAGCTGTACCGTCAAATGCTGCAGACAGGTATCCGCCTTCGTCCTCAACAAACAGATCCACAACAGTGACGCCTGAGAACGAAATGATATCTACGTTTGGATAATCCCAGAAAAGCGATGTACCATCATAACCTTTCAGGGATATTTCCAACGGTTCGCCGGTTTCTGCCACAATCTCGCGGACTTTGCTCCCTTCCGACTCAAACCAGACTAAACTGTCTAAATTATAAATTGAAGGGGACAGGAGGATGAACATTCCTGCCACATCGCCGTCTTCAAGCGCCATCTGCGGCGCAGTGTACATTGCCCCGCCTTCGCCGGGAAGCCAGTCATTTACGTACAAGCCAAAGTCTCCTGATGAGTTTCCGAACATTTTTGTAATACTGCCATATGGCGCTCTAAGTAGACCCTGGCTTACAAACGCATCGCCATAAATAGCAATATGCGCCGCCACCAAAGCATCGAGTATAGTGGCTTGCTGCCCGTTATAATCATCAACGAAACCATAGCTTTCCGACAAGCCGGGGTCCAACTGAAAGCCTTGCATCACAAGGGGTAAACCGCCTTCACCTGCGTTACCATAGAAGATATCGACTGTGATTGGCAGGATTGGGGCCACATAAGCGGTCGCTGTGATCGTAAGTGTCAGCTCGATGGTTGTCTGTGGCCCGCCTTCGTCTTTTTCAAGATAGACTGTAAATGTATAGCTGCCGTTTGTGCCGCTAACATCGTCTTCGGTCCCTGCTACAGCTGCCGTAAAGGAAACTTCCGTTACTGTCGCGTTTACTCCGTTCATTGCGAGACCGCCGATTATCACTTCGACTGAAGCCTTTGCCTCCGCAGCGTTTTCTGCGTCCGCCTGCGCAGCTGTGTATGACGCAGCCTCGATCAATGCCTTAGCTGCTATGATATCAGCACTGTCTTGACCCGAGTCTATCAATTCCATTGTCTCCGTAATGACTGTGTTGTTCGCCGCTGAGACAGTAAAGGGTTTTCCTATTGGTTTGTATCCTGCTTTGACGACTTGATAAATGTAATCGCCGGCTTCGAGCAGATAACGATAGCTGCCTTCAGAAGGCGTTACAATTTCGCTATTGCTGTCAATTACAGTGACAGTAGCTTCCGCCTGATCGATTATAAACAGGATCGCTATTTCTTCACCGCCCGTATACCAACGTAAAGACGGATAATCGTCCGCGTGATATACAAACGCGCCACCCAGCTTCGCAACAGTGGATAGTGATTTGAGCTCTGCCACTATCATAGCGACAGCGCTGTCTTCCGCATGAGCGTTACTGCCAATGCCGGCAAGCGTACCATTATCGAGGTAATAACAGTTGCTAATCACTTTTGTTGCTTCCGCTTTACTGCCAACAATGCCGCCTATGGTTGTCGCGGAACCTGAGCTTGGCGAAACCGTTCCGGCATTGTAGCTCCCTTCAATAGCCGCGCCTGCTGCGACCACCGAAGCAACATTGTTGAACCAGCCAATGATGCCGCCGACCCGGCTTAGTCCGCTAACGTTTCCGGTATTGTAGCAATTTTTTACCAGTCGATTTGAGAAGCCCGCTATACCTCCTACAGAATCGCCGGTAGCTGTGACATCCCCAATGTTGCAACATTCGATAATCGATGCACCGTTGCTTCCGGCCAGCCCGCCAACATTATCCTGACCGCTTACGCTACCCTCATTGCGGCAGAACTGAATAGTCCCGTAGTTTGCGTTTCCGACAAGCCCTCCAATATAAGAATAAGACGTTCCGCCGTTTATATTCCCATAGTTGACGCAGTATTCCATCAAAGGCAGGTTGGTCGAGTTTGTCATGTTGCCTACAATACCGCCTACCATGATGTTTGCCGCGTTTTGCTTGATTGTTATATCTACATAGCTGTTACAATGGCTGATTGTGCCGCCGTTATTGTACCCTACAATCCCTCCGGAATACTGTACCGCCGCAATCGATCCCTCCACTGTAAGGTTTTTAACAACTCCGTTCGGGTAAAGGGCGCCGAATAGCCCGCCTCCCCCTCCTGTGGCATGGGCGCTGTTGACCCCTACGAGATCAGGCAGAGTGGATATCATAAGCCCGCTGATAGTATATCCGCCTCCGTCAAATGTGCCAGCGTACCCGGCTCTGTTAGTATGGCTGTAAGTCTTGTATTGCCCGATCGGTATCCATTCATAATCATTCAGATTGACGTCATTCAGCAACACTGCGGACAGTGTACTGTTATATGAGTCAAAGGATGTTGTTCCGTAGCCAATAGTGGCGTTGACCCTGTCTCTGAACCAAGCGAGCTCATAGCCTGATGTGATCTGATATACTCCGCCGACCAGAGCCGGTTCCACAGTATTTTCGCCGTCCCATCCATAGGGATCCGCCACCAGCGCGATGGTAATAGTCTCGCTTCCTGTGACATCTATTATCCCTTTATGTGTACGGTATCCTGTCTGTCTGACAGTGTAGCTATATGTGGTTTCATAAAGCAGATAGCTTCCGTCAGCCTCAGCTGTGATCGTGCCCTCTTCCGGATGCGTTACAGTAACAACAGCATCGCTCGGATCAAGAGCGAATGTGACCTGATGCTGCGCCGATTGAGTCAAGCCAATCGTCACTGTATCGGCGCCGACACTCTTTGCAACCACAACAATTCCTGTTACATCGGAATATCCAAACAATTGGACAAAATAATCATACGTGCCCATAGGCAGGTCGAAGCTCACCGATCCGCCGGCGCCTACTATCTTTGTACCTTCAAACCCTTCAGTAGTGATTGAAACGGCCGCGCCTTCAGGCGTTACATCGAAGGTCACCGGATAAAGCCTGTTTGTAAGGGTTATTACTTTGTAGACGTCCGCGATACCTAATTCGATATTCCCGCTTTCCGACACAAAGTCGCCTTCATCTGTTGAAACGCTAAACTGATAGCTGCCTGCGGCAAGATCACTGTATACATATATGCCAGCGCCGGAAGTCGTTGCCACGATAGCCTGTCCGTCTCTCGTCAGTAGAGTATCAGCGTCCTGAGGCGTCACTGTTAGAGTGATCATCAGCGCCGAATCGGGATTCTGCCATTTGAGTATCGGATAGCCGCCGTTTATCGGAGACGTCAAATCGTTTTCAAACGCGCCGCCAAGCCCGGCCGCCATGGCTTTCAGTTCTTCTTCCGTCTTGCCGATACCAAGAGAGTTTGCGCCTTCGTCAATTGCTGTAACAAGATAGTAGCAATTTTCCGGCGTGCCGCCGTTGCCAGATATGCCGCCGGCATAGCCAGTGGGCGATTTCGACACATATCCGATATTATATGAATTTGTGACGCTCCCGGATGAATGCTGGCCAACGATGCCGCCGGATCTGTACCCAGCCGGCACTATGCCAGTGTTGTAGCAGGAATCGATCACCGCCGCCGCATTGTTGTTGTTCCCTGCAATACCTCCAAAATACCCGTCAAAGCTCGTAGAGCCGTTCACGCGTATGATATTTGCGTTGTTGTATGAAAATGAAACGAGGCCGTTGTTTCTGCCGACAAGACCTCCAACGCCATTGTCATTGTTGGCATTTTGGTAGACATTTGCGCTGATATTTGCCGAAGCTGTGACAATGCCAGTGATGGTATTGTCGCCTACCAAGCCGCCTATATACTGAATGCCGGTAACTGAGGAGTCTTTCACTGTGACGCCGGAAACCGTGCCGGCGTTGCTTCCTGCCACCAGGCCGAAATATCCCGCGCTTGAAGCGCTTGTCGTAGAGGCAGATATCTTTGAATCTGTGATGATAAGATTCTCTACCCTTCCGCTCACGCCGATGTATCCGAACAGCCCCTTGTATGTGCCGGACGCCACTTCGATGGAAAGATTGCTTATCTTTTTATTGTTGCCGCTGAAGTTTCCGGCAAAACTGTTTGCCGGCGCCGACCCTATGGGCGTCCACTCTATGACGCCGCCGAGGTCGATATCGGCCGCCAGTGTGACAGTCTTTCCCCCGAAATTGTCAGCGCTGATTCCATTCGCCGTCCCGTTTACGATCGCGGCAAGGCCCGCAAGCTGTTCGGCTGTGCTGATCGTGAAGTTTGTACCAGCTATGTTGTACCAGCTTGTATCAAATGTGCCATTCCAGGGCTCGCCGGGTTCTACCGGCTCCCCATCCGTTTCGCCCAAAGTGATGTAATAGATAATTGGCTCCTTCACAGCTTCCTGTACGATGATGCGGACTATGCCGCTTTCCGGAGTTTTCTCATATGTCCTGCTTGATCCGCTCTGGTTGTTGATAAATACATTTGCGCCGACAGCGTCAACAGAAATTGTTAGTTCCCCTTCTCCGGCTTCTGCAGTATAAGCAAGGACTCCGGCTTCAAGCGTAAGGGGTTCGCCGTTTATCGTGATCGCATTCGGAGCTTCCGTCACTCCGACTTCATATTCTGCATATTCTGCACGTTTAATCATACCTACTTCTGTGGATTTTTCGCCTATCGCGCCTGCGTAGACGTGACTCGCTGTTGATACTTTTACATAGTGTATCCCACCAAGGCTCACAGGCTGCCCGTCCGCATCGATAGCCCATGAGAGATCGAACCCGCATCCACGTGTGGCATATGGGTTGTCAGTCGCCTGCGCCACATCTACATAGCCAAAGAAAGGATATCCCGCCTGAGCTGAACCGAAGGGGTCGTCGCCGGAACCTGAAAGCAGCGGTCCTTTAAACATTATCTCATTCTCTTCGCCTTCATCCCACTTGTAGAGCGGATAGTTTTTCGGAAGAGGATATTTGTACATGGGTGAGGCCGCTCCGACCGGATTGGGATTCATCGTAATCAGGCTACCGTAATTGTCGGTATAATTTGAGCCGCCGTTTGACATCCGGCTGTATGTGACTTCATAGTCCCTCAGCGTATTGTCATCATAATAATCTGAGCCCGCAAGCAGATACCAGTCTTCACCGTCCTCAGATACCCAGACGTTGCCCGGCTCTGAGAACCCTGGACCCCCGTCAACGGAATTTCCTGCTATCCACAGATCGACGCCATATGGATTCTTTGGATCATTTTGAATCGCCTCTTCAAAGAACACCGTGATATATCCGCCAAAGTTCCCAAGCGAGATCAGTCCGCCGGAATACAACCTTTCCGGGTTCATGCCAAAGGAGAGCACGTTTGTGTATTGACTGGCAGGCACGATATAATCGACTACCTCGTACTCGTCCTCCCCTTCTGCCATTATTTGATATAAAAATTTATATTGGATTCTGATAGTGAGACCGTCAATTACCCTTTCGGTTGCCAGGCATTCCTGCATTCCCAGCAACATTTCAGGGATATATGGAGCGGTTATCGTTGAATCATAAGAATAGACGCCATTCTCATCCGGAGTCAGCGTATTCGCGGCTGTGGAAGAAGTAGCGTGTTTGAAGACCTTTGTTTCGTCGTCAGCGACAATAAATGTATATGTGATCGGGCTTCCATCCAATCCCCTGATATAGATTGGAGATTCTTTATATGAGTTGCTTGTAAATTCAGCTGTGAATCCGCCATCCGATAACACTATATCGACTATCTTGGCCTTGTCGAGTTCTTCTTGAGGAATGTTCATATTGTTTATGAAAAGCGCGTATTCGTTTTCTGTGATAAAAACATCTCCGCTCTCGGTATAGGTCGCAGCAGTACAAAGCTGAAGAGAAATTTTCGACATGCCCTCGCTTTCAATGGGTATACCGGAAAGTATCATCGCGTTCACTGCAGTCTGCGGAGCAACAACTTCGACTCCGTCAACAAGGATGCGAATATAAGAACCCGCCACAGATATATTGCCAAGCGTAAGGTCTACTTCGTTAGTATCGGTAAAAAGGTAAGAATAATAGTTGTTAACAGTAGCAGAATAGGAGGTTGAAGCGCCTGGTATACCGCTTGAGTCTGCCTGCAAGCGTGTACACTCCACACGTCCATCAATCAGCATATTTGAATTGCGAGGACTTGGTTGTTCGGCGCCGGCTGGTTTGACTGTAAACTGCGACGAAAGAGTTACCGCTCGCGGGCGGAAGATATTCAGTGTGTATTCCACATAGTTTTCCGCATCCGTTTTGTTTTGAAAAAAGAGTGTTATTATATTTGTTCCTGTGTTTACCGGAACGTAAATATCTTCATTGCTCAGGTATTCTGTACCGGCGGCAGTAAGAGTGAAATCGTTATCATTAAAATCCGGCGTGATCACCACAGATGCAGTGGTCGCCGATGCCGTTTTCAGATCATAGCTATAAACTTCCTGGTGAAACTCAATGTTCCCGTCGATACCTGAGACTGTCAGTCCGGTAAGCGGTGGATCGTCCGTAGGATCCGGATCACCGCCTGAATCTTGCAGAGCCGCCAGAGCAGAGGCAACTGCTTCGCCGGTAGCCAGTGGATCGATGATTGTGTTCAAAGCCAATGTTATGGCTTCCTCAGTAGCCCCGTCAAGAAACAGTGACTGGATCAACTCTGTCTTGTCGACATGCGTATACAAAACAGACGGCCCGGAAGTCATGATAGACTCAATTCCGAGGTCTTCTCCATAACCGTACAAGCTGAACTGCCAACGAATGACGTCCCCGTCGTTTAGAAGCCATTCGGCCATGCCAAGGCTTGCCATCTCATGGTTGACCGAATACATCCAGCCGGACATAAAACTATAGTCCATCTCGCTGAGCCAGCCGTCCGGACTATTTTTTGCATCAAGTCCGTTCCACATCCCCCAGGGATCGTTATCGAAATAGGACGGAACTACCGGGTCAGGAAAACCTGTACCGACCTCTATGCTTGAGAGATAATTATCACCGAATCCCATCACGTAGCCTTTGCCATAAAATTCAAGCGCCGCCTTTGTTGCATCCGAAGCGGAGGCTTCTATGGGAAGCTCCAGCTTTGTCGGCGCCAGATAAAAGCCCTGTCCGAGGTTGTAGCCTTCAATATCTATGTAGACTGTGATGGTTTCATCCAAACCCAATGGGGACAAAATGGCTTCCGATCCTTGCGTTTCTGCCAGTATAAGGCCGGATATTGCATCGTTTATCGCTCCAATAGCTTCGTCAACGTCTTCCCCTGTAGCTTCAGCGAAATCGTAAACCGCCTGCGCATAAGAAAGCATCGCTATCAGCTTTGCCCACGACGCAGCTGTATAAGCGCTTTCGTCAAGCGCCTGCGCAGCGGATATAGAAGCCTCAAGAGAGCTCAGGTCGACTACCACCTGTTCTTCTGCTACATCGCCTGACTGCAAATCTTCGCCATCTGTCGCATAAGCCTTTAGTGCAGTTCCGGGAAGCAGACCGACACACAATACCAGCGCCAGCATGACAGCAAGCAACCGTGATCCCATTCTTGATGTTTTCATGACAACAACCTCCTTTATTAATTTCCGCCTGCGGAAAAAGCTACAAATTAACTAAAAAAACCGCAGGCTACTCAGTAATAAGGCTACTCAAAGCCTTTTCAAAGCGCCTCCGGTTTTCCGGTCAGCTGGAAAGCTTTTAGGCTTTCCGGTTTAAATCTTTACAGACTTTCTGACTTCGGACACACGAATAGGAAATCCGTCTTGAACAACGATCGTGATTTCCCCATATTGGATCCCTCTCAGAATGTCTATGATTTTTCTTTCTTTCTCGCTTAACACAAATTCATTGCGAGCAGACTTATTTTTTTCATCAAAAAAAGCATCCATTCTCCTTTAACCCGAGAACTCCTCTCTGCTTATCTGTTTTTGCTTGTAGGTCTTCCGGCTTCGCTTCATCCTCCGGGGCGCCTTCCCATATGATCC
>Ga0099364_10012766_pt1 | contig 11308 bp, 8 predicted proteins | sample TergutTh196P3_FD_73070 | JGI IMG/M metagenome (GOLD analysis project Ga0099364, IMG submission 73070) | Microcerotermes parvus P3 segment gut microbial communities from Pointe-Noire, Republic of the Congo - Th196 P3 | ecosystem: Host-associated > Arthropoda: Insects > Digestive system > Gut ...
ATAGTCGCTATAATACCATCCCCACCCATTGCTTTTGGTCTCCTTTATTCCGCGAAAATGGCTTTCTGGATCGACAGAAGCCGCAGGGCTATAGCCGCTCAACCGCACGGTTAGCCCCTGTGCCAGGTTTTGCGGCTCAGTGGCATTGGCAAACGGTGTTTTCTCCGCATCGTGTATTCGGATTTCGCTGAGGTATGTCCAGTTTTCGGTTTGGACAATCTAAATCCGCAGGGTCTCAAAATCGTGAGCGTCCCCCAGGTCGATAGGTATCCAGACGTCTCCCCGCATGGGGTCCGCGTATGCCGTTTTTGGGAAAACTGCCGCAAGGGTTACCTGCCCGCCATCAAGGAACACTTCGATTTTATCCAGCCTGGTGCGGGCGAACGGTTGCCTGTGGCGTCAAAGGGGTATGTTAAATACTCGTAAGCCGTGCCGCTGTCCAGTTGGCAATCGGTAAAAACTACCTGCCCGCTGTCAGGCTGGCTGACCTCGGCGATTTTGATCGCGCCCATGTCTGGTTCAGTCAACAGTTTTCGCTTGACCACATAGCCAGCCACGGGCATTTCCACTTGGGAGCTAGCGATGGGGTCCCACTCAAGGGTTACATCAAAGTAGCCTGTTACGACCGCCTGCCCGCCTGTTATTGCGGGAATGGGCGAAGACAGCGTAAAGGCGGAGCCGTGTTCGTAAACGTAATGGTAGGCGTCGTAGTATTTTTGATTGTCGCTGTCCAACCCACAGGCATTGGCATCCTCCAATGGCAGAAAATAATGTAGGCTGAAGCTGACAGTGTCGCTCACATAACCCTTAACTGCGTTAATATTCTCAATCAAGCGTTTAGTGGGCATTGGGTTGACGCCGTTCATGCTATAGCTTTCCGCGTTGTTCCAGATTATCGCTTCGCTCCAACCCTTCGCGGCGCGGATGGGGCCAGCCTCGTCTTTTGCGTCTGCCAAAGCCTGGTACCAGGGGGCCAGGGTCTCCTTGGTGTTCCATTCCCAGCCGCAGCCGTCTTGGACTGCGATGATGTCCAGCCTGGTGTTTTTCCAGAGTTCCGCGCACATGCTGCGCCAAACATCAAGCTCCTCCTGGGCAGGGGTTTCGGTAAGCCCGGAAATGATAAATGGCGAAATCATGATAGGTTTATTAGGCGTCATGGTTTTCAGGTAATCGGCTACTGGGGCGAAGTAGTGCGAAATCATGGTTTGGGCAGCATCGGCGCCGACCTCCCTGTTATTGAGTTCAAATGGTATATACCACCCAGCTATTGTATCAGCGTATTGACCGGAATAAAGGGCCCACAAATCTTGAGCCAAATCCACGGAAAACTGGGCACTGGCAGTCAAAAAGCTTAAATCAGAAAACCCCGCAGCCATATTAGTGAACCAGAGGTCTTCAGAAAGCTGAAGCCCCATATGCACCTTCATATTGTTTTCCTTTGCGGCGGCAAGCGCATAGGATATCTGCTGCCGCTGATAGCCAGGCTGATTGCCGTTGAAGGGTGCAAAAGCAGTTTCGGGGTAATATGAGAATTTGCTAGCGGAACTCCAGTATTGGGCCGAATACTGAATGACGACCTTGTCCATGCCTACAGCCTTCAGCTTGCTGAGGGCTTCGCTCCAATGAGCCTGACCCCAGGCTATTTTTCCGGCAGTGTCGCCGGGCGCGACCAAATCCGGCACGACAAACATGCCAGTTATAGACGGTTCGCCCTCGTTACTAGGCGCACGGTCAGCAGGATTAGATGCGGCAGTATCAGATGCAATAGCGTTGGAAAAGGCAGTGTCCGCAACGTCAGAGACTGCAACATCAGAGACGGCAACATCAAAGACGGCAGCATTGGAGACGGCAGCACTGGAGAGAGCATATGTGTTATACTGTGTGTTGCCGTGTCCGGCGGGTATTTCGGTTTCTATTTGGCCAAAAGCTATTGGCACTGTGCTGTTTGTTGATACAAGCACAGAACAAAGTATGAGGGCTATATACAGTACAGTTGCTATTGTCTTATTCATACCCGAGAACGAAAAAGCTTTCACTTCTTGCTTGTTTTTTTGCCGCCCTGCTTCATTGTCAAAACTTGCTAGGCACAAAGCATTACTGCGTTTTGCCGCCTTGCATGGCGGCAAAAATCCTACACAATAACCAGCAAGTCTTTTTGTTTTTGGGCATAGCTTATTTGTCCTATTGATGTTTTTGTTGTTTTTGTCCATAAAATAAGCCTCTTTCATTTAATAATATGTGTATTTATTATAACATAACCTCCCTAAATTAACAACACTTGTGTACTTCTCTCACGCACAGGGGGACGGAGCATTTTTTCTGTCCTCGGGGAATTCTTATTTCAAAAATATTTTTACAACCACCAACCAAAACGTATTTTTTTACGTTATAGTAGGTGAGAGGAGGTGTTAGCGGTGAATAACGATGAACTGGCACACAAACTAAACGCCGTACGTAACGGCGATAAAATAGCTTTCGAAGAAATTTACAAAGACTTGCAGACTCCGATATTTACAATTATCAATCGCATTACATGGGATAGAACAATATCGGAGGATATACTCCAAGAGGTTTTCGTTAAGCTGTTTTTATCACCGCCCTACCCTCTTAACAATCCTCGCGCATATATATTTCAGATAGCGCGCAATCTGGCAATAGACAGCGTGAGAAAACAAAAGCAGAACATATCAATTGATGAAATTTCGAAAACCGCACATCACCCGCTCGACAACTTTTCACAAAAAATGGACATTGACAATGCGCTAAAAAATTTACCCGCGCAAGAGTGTGAAATCGTTACGCTACACATTATCGGCAGTCTAACATTTCGCGAAATCGCCGTACTGAACGCACAGGGGGGACGGTTCTACTGTGCTGAGATTCGTATCACAGTTCAGTTTTCGGGTTTAACAATCCAGTAACCATTCTTCTTCGCACCCTCGCGCTTAACATTCCCGGCTTTTTTCAAGCTGGCAATTGCTTCTTGAATGGTTCTCCGCGACATCCCGACAGCCTCAGATATTTCAAGTTGCGTCGCGTGAGGGTGTTCTCGCATGTATTCCATCACAGCGTCTTCGGTTAAAGCGCAAGCATCATTGCGCTTTAACCGCGTTTCGTTCTGCGCTTTATTTTGCGCTTTATCTTGCGCTTTATCTTGCGCTTTATTTTGCGCTTTATCTTGCGCTTTATTTTGCGCTTTACCAATTTGCGCATCAAAAGAATAACTGTCATCAAGTGGAACAGTAATCCTGAAAACATCGCCATCAATTAACTCTGGGGTTTTACCTGAATAGATTTTGCCATAACGGTACAAATTCCTGACGCCGGAGCCTAGCTCGTCAGCCAACCAAATGTTACGGAAGAAAGAAGCGATAACCGGGTTTTTCGGATTCGGCCTGAAATTGTCCGGCGTTATCATGCCGCCCGTTTCGGCGCGGTTAGCGTTTGACGTATACATACGGTCTTTTTCAATGATAAACTGAGCGATATATGAACTGGTGAATTCTCTGTGCATTAAACAATTCACCAGCATCTCGCGCGCGATTGCACCGCTTAGACTGACTCGCGTGTCACCCTCAAGGTAGAATTTGTCCAGAAGATGCTTTTTAGCAAAACCCATGAGCAGATCGTAGCTGTCTATCAAGTTCGTCTCAACGATCAGCCGATCGTCGTAGCGGTCGGTATTCACTTTGCGGAGCAGGGCGTCGGTGCGGTAGGCTGGAGAAACATTCCTAATGACATCGTCCCGCCCCAGCAACATGACAGCCGCGAGGTTATAACCTCTGTCGCCAGTGGCTTTGTCCTCTCCAATCAGCCCTGCGCTTTGGAGCAGTTCCGCATCGCTCATCGTTTCCCATGGGTGATTATTATCGCGGTTCAGCGCCATCCGTCGCACACGGGGAAGAAGATCAAGCCGAAGATCGTCATCTCGTACATAGGGATACACTTTCTTTTCGGTGAAAATGCTTTGCTTGCGGATATACATTTGTGCAATCTGGCCGGTCGCTGTGATCTTAACGTCTGCATCGTCGACCCGGTCAAAAATTACTTTTTTATAGCTATGGACTTCCGAACTTGGTGGTACATGGATGTGGATGACTCGCTTACCTTCGTAATCCAGAATTTCAGGCGACAGGTAGACTGTAGGCGATATGATATCCGGGTTACTCACCATTGAGATAAAGTTTTTAATAACATCTGAAGCAGTCTGAGAGGGAACTCCAATTACATCGCCGCTGTCCTCCACGCCAAGATAGATGTCCCCACCGAAGCGATTCAAGAACGAGCAGACAGTTTCATAGGTGTCTGCTTCAATTTTTCCGCCGCATCGTTTAAACTCGACGGCAACTGTTTCGCCAACCGCTATGATGGTTTCAAATTTATGTATTTCCATCAGATTCCTGCCTCCTGAGAAGTCATTTTCATAATATGTATGTAAAGTACATACCATATTATAGTCGCATATGCACCTTTTGCCAAGTTGAGATTTTTTATTGCGAAAAATAAGGCCATAAGACTAGGCCATACGACTAGGCCATACGAATAGACCATAAGACTAGGCCATAAGACCATAAGCTATAAGCCCATATGCGTTGGGGCGGCTACGCGAGCCAAGAAAAACAAACCGTGAAAGAATTCCAACAGGGCAGCTGCATAAAAATTAAATCAAAAGTTAAAGGTTATATTTAATTGCTATAGTATTCAAGCATTACACAGGCAGCTCGCAGTACCTGCCCAGCGTCTGCGCTGTACAAGGGAAACATATGGGGAGTATCGGCTAGGATAAAACGCTTCATGTAGGTTTCAATGTATCTGTCCACGCGGTCATAATCACCAACCAGCGCAGCGGCATACGGCATAGAACCCCAGATATACACGTCGGGTATGTCAATATTCTCCCATCTGTTCGCTGTTTGTGAGCCAGAGTAATGCTGATTGAATTTGTGCCAGATTTCTTCGGCGCGTCCGGGGTAGTCGAGTGCAACTCCGGTGGTTATGGAGAACACTTGGCAAGTAGCGTCCGCATAAAAGGTATCCCAGTTGAACTCAGCGGCTCCCGCATAGGGCAGGTAGTATCCGCCCAAGCTATCCCACAGATGATTTTCTATCGCTGATTTTACATTTTCGTACCCTTGAGAAGCTTTTGCCAAATACCCCAGGGCTAATTCGATATCATTGCTGCCCTGCAACAATTCCGCCAATACCGTATACAACTTTTTAGCGCTGCGTAAGCCTTCCAGCACTTCTCCATTGTCCATCATGTATTCTATTTTGTAGTCTATTTTTGCCCAAGTGAGGCTTGTCGCGGGATTCATAGTGGCAAACAGCGCATCCAGAACAAGGTTAATACAAACGAAGTTGTCAATCAAGTATTGGGTATCGCCAGTTAATTCATAGTACTTGTTCAGTAAGGTGATAAGGAGGGAAGCATAAGAATCGGAGGAGTCGTAATTGCCTACAACATGGTTGCTGCCAGGGTCATATAAACTATAGGCATAGGCATGCCCCCCGCCCGGGCTCCATACCCCGTCCGCCCTGTAGTCGAATATGGTGCCGCCGATATCGCGCTCGTGTCCCGTCGACCCATCGTTTAGATTATTAAAATGCCAATTGATATAGCCCTTAACCGTTGAGAAATAGGCAGGGTCCTTTGTGTCTAGTAGGGCTGTCATCGCTATTTCGGAGAAATACGGAATTATACGCCCATCCAAGCCGCCCGCTACTCCACCTGCCCTGTCTGGGACGGCACCGATTGCTTTCTCCAATCCAGGTTCGGCTGACGTTATCTGAAGCCGCTTGACCCAGTCGGCTTCACTCTTAATAAAGTCCTCGTAGAATTTTACGTGCGGGCTGAACGTATCGGCATCTTTCAAAGCCGGGATAAAAATGCTCATACCTGTAGTGGAATCGCCGACGCTCAACATACCTACAATGCTTCCGGAATTGTTATCAGTAGCCGGGTTAAGGATCCAACCCTTGATTGACACATCTAGGCTGTTATCGGGTATAGAGCTTTTCACGGCCTCAACCACTTCTGCCAAGCTGGTGCCATTGCTGGCGTGAAAGAGCTTTAGTGCCACAATTGCGTCAAGAATTGCCTGCTCCGAATCTAGCCGCCCGGCGGGTATTTCCGTTTCAATTTGGCCAAAAACTATTGGCACTGTGCCATTCGTTGATACAAGCACAGCACAAAGTATGAGTACTATAGACAGTACAGTTGCTATTGTCTTATTCATACCCGAGAACGAAAAAGCTTTCACTTCTTGCTTGTTTTTTTGCCGCCCTGCTTCATTGTCAAAACTTGCAAGGCACAAAGCATTACTGCGTTTTGACGCCTTGCATGGCGGCAAAAACCCTACGCAATAACCAGTAATTCTTTTTGTTCTTGGGCATAGCTTATTTGTCCTATTGATGTTTTTGTTGTTTTTGTCCATAAAATAAGCCTCTTTCATTTAAAAATATGTGTATTTATTATAACATAACCTCCCCAGATTAACAACACTTATGGACTTCTCAAAACTATATACTTGTAAAGCACTAGCATCATTACGCTTTAACTGCGCTTTATTTTGCGCTTTTCCAATTTACGCTTTACCAATCTGCGCATCAAAAGAATAACTGTCATCAAGTGGAACAATAATCCTGAAAACATCGCCATCAATTAACTCTGGGGTTTTGCCCGAATAGATTTTGCCATAAAGGTACAGATTCCTGACGCCGGAGCCTAGCTTACGCCAAAGATAGGGATATGATTGCTTGTGCAATTCCGTTTTTCACATTGATGCTACGAAAGGTAATATCATTTTTGTTGTATAATTATTAAGTCGCTAACTTACCTGATAGATAGCAGGGCGATATTGGGGTACTGGAATATTTATCCCAGTATCTCGCGCAGTGGCAAGCCAAGCCGCTTTTGCAATTAGTGCTTCCGGAAGAGCTTCCTCCGGAGTGTTCCCAAAAGCTGAGCAGTATTGCAGATCAGGTATATCAGCAATATACCCTCCATCCTCTTCACTGTAGAATATGTTAATATGATAATCTGCCATTATTCATTCCTCCATCTTAAGATTATATTGTTCTATTAGAATGATAAACTGCCTTATTTGGTAAGGCTTTGCGTCTTTTCCTACTGGTTGAATCGAGATAATCCGCTTACAATTCTTGTGAACATATATGTGATGGCTTCCATTAATCCTATCAAGTATAAATCCAAATGCTTCTAATAATAACTGAAAGTCTGATCGGCTATTTTGAATTTTAATGAAGGCTTAACATTGATGAGCGGCACGACCAATTGTTAGATGTTAATTTCATTGCAGTGATTTTGCAACTATTAGTATAGTTTCATCTTCTGAATTGAACCTTTCACCATATTCGAATACATTAGCCGAATGATCTATAGGAAATACCATACGAATTGGCCGGATCGACTCGTCAGAAAATACTATTTTAGTATATGCATAGCCTTCGTGCGCACTTATATTGCAGAAAATGTTTTCACTGACAGCTTTCAGCCTAATGCTTTCAAATAAGTTGGAATTTCTGTTTTTTAACGCTTCTTTCATTTGGTCGTAACTAAATCCGCTGAGGAAAGTAGACAAATTGTTTAGTTGACTTGAATCCATGGCTGTCTGATAAACCGTTGTAGTTTGCGGTGAAACGGATCCGTCAGACGGGCTTATTCCCAAATAGTTCAGAACAAAGCTATTCAATTCCATTGTGACATCTTTTTCCCCAAATTCAATTGTATACGTGTTAATATCCTCAGAAATTGAAAATGCCTGGAATGGATTTTTACTAATAACGGAGCCGATATAGCGTACAGAGGTAAATAGACCGAATCTATAGAGCGTTTCGCGATCTCCATATTTTTCAGTCATTGCCAATTGTTCGATACTGCTCCTTATTTTTTCGAGTTTTACTATGTTTCCCTTTAGTATGATTGATTCATTTTCTTTTTCGTATTCATACGTATCAAAGCACAGTTCAAGAAACCGCGCCATCTGGTCATTGTTTAAGTCCCTTAAAAAAATCTGCGCAAGTTTCTCATATATATCATCCGTTATTTGCCCCTCTGGCAGACACAATATAACTTCATACATTTTGTCAGGCCACGTGTCGAGTTCTCTCAAAATCTCCAATGTCTGACCGGATACCGATAAATCACTTGACATTCCATATTGATTTATAAAAACCGCGAGTTCAGAAGGTGTTAGATCCGGAACCCTGTTATCTTTAATTGGTACATCAATCAACACTTTGTCCCCCATCGAATTGTTGACGCCACATCCTGCAAAAAAAACAATCAGAATTGTGTAAGCTAATACCATAGCCATATATTTTAAATGATTCACTATTACCTCGCCCCTCACAATTATTATGACACTACCGAACTAGCACTAACACTGACGCTTACACTTACTCTTACACATACACTACTTTCTGTCAAGCGGAAAGCTGCGCAACAATGGGTCTATCTTGGCGTCCGTGTAGAACACAACCCCGCCGACAAACCCTTCATAATCACATACATTAAGATATTGATTTATACTATTTCGACTGTCTATTAATTAGTTTACTCTTCTTGCTTCCGCAATATCATTCAAAATGAACACAGGGGGAACACAGGGGGACGGTTCTCTTGTGTTGTGAACCGTCCCCATATGTACTCCCGTAAAAATAAATGTGTTTCCTTGTTTGTTTTCGCCTATTATTGCTTCACAACTTTTAGCGACGAAATTTTATCATTGAACGAGATGCTCCCAAAGGAGGATGTGTTTGAAGTAAATTCTACCAATTTACCTCCATAATTGGTATGCTCATACGCCATGACTTTATAACCGGGTGCGACTTTGATGGAACTAACGCTGTCATTTCCGACAAAGAAATTACTCATATTGGGATAGCTTCCCAGTACAAGCTCCTGATAATTGCCTTTGTAATTCACGTCTTGAAATATTGTTGCAACTACTTTGTTGCTCTCGTTTGCTTCTTCGACAATCATTGAGGATGTTTTTCCTCTAATCCGAGCACCGACATCATCATACCAGTAACCACCTTCAAAAATCCGAAACGCGCCGCCGAAATTCGCATGTTCATAGGCCCTTACCCGAAAGCCGGGTTCAACCTTAATTGAGGATATCATATCGTTGAAGTTGATACTGTTAAGATTACTATAGCTACCTGCGTCGAATACATAAGATTTGCCAACATAATTAACACGTTCATAGACAGTGGTGCCTTTTTTCGGGAATATCACTTCCTTGCCCTTAGCATATTCGTCAAAGGCGTTTTTAAGCTCGTTGGATCTTGCCGTAGTTGAACAAAGCTCCCAAATCGGGATTAGTGCGCCGATTTCGCCAAATGCCACTAATACCGGATTGCCCGGCACTGAATCACGCCATACTTGAAGGTTAGGCACGCCTTGTTGGTTGGTGGAGAGTACGCTTCCGTCCTGTGCCGTTCCGCCATAGGTTATAACTGTGGTCGCACTGTTTTTTGTAAATTCTTCTCTATTTATTGTTTGTCCATGGTTTAATTCCCCGCTAACCGAACCTATGCCGAAGTTATAGCTTGCCTTTACGTTTGCTTTGAAATTGCTGTAGCCGGAGCAAAATTCCGAGTTGGCGGCAACATTATATTCCAGCCTACCCCCGAATATGCCATTTACCAATACATAACCGCCGTAATCGTCAAAAATCTGCGCTGGAGTCCAGTTTCTACCGTTATATGTACCGGTATCAAGAATCGCCTGCACATCGGGTAAAACATATTCCTTGTAATTACAGCTGGCTTTGATAAACAGGCTGTCCTGCATAATAAGATAGTTAATGGTATTGTAATAGCTTGAGGATTTGCTTCTGTAGGACGAGCTGAAGCTGGTGTCCATGCTTGCCTTGAAGCCCATATAACCGCCTTTTAGGTTTACCGAGGTTGACATATCCTCGGCATACTCCCGCAACGACTCCCCCTCAATTTCCTTGAAATCACTGGTGTTTAATTCTGTGCGCTGTATTTGTCCCTTTTCAACTAATTTGTCGGCATCCAGCACAGCGTTTCTCAGTGAAATGGTGGTAGCGTATCTGCCGAAAATGTTATATCCGCGCCCAATGTCCTTAAGGGTTTTTATACCGGGCTTGTCGGCAGGCGTTACCGTTCCGTCATTTCCGGACGAACCCAGTGTACCCCGAATTCCCGGAATGAATCTTATAGTCGCTAGAGTACCGGGCTTTGTGGTGATGGGTTCTTTTCTGATGACTTTATCAGCAATACTATAAAATATGCCGGGTTTTGTGACGGCTACCTTGTCGCCTTCTTCATCATCAACTTCTATTGGGTCAGTCTCTCCTTCACCGCCTTCGCTATCGTCATCACCTTCGCTATCGTCATCGCTTTCGCTATCATCATCGCCGGGGGTGTCGCTATCACCCTCACCTCCTACATCTCCGGCACTGCTATCGTTACCTCCGTTGCCGAACGACTTGGTGATTGTCACCCGCTGTTCCTCAGCTTCCCACGTTACGTCACAGCTAAGGCTCTCCGCAACAAAGCGGACTGGAAGCATAGTCCTGCCGTTTATGGTCAGTGGCTTGACGTTCGGGTTGTTGGGGTCAATCTGATATGATACGCCATTCACAAGAGCGTTGCTCTGCCCAATCCAAAGCTCCACCCTTGTATCCATCAGCTGGACGGTGACCTTTTGTGTTTCCACTTCCCAGTCTAACACCGCGCCAAGCGGCTCCGCTACGAACCGAATCGGCAGCATCGTCCGGCCTTCAATTATCGTAGGACTGACATCCATTGACGTTAATACCCCATTGACGGTGTGCACGCTTTGGCCGATCACGAACACCAATGTTATCGTGCCATCCGATGCCAACGCTGTTGGCGCCGGAAAGGAAACCGCTGTCATCAGCATTGCCACCATCAGGGCAATGCAAATAATTCTTCTCGTCTTTTTTTTCATAGAATACTCCTCCTCACATTTTTGATTGATGTCAGGGGGACGGTTCTCTTGTGTTGGAACACAGGAGAACCGTCCCCCTGTGTTCTACAGAACCGTCTCCCTGTGTTCTATGTTATACTGCGGTTACAACGCCACTTGCGGCATAGCTGTCCATATACGCAGTCCACCACGAAATAGCTGTGTTCAACGAATTCTGTGGCCAGTAGTTTATCGTGTAGGAACTTGCCAGAACTTTGTACTGCTTTGGACCTACGACAATAATATCTCCACTTCGTACAGATAACTGACCGCTTTGTGAGTAAAAGCTTGCAATGTTATATGTCTGCCCCTGTGGGGGAGTTG
>Ga0099364_10012767_pt1 | contig 11308 bp, 9 predicted proteins | sample TergutTh196P3_FD_73070 | JGI IMG/M metagenome (GOLD analysis project Ga0099364, IMG submission 73070) | Microcerotermes parvus P3 segment gut microbial communities from Pointe-Noire, Republic of the Congo - Th196 P3 | ecosystem: Host-associated > Arthropoda: Insects > Digestive system > Gut ...
TTATGGTCTTGGCTATGTTCAGAACTTTATCTACGCTCAACTTGATACCGTTTAATTTTAAAAGCCGTTCGACTGTAAGATTTGGTCAGCCTTTTTACACCTTTTTCTCGATTATGAACATCTTTTTTTGCACGATTTTCAGAATATCCGACTATCAACCGTGATTTGGGCAGTTTTCCGAGTTCATAAAAACAACCGTCTTGCTTTTTTCCACTACGACTATACTGGTGCTGCCTGACCTATTCTTCTTTTTGCGTACAAACATAGCGCAAAAAGAAGAATTTCTCGCCGATTCACCCTTTTTGGGTAAATCGAAACTCGTAAAATGCTGATATTAAATGAAATAAAAAATTAACTTCCAGAAAGTGTCGAAGTCAGGAAGAGGAAAGAAATATAAATATCTGTTATCTGCGAAAATCCGTGCCATCTGCGTCATCTGCGTGCTTCCACCTCACGTCCTTATCTTGTTCGACACAAACATGATCACGCCCAGAATCACAAACAGGAAGATGCTGCCAAAAAGCAAGGCGAAGTCTTCAATCTGCAAGATGATATACAGGAAAGTGTAAAGTATGAGCATGACACAGGCGAGGATGACAGTAACAAGTCTTTGTTTTATCAGCGAGTAGAAATAGACTGTTGTCATCAAGATGGTTGCGGCGCTTGCCGACAGATATGCCCAACTGAAGCCGATTTGTTCCGACAGCGAAAGCAACAGACTGTAAAACAGTATCAACGCGATGCCAACCAGAACATACTGGAAGACCTGTATCCATTTTTTTGTAAAGATTTCAGCGAAAAAGAAGACGATGAACGTCAACACAATAAACATCAGTGCGTATTTTGCCGAGCGCATATTTTGCTGGTAGTGGTCAACGGTCTCGATGAGATTTACGCCAAAGGAGTTGTCGCCCAGATTGGGAATATTGTTGTCCGACCACGTCTCCGGAATTTCGCGGTTGAAACTTAAAATATTCCAAGAGGCGCTAAACTGCTCTTTACCAACGTTTGACTCCGGCGAGAAACTGCCGATGAACGAGGGCGAGCGCCATTGTCCATCAATCGTAACAGCGGTATGTTGTCCGATAGGAATAAAACGGATGGCGCTGCTGCCGTTGAGTTGCATGGTGCAGTCAAAATGCAGCGTGTCCGTCAAATTAATCTCTTTCAGGCTCACAATCAACGTTTTGCCGGCAACGTTGGTGGAGTAAGAATACGATCCGTATTTATCTTCCACAACAACGTCATCGTAAACCGAAAACAGTTTTACCATCCCGACGGTTGTTTCGAGCGTTTTGTCGCCAATTTTGAAATCGGGATTTTGCGTTACGCCTCTCAGATCGGTTATTCCGATGGCTAATTGGGCTTTGTCGAATTGAAGTCCGTTGTTGTCGGTTTGCAGGGCGGCGAGTCCCGAAAAATTGCCTTCAAAATGGATGTTGCTCTTGTAGAGGATAGCCTTGTAGATGCCGTAATGCCGTTCTTCGGGAGTTAGCGAGGTGTTGATTTTCAGTTCTTTGGGTGTGATGTAGAAGGTGTGTTCTTCGTAATAGGGATTTTTGTCGTCGTCTAACTTGATGACGGTGTACGGGACAAGCAGCAACGGCGCACACAGCGTTTGCGAGCGGCTCCACTTGTCGTTGATTTTTTGAATGGTCTCGCGACTTCTGTCTTGTCGCTCCTCTATCAGACTCCGGATCATCGCGCCCGGAATAAGCAGAAGTAGAATCAAAGCAGCAATCATCATACCCTTAAATGTGGGCGATTGCGTGAATTTTCTTTTAGGTGTGTCCATATATTTTTATTTTTATGATGTTATATTTCCATTTCTAAAAATTCTTTCAGATTCAAGCATTGCACGCCTTTATAATTATTCCCAAGGTGCATATCATTTAGCGTAACAATGTATTTTGCATAATTATCTTGAATGAGCAGTAAACTGCCAAATTCACGTTCCTGTGTTTTTTCATTCATCATTGTCAACGAGACTTGAACATAAACTTTTATTCCATCTTTTTCGCCGACAAAATCAATCTCTTTATCTCCGATTTTCCCCACAAAAACTTTATATCCACACTGCATAAGGTGCAAATACACAGCGTTTTCTAATATCTTTGCAATATCTTTTGCAGCATTAAAACCGCTTATGACATTTCGCAATCCTAAATCTTCGAAGTAATATTTTTCTCCAATTTCAAAAATTTTCATTCCTGCCACATCGGAACGGACGACTTTGTGTACAAAAAACGAATTTGCCAACGTGCGTAAGTAGTTAATTACGACTTGTGTTGAAATATCAACTTGCTGACTTTTAAGGTATTTACTGATATTTAATGCCGAAAACAAACTGCCAACATTATCAGCAAGATAGGCGACCAAATTTTCTAAAAAGGCAACATTACGGATTTTTTCACGAGCAACGACATCTTTTAATAATATAGCAGAATATACATTTCTCAAATATTCAAACGATTGATTTTCAGAAAGTTCCAAGTTTCTCAAAAAAGGAAGTCCGCCAAAAGTAAGATATTTTTCAAGCGTTTGTTGAGAGTTTTCCAAATGATGAAACAGTTGAAACTCCCTGTAACTCAGCGAGTGAATCTCAAAATTCACATATCTGCCCGAAAGCGAAGTTGCCAACTCGCCTGACAATAAATTTGCATTACTTCCTGTGATAAAAATATCACATTTCTGCTCGGCGAGCAAACTGCGAACCGTATTTTGAAAATCTGCAATCTCTTGAATTTCATCTATAAAAAGATAATTCAACACATTGTTTTCTACAAGTTTACCGCTTACATATTCATATAAATCTTTTGAGGTTCTCAAGTAGCGAAATGCTTCCAATTCAAGATTGATATAAATGATATTTGCCCCAACAACCGATTTTTTAATTTCGTCTATCAGTTGTAGCAAAATGTAACTTTTCCCCACGCGACGTTGTCCGGTAAGAACTTTTATCACGTTTTTACCAATAAATGCCCTTATCCGTTCAACGTATTTTTCCCTTGCAATAAATTTTTCAATCATAAAGACCATAAATTTAATTTGTAATTGAAATTTCCGGCAAAGATACAGAAAATTTCAATCATAAGAGAAGTTTTATCCCATCAGCAGCCTCAATATCTGCATCGCGCACTCCGAAATCACCGATCCGGGTCCGAAGATAGCAGCCGCGCCCGGAATAAGCAGAAGTAGAATCAAAGCGACAATCATCATCCCCTTAAATGTGGGCGATTGCGTGAATTTTCTTTTGGGGGTCTCCATATATTTTTATTTGAGGTTATTTTTCAGTTCTATTTTCAACATTTCGTAAATTTCTTGCCATGGTTTTTGGAAAAGTTGATTTGAAGTATTTGCGAGTTTTGAAAATGTATTTGACGAGAAAAACATATCTGTTGCGGTATCTTCGTCAAGACAGGAATCAGTTACAAGTCTTTCAACAATCGGCTCGCCAATACGTGATAATAAGGACACTTGTTTTCTATCTATGCGCCTCAACGTCAACAACGATTTAACCGTACAAAAACAAATCTGGTGTGTATCTTCATGCCATTTCAGTTCTTCCAAAAAATCAGGTTTGCTAATCAAGCCGTTCAAAAAATCATCTATTCTGTTTTGCACCTTATCGTTAGCAACGGGTCCTTCTATTATATCGTAATCGTGGGTTTTTCCCAGTGGATTACGATTTTCAACTACAAAATCCAACCATTCTTCATTATAAGCATCAAAATGTTTGACCTTGCAAAGTCGCTCTGTAAATTCAGTATCATAAAAGATGAATTCCGTTACAAATCCTTCTGTTTTGTGTCTTCTGCCAATGATCTTTGCCCAACTGTCAGCATGTTTGCGGAACTTTGTTACATAAAAACCCTTTCCAAAATCTTTATTGGGAATTGATTTTGAAAGGTCTATTTCTTCGATTTTTGTATAACTTCCATGATATACATTCATTTTAGACCTCCATTTTCGTAACATATTTCATATAAATCGTCAAGAGCGTAAAGCACATTATCGGTATGCAATGCCCACCAATGTTCGTTGATAAAATCCCAAGCGCCATATTTTTTCAGATAAAAATATGCATCCTGAACATTCATTTTATAAGCGTCGGCAAATGCCGGTACGATGTATGTCATAAAACTTATTTTATCACTCGTTTCTTTATTTAATGCCTTGTCCATAATTTATATTTATTATTATTCCTATTTCCCAGATTTTTTTTCTCATTCCCCCATCAGCAGTCTCAATATCTGCATCGCGCAGTCGGAGATGACCGAGCCGGGACCGAAGATAGCAGCCGCGCCCGCCTCGTAGAGGAAGTGGTAATCCTGCGGCGGGATGACGCCGCCCACGATGACCATGATGTCTTCGCGACCCAATTTCTTCAGTTCGGCGACGACTTGCGGCACCAGCGTCTTGTGTCCGGCGGCTAAGGAGGAGACGCCTAAGACGTGTACGTCGTTCTCGACGGCTTGTTTGGCGGCTTCTTCCGGTGTTTGGAAGAGGGCGCCGACGTCCACGTCGAAGCCGAGGTCGGCATAGCCGGTTGCTACTACTTTTTGTCCGCGGTCGTGTCCGTCCTGTCCCATCTTGGCGACCATGATGCGTGGACGGCGACCGAATCTCTCCGCAAATGCGTCAGCCATGGCGGCGGCGGTGCGGAAACTTTCCGAGTCTTTGGTTGCTTGTGAATACACGCCTGATATACTTCTTATTACTGCTTTATAACGTCCTGTGATTTTTTCTATTGCGTCGGAGATTTCGCCTAAGGAAGCGCGTCGCTTGGCGGCTTCTACGGATAGTTCCAAAAGATTGCCCTTGCCCGTCTCGACGGCTTGGGTGATGGCTGACAGCGCCTGTTGCACCTCCGTCTCGTTGCGTTCGGAGCGCAGTTTTTGCAAACGCCGGATTTGCGCTTCGCGCACAGCCGTATTGTCCACCTCCAACGTCTCTATCGGGTCTTCTTTCGCCAAACGGTATTTGTTGACGCCCACGATGACCTGTTCGCTGCAATCTATCTTTGCTTGTGTACGTGCGGCGGCTTCTTCGATGCGCATCTTCGGGATGCCGGTCTCTATCGCTTTTGCCATGCCGCCCAACGATTCTATCTCCTGAATATGCTGCCACGCCCTTTCGGCGATAGCCTGTGTGAGCGATTCTACGTAATAAGAGCCTGCCCACGGATCTACCGAGCGGCAGATGTCGGTCTCTTCCTGCAGATAGAGTTGGGTATTACGGGCGATACGTGCTGAAAAGTCGGTCGGCAGGGCGATGGCTTCGTCCAAGGCGTTGGTATGCAGCGACTGGGTATGTCCTAATGCGGCGCCCATCGCTTCCACGCAGGTACGGGCGATGTTGTTAAACGGATCCTGTTCGGTCAAACTCCATCCGGAGGTCTGCGAGTGGGTACGCAATGCCATAGACTTCGGGTTTTTCGGATTGAACTGCGCCACCAACTTCGCCCAGAGCATCCGCGCCGCCCGCATCTTGGCAATCTCCATGAAATGGTTCATGCCGACGCCCCAGAAAAACGACAGTCGCGGCGCAAAAGTGTCAATGTTCATCCCCGCCTGCACGCCTGCACGCAGGTATTCCACGCCGTCGCACAGCGTATAAGCCAGTTCGATGTCGGCGGTAGCGCCCGCCTCCTGCATGTGGTAGCCCGAAATGGAGATGGAGTTGAACTTGGGCATGTTTTGGGAGGTGTATTCGAAAATGTCGGCGATGATGCGCATCGAGGGCAAGGGCGGATAGATGTAGGTGTTCCGCACCATGAACTCTTTGAGGATGTCGTTTTGGATGGTTCCCGACAGTTCTTCCAACTTGGCGCCCTGTTCCAATCCGGCTACGATGTAAAATGCCAGCACCGGCAAGACAGCGCCGTTCATGGTCATGGAGACCGACATCTTGTTCAACGGAATCTGGTCGAACAGGATCTTCATGTCCAAGATGGAATCCACGGCGACACCGGCTTTTCCCACGTCGCCCACCACGCGCGGATGGTCGGAGTCGTAGCCGCGATGCGTCGCTAAGTCGAAAGCGACCGACAGTCCCATCTGTCCGGCGGCTAAGTTCCTGCGGTAGAAGGCGTTGGATTCCTCCGCCGTCGAAAAGCCGGCATACTGGCGCACCGTCCACGGACGCTGTACGTACATGCTGGCATACGGTCCGCGCAGAAAGGGCGCAACGCCCGCCGCATAGTGCAGGTGCTCCATCGCCTCAAGGTCGTCTTTGAAATAAGCCGGCTTCACCGGAATCTGCTCCGGCGTGAGCCACTCGGAACAATCTTTCGCTGCCGCTACCGGATTCTTCTCCGGCGCGGTCTTTCTAAAATCAATGGTTTTGAAATTTGGTTTCATTTTATTATATTATTATTCGTTGTTTTTTTCTTTTTCTGCTGCCAAGTCAAATTTTATTGGCATGTTGTATTGACATCTCACCATTTTCCCTCTTTGCTGAGCCGGTTCCCAATTCGGCATCATTAATACGACGCGAACGGCTTCCGTATCGCATCCGCCGCCGATACCTCTTAAAAGTCTAACCTGTCCGATGCTACCATCTTTTTCAACAGCAAAACCCACATAAACCGTCCCTTGTATTCCATTGTCTTTTGCCTCTTGAGGATATATTAAGTTCTCTTGGATAAATTTTAAACGAGCCTCATCACCTCCGGGATATTTAGGCACTTGTTCTACTACCATAATAAGTTCTTCCTCAATTAATTCGTCGGATTCTCCTCTTTCCTCAAGCATGGGAAATTCTATTGACATGATATAAGGTCGTTGTACTTCTTTTTCCTCTCGTTTTCCGGGATACCATTTCGGCATCATTGTTACGACGCGGATGGCTTCTTCATCGCACCCGCCGCCGATACCTCTTAGCACTTTTACATCCGAAAGGCTTCCATCTTTTCCAACAATAAATTCCACATAAACCGTTCCCTGTATTCCTTTTTCTTTTGCTTCTTGGGGATATACTAAATTTTCCCGTAAAAATTCTAAACGGGCTTTATCACCGCCAATATATCGCGGCGGCTGTTCTAACTCCGCAAGCGACTTACTATTCGGTACATTTTTTGCAACACCAGACGTTGACGCTTTTTTATTGTTCTTTTTCTGTTTTTTCTTCTCTTGTTTTGCTTTCATGCGTTCTTTTTCTTTCTCTGCTGCCAGGTCGAATTTTATTGGCATCGTATAACGCACATTTACTTCTTTTCCTCGATTGCTTCCGGGACTCCATTTCGGCATCATTGATACGATGCGAGCGGCTTCTTTATCGCAGTCGCCGCTGATACCTTTTAAAAGATGAATTTGTTCAATGCTGCCATCCTTTTCAACAACAAATCCTATATAAACCGTTCCTTGTATTCCTTTTTCTCTTGCTTCTTGAGGATATACCAAGTTTGTTTGTATAAATTTCAAACGGGCTTCCTCGCCACCGAGATATTTAGGAGGCTGTTCGGTTCTCATAAAAATTTCTTCCTCAATGGGGTCGTCCGGATTAGGCAAAGGGAACTTTATCGGCATGATATAAGACCGTTGTATTTCTTTTTCTCCCCGTTTTCCCGGCTGCCATCTCGGCATCATTTTTGCGACGCGGACGGCTTCTTCATCACACCCGCCGCCGATACCTCTTAAAAGTTCCACTTGCTCCACATTGCCATCCTCGTTAACGATAAAAAACACATACACCGTCCCCGTTATTCCTTCATCTTGAGCCTCTTGGGGATAGACTAAATTACTTTTAAGAAATCTCAAACGGGCTTCTTCACCACCGATATATCGAGGTGGAAATATAGTATCCTCTTGCTGTGCCTTTGCGGTGTTCATGGTTGCTACGCCAATAAAAACAAAAACTAAAATCTGTACTGCTGTTTTCATTTTATCCATCTTTATCTATTTATCTATTTTTTTACCTTTTATCCTATAACTCGCCCCGACAGAATAATGAATTACCGTATGTTTCAATTCGCCTGAAGAATTCAAACCACGAAGTTTAGTATCTTCTTCATTCGGATTAATTGTCCACGCAAGATTAACGCCAATGCGGAGAACGGCTTTCAAATTCCCTTTTCCGAAACGACCAAATACCATAGGCTCTGCATGAAAAACATCAAACTTAGTGTGATATAAAGATTCCTCGTATAAACCATGAGCATAAAGATTGGCAGTATAGTCAAACTTAGAGTATGCAAAGCGTAGTGAAACTCCCGCCTCAACAACCCGATGTTTTATTCCGAAGTTTCCCTGTCCGAAGAAAGAGTAATAATCCGATTTATAACGATTATCATTGTTAAATTGATCAATGTCTGTTGCTCTTCCCATTCCTGCTCCGCCAAACATTTCCAATTTCCATAGAAAGGCGGTCAGCATATTAATTCTCCCAAAACTGATTTCTCCATAACGATGTGCGAATTTACCTCTTGTATCCGGACCTGGACCAAGATAACCGCCGCCGGAAGGAGGGGATGCATCTTTATGGGTAAACACATCGTAACGGTTCGTGAAATTCCGGTACGACAGATTCCCGTTTACGGAAATGGCGACGTCTTTGGTAAAGGCATAACTGCCATTAACATAAACGCTATTGGTGCTGACGCCGGCTTCTCCCTGAAACTCGCCTTTTTCTTCGAGAAACGGAATGCTTCTGACCGCCGGAATGTACATTGACGAGCAGGCTGGTAACAGCGCTGGTATGGCTAACAACAGAATTAGTCGGATGTATGACGAATTGCGAAAAGAAAAAGACGACATTAATGATAATGCTTTGAGGATGAGATTTCTCGCTTCACTCGAAATGACGATGTGCGCCTTGGGAGGAGAGGGCGGAAGCAGCGGCGGCGTAGCCGCCGCTGCTTCCGCCCTCTTGCTCACACGAACCGCTGTCATTCCGAATGGAACGTAGTGGAATGAGGAATCTCTATTCAAAATGCAATTTGTCATACATTCCATTTTTTTATTATTTGCAAATGTACATAATTAATTGAAAATTAACATAGCAGCAATTCATTAAACCTTTTCAGCGTCTCCAAGATATTAGACCGCGCATGTATAAAATGTTCTATCCCTTTGGCTTTCAGCGCTTCGAGGCAGTCAACGGGGTTGCCGGCGATGACCAAAATGGTTTTCCCCGCGATTTTGTCAAACGCTTCCGGCGCTAAGGTGGCGTATTCCTCGTCGGAGGAGCAGAGGACGACGATGTCGGCTTTTTTCTCGGCGGCGGCGTTGAGACCTTCTTCGATGGTGTTAAATCCGTTATTGTCAACGATTTCGTAGCCGGCGCAGGCGAAGAAGTTGGTGGCGAACTGTGCGCGTGCCTTACGCATGGTCAGGTTGCCGATGGTCAGCATGAAGACGGTCGGACGTTTGTGGTTTTTGGAAAAGTCGTCGGTTTGCAGGCGCAGGGTTTCAAACTCAAACGCCATGCGGAACGGTTTAATGGTCTCTATTTCAGCGCCTTCTACTGTCATGTCCCAAATCTGTTTGGCACATTCGCAGACGGTGGACTCGGCTTTCTCCAAAGAATTGGGGAACTGGTTGGTTCCTAAGACGGTCTCTTTCCGCGTGGAGACATTTTGCAGACGTGTTTTTTGCATCTCGCTCACCATCGTCTGGATAATTCCCTTTTGCAGCGCCTGGACATATCCGCCGGCAGCCTCTATCTCCAAAAAGATATTCCATGCGCTTTCGGCTATCGCATTGGTCAGGTTTTCAATGAAATACGAACCTGCCGCCGCGTCGGCGACTTTGTTGAAGTGGGCTTCCTCTTTCAGGATGATTTGCTGATTGCGGGCGATGCGTTCCGAGAAGTCGGAGGAGGCTCGGAAGGCGGCGTCGAACGGTTTTACCGTGATGGCGTCTGCGCCGCCCAATGCTGCCGACATGGCTTCGGTGGTCGTCCGCAGCATGTTCACGTAGGGGTCGTAGATGGTCATGTTCCAAAACGAAGTCTCGGCGTGCAGTTTCATCCGCGCACAGGCGTCGCATCCGTCGGGATACGCCTTCACGATGTTTGCCCAGAGCATCCGCGCAGCGCGGAACTTGGCAATTTCGGGGAAATAACTCGCCGTTATCCCAAAGTTGAACGCCATCTTTTTGGCGATGTCGCCCGTTTTCAACCCTTTGTCGGTCAGCCGATGCAGATATTCCACGCCGGCGGCGAGCGCAAAGGCGACTTCCTGCGTGATGGAAGCACCCGCATTCTTGAAAATCATGCCGTTGGCGCCAATGACCCGAAACGACGGATACGCCGCAAACTGCTCAATCAACGTCTTAGCGCTGTTAAAACTCTCTTCGGCGGTTCCGTAGAACGTTCCGCGCGTCGCATAATACCGCAACGGGTCGTAGTCGAGGGAGCCTTTCAACATTTCGGGTTCTATCCGATTGTCTTTCAGGTATTGCAGCAAGGAGGCGGCAAATGTTTCCACATCCTTTCCGACGTTGAAATGGACGGCAACAGACTTTAAATCAATGCCTTGCAAGAGCGATTTAGCGCAGTTGCGGTCTATCTCGTCGGAAAAGATGAAAGTAATGCCTTGCGCGCCCCACGCAACCGCCTCGACGGCTTTGCGGTTGGCTTCCGCCACATCCTGAATCACTACGCTCTGGCGAATCTCCCAGTCGTTGCAGGGATTGCCGCCCCGCGTGTAGGGGAATGCGCCCGGTGCAGATTCCAAATACTGCAATCCGTTCAAGTCCTCTTCCCGGTAAAACGGCAACAGGTTGAACTTGTCTAAACTCTTCCAAACCAATTTCTTATCAAAATCGGCGCCTTTTAACTCTTCGGTGATCACCTTCATCCACTCCTCCGTAGGCACGGGAGGAAACTCGGTGAAAAGTCGTTTATCTTTTGAATCCATGAGACCTATTTTTATTCCTATTTAATATAATATGTAAAAACGGGGCAAAGGTACGACTTTTTTGCGATGTGAGATTTTGCGATGTGCGATGTGCGACGTGAGATTTGCGATTTGAGATGTGAGATTTTGAAAAAACCTTATTTTTTCGTAAAGGTAGGGAGATAATATTGGTAGAAAACGAGTTAAAACTCTTGATACAGCGTGCCGTTAGGTACGCAATATTAAAAAATGCCGACATATTGCGTACCCAACGGCACGCTTTTTGCGGAGCACGTCATTTTTCTACCAATATTTAGTCGTTCCTTAAAAAACAATTTCAAGCGGCGAGGTAATATAACTTTTGCGGGCAAAATCGGCGAAAAATAAATTGCAAAAAATTTTCTTTCAATTCTTCCATCAATTTTTTCAAATTCCATGCGGTCGCAGCCATGAAAGCGTTGATGTGTA
>Ga0099364_10012768_pt1 | contig 11308 bp, 8 predicted proteins | sample TergutTh196P3_FD_73070 | JGI IMG/M metagenome (GOLD analysis project Ga0099364, IMG submission 73070) | Microcerotermes parvus P3 segment gut microbial communities from Pointe-Noire, Republic of the Congo - Th196 P3 | ecosystem: Host-associated > Arthropoda: Insects > Digestive system > Gut ...
ATGCGGGATGGCAAGACCTTCAATCTATTGCTTTATCAGGAAAAAATCGTCTATTTGAATCCATGTGTCATGCCCTACCGACCAATAACCGCAAAACACTTTTATGCTTGTGTTTGATCCAGTATTAAAGGTTACCTCTATGGGTGTGTAGTCCGGCAGATTTCCGCTGAAATTGATTTCACCAAGGATACTTCCATTTGCTGCCCGGGCTCCAAAATATCCTTTGTTTGTGAAATTATTCGAGTTTCTAACATAAACAGTCAGCTTATAGCTAGAATTCATTTCGACAGCAACGGTCTGCGCAAGTGCATTCCATGTGTCAGCTGCTGATGTGCGGATATAGGCATTGTTTGTGCCGGAATTCGCAAGACCTAATCCTCGGTCGATTCCTTTTTCGTCAATACCCTCTATCATCCATGGTGATGAAATGCTATTTGTGTTCTGCTGTTCAAAGCTATAATCGGCGATTAGATTTGTAACGGGAGGGACTATCACCGCATGATCTCTGTAATACACTTCAAGTTCCGCAATAGATGTAAAGGTCGCCGCGCCTCCCGGGGTTCCAATGATGCGAACAGCATCGCCCCATGTATCATCAAATGTCATCTGAATCGTTTTGTTTGCACCCGTAAGCACATTTGTATCGAGAACAAGGTTGGAAACGCTGATCCAGTTAAAATCTTGACGAACTTGTACGTTCAAATTGCCGAAATATCCGCCATCTGAAAACATACTTCCTGTTGTAAAAACAACGGTGTTGATATTGTAGACATTTGGATACATATAACCCCAATAATCCTCATTCTTCAACACGCCGTTCCAGCTGTCTTCGCTTTGCACTTTATTGCCGTCATTCAGATAACTCTTGTTGCCCCAATGGAAACTAGCTCCAAAGGGTACTACCCCGGGCGCATTCGCAGGTAACGCAAGATTATCATCGCTCTTTGCATTTGCCGGAGTGCTTGAGTTGAATGGCTTAACTACTAATTTGCGCAGAGAGAATCCATAATTGTTAGCAGCACCCATAAATGTATTCGACTGTACCCACATGGTTTCCCCATCTGAGCTGATGTATTTTGAAGGTATTGTTGTCGCATAGCCGCCGTTTTTATCAGCAGTCCAGGTATAGCCGCCAAAATCTTCGGATAAAAATTTCTTCCACGGCCCGAACGGTGTAGGTGATTCATAAAACTCGAAAGTGTATTCTGTCCATGCGCTGTATATATATCTGTCTAATGGTTGATTGTAAACGATGCTCCCTTGCGAAATGATTGTAAAGTCTTTTGGGTCTCCTGCACGAATTGACGGGAAGCATGTATTTGTATACAAACGTGTTTCATCGCGTAAAACGGGCTGCTTCTGATCAATGTTGTTTGTCCAAGAAGCGTTCCCATTTAGATCACCCGCATAAAACTGCCATGTGGAACGATTCATGATACTTGTTTTCGGTACTCTTGCAAGGAATAGTTCCGTAGGGTCTGGTACACGGTTGTTAAAGGAATCGCGCCAGTTGTAATCAAGCCCATAAGCATATACATAGCCGTCAATCGCATTTTCATTATCTTGACCGTAATCTAAAAACATGATTGTTGTAAACTTGTATCCGGGAAACATCGGTGCGCTGGTATCCCATGTCCATGTAACGCCGCGATCGGTAGACTTGCAGATTGTGGCGGCAGGTACGTCATTAAAATCGAGATTTAGGTCTTGTACTGCGCAATATAACACACCGTCCACACTAATCATGCCAGTAGGCTTCCTGTTATAAGAGCCGCCAGGGCTCCATATTTGAGAAAAATCTGTTGCAAGTGTAGAGCCTGTGATATTCCTGCTATACGGATCGCCTGTAATTCTGCTAACCGCGATATCATTTTCGTCGGCGCCTGGCGTAGGGTCATTGATGGCGGGGTCAAAGTCAAAACCCGGGCCATCGCCATTGGCCGCATACAGAGCGCCGTCATCTCCCCAAGCCGACGGCCAAAGATCACCTTTGCTTCCAGGCACATTATATGTCGAGCTTGATTCAATATAAGCGTATGCAAAGAAATTGCTTTGATCCGGGACATGGGGTTGTGCAGACGATACGGGTAAACTCATAAATGACGCTGAAATCAAAAGGATAACCAGCAACCGTGCTGTGAATACCTTTAAGCGGATGTTTCTTTTCATGATGAACCCTCCCTTTTTTGTTGTTGGCCAAACCCCGAGTAAATTGATATATGACGATCTTTGTTCGGGTAACTACTTGATACCAGACATCTTAATCCCTTCGACAAGATATTTTTGAAGCACGAAAAACATTACCATAGTTGGCAGAACCGTTATGACACCTGCGGCTAGTACGGCGTTCCAGGGAGTATCAGTGCGCCCAATGAAGTTTGCGATAGCTACCTGAAGCACCCACATTTCCTGTTTCTGTGCAATTAACAAAGGCCAAAGGTAATTGTTCCAGTTTGCTATGAAAAATGCAACTGCAAGCGTTATGGTAATAGGCTTGGATAAAGGTAGAAATATCTTAACAAATATACCAAATTTTGTGCAACCGTCAATCGACGCGGCCTCCTGCAAATCGTTGGGCATAGTTAGGAAAAATTGCCTGAATAAAAAGATACCATACGCGTGCGGAATCGCGGGAATGATAATTCCCGCGTAGGTATTCAGCCACCCTAACTCCTTAACAAGAATAAACAGTGGTATCATAAGTACTGAGAATGGCACCATCATTGTGCTTAGTATCAGCGCGAACACAACTTTTTTACCGGTAAATTTTAACCTAGCTAGGGAGTATCCTGCCATTGCGTGAAAAATCAACGCAACTATTGTAACAGCTGTCGCTACAATAACCGAGTTAAGGAAGTATCTCCCGAAGCTTTCATTTAAAGCCAATGTATACCCTTCGAATGTTATCTCGCGCGGAATCAGCCGCATATCAAATACATGCTCAACTGGCTTTAATGAGGAAACGATGAGCAAATATATCGGAAACAATATGCAAAAACCAACGGCTATTGCGGCAAACAGCTTCACGAACCATAGTTTCTTAGAGTCACGCATGACCTTCACCTCCGGTCACTTTAAGCTGGATAAGGCTCAAGGTTAAAATTATCAGAAACAAGACAACGGCAAGAGCAGACGCATATCCCAACTTCATGAAGTCGAATGCATTCGTATAGATATAAAACACTGAGACGTTTGTTGCCTGTGCAGGACCGCCTTTTGTCAGTATTTTCACAAGGTCAAATACTTGGAATGATGCTATCGTCGTGACAATCAGCACAAAGGTACTTACCTCCCGCAACATCGGGAAGGTGATAAACCGAAAGGTCTGCACAAAATTCGCCCCATCAAGCTTCGCGGCTTCATAGTAGCTTGGGCTTATATCTTTAATCGCAGCAAGAAAGATAATGGTATAGTAACCAATCAACAACCATGATGATATGATGGCAATACAAAACAATGCAATCTTGGGGTCTCCGAGGAATCTCTGTGCAGGAAGCCCGACCGCTGTTATCACCGCATTTAGAAATCCGCGGCGCTCGTCCATCATGAAACGCCAGATAACCGCAGCAACAACGGTTGATATTGCATAAGGTATGAAATAGGATGTTCGGAAAAACTGTTGCAGCTTGTTCGTAATCGAGTGAAGGAAAACGGCGAGAAGCAGTGAAATAACAAATACGATTGGAACAAAGAACAGCGTATAGGTAAATGTCTTTGTTAAAGAAGCCCACCATGTTTTATCAGACATCATAATCTCATAATTCTTGAAACCGACAAACTTCATGGGTTCAAGCGCGTTCCAATCGTTGAGCGATATATAGAACGCGATCAGTATCGGCAGAAATATGAATATAGCCAATCCGATAATATCAGGCGCCAGCATTAGGTAGGCAAATAATGTATCGGAGTCCCGCCTGCGCTTTTTCTTTTTTTGAATCATATGCCTACTCCTCTTTGTACAATACGGCGCTTCCGGCTGTGCCGGAAGCGCCGACCGCTAAATCTTCAATTTGTTTTACATAGAACCTTCAAAGCTTGATAGAAAATTATTGATTTTATCGTTGGCTGTTTTTGCCGCAGCAGCAGGATCGCCGCCGCCCAGCATGACGTCCTGAAGTGCGTCGCCAACCGCATCGACTATCTCGGCAGGATAGCGTGGCTCACCAACCGCAGTGGAGTAAATTTCGTCGGTGAATACTTTACGCAGCCCTTTTTCATATATTGCCCCACCGGCCTCTACTACAGATCTTCTCGGTGAGTACGCAAACTTAACTTCTGTACACCATTGGAGCGGGAGAGCAATATCCTCTGCAAACGCCCATAGTGCAAATTTCGCGGCCTCTTCATAGTTTTCGCCCTTGCTGCTGACCATCATTTTCCAGCCGCCGGCTGTCGTGAAAGGCTCACCGCCATCGGGAATCGGTAGCGGGATAAGACCAATATTCTTGTCAGCATATTCTGTTTCAAGAGTCGCAATCGGCCATGTACCGCAAATCTGCATAGCGGCGGAGCCATCGCCGATCATCGCAATATCCCATGTGCCTGGTATTGGAAGAGTGGAGGGTGCTCCGGCTTTAACAAGGTCACTCCACAGCTTGAGGGCATTCTCAACAGCCGGGCCTTCAAAAGTGCCGGTCATGGTGGCTTCGTCTAATACGCCGCCGCCGCCCTGCCACAGGAAGGGATACCAAGTGAAGTTCTGGTAGTAGCCTTTAGTCGGCTCGATTACCATGCCCGCGACTTCATTTGTGGTGAGTTTTGAGGTGGCATCAATTAGTTCTCCCCATGTTTTGGGTGGGGTAACGCCCGCAGCTTCGAGAATATCTATATTATAATAAATGCCAAGGAGTTCAATCTCAAATGGGATACCTACAAGCTTGCCGTCAACAGTGCATGCTTCGACGGAGCTTTCAAGGAAATCTGCGCGCATTGCATCGGTGAAGTAGGGGTTAAGGTCAAGCGCGATACCGCTGTTTGCATATTTGAGGAAGTCGCCGGGGCTCATAACAAAAACGTCAGGCCCGACATCTGCAGCAAAAGCAGATGTGAGCGCGGCACCCATATATTCGTCTTGCGGAAGAATCCTCAAATCAACCTGTACATCCGGGTTGATTGCAGAATATGCGGGGCCGAGGGAAGCAAAAAATTCGCCCTCAGCATCTGTGTGGAAAGTCCAAAAATTTACGACTTTCGCATCGGGGTTTGCTTGGGCCGGTGCATCTTCGCTTGCTGTAGAGCCGCTATCGCCCGCTACCGGTGCATTACCTGCCGCCGGCGCATCTTGAGACTGTGTCCCGCCGCCGCACGCACCTAAAGTAAGTGCGAGGCATAAGGATAAGCATATCACCAAGATTGTTTTTTTCATAATGTACCTCCTAAAACTATAGTTGTTGCTGACTGAAATCCAATTTGCTGATGAAACTTGACCTCAGTATATCTCAAAGCCATCATTCATAAAATGCACTTATTTTGGGTATAGTATCTAATTTTGGGGTCTTCATTTGAAAAGCTTTTTTTACTATGCATAAGATAGTATAATGGGGAAAACACTAAAGGGAGGTTTTTTCATTGTTCGAGCTTTCATCTCTTTCATCGCTTGCATCTCCAAGAAGTGGGAAACGCCGCCGACTCTCAAGCTTTGACCGCACTGGAGGAAACGACGATCGCATATACATACCAAAGGGCGAGAAACGCACATTCGCCCACATAAAGGGCAGCGGGGTAATTACGCATATATGGTGTACAGTAGCAGGCGAGAATTTTATCGACGAAAAAAACGCTTTTCGCAAGCTTGTACTCCGCATGTATTGGGATGGGGAAGAAAACCCCAGTGTACAGGCTCCTATCGGTGACTTTTTCGGTATGGGACATGGTCAATGTCGCAATTATGTCTCAGCGCCGCTTCAAATGAGCCCGGAAGATGGCAAATCCTTCAACTGCTGGTTCCCGATGCCCTTTGCTACGGAAGCCCGCCTGGAATTGGAAAACGAATGCGATGGAGAAGCAATCTTCTATTTCTATGTTGATTATGAGGAACGCAGCATTCCAGAAGATATGTACCGTTTCCACGCACTCTGGCATAGGGAATGCCTTACAAAAGGTGTGTCCGATGAAGGTATGACAAACCGCGAGTGGTTGTTTGAGGGTAAAAACACCGACGGCAAGGAGAATTACGTCGTGCTTGAAGCCGAGGGAAAGGGGCACTATGTCGGCTGCAATGTGAATATCCATAATTTGCGCGATACCTCGAAATGGGATTGGCCGGGTGAGGGAGACGACATGATTTATATTGACGGTGAGGATTTCCCATCGCTCCACGGTACTGGGACAGAGGATTATGTAAACATGGCGTGGTGTCCCACACAGGAGCATTCCGCACCCTATCATGGACTGATTCTTGGCGGCAAGGAAAACTGGAAAGGCAAAATCACGTATTATCGCTATCATATACAAGACCCAATCATGTTTGAAAAATCTATCCGCGTGACGATTGAGCACGGTCACTGCAACCACCGCAGCGACGATTGGTCAACAACCGCTTATTGGTATCAGAGTGAGCCACATGTTCCCGTAAAACCGATACTGCCGGTTTTGGAACGCATGCCAATTGACGAGGAAATTTTTGAATGGGAATGGAAATAAAGCGCATTAAAATCACGTTATCTCTTGCATTTATCCTTCTGTTATCAAGTTGCGGTACGCTGTAAAAAGTCTTGAGCCTTCGGGGCCCTGGAGACCAGCACTTTTTTACAAGGGTCAGTATTCGTATCAAACATACGATATTGGCATGAAACGTCTATTAATGTTCATGCCAATCACTAATAAAAAATGAATAATTAAACGAGGGTTCAAGCTTTTCTGCTGCGTTGAAGTCTAGGCAGAAATGACTTGAATCCTCGTTAATCTAGGGCGTATTATCTGCTTGCGATAAGCAGTATTTCATCTGCCGCTTCTTTAGCGATAGAGCGTATGTCTGATGAACTGAACATGGCGCGTTGTAATGCATTCTCAAACACCTTTGCTATCTCCGGTGAAAGCATAGGCTCCGGCTGTGCGCCTGGCATTATATTATCGATAAACATCCTGTCTACAGCGGATGCAAATGCTTGGGGATTCGTTTCAATCACGGAGTTTCTGGCAGGAAGCTTTGAGCTTGCGTCGCGGCACCATTCTAGAGACCTTTTCGTTCCTTCACCCCACATCCAAACCACGAAACGCGCAGCCTCCGACGCGTTCGAGCTGTGCGGGTTTACGATTTGATACCACCCTCCATATACGCTTTTTTCGTATCCATCAACAGGCACCGGAACCGGCACTACACCGTAAGCAAAGTCTGGAAACCGGTTATCAAGCTGCCGTGTGGCCCAATACCCACAGATTTGCATCGCAGCTTCATTGGTCACAAGCAGGTAAATATCTGAAGGAATATGAATCACGCTTTGCACAGGTTGCGAGTAGGCGGAAAGCTCTCGCCAAAGCTTCAATGACTCTTCAAGCGGTTTCTCCAGCGTTGCTCTATCAAAGTCAAATGAACCGCCCGCTTGCACAAAAAGAGTGTAGTAAATGAAATTCTGATAATCATTTGGCTGGTCTGGTAGAATGATTCCTGACATTTCATCGGTATTTAGCTCACCAGCCACAGACACCAACTCCTCCCAGTTTTTTGGAGGGGCTAGTCCTTTTTGCTCAAACAAGCTGAGATTAAAATAGAGGGCGACAGGCTCGACCTCTATTGGCATTCCCAGAATGTCACCGTTTCGGGATACAGCTTCCAAGCGACCATACTGAATGTCGTTTTTCAGTTCGTCGCTCATATAATCGTTAAGCGGAAACATGAAACCTGCATCAGCGTATTTTAGAAAGCTCCCTGCTGAAATCATATATACGTCCGGGGCGCTGTTTGTCGCAAACGCAGTGGAAAGCGCAGTCGATAAGTAGTCGTTGTAAGGGATGTATTCCGCATCTACCTGTATTTGTGGATTCTCACTGTTCCACTGCTCGATCCAATCATTGATGATATAATCCTCTTTACTGGACTGGAATTTCCAAAATGTAATGACTACCGGGTCTATTACCTCCGGTTCCGAGTTTGGAGCACCGGCCATACAGGAGGGTAAACCTATTATTAGCAATAGACTAATCAGTAATCGTTTCACGATATTCATCTGGTGTAACGCCACAGGCTTGCTTGAAAACGCGGAAAAAATATTGTGCATTGCCATATCCAACCATCTCCGAGATTTGATAAACTTTCAGGTCATGGTGCTTTAAAAGCTCCTTCGCATGGTCCAACCTGATCTTCGTGAGGTAGCTCTTAAAGCCTTCGCATGTCTCCTTTTTAAAAAGCTCACTTAAATACGATTCATTCATAAAGTACATTTGCGAAATACCCCGCAGGGAGATGTCCTCAAAATAATGCGTATCTATATATTCACATATATCGCGTATCAGCCGCCGTTTAATCGGCTCAGCTTCAGTAGGAGGGTTTTGCTCGGGAAACTGCTCGCTAAGCTCCTTTAATCTTGATAAAAACTTAGCCAAATCCGGCGGTTTTAGAAAATAATCTACGACATTGAATCGAAGCGCCTCACGTGCATATTCAAAGTCAGCATAGCCACTGAGAATGATAAATTTGATTCCCGGACACAGTTCGTTTGCCTCTGCCGCAAGCTCAAGACCGGTCATTTTGGGCATCTTGATATCGGTTATGACCACATCCGGCGACAGCTCACACAGATGTTCAAGCGCGGTATATCCATCTTCAAATTGCCCAACGATTTCAATATCCGGGCATTCTTTTTTCACAACCCCTGACAATCCCCGCAAAACCTTAGGTTCGTCGTCTACCAGCATAAGATTCATTCGGATTCCTCTATTCGCATGTTATCGGAAGATGCTTTTATAATCGGGAAACGGACAACAACCGTTGTCCCGACATTTTCAAGGCTGTCTATCTCAAGGCCGTACCGATCTCCTAGAAGCCGTTTGATTCGCATATCTACATTTCGCATACCTATATGTCCGGTGTCCGGATGGGAAATGTCTTGAGACAACAGGCTGTCGCGCAAATCTACCGGTATACCGGAGCCATCGTCCTGTATCGAAATCAGGAGGTCGCCATGATCAAGCCGTGCAACGATTGATAGGCTTCCCGACCCCTTTTTACTCATTAAGCCATGATTGATTGCGTTTTCTACAATCGGCTGAAGCGTGAAGCTCAGTATTTCAAGGTCCTGTGCTTCAGGTTCTATTACAATGCTGTATTTAAGTTTTTCTTCATATCGATTTTTTTCAATCAGCAGATAATTCTCTATTTGAGTAATTTCATCACGCAGAGGAACCTTTTGGCCGCCTTTGCGGATCGCGTAACGGAGCAGATCGCCAATATTTGTTACAAGGTTTGCGATATCGTATTCTTCCTTTTCCACAAGCATCCAGTAGAGCGTATCAAGCGTGTTGTAAAGGAAGTGGGGGTTGATTTGCGCCCGAAGCGCACGGAGCTCCGCGTCCTTTTCCTTGACGCTTTCCTCTTGAATTCGCGCCATCATCAGCTCCAGCTCTTCCAACATGTGTGAAAACATATTGTTTAGCTCAGTGATTTCCACCGCCGTGTGCTTCGGAAGAATGAGCTGTGTGTTGAGGTTCCCGTCCGCAACCTCTTTCATGTTAGATGTAAGCTCACGCAAGGGCTGCGTAATCCTCGACGCGATACGAAATGACATGTACGCAAACAACAGGATTGCAAGAAGCCCAATAACGACGATTATACCCAATATATCGTAGTAATTTGCGTACAAATCTGAATAGGGTATAATGTTCACAATTTGCAAATTTACATAGGGGTTGTCGATTTGATTGACTACAATCCCCCTGTTAATACGTTGAGCGCCTGCCCACTCCACTTTAATTCCGAGCGAATCCTCAATATTCATTGACAGCAGTGATTTGTCGATTGCCGATATAATGCTTCCATCCATATCCGCGACATAGTAATTGCCAATCTCTCCGGGTAGCTCAAGATTTTTCCACAAAACGGATTCCCGCACCGAGATTACCATGTAGCCGATCTCTCCGAATGTCGTCAGGTCACGGATTTTCCTTGCAAAGTATAGATATGTTTCCCCATATTCCCAATCCCCGCCCAAATACGTGTGCGATCCACCGGCGAAAATAACTTCACCGTCACTGTATGCGATTGTGTTCTGAATGCCATCTGCATCAGCTAAAATACTTCCGCCGACTTCCCTGTCAATTTCGCGGTAAACACTGCCATTCTTGCCAATCACGACAACACCGGCGACAATCTTGGTAGGAATATTACTCATTTCGCTGTAAACAGAGGCCATGTTGGCGTCTGAACGATTATCAGTGTTCTGTAACGCTTGCTGGATGTCGTCGTTTGAGACGATGGTCTTGGAAAAAGCGTCGATCTCGTTGACCAATGCTGTCAATCTATCGTTTTTTTGTTGCAGGAGTATTTCCGCATAACTACTGTTAATTGCTGCTACAGTGTTTCTACTGAGAATATACGCAACAGCGAGAAGCACAACAATAATGAGTGAAATAAGAGCGGAAAAGCTAAGTGATATCTTTTGCTGGATTCCATTTTTTTGTGCAAAAATCATGTCAGCCAAGCCCCTGATTATCAATATTATGTGCAATGATCTATACTAGATATTATACATACACAATAACGTATTGTCAAAAAAACAGTTTTGTAGGGCATCATATTGCAATACAACGTACAACAAGAAGGTCGGCGGAAAGGGCGTAAATCCTTCCCGCCGTTTTGTTGTTTCCATTATTCAAAATAATCTAACGGGTTTGTCCGTATTCCGTCCTTCAACGCCTCCCAATGCACATGGTTTCCCGTGTTTCTGCCTGTGGAGCCGACAAAACCAATAACTTCACCTTTCTTAACCTCCTGACCGTCCATAACGGCGATTCTGTGGATTGTCAAGAGCAAACAAAGTAATACTCTATTCCAGCTTCAATACTCATGATTTTGCTCCAATGTCCATGTTTTTAGGGTTTTGCCCTGCGGGCGTAATGCCGGTGTATGGTGGTTTTTCTTGGCTTAGTCATCTTTATTGGGCAGCTCTATGTGGAACATACGGCAGTAATCCCGCTGCGCTTCAATCGCACATTCCGCGATAAAGCTGACAAAATTCTCGTCGCTGGGATTTTCATACCTTTGCGCCACTTTCAATGCATTTATATACTCCAAGCGCATAACGGGCGGGATAGATACGATGGGATATCCCCGGTTGACAAGGATGAGATTCATCAACAACCGTGCTGTACGCCC
>Ga0099364_10012769_pt1 | contig 11307 bp, 3 predicted proteins | sample TergutTh196P3_FD_73070 | JGI IMG/M metagenome (GOLD analysis project Ga0099364, IMG submission 73070) | Microcerotermes parvus P3 segment gut microbial communities from Pointe-Noire, Republic of the Congo - Th196 P3 | ecosystem: Host-associated > Arthropoda: Insects > Digestive system > Gut ...
TTTTTAAGTTGGGGAGAGTTGAAATGTGTTGATTCGGTAGATTTTCAAGAGAGGAAAGTCTATCATTTTTCATGATTATCGATGTCGAATTTCATGAATTCTGTTTGATGTTTCCCAATGCTGATCAACAAGACTTTGATGGGCTTGTAGAGGATATTGCGCTTAATGGCTTATTGGAGCCTATTATGCTATTCGAAGGGAAAATACTTGATGGGCGCACACGATATCTTGCGTGTAAAGTAACTAACACGCCTCCGACGTTTATGCCTTTTACAGGCGATAGCGATGAGGCGTACAGTTACGTCGTTTCTAAAAATCTACATAGACACACTTCTATGATTGGATTTCGCTTGCCTAAACCTGCGGAACCACATCCAAATTGTCCAAATTATGGTCCAGTTAATCCAGCCAACTACTTGTGCCTCGCATCCTGTCATAATAACATCATGCCAATAGAAATTTAGGCGATCGTCCTGGAAAGGATGGTTTGGAATGAATTCCAAAGGATGTAAAGGAAGTAGTTGTGGATAAACAGTGAACAACTGTTCGCAAACCACCGCATATATCCACATAAAAGGAAAATCAATCAGGTAGAATAGCATCCAAAGTACTCCAGATGATTCACAACCATTATCATTAGGATCATAACCCATAGCCACAATGGTACCCAAGGTCACCACAAGGACAAGGTGGAGCAAAAAAACGATCACCGTTGCTTTAATAAATTTCATCGTTCGTTTACAAAAGCCGCATTCATCCACGTTACCTTCCCGAAGGCATCGTACTTCAAATGCTCCCGAATGGTACCAGAATCGTCGGCGTTTGCAACCACGTTCCAGTTCGAGTTGGCAAGCGAGTCTGTCCGTCGACAAATTCGTAAAAACACCGTTATTCCGGCGTAGGCAAGAATCTTGAGAAGAGACGTGAACCTTGTTTTTCTGGATTCCGGCTTGCACCGAAATGACGAAATGACTGGATTCCTGCCTGCGCGGGAATGACGATGAAGAGGGTTAACGAAAAGGTTTATCGGGAAAAACCGGCAAACCCCGTTGGCAATTTGCGCAATTTTCCGGTAAAATAGGAAAAATGGACAAGTTTTAACCAGTGGGTTGCCGATTCCCGTTACGGGGTATAGTCTGCCTTTACATCAGTACAATGGACAGAATTACGTTCTTAATCATTTTCTCCTGCATTGTTTTCGCATTCGGCGTTCAAACACTCGTCGCACAAGAGTCCGAAGGTTCTCCTGCTGCGCCCTCTGCGGCAGGAGAACCCCAAACCGCCGCCGAAGAGTCTGCTACGTCCGAATTCGTTCCGCCGCCTCCGCCGCACCCAACCCTCAATTCGCTCGCAAAACTCGTCGACCCCTTCGTGGCGGATAGACTCGCACTGACCGACGTACAACGAAGCGAAGCCGCACGGATTGTGAACGTACAAACCCTCGAACTTTCCCAAGCAGCAACAGAAAAAGCACCAGCGGAACGCTACCTGGAAATCTACAAAGGAACCGAAGATAAACTGAGAAACCTGCTCACGGCAACCCAACAAGCCGTCTTGGAACAAGGACTCGATGCGAAAACCATCCGATTCAATTTCCTCAATCAACGCTGGATCGACGTTTTGCAGTTGATTGCCGACCAAGGCGGATACCAACTCGTACTCGATGCCCCGCCGCCCGGCACATTTAGTTTTACCAGTCCCGAAACCTTCACGATCATCGAAGCCCTCGATCTTATCAACGGCACGTTAATCACACGAGGCTACACCCTCACGCGGCGGGACAACAGAATGTTGCAACTGCTCAATTTGCGGCTTCCGATTCCGAATCGCCACTTCCCCACGGCGAAACCTGAAGAACTGCCGGGTCGGGCATCGTCAGAATACGTTGCCGTAACATTTCCCTTGGAACGCCGCGACCGGGAAAAAGTCATTCAAGGATTAGCACCGCTCAAAGGCGACTATACCCGCGTGGCACCGGTAGGAGGAAACGAACTGCTGGTGATTGATACCGTAGAAATGCAGAATGCCATCCAACGGGTGATCAACTCTGTCGAAAATCCGCCTGCACCAAAACGGGAAGAACCGAAACCGCCCACTCCGCCGATATGGAAAACGTACACCATCGAAAAAAATGACCCGGATAAAATCGAATCGATTTTCACGGAACACGTCAGCGACGCTAAATTGCTGCGTCTCCCTGATTCGCAGCAACTTCACATTTTCGCTCAACCGGATCAGCATGCACAATTCGAAGTCATTCTCAAAATGCTGGAGGAGGATGCCGGTGCAGGCTTGTTCGATGCGAAACTCGTTTCCTATTCGCTTGCTCAATACTTTGACCCGCAGGGCTTGCCGTTGAATTTGCGAGGCGGACAGGGCGCACAGGGACGCGGAGCCTTCGGAATGCGCAACTTCGATTCCTCTATGATTCCGCAGGGAGTGGATCCCTTCCAATTTTACCAAATGCAACTCAACCCCATGTTCAGGTTCGGCATGGAAATCATTGCGACGCTCAAAAATGCGTACCCGAAAGCATGCGTTTCGGAGACTCCCGTTGCCGAAAGAATTGTCATATTGGCATCGGAATCCGATCATGAGAATATCAATGAATTTTTCGAGTCGCTGCGTCCTGCGGAAGAAAACCGGCAGACGGCAAAACTCTACCAGTTCGTCGAGCCGGGCAAAAAGATGAACGCCGAAACCGAACAACAGATACAGGCACTCCTGCCAAATGCCCGAACGACACTCGATACCATTCGGGGACAGATTTTAGTGATTGCCACTGCCAAAGAGCAAGCGGAACTGGAAAAAATGGTGAAAGAACTCGAAGCGGGAGCCATTCCTACGGAAGATAGGATTCTGCGAAGTTATCAACTTTCGGCTTCGACGATCAACATGTTTTGGTCGCTGATGGCACAACTTGCCGCTCAAAATCACCTTCGGGGCTACATTCCGATTCGGGACACACAACGGAATCAGTTTCTGATTTGGGCAACGGAAAGACAGCATAATCGGATTGCGGAAGTTTATCGTGAGGTTACGGGACAGTCGGAGCAAGAGGACGGTGGAACGTCCGATGCGGTCGTTCTTTTTACGCCGAAAAACATTGCTCTGGACACGCTCCAAACCGTGATTCAAGATGTCTATCCGACGGCAACAATGGTGCTGAACGCCCAGCGTAAGCAAATCATCATTCGGATTCGTCCGAATCAAAAAGAGGCATTGCAATCGCTTCTCGAACAACTGGATGCCGCCGACCCCGATGAAGAGAGACGGTATTTTGATGCCTATCCCATCGAGGCAGGCTTCTATTCGATCACGAGAGGCTACGTTTCCGGCAGACCGCAACTGATGATAGAGGAACTGGTAAAAATTGCTCCCGGCGCACGAATCAACTGGGATACACCGTCGCAAAAGTTAATCGTCTGGGGAACACAGGAAGAGCATGCGAAGATTAAAGAGGCAATTCGTCTTTTGATCGGCGACCAAGGCGGCGAAAAAACGTTTCGGACGTTTCCCCTTCGCCGGGTAGAGTGGGGATCGATTGCAGGAATCCTTCGCCGAATCTATCCCGAACCGGTCGTCGAGTACACGCATGATGCAAGCACGAAACAACTCATTGTACAGGGACATCCCAAGATGCTGGACAAAGTTGAGGAACTGCTCGAAATCCTTGACCCCGAAGAACCGGCGGAAAATGATCCCTATGTGCGGTTCTATCAATTTGAAAAGGAACCGACATCGTCCATCATTGATGCGTTGTATCGGCTTGTGCCAGCGGTAACCATCGTTCCAGACAGTGATAATAAACAACTGATGGTCATTGCGAGACCTGCCGAACATAAAATTATCGAAAAAAACACGGATTCCATCGTTGCTTCCTTTGCGGTTCCCGAAAAGGAAATCCGCCGGTTCCAACTCCGTCGGGTTCCGGCTCGCATAATGGAACCGATCATCCAACGAAAGTTTCGGCAGGAAGTGGAGACGATACAGGATTCCGAAGTGCGCGGTATGCTCGTGGTCGAGGCAGACCCGCTGGTGTTGACCAAGGTTGCCGAACTGATCGAAATACTTGACCCGAAAGAACCATCGGAAAATGATCCCGTTGCGGTCTATTATTCCTTGAAAACATATCCGACGAATGCTGTGTTTCAAGCCTTGCGGCAACTTGCTCCGGCGGCGCACATTGCGGTCGATTGGGATCAGACGGAAATCGGACGAATCTTGGTCATTGCGTCGCCTGCCGATCAGGAAATCATAAAAAAAAACGCCGAGTTCATTGCCGCCTCCTTTGCTGAACCGGCACGAGAGGTCAAGCGGTTTGAAATGAATCGGGTGCCTTATTACAGTGTCTTGGGAGTCATCAACCGAATGTATCCCAATGCCATTGTTACCTATGATAACCACGGACGGTACATTATGGTCGAAGCCTTTCCCGAATTGCTACCCCGGATTACCGCTCTGGTGGAACAACTTGACCCGAAAGAACCTACCGAGAATGATCCTGTCGTGAAATTTTACGCCATACGACCGGAACCGTCAGTGTTGCAAGGCATACAGCAAATTACCCCGAATGCCACCCTAATTCCCGACCAAAAGCAAATCTTGGTGATTGCAAAACCTTCCGATCATGCCATCATCGAAGCAAACACCAAATTGATTGCCGAAACCTTTACCGCTCTCGAAGAGCCGGTGCTTTGCATCTATACAGTAACCAGTGATGAGCGGGAGCGGTTGACCTCGTTCATTACGGTCATCGCCGGTGCTGATTTTCGGGACGCAAAAATCTTTCCCGAAGGAGACAGCAGAACCACTGTGTCCGCAGACCGCATGCTGATTTGGGCACGACCGACGGAACACGACTTGATCGCCACGGTACTGAAACAGTTCCAAGAGAGTCAAGCGGCGGCACCGGGTCGGCAATTTAAGAGTTTTCCCATGTCCGTCGGCGATTTAGAAACGGCACAGAGCATTTTGCGGGCGACTCATCCCGATGCGATGCTCTTTCCCGACTCGACGGGCAACCGCCTCATGGTACTGGCGACCGCCGAAGACATGGAAAGAGTCACCCGAACGCTCCGAATTCAAGGGAGCATTGACGACAGGGCAATGGTCGCTTATCCGGTGGCGGGAGTCCCGCCGGAAACCATTCGGACGGTCATTATGGACGTGTATCAAGGCTTGAAAATCAACGTGGACGAGGTCTCCCGAAAGATTTTCATTTGGGCTTCTCCCGAAGAGCATGTCCGAATCGGGGAAATCATTGAGCAAGCGAACAAGGAAATCGATCCCGAGTCGGAACTTTCTGAAAAATTTGCGGCGTATTCGGCGGCGAATCTGGATACCGCAATGGTCGTGCGGTTATTTGAAACGATGATTCCCGCTGCCCATGTCTATGCCCAGCCGGGCGAGGACAAAATTGTCGTTAGGGCGATTGCAAGGGATCACCAGCAGATCAACGAATTGTTTGAAAAACTTCGGGAAAAAGATGAGCGGTTTCGTCCCCGGTTGATGGTCTATCCCTTCGGCGATGTCGATCCGGTAATGGTCGAAGCAATGCTGCGCAACCAACTGCCGGAGGCTCAATCGATGTCGCCGGACGATTTGGTGGAGCGGGTAAGTTTTACCTATTGGATGGAACGTTACTATTCTGTCAGTCCGTACTACCGTCAGTACGCCATGTACTCTCAAGAGAAAAAAGATGGTTACTACAAGGTTGATCCGCAAACGCAGTCCGTGTACGTTTTCGTATCCGGCGACTTACAAAAAACTGTCGGCGAAGCAATGGAACAACTTGTCGTCGCCGGAAATCAAGAAGGCTTAAAACCGGTTCTCCGCAGATACGGTATTGAAGAGATAAGAAGTTTTTGGCAAATCTCTGACCTTCTCTATCGGATTGCCCCGTCCGCTGTGTTCCAGCCGATTTGGACATACACTTTGACCCCGCAGGGCTATTATACGAGTTCTTCCACCGAATTTTTAGCCTACACCAACGAGGCGCAGCAGGAAAAAATTGAAGCATTTATCCGGGAACTCAACGACAAGTCCGGTGTGGGAGGCAAAAGACTCCTTGCCGTTACACTGCCGGAAAATTCACCCTTTAGCCGGGACAAGATTATTGCAACGCTCCGAAATGTTTTTACCGACCTCGCCCCCATGCAGGGAGGGGCTGCCAATCAAATCGTTTTTTGGGCAACCCCGCACCGCTTGGAGCAAATCCAAAAAATGGTGAACGAAGTCTGCCAACCGCTGCCGGAAGGAGAACGGACGATAGCCAAAACCTATCCGCTCCGGCATATCAGCATGGAAGAAGCGGTCACGTGGCTCTCCGCTCTTCATCCGAATGCATCGTTCGATCCTGAAAAACTGACAGCCATCGAAGCAACTGTACAGCCGCCGACGGTGCGTCCCTCGCAACGAACTGACGAAGCCAAAATCATCGTTGCCGTTGCCACGCCGCTGGAACACGTCGAAATCGCAAAGACGATTCAGGAACTCGACAAAGAACTGCCCGATGCCCTCAAAATGGTGCCGAGAGAGTATGCACTGGACGATATGCCGGCGGGAGCATTTTATCCGTTCTACTCTTCGCTCAATCAGGTCTTTCCTCAAGCGGTCGTAACTCCCTCGCCGCTAGGAATGAGTGTAATGGTCGTTGCCATTGAAGACGACCACAAAAAAATTGCCGAATTCGTACAAACCTACCGGGACGACAATGAACGAAAGCGTCCGAGGATGGAAGTCTATACGCTCCAATGGTTGAATTACTATCAGGTTGCCCAGATGATTCGCAACATTGCTCCGTCGGCGGGAATCAGTGCCGGTTCACGACCGGAACAGATCGCCGTCTGGGGAACCCTGAAAGAACAGACGGACATTGCGGAAGCATTGGCGACGATGGAAACCGCCGCCGAAATTACCGATGTCTCCACGCAAAAATTGAAAGTCTATAAGACGGGGATGGGGAAAGCCTACGATGCCGCCGCTTGGTTGCGCTGGCAATTTCCCGGTACATTGACGTTTGCCATCAATCCCAATGAAATCCTCGCCTGGGCAAGTCCGGTAATTCACGAAGCCATGGAGTCCATGCTGGAATCGGTTGCCGAAGTTTTTCCCGACCCGATCATGCACCCCTATTTTTTCAAGCATGTTTCCTTGAGCGAGGGACATACGATTTTGCAGCAAGCGTTTGCGGGACAGGTGATTTCGATGACTCCCCGTCCTACTACGCAAGACCTTATGGTCTTTGCTGCGCCGGATGTGCATGAAAAAATAGCGGCGAGTATTGCGCTGTTTGACATTCGGAAACCGGACGACATGGAAACGTCATTGAAGTTTTACGACATGAGCGCACTGCCGGCGGAAATGTTTAGCCCCTTGGCTTTGCAACTGACGCTGGCGGTACAGAACCGCGCCCAAGTGTTGCCGGGCATCGTGCCGGGACAGATGGCGGTTTGGGCAAGACCCGATGACCACGACACTATCAACGGACTCGTGGAGCAAATCCTTGCCGGAGGACTGGTGCCGCAATCGCAAACCTTCGATTTAAGCGATCTGTCGCCGGGGTGGTTCAGCCATGTGATGTCTCAAATTCCCGCTGCACTCGGAAACCGTGTCGTCGTAATGCATGGTGCTGCACCGGGACAGTTGGTCTTCTGGGGAAAACCCGCCGACCTCGAAAGAGTCGAAACTCTCGTCAAGCAAATGCTCGACGAACATCCGGGCATCACCGCCACAACGGAGACCTACATGGTCTATCGCGGCAATGCCCGGGCACTTGACCCGATGATCCGGCAACTGGCACCTCATGCCTACATTGATTATGGAACCGCTCCGAATCAGATATTGATTCGGGCAAAAGAATCGGACCACCTCAAAATCAAAGAACTCGTTGACCGGGTCAATGAATCAGATGCCGACGTAACTTTGAAGCCTTATTTTTTCAAGCATCTTTCTTTGCAAGAGGCGGTATCGGTTCTGTCGCAGGTTTTTTCCAATTCTGCGTCGATCATTCCCCGCTATGCGACGGGAGAACTGTTGGTCTTCGCCGCTTCGGATGTTCACCAGAAAATCGCAGACTGCATTGCGAATTTCGACATACAGCGTCCTGAAGGTACGAAACATATTGCAAAGATTTATGATTTAAGCGATCTTCCGGTGGGGTGGTTTCACTTCGCCGTAGGACACATACCGGGCGCAGTCGGACCGTATGTCTATGCCTTTCCGGGCGTTGCGTCGGGACAGTTAGTCGTTTGGGCAAAACCGTCCGCCCATGAAGAGGTCAATACTATCGTTGAACAACTCCGCAGTGACTGTTTGGACACTGCGCTGGAAATGGAAATCTATTCTGTCCGGCGCGGCGGGACTGCCGTCAGCACGATCATTTATTCGTTGATTCCGCAGATGACTCCGAATGTCCGAGCCTATCCCGGGACAAGTGCGAACCAAATAGTGGTCATGGCAAAGGCGGCGGATCACGTTAAGGTTAAAGAAGCCATCGACAAGTTAAATCAGTCGGATCCCGACATCAGTTTGCGGACTTATTGGACAGGAACTCAACGGGCTTCAACAGCGATTTCGTATTTAACACAACAGTTCCCCGGTATGTTGGTTTATTCCGCTTCTCCTAGCGAAGTGATGGCTTGGGCAACTCCCGACGAACATGAAACGATTGCCTCTCTCATGAAAACGTTTGCCGAAGCATTTCCCGATCCGGTGTTGAAACCATATTATTTCAAGCATGTTTCGCTGGTTGACGGCTACACCACTTTGTATTATGCCTTTTACAATACGGTTGCGTCTATGAGTCTCCGGCAATCGACGGGCGACGTGTTGGTGTATGCCTCGCCGGGAGTCCACGAAAAAATCGCCGCAAGCATCGCCGAGTTTGACGTGCCGAGACCCGAAGGAACGGAACGCATTTCTAAAGTCTATGATTTAAGCGATTTGTCGTACTCATGGTTCTCTTACGCCTTGACTCTTATACCGCATGCCCTTGATTACCGCGTTCATGCATCGGGCGGCATGCCGGGACAGTTGGTCGTTTGGGGGAAACCGGCTGACCTCGAAAAGGTTGACAAAATGATAAAAGACATGCTTGCTGAACGTCCGGCGGCAACTTCATTCACGCAAGTTTATACCCTCCAACGTGCTACCAATGTCCAAAAAGTTCAGACGGCTCTTCAGTACATTGCCCCCAATGCACGACCCTCTCTCGGAACCAATCCGAACCAACTGTTAGTTTGGGCAAGGAATGTGGATCACGTTAAAATCAAAACGATGGTCGATACGTTAAACGAGTCCGAACCCGACATACAGATAGTGTTGCATCCGCTTAAACATATCAATTGGTACACCGCAACCAGACTATTGCTCGCCGTGATAAGGGAACGGGGATACGACATCGAGATGTTTGACGACACATACAATAATCAGTTGGTGGTCTTGGCAAATCCGAACGATCAACAAATGGTCAAGGGTGTATTGGATAACCTCCGCGGAGAGGAGCGGGAAATGTTGACGGTCTTGTTGCAATTCGTCGATCCTATCACGGCGGAGACCGCCATCAACGCACAGTTTTATGAGAATGCCCCTAACGACAAACCGAGAGTTACAGTCGATTACAACGCGAACTGGCTTATCATTCATGGCATTCCGCGTCATCTAGAACAAATTGCCAAACTGTTGCGGGATATGGGAGAAGATGTCTGGTATCCGGCAAATCCTGAAATCCAGCGGCAGCCCAGCACCGGCGGTTTTCAGCCGAGAGGCAATATCCGCACGATTGAACTGCGAGGCGGAATGGAAACGCTCAAAATGTTGGAAAAACGGTGGAAACACTCACAGCAGCCGAATCAGTTAAGAATTATCAATCCGCAAGAAGAGGAAACTCCGCCGCTCTATTCGCTGGAAGACGAAATCCGGCGGGAGAGTGGGGATGGCAGTCAGCAGACAACTGACGGCAACACTCAAGAGACGGAAATGGAGCCAAGCACCATCTTTGGACCCTCTCCCGTCTATGTCGTAGTTAAAGCAGATGGTTCTATGACGGTTGCCTCGGAAGATGCGGCGGCACTGGATCGTTTGGAAATGCTCCTCAACAGAATCAATTCAGGAATCTTGCATGAAGGGCGTGACTACACGATCTATGCGGTAAGCAACATCAGTGCGTTTGCGGTGTTTCAACGGTTGCAGTTGCCTTTGCGGGACAAAATGAATCAGTCGCAAACGCGATTGACCGGAGTAGCACGTTCTCCGATGCCGCTCTCCTTGCAGTATGACAATACCGCCAATACGATTATTGTTTGGGGTTCGAAAGCGGATCGGCTGGAAGTCGGAAAACTGATTACCCTATTCGACGTTTCGGAATTACCGGGAGAGCGTATGGTAACGAAGCCGAAAACGGTGCCGATTGAAAACACCGAGGCGAACCGGGTCTTTAACGAAGTGATGAAGGTCTATGGTACGAAGATGCGTATGACTCAACTGCCGGGCGGAATGACTCCGCAGATTATCGTGAATGCCACGACCAATTCGTTGGAGGTGTTCGCTCCTGAACCTTTGGCGACGGAGTTAGCGGAGTACATTAAGGAGGTGGACGCGAAGGCGCAGGAGGAGCCGGGACGTAAACTGCATGTTATTCAGACGGGGGTGAAGGCATCGGTCATTCAGCAGGCGATTTTACAGATGCAGCAGCAGATGCGGATGCAGATGCAGCCTTATCCTTATGCGTATCCATCGCCGTATCAATATCCCGGCGGCATGCGCTGGGGATATTAGAGCGTGTGATGAACGGTATGGACAACGCGCACAAAGAGCCGCAAGTGTAGCGTAGCGGAATTTGCGGGTATTCGCAGTTGAATTACTCCGCATACTGCCCCGAATAGAGCAGTAACGGCGGTTCAGTAAGCGTCGCGGATTCCTCGGTAATCTCGGTAACAACATGCGAGTTTCCCACTATCAACGATTCGGAACCCGCCGAAAGTACGCCTTCCGTAGCGGCAACCTTCGCATCAACCGCTTGGAACGCCGTCTGACTCGTAGTGGTCATGGCGACGGGTGTCCAGTCGGACTCCTTTTCCGCCGCCGAAAAGAGCGTTGCCTTTTCCGGGGTAGCCTCGGTAGGGGAATACGTGATTGCCGCTTGATGGGACGGTGTCGAAGGAGCGATTGATGTTGAGGGCGAAGACGGAAAAGTCGTCGCCGGAGTCTGCGGAATATAGGTGCCGGGCGTTTGACCCAGATATGAGTCCTGACTGGAAAAAGTGGCAGGCGGGGGGGGAGACGGGGCAAATTCAACAAAAACGT
>Ga0099364_10012770_pt1 | contig 11307 bp, 5 predicted proteins | sample TergutTh196P3_FD_73070 | JGI IMG/M metagenome (GOLD analysis project Ga0099364, IMG submission 73070) | Microcerotermes parvus P3 segment gut microbial communities from Pointe-Noire, Republic of the Congo - Th196 P3 | ecosystem: Host-associated > Arthropoda: Insects > Digestive system > Gut ...
GTCCCAGCGTGAGCCCGTCCTCCCTGTATAGGTAAAACCCGATCCAGATGACGTCGTCAAGGTACGTCTTCATCAGGGCGCTCGCGTTCGCCAGGCTCGACATGACATCGTCGCGCCGGTTTATTATGGAGGCGAGGGCCGAAGCCATATGGGCGTACATTTCGTTTTGGTCGTTAAAAATTTCCATCTGTAGAAACATCTTTTTCCCTCCCTGCAATTCTTACCATAATTGTAGCCCCCTTTCCCAATTCCGACCAGAGGTAAAATTCTCCGCGAAGCAATTCGACCCTTCGCCTCATTCCGGCAAGACCGCGTTTGCCCTCTTGTACCAGCGCTTCCGCGCTCACCGCGTCGGGGGAAAACCCTGTTCCGTTGTCCGATATTTTGAATTCGATCCCGCCGGCGCCGTATTTGGACAACTCGACGCTTATCTCGGCCGCTCCGCCGTGCCTTGCGGCGTTCGATACCGCCTCCTGGAATATCCTGAATACGGCGAGCGTTGCCTCCTGCGAAGCGACTATGTCCTGTTCGACATTGGTCAGGACGGTGATGGGATATTGCCTCTCGAACCGCCGCGCCGCTTCCTCGATGCAGGATACCATGCCCAGGGAGACCCAGGGCGGCATCAGAGAATCACATATTCCGCGCAGGTCGTCGACAAGATCGTTGACGACGTTTTCGGCGACCGCCAGTTGACGCGCCGCGTCCTCGGGAAGTTCGGGCGACGTGATGTTGAGCATCTGTATCCGCTGAATGAGAGCCGAGGCTACCTGTATCGGCCCGTCGTGAATATCTTGGGCTATCCTGCCTCGCTCGTCCTCCTGCGCTTTTATGATATCGCCGACGTACCTTCGTTCGAGCGTGTTGTGTTCTATCATCCTGTGCGCCAGGTTGCCAATGGCGTTTTTCAGCGACGATATCTCATCGACATTCAATTTCCCGAAGGCGTCCGCTTCGTTCGGGGATGGAATTTCGGTTCCCCACTTGAGCGTGTTCACCTGTGACGCAAGAGATTTAAGGGGGGTTATTACGGAACCGCGAAGCAGAAAAAGAGCGATCAGGCAGATGAGCATACCGCTGGTTCCGGCTATTGCAAGCCTCATTATGTTGAAATCATTGCGTCCCATCCAGCTCAGCATAGTGACGGCCGCTATCGCGTATACCCTCGGATCCCTTGTCGACGAGATGTGGGCGACGTAGGATATCTGATTATCACCCATCCTGAAACTGCCCACGATATTGCCTCTGCTTGTTACCCTCTCTCTCGTTCTGGGCATTGCGTTCGAAAAAATGCTCGTGAGTATTCCCGCGTTTTGGGAGCACGAAATCAGTTCGCCGTAACGGGTGACGTAGGCCACCATGCCCGGTATGAATTTATCTTGCGCCCTGAAACTTTGCCCGTCCGAAAGAAGCGTCTCGTATCCGTAATCGGCGACGAGGGAGAGGAAAGTCGTTATCTGCGCGGATCTGCCCTCGTTCCATCTGTCGGAGGCGTATTCCGCCAGATTCTGCACGTAGCGGCCCGCGATGTCGGTCGTGGTTTTTTTCTGTGACAGCACTGCGGTGATCGATTCGAACATGACGACCAGCACTGGAAGAAGGATACATATAAAGAGGATCGTGAGAAGTTTTCTTCTCATCATGGCTCTCTGTACTCGTCGAGAGAGGTGTCTTCAAGCAGTTCATCCAGCGTGATGATGCCGTATCTGAGGGCGACAAGAAGGGCTTCGCTCTTGCCTCTGCATCCGAATTTCGCGTAGACGGAGGTGAGATGGGCCTGCACAGTCCGTTCGGTGATGCAGAGCATGGAGGCTATCTCCTTTATGGAAAATCCCCTCGATGTGGCAAGGAGAACTTCGCGCTCGCGCCCGGAGAGTGTTTCCGGCGCCGCCTCTCTGTCGGTCAATATCCCGGCGACCCGCGAATCCAGGTAAAATCCGCCGTTCATCACCTGTTTTACGGCGATCTCCAACTCGCGTATCGCCGTGGTCTTGAGCACGAATCCCATCGCGCCTGCCCGGAGCGAGGCCATGACGTAAGGCTGCGCGTCGAAGCTTGTGAGCATTATCGCGCGTGTTGTAAGCTTGCCGTCTTTGATCTTCTGAGCGACCGAGATGCCGGATTCCTGCGGCATCTGGATATCGAGCAGGGCGATGTCGGGGCGCAGAGACTCTATCGCCCTCCATGCGCTGTCTCCGTCCGCGGCCTCGCCGGCCAAGGTAAAGTTTTCATTGCGTTTGATCCACTCCGCGAGCCCCGATCTCGTAAGCGGATGATCGTCCGCTATCAGTATGCTGACAGTCATAAGCACACTCCTTTCCTTAATCCAAAATACAGATAAGTTATATTATGAAAAATTATCCCAAGTAACGTATGTTTATACAAGAATTTTTTTTATCCGAGCTAAATTTGGCCAGTTGATTGACATTCTTGTTTTGTGTGGGGTTTTTGAGTGGTATTTTTGCTATTTTCGCAATCGAGACACGCGTAATGTTATGATATATATACAACCAGTCAGGTTTAAATCAATATAAATGTCTAAAAGATAGCGTTGACAGGATGCTCAAAGCCTAATATACTTCCTTTTGCTCTCTTGAGCACGGCACCTTGACACCTCCCCTTACGGGCGAGGCTATACGGAGCAAAAACGAAAAACCATTAAAACGCAAGGGCAATTAGCAATTCCGATTTGAGTCGTGAGGCGTTTTACGCGTCTCGCGTCCGAGTCAAAAATTTAAGCCGCTCGTTATCGAGCGCAACAATATCGCCAAGGAGAGTTTGATCCTGGCTCAGGATGAACGCTGGCGGCGTGCTTAACACATGCAAGTCGAACGGGATTATTTCTTTGCGTGCGGAAGCTTGCTGAAGCGCAAGAGGAAATAATTTAGTGGCGGACGGGTGAGTAACGCGTGAGGACCTGTCCACAGGAGGGGGACAACAGCTGGAAACGGCTGCTAATACCGCGTAAGCGCGAGAGCGTGAAAGGATGGAGACATCTGCCTGTGGAGGGGCTCGCGTCCTATCAGCTAGTTGGTGAGGTAACGGCTTACCAAGGCGAAGACGGGTAGCCGGCCTGAGAGGGTGTACGGCCACACTGGGACTGAGATACGGCCCAGACTCCTACGGGAGGCAGCAGTGGGGAATATTGGGCAATGGGGGAAACCCTGACCCAGCGACGCCGCGTGAGTGAAGAAGTCTTTCGGGACGTAAAGCTCTGTTGTACGGGAAGAAGAGCGTGACGGTACCGTACGAGGAAGCCCCGGCAAACTACGTGCCAGCAGCCGCGGTAATACGTAGGGGGCGAGCGTTATCCGGAATTACTGGGCGTAAAGGGCACGCAGGCTGGTTTGTAAGTCGGTTGTAAAAGGCGTAGGCTTAACCTACGTATGTCGATCGATACTGCAAGCCTAGAGTATGTGAGAGGGAAGCGGAATTCCCGGTGTAGCGGTGAAATGCGTAGATATCGGGAGGAACACCAGTGGCGAAGGCGGCTTCCTGGCACATAACTGACGCTCATGTGCGAAAGCTAGGGTAGCGAACGGAATTAGATACTCCGGTAGTCCTAGCTGTAAACGATGGATACTAGGTGTGGGTGTCGCAGGGCATCCGTGCCGCAGCTAACGCGTTAAGTATCCCGCCTGGGGACTACGGCCGCAAGGCTGAAACTCAAAGGAATTGACGGGGGCCCGCACAAGCGGTGGAGCACGTGGTTTAATTCGATGCAAACCGAAGAACCTTACCTGGGTTTGACATGTAAGTGGTAGTGAAGTGAAAGTGGAACGACCTCGGTTTACCGGGGAGCTTATGCAGGTGCTGCATGGCTGTCGTCAGCTCGTGTCGTGAGATGTTGGGTTAAGTCCCGCAACGAGCGCAACCCCTGTTGTCAGTTGCCATCGGGAGAGCCGGGCACTCTGGCGAGACTGCCGCCGACAAGGCGGAGGAAGGTGGGGACGACGTCAAGTCATCATGGCCTTTATGCCCAGGGCGACACACGTGCTACAATGGTGTACACAGAGGGAAGCGAAACAGTGATGTAGAGCGGATCCCAGAAAGTGCATCTCAGTTCGGATTGTAGTCTGCAACCCGACTACATGAAGTCGGAATCGCTAGTAATCGCGGATCAGCCAAGCCGCGGTGAATACGTTCCCGGGCCTTGTACACACCGCCCGTCACACCACTCGAGTTGTCTGCACCCGAAGCCGGCAGCTTAACCCGTAAGGGGAAGAGCCGTCTAAGGTGTGGAGGGTAAGAGGGGTGAAGTCGTAACAAGGTAGCCGTACCGGAAGGTGCGGCTGGATCACCTCCTTTCTAAGGAGAACTGGCCCAAAAGCGTAAATGCTTTTGCGGCACAGCAATTAGTACCGAAATACATTGACTGAACGGGTTCGCTCTATATTATGCGCTGTTTTTTGGTTGGGCCGATAGCTCAGTTGGTTAGAGCACACGGCTGATAACCGTGAGGTCGGAAGTTCGAATCTTCCTCGGCCCACCATCTCTTGTCGGGGGGATGTAGCTCAGTGGGAGAGCGCCTGCCTTGCACGCAGGAAGTCGTCGGTTCGAATCCGATCATCTCCACCAAATGTTTGCACCATGACAAAGTCACACGCAAATACGTGAGAAAATTGTAAAAAGTCGTGTGTTATATAGGAAATATGAGGTTAAGGTAATAAGGGCACGCGGGGGATGCCTTGGCGCCAGACGCCGACGAAGGACGCAGCGAACTGCGAAAAGCCACGGGGAGGAGTAAGCATCCGTCGATCCGTGGATATCCGAATGGGGCAACCCTGCCGGAGAAGTCCGGCAACCGTAGTAATGCGGAGGCGACCCGGTGAAGTGAAACATCTCAGTAACCGGAGGAAGAGAAATCGAAAGAGATGCCCTGAGTAGTGGTGAGCGAAAGGGGCAAAGCCTAAACCAGGTACGTGTAAGGCTGCAGTCGTTGCGTACATGGGGTAGAGGGAGCGTACAGGGGTGTCTGCAGGTACCCCGGGGAGTTACAAAGACATAATCTAGCTGAACGGTGTTGGGAAAGCCGGCCGAAGAGGGTGAAAGCCCCGTAAGCGAAAGGGTATGTTCTCCCGTACGCCACCCAAGTAGGGCGGAGCACGTGGAATTCCGTCTGAATCTGGGCCGACCACGGTCTAAGGCTAAATACGTCTGGCGACCGATAGAGAAATAGTACCGAGAGGGAAAGGTGAAAAGCACCCCTGGCGGGGAGTGAAATAGACCTGAAACCGCGTGCCTACAAGCAATCGGAGCGGAGCAATCCGTGACGGTGTGCCTATTGCAAAATGAGCCGTCGAGTTATGTTGTGTGGCGAGGTTAAGTGCTGTAAGGCATGGAGCCGCAGGGAAACCGAGTCTGAATAGGGCGCGAGTCGCATGACATAGACCCGAAGCCGTACGATCTATCCATGTCCAGGATGAAGGCCGGGTAACACCGGCTGGAGGTCCGAACCAGGGTCTGTTGAAAAAGGCTTGGATGAGATGTGGATAGGAGTGAAAAGCTAATCGAGTGCGGTGATAGCTGGTTCTCCTCGAAATGCATTGAGGTGCAGCCTATGGAAGTAAATATCGGGGGTAGAGCACTGACTGGGCAAGGGGGCCGCAAGGTCTACCGAGTTCAATCAAACTCCGAATACCGGTATTGTAATCCATGGAGTGAGACTGCGGGTGCGAAGATCCGTAGTCGAAAGGGCAACAGCCCAGCCCGCCGGCTAAGGTCCCAAATCGTATGCTAAGTGTTATAAGGATGTGGGGAAGCCCAGACAGCCAGGAAGTTGGCTTAGAAGCAGCCACCCTTGAAAGAGTGCGTAACAGCTCACTGGTCGAGCGTCCCTGCGCCAAAAATGTAGGGGGCTAAGCATACAGCCGAAGCCGCGGGAAGCATATTTAAGTATATGTTTCGGTAGAGGAGCGTTCCATACGGGAAGAAGTAGTGCTGTGAAGTACTATGGACAGTATGGAAGTGAGAATGACGGCATGAGTAACGAGAAGCAGGCGAGAAACCTGCTCGCCGAAAGCCTAAGGATTCCTGGGGAAGGTTCATCCACCCAGGGTTAGGCGGGACCTAAGGGGAAGCCGCGAGGCGTACTCGATGGACAGCCGGCAGACAATCCGGCCCCTTTCAGAACCGATTGACCGATGGAGTGACGCGGAAAGCTATGCGCGCCGGGTGATGGAAGTCCCGGTACAAAGCTGTAGGAGGGAACCCGAGGCAAATCCCGGGTACCAAGACTCCGAGGGCCGATGTGGAGCGAAAATGCTCGTGGAAGGCGTAAATGCTCAGCCGCCAAGAAAAGCTTCTAGGGAGGAACTGAAAGCCCGTACTGAAAACCGACACAGGTAGGCAGGCTTAGAAGGCCAAGGCGGACGGGATAACTCTCGTTAAGGAACTCTGCAAGTTAACTCCGTAACTTCGGGAGAAGGAGTGGCTGGGGATGTTAATACCAAGCGTAGTAAGCATTTCCGGTTCGCAGAAACCAGGCTCAGGCGACTGTTTAACTAAAACACAGGACTCTGCTGAAGACGTAAGTCGACGTATAGGGTCTGACACCTGCCCGGTGCTGGAAGGTTAAGGGGATGGGTTAGCAGTGATGCGAAGCTTTGAACTGAAGCCCCAGTAAACGGCGGCCGTAACTATAACGGTCCTAAGGTAGCGAAATTCCTTGTCGGGTAAGTTCCGACCTGCACGAATGGTGTAACGATCTGAGCGCTGTCTCGACGAGAGACCCGGTGAAATTGTGGTACTGGTAAAGACGCCAGTTACCCGTAGTAGGACGGAAAGACCCCGTGGAGCTTTACTGTAACTTGATACTGGATTTCGGTACGTCATGTACAGGATAGGTGGGAGTCTATGAAGCATGTGCGCCAGCATATGTGGAGACAATCTTGGGATACCACCCTTGGTGTGCTGGGGTTCTAACTGTGATAAGAGGTCACAGGACACTGTCAGGCGGGCAGTTTGACTGGGGCGGTCGCCTCCCAAAGAGTAACGGAGGCGCGCGAAGGTCACCTCACGGCGAATGGAAACCGCCGGTTGAGTGTAAGGGTATAAGGTGGCTTAACTGTGAGAGAGACATTTCGAGCAGAAACGAAAGTTGGTCCTAGTGATCCGGTGGTCCTGAGTGGAAAGGCCATCGCTCATCGGATAAAAGCTACCCCGGGGATAACAGGCTGATGCCGCCCGAGAGTTCCCATCGACGGCGGCGTTTGGCACCTCGATGTCGGCTCATCGCATCCTGGGGCTGAAGCAGGTCCCAAGGGTTGGTCTGTTCGCCCATTAAAGCGGTACGTGAGCTGGGTTCAGAACGTCGTGAGACAGTTCGGTCCCTATCCACTACGGGCGCAGGGTATTTGAGGGGGTCTGTCCCTAGTACGAGAGGACCGGGATGGACGGACCGCTAGTGTACCGGTTGTCGCGCCAGCGGCATAAGCCGGGTAGCCATGTTCGGTATCGATAACCGCTGAAGGCATCTAAGCGGGAAGCGAGCCCCAAGATGAGATACCCCACAGAGAGAAACTGATAAGGTGTCCTGTAGATTACAGGTTTGATAGGCCGGGAGTGTAATCGGGTAACGCCCGTTGAGCAGACCGGTACTAATACACCGAAGCCTTAACCTCATATTTCCGATGTAGCACGCGAAATAATAATAAGTGTGGCATCAAGGATTTCTGGTGGTCATAGCGGGAGGGTCACACCCGGTCACATGCCGAACCCGGCAGTTAAGCCTCCGAGCGCCGATGGTACTGCGAGGGGTACTCGTGGGAGAGCAGGTCGCCGCCAGATTAAAATGAACCGAGGGAGTCGGAACTTTTCAAGTTCCGGCTCCCTCGGGTTTTTTATGACTGGTGGTAATTCACGACGCCGCAGGCGTATTATGTCCTCCTGAACAATTTACCCTTCAATTTGTTCAGCAAAGCGTCGATCCTGCCGTAGGTGAGCGCGTTATCGACGGGACAACCGGCGGCGCACCGGAATGATTACACGCAAAGGCAAGCATAAAACCAATAATTGATAAAATTTTTGTTGAATATTGCAAACTAAAGGCAAAATGCGATTTACAGGCCTTGAAAAATGTTTCTATCTGCACTATTCTTTCGGAATATTACAATATTGGGTGGCGATTCCAATGACTATTAAGCGTCGTTTATTCATATCTAATATCTTGATGATTATTTTGCCGATCATCTTAACGGCGATTATGTTCTTTGCTTTGTATTTTGTTTTTGCCGGCGTATTCGGGATAAATCCGTTGTCTATCAGGCAAGGTCTGTCTATTGTTGATCCATACGGAAGCAGTATCGTATTGCAGAGTGAAAACTATACGCGGATAGCAAGCGATATTTCCCTGTATCAAGCGGATACGGGCGGATATATGGTGGTTCTGCCGGAAGATTTGAGCGTAATGGCTGCAAATAATAACATGCCGCACTTCATTCCGTTAATGATGTTCTTCATACTTCTTTTTATCGTGTTTCTGACGAACCGCACGCTTACAAAACTGATTTCCAGCCGCATTATGACTTCCATAGAAACATTGGTGAATGGAGTACGCGAAATAAGCGACGGGAACCTGGCTTACCGTATAAATTATAATTCCGGTGATGAATTTGACGCGGTTTGCGCCGATTTTAACGAAATGGCGTTTCGCTTGTCGGATATGGTGCGCCAGAGGCAAATTGACGAGAGCAACCGAAAAGAATTGATCGCGGGAATTTCGCATGACCTGAAAACGCCGCTTACTTCAATCAAAGGTCATATCGAAGGGCTAAGAAAAGGCATCGCGTCGACGCCGGAAATGCGGGAGAAATATCTTGGCATTATTCAAAACAAGGCGGAGGATATAGAATATATTATCAACCAGTTATTTCTATTTTCCAAAATTGATATTGGCGAATTTCCCTTCAATCTCGAAATCGTGGACATCGGGGACGAGCTTGACAAAATGATTGCCGTGCTTGCCGACGAGTACAGGGAAAGAGGGCTTGCAATATCGCTGAAAGAAAAAAAACAGGGAGCATTTGTTTCGATTGATACTGTACAATTCAAGAATGTCGTGCAAAATATTCTCGACAACAGCGTGAAATACGGCGGCAAAGATAATACCCGCGCTGAAATTTATTGCGGCGGAAATGAAAATTGCGTATCTGTTACTATAAAAGATAACGGCCCCGGCGTTTCCGAAGAAATGCTCACCAGGATATTCGAGGTTTTTTACAGGAGCGACATAGCGAGGAATAGTCCGGGTAAAGGCAGCGGCTTGGGGCTTGCCATATCATCAAAAATCGTCGAGCGGCTGAATGGTTCAATAACCGCTGAGAACGCGCGTGACGGCGGCCTTAGCGTTATCATTACGCTGCCTCGGCAGAAAGGCGGACAGTAGTATGAAAAGAATATTGATAATCGAGGACGATATTACTATCGCTGAAATGGTACGCGATTTTTTGGTGATTGACGGATTTGACGTATTTATCTCAATTGATGGGGCAGACGGTTATAAAAAGGCGCTCGCGGAAAAATTTGATTTGATATTGCTTGATTTAATGCTCCCGAATATGAGCGGTTATGAGATATGCAGGAATATTCGGGACGAAATTGACGCGCCGATTCTTATGGTAACAGCTAAAGGCGGGGACGCCGACAAAATTAGAGGTCTGGGGCTTGGCGCGGACGATTATATTTCAAAGCCGTTTTCGCCAACCGAGCTTGTAGCGAGGGTAAAGGCTAACCTTGCCCAATATGAAAGATTAATGAACAGGAGCGAAGGTAAAAGAACCGGCGGAAAAAAAGCCAATGAACTTAAGGCCGGGCCGATATCGGTAAACCTTGCGACGCATCGCGTGTTTATAAATGATACGGAAATCGAGCTCAAAAATAAAGAATATGAGCTGCTTGCTTTTTTAATCTCCAATCCCGACATCGTTTTTAGTAAAGAGCATCTATATGAGCGCATTTGGGGAATGGACGCGATGGGCGATTTAAAAACAATCGGCGTACACATAAGCCGATTGCGGGAAAAAATCGAGAAAGACCCGCAAAATCCCGTCTATATTCAAACCGTTTGGGGAGCGGGATACCGTTTCAGGATTTAAGTTCTCTAAATAAGGAGAATCGAAACGCCGTTTTTGCCGACGCAGCATGAGCGGCGTTTTCCAGCAAGCGTTTATTTCCTGCGTGCATATATTAAATTCATTGCGTGTTGATGCGGTATTCCTGATGAATTACAATTAAAAATAAACTCCGAAAAATCTTCTACAAACCAATCGTGGTAATAAGTTAATAACTGACCTGAACGCCAAAAATATGAGTTGTCTTCTTTTTCAGGCGGTGGCGCGATAAACGGTTTTTCCACGAATACGTTAAAAGCATTAAGCCCATTCGCATTTGTGTGGTTTTGGTAATTACTGATTATTTCATCGCGTAATTCCGGCTTGATGTATTGCAATACCCCGCTTGAATAAAGAATATCATATCCGCAATCCAGTCTGTAATCCCAAATATTAGCCTTAAACACGTTCACATTAACATTTGCTTTTTCGGCAAGACGTTTTACTTTTTCAATTCCCGCATCGGATATATCAAACGCACTGACATCATAACCGCAACGGGCAAAGAATACTGCGTCCTTGCCTTCACCGCAACCAATATCTAAAACCTTGAGACGTCTGTCCGGCGGCATTAGCGATATAATTTTCAAACATATTTGAGAAGGCTTTACACCCCAATAATAATCATCCGTATTTTCGTATATTTTCTCGTAATATGATGTATTCATAAACTAATTGTAACCTCCGATAATACAAATTTCCCCCATGTGCCCGTCGCAAGGGCGATAAACGCAGAAAAGAACGCTGCTGCGAATAATCAGTATAGCATAACCCTACATAGAACATTATTTATGACTAAATAACAACCCGGAAGTTTCTGTTTGCAGAAGAAGGATTTTATTTACAGAAGCCAAGGAATGGGAGGAGAAAGCAGACGCCGCCTTGCACAACAAGTAGTCTAACTCTTCGATAATTAGCCCGGCTTTTGGGAAAACGGCATTGACTAGCTTCTGGATCAGGCCGATGGTCATGAATTGCTGCAGAGTTTTTGGCATAGCAAAGATATCAGGGTGGCTGATCTGCTCATTAGCCAGCATTCGCATATGAGCTTCAAGGTATTCTTCAAGAGAAACCGGGTTCGTCACATACGGGGTGGCATTGGGCGTGTTTGGTTTACTGCTGAACTCCATCCTCAGCTTGATGATAAGCAGATGCGCGATGAGGATCAGCAAGATATGCCGCCGCCAAGCATCCCAAG
>Ga0099364_10012771_pt1 | contig 11307 bp, 8 predicted proteins | sample TergutTh196P3_FD_73070 | JGI IMG/M metagenome (GOLD analysis project Ga0099364, IMG submission 73070) | Microcerotermes parvus P3 segment gut microbial communities from Pointe-Noire, Republic of the Congo - Th196 P3 | ecosystem: Host-associated > Arthropoda: Insects > Digestive system > Gut ...
TCTCTAAAATGCGGAGTTTAGTTAACCTAGGATGTTTCGTTGGTTCCTGTCGTTTCGGGACGAAGTGTAAATAGGTAATTTAGACAAATTTTATCAGGCATGAAAAATTCACCCGCCAGCCCTGTAAGAAGGCGTGCGGTGTGTAAAAATAAAGTGGGTGCGGCGCAGCGAGCGGGGGGCGTTAGCCCTCCGTTGGGTTGCGAAGCGTGTTGGACATCCATCGGAGGGCTAACGCCCCCCGCTCGCTTTCACACTTGCCCACTCTTGCACAATGTTGAAAATACCCACAAATTTTTTACACACCCCTGTGCGGCGACATCCGCTCTTAACGGAACTGCAATGTTACGGAAGCATCTCTGCGAACATTAACGAATTTCCTGCAAAATTCTTTCAACGATTTTTTCCGGTTCCGCCATTCGTCCGACGCCGGTTTCTCCGCAACTCAAGTGTCCCGACTCAGGTCCGATAAAAGACATTCCGTCCTCACGCAACCTGTCCACGTTTCGCTGCACCGAAGGTTTGTTCCACATAACAGTGTTCATTGCCGGAGCGAAAAGGATCGGTCCATCGAATGACAAAATGAGCGTACTCATCAAATCGTCTGCAATGCCGTGCGCCGCTTTGGCAAGAATGTTTGCGGTCGCAGGAGCGATACAAAACAAGTCGGCTGGACGTGCCAGATCGATATGGGTATGTTTCATTTTTGCATTGAAAATCGTGTACTGTACCGGTCTTCCGCTTAATGCTTCAAACGTTTGCGGAGCAACGAGTTGAGTCGCCGAGCGGGTCATCACCACGGTAACCCCGATGCCGGATTGTGTTAACCGACTAACGATGGACGCAGACTTGTAAGCAGCAATTCCTCCGGTGATGCCTAGCAGTAATTCTTTATTTTCGGTTTTCATAACAGCGTTATACCGTAAGCGGCTAGAAACTGTACTGTATCTTTTCTTGTTCAATTTACACTTCAACAATTGGCGCCCCGTCCTCTCCGATACCGCGGAGGACCTCGATTTTCTGCTGTGCCGATTCGAGGATTCCATGGCAGTTTTTGAGAAGACGTACTCCTTCCTCATATTGCGACAGCGCTGTCGCTAAATCAATTTTGTTTCCTTCGAGCTGCTTGAGGATCGATTCAAGACGGAGAATGGATTCCTCAAATGTTATGTCCGGCGAACTGTTCATATATTAGACCTATTGCATAACCCAGCGCGTCATTTCCAGCGCAGACGAGAACACGGATAACCGCTCTTGAATGTTTGCTGTTTTCCCTCTACAATGGTAGCAAACGGTCATTATACACGAACAATGCCTTTAGTACCATACGTCATTGAAAAAAGCGGTCGCGAAGAAAGAGCGATGGACATTTACAGCCGTCTGCTCAAAGACCGAATAATCTTTCTCGGAACCGGAGTCAACGACGACGTAGCCAACGCTATCGTTGCTCAGTTGTTGTTTCTCAACACGGACAATCCGCAAGCCGATGTGCATTTGTACATTAACTCCCCTGGCGGCAGTGTAGCGGCGGGATTGGCAATATACGATACGATGCAGTATATCAACTGCGATGTCGCGACTTACTGTATTGGTCGGGCGGCTTCGATGGGGGCGGTACTTCTTGCAGCGGGGACGGAAGGCAAACGCTTCGCCCTGCCGAATGCGAGAGTGATGATACACCAACCTCACGGCGGAATGGAAGGAACAGCCGAGGAAATAATGATTCACGCCAAGGAATTCATTCACACCAAAGGTAAGTTAAATCAGATTTTGATCCGCCACACTGGACACGATCTTGCGCAAATCGAAAGAGATACCGACCGTGACCGGTTCATGTCCGCCGACGAAGCGAAAAACTACGGACTCATCGATGGAGTGATAGAAAAAATGGGATAAGACTTTTAGCCGCCGCACTCGTGCGGCGCAACAGCGGGAGGCACCCTGACGATTGCGGCTTTGCCGCCGGAGTACCGGCTAAATGCCGCCGTTAAATTCTCCGCATTTTCCCCATGTTGACAACCCTGCCGACGAAGCGTAAAATGGAACGGAGTTTTTGTTTTTACGTTCCTTATGAAGATTACATCCCTCGAAATAGAGCGCTTCGGTCTTTGGGCAGGACTGACACTCCCCCAACTCTCGGATGGAATCAACGTCTTTTACGGAGCAAACGAAACTGGAAAATCCACACTGATGGAATTCATACGCGCTGCTCTCTACGGATTCGGAAACGAAAGACAACGGTTCGTCCGCACGCCCCGTAAGACCGTCAACGCGCCCGCAAGCGGGGCGGCTAACGACGCTTCCGACTGCGTCATCTCCGGCGGACTACTACACATCGAATCCCGAAGCGGAGACCAATACCAACTCCGCCGAATGTTCCTGCCAGACCGAACAGGAAACGAAGACCATATCGACATCCAAACGCCCGACGGTACAAAACAAGGAACACAACTCCTACGCTCCCTCGTTTCAGGAGTCGACGAACAAACCTTTAACAGCGTCTTTTCCATAGGACTCGACGAACTGCAACGCCTTGCCTCACTCAACGACACCGAAGCCGCCGAAATGCTCTTCCGATTGAGCGTCGGAATGGATCGCGTCGCCATCGTCGATACCATCAAAGAATTGTCAGCCCGACGGAATAAAATCCTAAACATTACAGAAACCGAAGGCAAACCCTCGACGCTAACGCAACTTCTCCTGCAACGTGAAAGAATCGCCGCCGAATTATCCGAAACAAAACACCTTATTCGGCAATACGTCCAACTCCGCAATGAACAACGCGTCATTGACCGAACCGTCGCACACCTCGAAGAAGACCATGCGAAGTTGCAACGGGAACGCCGACTCTACGAAATCGCCAAAAATGCGGAACCGATTTGGCAGCGGCGTAATCAACTGCGGGACGAAATCGGTGCAATGGGAACGGTCATCGTCGTGTCCGACAGCATCATACAGCAGTTGAACGAAACCGCTAACGAGTTGACCGAACGCCGTGCCGCTTACGAAAAGGTTAAAGAAGAATATCAAAAAGCGAAGAGAGCGATTGTCAGTTTGCCTGTCAACGAAAAGATAGTTAAACTCACCCCTCGAATCGAATTCTTGCTGGAAGAGCAACATCGAATCATTGACCTTGATAAAGAAATCAACGACCTCGAAGCGGAAATTGAAGAGTATAATCGGCGTATTAACGAAGAGGAGACACAAGTCCGGCGTGGGAGTTATCCGTTGCCTCGCGCAGAGAGTCTTGAATCTGAACTTATCCAACGAGCCGGGGACGCCCAACGAGCCGGGGACGTTAGTCCCTGGGCACCCGGAGGCTTACGCCCCCGGCTCATGCGTGAGCAGTTGGAAGAGTACCGCAGTTACGCCAAATCGGTCAATCTTTCACGTAAACGGCTTACAAAAGCGCAGCAACTGCATGCGGAACTGCAACGGCGTTCCCGCGATTTGAATGACCGGCTTAAAGTCGAAACTGCCAAGCGGGAGATGAACAATCTTGCAGATGCGGCAGACAAAGCAGCAGAGACGGTAAAGCAACTCCGCCAACGGCAGAGCATCGGACAAAAGATGAACGAAATGATTCGGCACCACAGAGAACTACGCCGAATCAATGCGTTTCTGATACAGAATCAAGCGTTGCCCGGATGGATGCTCGGATTGATCATTATTGCGGGGCTCATCGGACTCGCACTTATCGGACTGGGATTCGTTCCGTTGGAAGGAGTTGATCCGCGGTTTGCGCCTGTCTTTTTCCTTTTTGGCATATTATTTCTGGTTGGACCGTTTCTGGGAAAAAAGTTTTCCGAAAAAGGAAACGCCAAAAAGTTGGAACAGAATCAGCGTCAACTTGCCGCTCTGACGACGCAACTCGATCAGGCAAAACAGGAAGCAGAAGCGATTGACGCCCGATTTCCCTTTGCGGGGACAGCGACCATTGAAGCCCGGCTGCATGATGCCCAGCAGGAACTCGCCGCTCTGGAAAAGTTAATGCCCGTCGAAATGCAGCGGCAGGAAGTTCAACAGCGTTTGAAACAGATTGAAGTCCGGTTGCAACAGTGTAAAGAGGAGAACACAGCAGCAACGCGCCGCTGGAATGATTGGTTACGGCGACTGGGGCTGCCCAGCGATTGGACACCGGCACGGATTCGAGAGCATCTCGAACACTGCGATACCGTCGGCGATTTGCGGAAGGAACTCGACAAGAGGTGCGATACCGTCAATCAACGAATCAAAGATATTAAGGTAATTACAAGCCGGGTGGATCAACTGATTGCCGACATCAATTTGACTGTTGAAGACGGTGCGAGTTACGTACAAATCTTTGAGGAAATCCGAAAGCAGTTAGAGGAGAACAACGTTGCCGTACAAAAACGGGAACGGCTTATCAAGGGAATGAAGGACTTTCGCAAGATGCGGCAGAAGGTCGTTGCCGACTTGCACAAAGCGAAACAAAAGGAGACCAATTTACTTCGGCAGTTCAATGTGAGAACGCCGGAGGAACTTCGGGCATTGCATCAGCGGCATCAAAAGCACCGTCGGATTTTGGTGCAAGAGCAGGGTGTACAGCGGGAGTTCGAGGCGGCGCTGGGAAACTTCTGTTCAGAAGCGACGCTGGGGACTTTGTTGGAACCGAGAATCGCCCGAAAAGGATTGATGCAAAAAATCGAAGCAGAAAGGGAACAGCAAATACAGGACGGCGACCTCGAATATCAGGACGAGACTCTCGCCGAAGAGTTAGCAAAACTGGAACCGTTGCCGGAACTGGACGACCTGCTCAAGGGGGCAATAAGGCGAATTGAAGTGTCGTCGGCAAAACTGCATGAGGAACTGCAAAATCGGGGGCAACTGAATGAACAGTTAAAGCGGATTGCGGAAGACCAGACGGCGACGCAAAAGCAGCGGGAGTTAGCGATCATTGACGAAAAGATTCGGCAAGCGCAGGAAGAGTGGCAGGTCTATGCGGTGTGTGCGAGAATGTTGGACGAGATTCGGTCGACTTACGAAAGGGATCGTCAGCCGAGAACTTTGGCGGAGGCTTCCGAAGTGTTGAAGCGGTTGACGGACGAAAAGTATCATCGGATTTGGACGCCGCTCGGTGAAGAGACGTTGATGGTCGATGATAATGAAGGAAACACGTTTGATATTTCGTGGATTTCCCGTGGCGCGCGGGAGCAGTTGTTTATTGCGTTACGGTTGGCGTTGGCATCGGAGTTTGCTCGTCATGGTTCGGTCTTACCGTTGATATTGGATGATGTGTTGGTCAATTTTGACAGTAGTCGTGCTTGGTCGGCGATGCATGTTTTACGGGACGTTGCTGCTCAGGGTTCTGGCAGACAGATATTTATTTTTACGTGTCATGAGCATGTTTGCCGAATGTTTCAGAAGATGGACATTCCGGTGAAGGTTTTACCTCCGGTGGATGATCCTCATAAGCCGATGCGTGTGTTGTTACCTCGTTCTGTATTGGAGCGTCGTCGTCGTCGTCGTTTGCGTCATCAGCGGCGTTTGGAGTCGGCGCAGGCAAATCGTCGTATTGAGCAGGAGTTATCATCTCGTGAGGAGTCTATTCGTTTGGATGCGATTCGCCGGGCAGAGGTTCAACGGATGACGTTATTGATGCAACAGCAAGCGACGGCGGAGAAGGCGTTTGAAGCGGAACAGAGGTCGGCAAGGCAGCGTTAATAGAGCTGACCGTTAGCTTGTTTTGCATAACCTCGTCATTCCCGTGAAAACGGAAATCTATACTGCAACATGCCGGTGATTGCACTTTTTTCTTTGCGCACTTTGCGTAAACCTTTGCGTACCTTGCGTTTTTCACCGCAAAGTACGCAAAGGGTGCAAAGGAGACACGAAGGGAAAAGATAAATTATTGCCGTGTCGTAATATAGAACAAAGGAGAGGCAAAATAACACAGTTGAAAAATGTGGTATAATTTTTTTCTAAATCTTTTATCTACGAATCGTATGCCTTCCTATTCCACGCTCACCGTCGGCAATAACACATACAACTACTGTCCGCTCGACTCACTCAATATCAATCTTGCCTCGTTGCCGTATTCTATTCGGATTCTCCTCGAATCCGTACTGCGAAACACGGACGGCTTTCAGATAACCGAAAAAGACGTAAAAAACCTCGCCAACTGGAACGCCCAATCGCCTAAAAACATAGAGGTTCCCTTCAAACCCGCCAGAGTCATTCTGCAAGACTTTACCGGAGTACCCGCCGTAGTCGATCTCGCTGCCATGCGCAGTGCTATGGCAAACAACGGCGGCGATCCCGATAAAATCAATCCGCTCATACCGGTCGATCTCGTCATCGACCACTCCATCCAGACCGACTTCGCCGGCACGTCCGACGCTCTGGAATTGAACACCGCCCTCGAATTTGAACGCAATGCCGAACGCTATGCTCTGCTCCACTGGGGACAGAAATCGCTCAACAATTTCCGCGTCGTTCCGCCGTCCGTCGGTATCATTCATCAGGTCAATCTGGAATACCTTGCCGATGTTGTGCACCATCGCCAGAGCGATAATCTGCTCTATCCTGACTCCGTACTCGGCACCGATTCACATACCGTGATGATCAACAGTCTCGGCGTGCTCGGCTGGGGTGTCGGCGGCATTGAAGCCGAAGCCGTGATGCTGGGGCAACCCTATTATATGCTTGCTCCGCAGGTCGTCGGGATGGAACTCACCGGCACGTTACCCTCCGGCGTTACGGCGACCGACTTAGTGTTGACGTTGACCGAAATTTTCCGTCGGGAAGGAGTCGTCGGCAAGTTCGTCGAATACTTCGGCGAAGGCGCATCGAAAATGTCCGTCGCAGACAGGGCGGTGTTGGCAAATATGGCACCAGAATATGGTGCGACGATGGGCTTCTTTCCTGTGGACGAGCAAACGCTGCAATTTTTGCGTCAAACGGGACGTGATGCTCATCAAATTGCAATCGTTGAAACGTATTGTAAGGCGCAACATTTTTTCCGGTCGGCGGATGCGCCGACACCGCAATACAGTACGGTGTTGTCGCTTGACCTTTCGCAGATTGAACCGTGCGTGGCGGGACCGAAGCGACCACAGGATCGGATTGCGCTGGCGCAGTTAGCCGCGTCGCGCCCGTTAGCCGCTCCGCCTGCGGAGCGTCCCCCCGTGCGTTTCGCAGGCGAAACGGCTAACCTCCCTGTCGTTCTCGCTTCCATCACCTCTTGCACGAACACGAGCAATCCGCACTTAATGATCGCAGCCGGACTTCTTGCAAAAAAAGCAGTCGAAAAGGGACTCCGCACGCCCGATCACGTCAAAACCAGTCTCGCACCCGGCTCGCGTGCCGTAACCGCCTATCTCGAAAAGGCAGGCTTGCTCGAACCACTCGAAACGCTCGGCTTTCACATCGCCGGTTACGGTTGCATGACATGCATCGGCAACAGCGGTCCGCTCGCAGATTATATCGAAAAGGAAATCACGGAAAACGATTTAACCGTTGCGGCAGTGCTTTCCGGCAACCGCAATTTCGAGGGACGTGTGCATCCGCTCATCAAGGCAAATTACTTGGCAAGTCCGCCGCTTGTTGTGGCGTTCGCCCTCGCCGGTTGCATGGACATTGATTTGAAAAATGACTCGCTTAGCGCAGCCCCCGACGGCACGCCGGTATTTCTGTCCGACATTTACCCCACGGACGAAGAGATAGAAAAAGCGGTCGAACAGTCGGGAGCCTTATCGCCGGAGACGTACCAAAAATGTTACGAAAACGTTTTCCAATCGAATGAAACGTGGAATGCCATTGCGACGCAACCATCGAAGTTGTTTGCGTGGGAGCCGGGCAGTACGTACATACAGGAACCGCCGTTCGTTAACCGTATGCGCCCCGCAAGCGGGGCGGCTAACTGTCTCGCTGTTCTCGGCGACTCCGTAACGACCGATCACATCTCACCGGCGGGGTCGATCAAATCGGACTCGCCTGCCGGTAAGTTTTTAACCGAATCGGGAGTTGCACCAAAAGAGTTCAACAGCTACGGTTCCCGGCGCGGCAACGACAAAATCATGACACGCGGTACGTTTGCCAACATTCGCATCCGCAACGCTTTGGCAGACGGCAAGGAAGGCGGCTATACAAAGTTTTTGCCGACGGGAGAAATCTTGCCGATCTATGATGCGGCAATGAAATACAAAGATTGGGGCTTTCCGCTCATCATTTTGGCGGGTTTGGAGTACGGCACGGGCAGCAGTCGGGACTGGGCGGCAAAAGGGACGGCACTGCTCGGCGTGAGAGCGGTGATTGCTAAAAGTTTCGAGCGGATTCATCGCGGCAATTTGGTCGGAATGGGCGTGTTGCCGTTGGAGTTCGTGAATGGTGCGTCGGTGGAATCGTTGAACCTGACGGGCGAAGAAAATTTCATTTTGCCGGTAATTACACCGGACTTCACGCCGGGCAGTATCATGTCGGTGATTGCCTCGTCAATCGTGTTACTGAATAATGGTCGAGAAATGATTTCCGAGATAGAATTTCAGGTTCGAGTCCGCATTGACACGCCGGTGGAATTACAGTATTACCTCAACGGCGGGATATTGCCGACGGTGATGAAAAATCTTACGTCCCAAACGTAAACGGGTATTGTTAATTGGGTGTGTAAAATATTTGTGGGTATTTACGAACATTGCGCAAGCGAGCGGGGGGCGTTAGCCCCCCGTTGGACACCCACACGTTTCGCAACCCAACGGGGGGCTAATGCCCCCGCTCGCTGCGCCGCACCCACTTTATTTTGACACACCCAACCCCCGACCGGTCAACGTTTGACGATTGCAGAGCCGTCGGTGTTTTGGTATAACACGGTGCGCTTCATGACACGGACATTTATTTTCCCTATCCTGATTTTAGTTTTTTTCGCAGGGCTCGGTGCGATCGGCTGGCACTTCGTCAAGGAAAAAATTTACGTGAAGCCAGAGTATCTTTTAAGCGCTGATAAAATTGTTGTTTCCTCCCCGCCCGAATGGATTCCAGATCAGTTTGTCGATGAAGTGTTGAGAACTTCTGGATTAAATCATACCGGTTCCTTACTAGACAAGACGTTGCCGCACAAACTTGCGGAAGCCTTCGTTGCCCATCCTTGGGTCGAAAAAGTCGAGCAGGTCGAACTGCGTTATCCTTCTGGTGCAATAGTCCAACTTACGTATCGAGTACCGGCAGCAGTCGTCGAAATACCGCAGCGCCGATTTTTGCCGGTCGATAGAAACGGCATTGTGTTGCCGCCGGATTATTTGACGCAGCCGCAATGGAGTAAACATCTGCTCATTCATGGGGTTCAATCCTTGCCGTTAGGCGCTGTCGGTATGCCTTGGGGAGACCCGCTGGTTCAAACAGCAGCACAATTGGCAGAATCTCTGTCCGACATTGCTGCCCCTTTGAAATTGTCAGGAATCATACCATCTACGGAAGCAGTGCCGAGCGGAACGAGAATCGTTTGTCAATTGCGGACTGCTTCGGGAACAATTTTTCACTGGGGAACTTTTGTTCCAGACGACCCCAAAAATGAAGACAAGAAAAAGAGACTCTGGGACTTACGCGAGCAATTTCGTTCATTGGACAGCGTTCCAGAGAATTTCCGCGATCTGAGTAAAGAGTAATTTACTGCCCTGGCGGATAAAAATTTACATAGGGGGTATTGCTCTACGTAGAAAATATGCTACGTTACTAGGTTGCACTCGCAACTCGAAACACGATATAGGTATGAAGAACTTTGATTTCACGCGACTCGTCTGTGCCGTCAACATAGCCACCCCCTTGGAACAAGAGCCCCGGAAAAAATCATACATCAGTGCCGCCTTTACGCTCGTTGAGCTCCTCGTCGTGATTGCGATTATCGTAATGCTAATGGCTATTCTTCTGCCTGCAATTCAAGCCGCAAGAGAAGCCGCAAGAAGGATGCAATGTGCCAACAATTTGAGAAACATCACCACTTCTGTCCACTCTTTTCACGGCGTCTACAATAGGTTTCCAGCGTCGGTGTTTGATGACATCGTAGCGGGGCACGGGGTTCGAGAACGCGGTTTTTTTACATTGCTTCTTCCCTTCGTTGAACAGACACAAATGTTCGAACTTCTAATAGGGGCTGGGCAGACAAACCTTGAGGGGCAGAACTATCAAATGTCTTTATTCCTTTGTCCTTCGGATCCCAGTGGACAGGGTCGCCACACTGACAACCCTGAGGAAATCTCATCAAATTACAGAGCTTGCCGCGCCGATCTGTCGGGAGATGATACATTAGACTATTCAGGGGCGACGGTGGAATTATCGCCTGGCTGTACCGAGTGCGGAATATCTCCCGTTTATGGAAATCAGCAGTTCAACATGCCGCGTAGTTGGGTACGGGGCAATTCTTTCCGTGCTACTTTTGACGTGATTTCTAGCGGCACTTCTAATACTATTGCATTCAGTGAGGGACTTATCGGTTCCGGCGGTCCCAGCCAAACATACAAGGATACGGCAGCGCTTAGGGCAGATACCGGCAACTACGACAATGTCCCGGAACGCTGTATGTATGTCAAGGGTACTAGCGGTTTTTTCGGTCCCAACGGAACCATCCACACTAATGAAAGTTATTTTCTCGGAAGACGCATATGGAACAACAGACCGCTCGCTTACGCCTTCTATTCGCTTTTGCCGCCGAACAGTCCCAGCTGCCGCGACAACCCGAACAACGGTTGGGTGTCTGCATCGAGTTCGCACACTGGCGGAGTCAACGTCTCCTTTTTGGATGGTGTTGTAAAGTTTGTTCCTAACACGATTAAGGCGGACAATCTCCAAAGGGCGGCTGGCGGTGGAAGTCTCCTGCTTGTTCCCGCTCCTTGTGGACATCTCAGTGATTATCATTCGTACACAGGACCGCCGGACTACCCAGCGGGCGGATTAAGTTATGGTGTTTGGGCAGAACTCGGCGCAATCAATAGTAGAGAGGTAATTCCGTCGCTGTGATTGGGGTGTGTCAAAGTTTATGTGGACTCTCAACATAAGCGAGCGGGGGGCATTGGCCCCCTGATGGAAAACCAACACACTTCGCAACCCAACGGAGGGCTAACGCCCCCCGCTCGCTGGAAAAAGGCTCCACAAAATCTTTTCCCCCCTTCCGTCATTGTGCTGCGATCTTTGTTAACGTTGAACAAAAGCCGGAATGTATGAGAGTGTAGCAGCTAAGTTGCTGTAATTTGTCGCAACATTTTGCAATTTATCAGGTTCCATCACATTCTTCGTGTAATTGTTATGTTTCGCACAAAGGCACAAAGACCACCAAGGATGTCTGGTAATTTCAAATCCTTC